>Ga0222429_100336_pt1 | contig 45274 bp, 38 predicted proteins | sample 1B50Ametagenome_FD_182475 | JGI IMG/M metagenome (GOLD analysis project Ga0222429, IMG submission 182475) | Enriched microbial communities from leaf-cutter ant dump, University of Wisconsin, Madison, United States - 1B50A (version 2) | ecosystem: Environmental > Terrestrial > Nest > Insects nest...
GAAGTCTCCAACAACCCGCAAGTGATGGAAGCCTACATGGGAACCACCGACGGCCAACTGCAGGGGGCGCACTGAATGTCGACCCCCGCACTCGAAATCAAGGGCCTGCAGGCCTGGTACGGCGAATCGCACGTGCTGCACGGCGTGGACATGGTGGTGCAGCCGGGCGAGGTCGTCACGCTGCTGGGGCGCAACGGCGCCGGGCGCACCAGCACGCTGCGCGCCATCATGGGATTGACGGGCGCGCGCAAGGGCTCGATCAAGGTCTACGGCACCGAGACCATCGACATGGCCACGCACCGCATCGCGCACCTGGGCCTGGGCTACTGCCCCGAGGAGCGCGGCATCTTCTCCAGCCTGTCGTGCGAGGAAAACCTGCTGCTGCCGCCCGAGCTGAAAACCGGCCAGGCCGGCATGTCGGTCGACGAGATCTACGCCATGTTCCCCAACCTGGCCGAGCGCAAGAGCAGCCAGGGCACGCGCCTGTCCGGCGGCGAGCAGCAGATGCTGGCGGTGGCCCGCATCCTGCGCACCGGCGCCAAGCTGCTGCTGCTCGACGAAATCTCCGAAGGCTTGGCGCCGGTCATCGTGCAGGCGCTGGCGCGCATGATCACCATGCTGCGCGAGAAGGGCTACACGGTGGTCATGGTCGAGCAGAACTTCCGCTTCGCCGCGCCGCTGGCCGACCGTTTCTACGTCATGGAGCACGGCCACATGGTCGAACAGTTCGGCGCTGCCGAACTGGACGCCAAGATGCCGGTGCTCAACCAGTTGCTCGGCGTGTAGCCGCGCATCCCCACCCACCGATTCCCGATTCACCACAAGGAGACATAGCAATGCAAAAGACGCTCAAGACCCTGGTCACCATGATGGGCATGGCCGGACTGGCCATGTCGGCCATGCACGCGCACGCACAGGACAAGGTCAAGATCGGCTTCGTCACCGACATGTCCAGCCTCTACGCCGACGTGGACGGCAAGAACGGCGCGCTGGCGATCCAGATGGCTATCGACGACTTCGGCGGCAAGGTGCTGGACAAGCCTATCGAACTGCTCACCGCCGACCACCAGAACAAGGCCGACATCGCCGCCAGCAAGGCGCGCGAATGGATCGACACCGAAGGCCTGACCATGCTGTTCGGCGGCACCAACTCCGGCACCGCGCTGGCCATGGCCAAGATCGCGCAGGAGAAGAAGCGCGTGTTCATGGTCAACGGCGCGGGCTCGTCGGCGCTGACCAACGCGCAGTGCACGCCCTACACCGTGCACTACGCCTACGACACCGTGGCGCTGGCCAAGGGCACGGGCAGCGCCGTGATCAAGGACGGCGGCAAGAGCTGGTACTTCCTGACCGCCGACTACGCCTTCGGCCACGCGCTGGAGGCCGACGCGGCCAAGGTCATCAAGGCCAATGGCGGCACCGTGCTGGGCGCCGTGCGCCACCCCATCAACGCGTCGGACTTCTCGTCCTTCCTGCTGCAGGCGCAGAACTCCAAGGCGCAGGTGCTGGCGCTGGCCAACGCCGGCGGCGACACCATCAACGCCATCAAGGCGGCCAAGGAATTCGGCATCGGCCAGAAGATGAAGATGGTCGGCCTGCTGGTGTTCGTCACCGACGTGCACAGCCTGGGCCTGAAGAACGCCGAAGGCCTGATCCTGACCACCAGCTGGGACTGGAACCTGAACGACAAGTCGCGCGCCTTCGGCAAGAAGTTCTTCGACAAGACCAAGCGCATGCCGACCGACATCCAGGCGGCCGACTACTCGGCCACCATGACCTACCTGAAGGCCGTGCAGGCCGCGGGGACCACGGACGCCGACAAGGTCATGGAAAAGCTCAAGTCCATGCCGATCGACGACTTCTACGCCAAGGGCCACATCCGTCCGGACGGCCGCTTCGTGCACGACATGTACCTGGTGCAGGTCAAGTCGCCCAAGGAATCGAAGGCGCCCTGGGACTACTACAAGCTGCTGGCCACGCTGCCGGCCGAGCAGGTGTGGACCAGCAAGGCCGAGAGCCAGTGCGCCCTGTGGAAGTAAACCGTACGCGCAGGCCCGGCCTGCGCCGTGCGTAAGCCGCACCCCGGGCCGCGCGCCGCAGCGCGGCCCGCTGCATCCCTCTGAAAAACACACAGCAAGGAGACATACATGAAGAAGGCACAACTGACACTGCTCGCCGCCACGCTGGCCGGCGCAGGCCTGCTGGCTCCGGCCGCGCAGGCGCAGGACAAGGTCAAGATCGGCTACATCTCGGACATGTCGAGCCTGTACGCCGACGTGGAAGGCAAGGGCGGCGCCACGGCCATCCAGATGGCCATCGACGACTTCGGCGGCAAGGTGCTGGGCATGCCCATCGAGCTGCTCACCGCCGACCACCAGAACAAGGCCGACATCGCCGCCAGCAAGGCGCGCGAGTGGATCGACACCGACGGCCTGACGATGATCTTCAGCGGCACCAACTCGGGTACCGCGCTGGCGCTGGCCAAGGTGGCGAGCGACAAGAAACGCGTGATGATCAACAACGGCGCGGCCTCGTCCGCGCTGACCAACGAGCAGTGCACCCCGTACACCGTGCACTACGCCTACGACACCGTGGCGCTGGCCAAGGGCACGGCGGCGGCGATGGTCGCCAGCGGCGAGAAGAGCTGGTTCTTCCTGACCGCAGACTACGCCTTCGGCCATGCGCTGGAGGCCGATACCTCCAAGGTCGTCAAGGAAAAGGGCGGTACCGTGGTGGGCGCCGTGCGCCACCCGCTGAACGCGTCGGACTTCTCGTCCTTCCTGCTGCAGGCGCAGAACTCCAAGGCGCAGGTGCTGGCGCTGGCCAATGCCGGGGGCGACACCATCAACTCCATCAAGGCCGCCAAGGAGTTCGGCATCGGCAAGACCATGAAGCTGACGCCGCTGCTGGTGTTCTACAGCGACATCCACAGCCTGGGCCTGAAGAACACCGAAGGCATGCAGTTCATCACCAGCTGGTACTGGGACATGAACGACGCCTCGCGCAAGTTCGCCGACGCCTACATGAAGAAGACCAACCGCCGTCCGACGGAGATCCAGGCCGCCGACTACTCGGCCACCATGAATTACCTCAAGGCCGTGCAGGCCGCCGGCACGGTGGACGCCGACAAGGTCATGGCCACCTGGCACGGCATGAAGATGAACGACTTCTTCGCCAGCGGCCAGATCCGCCCCGACGGCCGCTACGTGCACGACATGTACCTGGTCCAGGTCAAGTCGCCCAAGGAATCCAAGGGCACCTGGGACTACTACAAGGTCGTCAACAAGGTTCCCGGCGAACAGGTGTTCACCACCAAGGCCGAGAGCAAGTGCGCGCTCTGGAAGTAACCATCTTCCAGCTGCGCTGAATCCCCCGTCCACCACCTGCGTGCTCCCATGGAAATTTTTGGTGTCTCATTGCCGGCCATGCTGAGCCAGCTCCTGCTGGGGCTGGTCAATGGTTCGTTCTATGCCATTCTCAGCCTCGGGCTGGCCGTGATCTTCGGCCTGCTCAACGTCATCAACTTCGCGCACGGCGCGCTGTTCATGATGGGGGCGCTGGTCACCTGGATGGCCATGAGCTATCTCGGCGTCAACTACTGGGTGATGCTGATCGGTGCGCCGCTGGTGGTGGGGGTGTTCGGCGTCGTGCTCGAACGCCTGTTCCTGCGCTGGATCTACAAGCTCGACCACCTCTACGGGCTGCTGCTGACGCTGGGGCTGACGCTGCTGATCGAAGGGGTGTTCCGCTCGATCTACGGCGTCTCGGGCCTGGGCTACGACGTGCCCGACCTGCTGACGGGCGGCACCAACCTGGGCTTCATGTTCCTGCCGAACTACCGCGCCTGGGTGGTGGTCGCCTCCATCATCGTGTGCATCGCCACCTGGTACGTGATCGAGCGCACCAAGCTCGGCGCCTACCTGCGCGCCGGCACCGAGAACCCGCGCCTGGTCGAGGCCTTCGGCGTCAACGTGCCCGTCATGGTCACGCTGACCTACGCCTTCGGCGCCGCGCTGGCGGCCTTTGCCGGGGTGCTGGCCGCGCCCATCTACCAGGTCACGCCGCTGATGGGGCAGAACCTCATCATCGTGGTGTTCGCCGTGGTCGTGATCGGCGGCATGGGCTCGATCATGGGCTCCATCCTCACCGGCCTGGGCCTGGGCGTGATCGAGGGGCTGACCAAGGTGTTCTACCCCGAGGCCTCGTCCACCGTGGTGTTCGTCATCATGGCCATCGTTTTGCTCATCCGCCCCGCCGGCCTGTTCGGCAAAGAGAAATAAGCCGCAGGGGTGTACCACATGAACGTCAAGAAATTCGCTCCCATCGGTTACGGCCTGCTGCTGCTGGGCCTGATCGCCGCGCCCTTCGTCGGCGCCTACCCGATCTTCGTGATGAAGCTGCTGTGCTTCGCGCTGTTCGCCTCGGCCTTCAACCTGCTGCTGGGCTACACCGGCCTGCTGTCGTTCGGCCACGCGGCCTTCCTGGGCGGCGCGGCCTACGTGACCGGGCACGCCGTCAAGGCCTGGGGCGCCACGCCCGAGCTGGGGCTGCTCGCCGGCCTGCTGTCGGGCGCGCTGCTCGGCCTGGTGATGGGCTGGTTCACCATCCGCCGCCAGGGCATCTACGCCACCATGATCACGCTGGCGCTGGCGCAGATGCTGTTCTTCGCCGCGCTGCAGATGCCTTTCACCGGCGGCGAGGACGGCCTGCAGGGCGTGCCGCGCGGCAAGCTGTTCGGGCTGATCAGCCTCAAGAGCGACCTGACCATGTACTACCTGTGCCTGGTCGTGGTGGTGGCGGCCTTCCTGCTGATCGTGCGCACCATCAACTCGCCGTTCGGCCAGGTGCTGCGCGGCATCAAGGAAAACGAGCCGCGCGCCATCTCGCTGGGCTACGACGTGAACCGCTTCAAGCTGCTGGCCTTCGTGCTGTCGGCCGCCATCGCCGGCCTGGCCGGCGCGCTCAAGACGCTGGTGCTGGGTTTTGCCACGCTGTCGGACGTGCACTGGACGGCCTCCGGCCACGTGGTGCTGATGACGCTGGTGGGCGGCCTAGGCACGCTCAGCGGCCCGCTGGTGGGCGCGGCCGTGGTGGTGGCGCTGGAGAACAAGATCGGCGACCTGGGCCACTGGCTGGCCGAGGCCACCTCGCTGCAGTGGTTTGGCACGCTGGGCGAGTCGGTGACCATCGTCACCGGGCTGATCTTCGTGGTCTGCGTGCTGGCCTTCCGGCGCGGCATCATGGGCGAGATCATCGCCTGGCTGGAGCGCAAGCGCGGCGGGCCGGCCAACCCGCACTGATGGTCAGAGTAGCCGCCAGCCGTGCAACCGTGGCTGGCGGTTGAGTAAAAAATATAGCTGGTTGCGCTTGAATACAGCCAACTTCAGATTGTTTCATATCTGAAGTAGGCTTGTACAAAGCGTAACCAGCTATTGTTTTATTGGCTCAGCAAACCCTGCAGCCCGTGCGCCTGCAGCAGCCGCTGGTGCGCGCCGCTGCAGTCGCCCAGGCGCGCGCGCACCCAGTCGTCGTCGTGGTAGGTGGGCAGGTAGCGCTCGCCGGCGTCGCACAGCAGCGACAGGATCGAGCCCTGCTCGCCGCGCGCGCGCATCTCCTGCGCCAGGCGCAGCATGGCCACGAAGTTGGTGCCGGTGGACGGCCCGACGCGCCGCCCCAGCAGAGCCGAGAGCGCGCGCATGGCGGCGATGGAGTCGTCGTCCGCCACCTCCTCCATGCGGTCGACCAGCGTGCGGATGAAGCTCGGCTCCACGCGCGGGCGGCCGATGCCCTCGATGCGCGAGCCCGGCGCCGTCAGGCTGGCGTCGCCCGTGCGGTGGTAGGCGGCGAACACCGACCCGGCCGGGTCCGCCACGCACAGCCCGGTGGCGTGCTTCTGGTAGCGCACGTAGCGGCCGATGGTGGCGCTGGTGCCGCCCGTGCCCGCGCCCACCACGATCCAGCGCGGCACGCTGTGGCGCTCGCGCTGCATCTGCTGGAACATGCTCTCGGCGATGTTGTTGTTGCCGCGCCAGTCGGTGGCGCGCTCGGCGTAGGTGAACTGGTCCATGTAGTGGCCGCCAGTCTCGTGCGCGATGGCGCGCGCGGCGTCGTAGACCTCGCCCGCCTGCTCGACGAAGTGGCAGCGCCCGCCGTAGAACTCGATCAGCGCGATCTTCTCGGGCGAGGTGCTGCGCGGCATCACCGCCACGAAGGGCAGGCCCAGCAGGCGCGCGAAGTAGGCCTCGCTCACGGCGGTGGAGCCGCTGGAGGCCTCGACCACGGTCGCGCCCTCGCGCACCCAGCCGTTGCACAGCGCATACAGGAACAGCGAGCGCGCCAGCCGGTGCTTGAGGCTGCCCGTGGGGTGGGTGGACTCGTCCTTCAGGTACAGGTCGATGCCCGCGTCGGCAAACGCCGGCAGGGGCAGGGCGATCAGGTGGGTGTCGGCGCTGCGCTGGTAGTCGGCCTCGATGCGGGCGATGGCCTGGTGCAGCCAGGAGGTGGGGTCGGATGTCTGCGGCATGGCGGGATTGTCGCAGGGGGCGGCGCAGGGGTTCGTCATTCAATAATCGCCGCATTGTGAAGAAATGCCTGCAACCGATGGCCACGCTGATGCTCGGCATCGCCCAGACGCTGGCCTGGGCCTCGTCCTACTACCTGCCGGCCGTGCTGGCGGGCCCGATGGGCCGGGAGGTCGGCATGCCCGAAGCGGCCGTGTTCGGCGCGTTCTCGATGGCGCTGCTGTTCGCCGCGGGCGTCGGCCCCTTGGCGGGCCGCGCCATCGACCGCGTCGGCGGGCGCCCGGTGCTGGTCGCCAGCAATCTGGTGTTCGCGGCCGGGCTCGCCGCGCTGAGCCAGGCATCCCGGCCCCTCCACGTCTTTGCCGCCTGGGCCGTGCTGGGCCTGGCCATGGGCAGCGGGCTGTACGAGGCCGCGTTCGCCACGGTGGTGCGCCTGCATGGCCAGGCGGCGCGGGGGGCCATCACGGGGATCACCTTGCTGGCGGGCTTTGCCAGCACCGTGGGCTGGCCGCTGACGGCCGGCCTGGAGGCGGCGCTCGGCTGGCGGGGCGCATGCCTGGTGTGGGCGGCGCTGCACCTGTGCCTGGGGCTGCCGCTGAACGCCCTGCTGCCCCAGGCAACCCCGGGCGGCGCGCAGGACGCGGCCGCGCCCGGCGCACCGCATGCGCAGGCGCGGGCGGGCCTGGCGGCGGGGCGGCAGCGCCGGGCCGCATGGCTCATGGCCTGCGTGTTCGCCATTGCGTGGTTCATCAGCACGGCCATGGCGGCGCACCTGCCCAAGGTTCTGCAGGCCTGCGGCGTGACCGTGGCGGCCGCCATCGGCATCGCGGCGCTGGTGGGGCCGGCGCAGGTGGCCGGGCGGCTGATCGAGTTCACGGCCCTCAAGCGTGCGCATCCGCTGCTGTCGGCCCGGCTGGCCGCGATGGCGCACCCCCTGGGCGTCGTGCTGCTGTTGCTGGCGGGCAGCCAGGCGGCGCCGGCCTTCGCGGTACTCCATGGGCTGGGCAACGGGATCCTGACCATCGCCATCGGGACGTTGCCGCTGCTGCTCTTTGGCGCCCAGGGGTACGGGCAGCGGCAGGGCTGGCTGATGGTGCCCGCCCGCATCGTCCAGGCGGGCGCTCCGCTCCTGTTCGGGCTGGCCGTGGAGCGCTGGGGCGGCGCGGCGCTGTGGCTGACCGGCGCGCTGGGCGTCGCCGCCTTCCTGGCATTGGCCGTGCTGGCGGCGGATATGAAGCCATGAGCGGCCAAGGCCCGGTCTGCTGAAGGGTAGGGCCAAAGAAAAAGCGCCCCGGAGGGCGCTTGCGGCGATCGGCGGCGCGCCGCGCATGCAGCGGGAGGGGCCCGTGCCGGCGGCCGCCGTGCAGGGCCCCCAGGGGCATGCTCAATCCTTCTTCAGCTTGGCCAGCCAGTGCTCCAGCAGCTTGCCGGCGGCCTCGCGCCCGCCCAGGCCGAAGGCCAGCGCCACGGCCACGGCGACCGAGCCCAGCGTCAGGCCGAAGGCCAGTTGCACGATCTCGTTGGCGATGCCCATCGCGCGCAGGCCCATGGCGATCACCAGGCCCAGGATGGCCAGGCGCGCCACGCTGGCCGGCAGGCTGCCGCCGTCGGGGCTGGCGCGGCGGATCGCCGTGGCGGCCACGCCCGAGAGCCAGAAGCCCACCACCAGGATGGCGCTGCCCAGCAGGATGTCGCCGCTGAACGCGATGAAGGTGGTGACCACGTCGCTCACCTGGTGAAAGCCCAGCTGCGCCGCCGCCTCCACCGTGCCGAACAGCAGCGCGAAGAACAGCACCACCGTGCCCGCCAGGCGCGACGGGCTGGTGGCGCCCGACAGCGCGTGCGACAGGCCCAGCTTGGCGGGCAGGCTGTCGAAGCCCGCGCTCTCCAGCAGCCTGGACAGCAGCCCGGCGGCGAACTTGGCCACGTACCAAGTCAGCAGCAGGATCACGGCGGCGGCCAGGATGTGCGGCACGGCGGCCAGCATCTGCTGCAGCACCTGCGTGGCGGGGCCGGAGATGGCGTCGATCTTCAGCGCGTCCAGCGCGGCGATCAGCGTCGGCACGAACACCAGGATGAACACCAGCGTGCCGCCCAGGCGCGACAGCTGCACCGTGGCGTTCAGGCCGATGCACTCGTTGAAGCGGTCGGCGCCGGCAGCGGCCAGCAGGTTGGTGACCAGCGCGCGCAGCACGCGCGCCACCACGTAGCCGGCCAGGGCGATGGCCGCCGCGCCGAAGATGCTGGGCACGAAGGCCAGCAGCCGCGCCAGCAGGTCGCGCACCGGGTCGAGCACGCCCTCCAGGCGCAGCGCCGCCAGGATGGCGGGCAGGAAGAACAGGATGACGAGCCAGAACAGCACGTTGCCCGCGCTCTGGCTGATGGGCGCCATGCCCGCCTCTTGCGACAGGCGCTCGTCCAGCGTGGTGGCCGCCAGGGCCCGCGTGGCCAGCGCGCGCAGCACCGTGCCCAGCAGCCAGGCCGCCAGCGCCAGCACGGCGCCCGCCACCAGGTGCGGCACGTAGCCGATCACGTCCTGCACCACGCTGGCGAAGGGCGCCGACAGCAACGCCAGATCCAACGTGTTCAGCACGGCCACCAGCGTGGCCAGCAGCACCAGCCAGAACACCGCAGCGGCGGCGGGCGTTTCGGCGTCCACCGGCGTGGCCGTGTTCGCGCCGATGCGCTGGTTCAGCCGTGCCAGGCGCAGCAGCCGGCGTGTGCCGGCGCGCGCCACGACGGCCAGCAGCCAGCCCAGCACGAAGACGGCCAGCGCACCCAGTATTTGAGGAATGTGCGCTCCCAGCGATTGCTGAAGGGCGCTCGAAAAGGTATTGAAATCCATTTGTTCTCCTGTTCTGTAGGGGTGGCGGGCTCCCGGCTCCCATTGTCCCGGGCCTGGGGACGACTATACAACGGGGTCATTGCCTATAAAGCATGTTGCTCGCCATTGGCGCCGCAGGACGTGTTTTTGCCCTTGAAATCGCGGCGGTTGCATGCATATCGGAGTCATGCCGCCCCGCATGGCGGCACTGTCCGGACCCTTTTCAACCCCATTGCAACCCAAGGAGCAGGAACATGAACCCACTGGTATCGCGCAGCGGCCTCTTCGACGACTTCTTCAAGGACTTCGCGCCCGGCTTCTACGTGCGCCCGCTGCACGGCGAAGGCGTGCCGCAGCCCTCGCAGATCAGGGTGGACGTGAAGGAGGACGCCGCCGCCTACACCGTCCAGGCCGAAGTGCCGGGCGTGCCCAAGGAAGACATCCACGTCAGCGTGGACGGCAACGTGGTCAGCCTGCGCGCCGAGGTGCGCCAGCACGACCAGAAGAAGGACGGCGAGAAGGTGCTGCGCAGCGAGCGCTACTACGGCGCCGTGGCGCGCAGCTTCCAGCTGCCCGTGGAGCTGGACGCCGCGCAGGCCAAGGCCAAGTACGACAACGGCGTGCTGACCCTCTCGCTGCCCAAGAAGCAGGCCGCCAGCGCGCAGCGGCTGGCGATCGAGTAAGCAGATTGCTATTGAGAAAAGAGCTTCCAGCGCTTTACCATCAAGCGCTGGAGGCTGTTTTTATTGGTATTTTCAATCCGCCTGCCGCAACGCCTTGACAAGCCCCGCCACGTTGCCCACGCCCAGCCTGTCGTAGACCGCCTGGATCTGGTTGCGCACCGTGGCGGGTGACAGGCCCAGGCGTTGCGCGGCCTGCTTGTGGGTGAGGCCCTGGGCCATCAGCCCGGCCACCTCGCGCTGGCGCGGGGCCAGGCCGTCGGCGGGGCACAGGGGGCGCAGCCGCACGAACAGCAGATCCTTGCGCACCTGCCGCCGGGCCGCCAGCGTGCGGCCCATGAACGGCGCGTCCGTCGCGCGCAGCCAGTCGAGCAGCGGCGCGGGCAGGCGGCCTGGCCGCACGGCGGCGCCCCATTCGGTGCGCAGCATTTCCTCCCAGCCCGGCGTGGCATGGCAGAGCAGGCCGCGCGCGTCGGCGACGGCTGCGGCGCGCGCATTCCACCCGCCCAGGTGCATGGCGCGGTTGTGGTGCAGGCCTTGCATCAGATGCGGCGCGAGTTGGTGCAGCAGGCGCACTTCCTCGGGGCGGCAATGCTGCTCGGCATCGGCGCGAAACAGCGTGAGCCATTGCGTCGCGCCCGTGCGCTGGTCGGTGTAGGCGGTGATGAAGCTGTTCTGGTGGCCGAACCGGTGCAGGTAGTCCCGAAGCTCGCTCCTTTCGGGTCCTGCGAAATAGCTGGGGTTGTGAAAGCCCCGCGTCGTGAGCTGCGGCAGGCCCGCCATGGCGCTCGCGGCGGTGTCCAGGTGCTTGACCGGCTCGTACTCCTCGATCATGGCCTGCGGCTCGTTGTGCAGGTGGATGCTGTGGATGTCGATGCCCTGGCCGTTCAGATAGGTGGCCGTGCCCCACATGCAGGTATCGAAGGGCAGCAGGGGCTTGATGACCTCCAGCGCCGCGTCCTGGCAGGTCTCCAGCTCCGTCTCGGCGGACGTGCGGTAGAGCTTGAGCACCAGGGCGCTGAAATCGTCGAGGCGGGCTTCACGCATGTCGGAGCTGTAAGGCGCTGTAGGGCGGCCTGAAGGCGGTGGGGTTCAGTGTACGCAGATTAGTGCATTTGCATCATTTTGTTTTGCCGGCCGGCGGCAGATAGTTGCCCTGTCTGTCTAATAAGGAAGGAAGAATCCCATGTCGTTTGTATTCCTATCCACGATGCGTTCCGGCCGCGCGCAACGGTTGGTGGTGCTGGCCGGGCTTGTGGCTTCGCTGTCTGCCTGCGGCGGCGGTAGCGGTGGCGATGACCATGAAAGTGCCTCGCCATCTTCAACCTACATCAACTTCCCCGAGAGCGACAACGGCGAATCGGTGGTGGATGCCAACAATGCCTACGCCAAGTTCAGGGCCAGCACGCGAGGCATGGAGGTGGGGGACACTGCGTCGGACATCACCCTGGACAGCGACAACAACCTGGTGAAAGGCGGGTATCAGAACGTCGGCAAGATTCAGCTCGTAGCGGGCTCCAATGGCAAGGCCATAGCGGGCATGGTTGCTGCGGATGGCACGATGCTGGCCATCGAGCGACAGAGCAGCGGCAGCGTGACCTTGGGCAAAAGCGATGTGCGCTTTGCAGCGCCGGGGGGCGGGGGCAGCGGGGCGGGCAGCGGCTCGGGGAGCGGAGGCTCTGGCAGCGGCTCGGGCAATCTGGCCGCGTGCGGCGCACTCAAGTACCCTGGCAGCACTGCGGATCCCCAGACGTATACCTATGACTACATCGCCCAGTTCGATGCCTGCGCTTACCAGGCCACGGGCGATGCCCGCTATCTGGAGGACGGCAACAGGCAGTGCAAGGTGCTCGATGGCTTGCTGCGGGCGACGAATAGCACCTTCAAGCCGTTGTTCTGCAACGGGCCGTTGATGAAGTATTGAGATCACGCTTACGCAGGTCACCCCGCATGGCCTCTTTGTATTGACAACAGCTACGCAATTCGACACACTGCGTAGCTGTTGTACATACATCGGGAGTCTGCCATGCGCGATGCCGCTATCAACTTGCGTGCGCTGCCCGCGCAGCGCGACCTGATCGACCAGGCCGCCAGCCTGCTGGGCAAGAACCGTTCGGACTTCATGCTCGAAGCCGCGTGCGAGCGGGCCCAGGCGGTAGTGCTTGATCAGGTTTTTTTCCAGCTGGATGAAGCGCAATTCCGCCAGTTCACTGCCTTGCTCGATGCGCCGGCTCAGCCCAACCCGGGGCTGGAACGCCTCATGGCCGTCAAGGCGCCGTGGGCGAGGGGCGCTGCATGAGCCTGCGGCTGGCCGCGCCGCAGCCGCTGACTGCCGAGCACGTGCTGCAAGGCTTCGACTGCGGCGAACCCAGCCTGGACGACTGGCTGCGGCGGCGCGCGTTGGTCAATCACTTGAGTGGGGCCAGCCGCACCTTCGTGGTGGCGGATCTCGATGGCGTGGTGCTGGGCTATTACGCACTGGCGGCGGGCGCCGTGGCGCACCAGGCCGCCACGGGGGCCGTGCGGCGGAACATGCCCGACCCGATTCCCGTCATGGTGCTGGCGCGCCTGGCAGTGGATCGCCGTGCCCAGGGCATGCAACTGGGCGGCGCCCTGCTGCAGGATGCCGTGGCCCGCGCCGTGGCCGTGGCGCACAACGCTGGCGTGCGGGCCGTGCTGGTGCATGCGCTGCACGAGGGCGCGAAGCGGTTTTACGAGCACTACGGGTTTCAGGCGTCGCCGCAGCATCCGCTGACGTTGATGCTGCGCCTGGATGGCGCGGTCAGTCCAGCGCAGTGATGCCCTGAGCACCCAGGTGCTGCAACACGGCCTGCACCAGCGCAGCCGTGGCACCGGGCTGGTCGCAGGCGACCACGCGGCGCTGCGGCATGCCGCGCAGCCAGGTGATCTGGCGCTTGGCAAGCTGGCGCGTGGCGGCGATGCCGCGTTCGCGCAGGCTGTCCATCGGGTGCAGGCCGTCCAGGCTTTCCCACGCCTGGCGGTAGCCCACGCAGCGCATGCTGGGCAAATCCAGGTGCAGGTCGCCGCGCGCGCGCAACTGCCGCACTTCGTCGAGAAAGCCCGCAGCCAGCATCGCGTCGAAGCGCTGGGCGATGCGCTGGTGCAGCCAGGCGCGGTCTTGCGGTTCCAAAGAGAAAAGGGCTATAGGGCTTTCTGGTATTGCGCTAGCAGCTCTTGTTTTTGCAGTGTGAAAACTCGACAGCGGGCGGCCCGACACGTGCCACACCTCCAGCGCGCGCTGGATGCGCTGGCTGTCGCCGGGCGCCAGGCGCGCGGCCGTCTGCGGGTCCACGCGCGCCAGCTCGGCGTGCAGCGCGGGCCAGCCCTGGGCGCGGGCCTGTGCGTCCAGGCGGGCGCGCACGGCGGCGTCGGCTGCCGGCATATCGTCGATGCCGTCGATCAGCGCCTTGTAGTACAGCATGGTGCCGCCCACCAGCAGCGGCAGTGCGCCGCGCGCGCGGATGGCTTCGATCAGGCGCGTGGCGTCGTGCACGAACTCGGCCGCACTGTACGCCTCGCGCGGGTCGCGGATGTCGATCAGGTGGTGCGGCGCCTGCGCCTGCTCCTGCGCGCTGGGTTTGGCTGTGCCGATGTCCATGCCGCGGTAGACCAGGGCCGAGTCGACGCTGACGATCTCCACCGGCAGCGGCGCCAGCGCGGCGGCCACGGCCAGCGCCGCCGCCGTCTTGCCGCTGGCGGTGGGGCCGGCGATGGCAATGGCGGGCGGGTGGGAGCGGGCGTCGGCGGGCGCGGTGGGCATGGGGCGGCGAGGGTAGCAGAAGCTGCCGCCTACAGCGCGGCGCGCAGGCGCTCGGCGTAGTCCAGCAGCAGCGCGGCGGGCGGGTTCTTGCGCGGCCAGGTGAGGGCGATGCCGTCGCCAGCGTGGCGCGGCACCACGTGCAGGTGGAAGTGGAACACCGTCTGGTCGCCCTCGCGGCCGTTGGCCTGCAGCAGCGTCAGGCCCGGCGGGTCGAAGGTCTGCTGCACCGCCTGCGCCACCTTTTGTGCCGTCTGCAGCACGGCGGCGGCCTCTTGCGCGGTGATGTCGAGCAGCGTTGCCGCGTGGCGCCGGGTGGCCACCAGCACGTGGCCGGGGTTGACCTGGCCGATGTCCATGAAGGCCACCGTCAGCTCGTCCTCGTACACCCTGGCGGCGGGGATGGCGCCCGACACCAGCTTGCAGAAGATGCATTCGCCGGGCGGGCTGTGGTCTACGAACATGGGCATGGGATGGGCCTTCTGTAGTGGTGATGACAAAGCACTATCTTACGGACGAAAAAAAGCACGCCGGCTGGTGTGCCGGCGTGCTTTCCCGATGGATTGGGCGATGCTCAGAACCGATGGCGGATGCCCACGCCAAAGCTGTTGCCGGTGCTCTGGCTGGTGATCTTGTCGTTCATGAACATGGCGTAGACGTCGGTGCGCTTGGACAGGTTGTAGTCGTAGCCCACGGTCAGCGTCTTGCGGTCCAGGTCGGACGCGCTCAGCTCGGTCTTGGCCCAGGAGGCCAGCAGCTTGCCCGCGCCCAGCGGGGCCGATGCGCCGATCTGCAGCGTCTTGGCCTTGCCCGGCACGTTGTCGGCCTCGGCCTGGCCGTAGCTCAGGTAGGGCTTGACGACGTTGAAGTCGTACGCTGCGGCCAGCATCCAGTCCTTCTTGGTCGTGCCCAGGTAGGCGCCGGTGCCGGGGTTGCTGATCTGGTCGCGCTCGTAGAAGCCGGTCAGCGTCAGTGGCCCGCCGAAGTAGAAGAAGTTGGCGCCCACGTTGTTCTTGCCGCTGTCGCCGGCCTGCTCGCCGAACTGGTACTGCAGGTTGGCCTTGAAGCCGCCGATGTCGGGCGTGGTGTAGACGATCTGGTTGCTCCAGCCCGTGTCCGCCGGCGTGGTCGCGCCCCAGCCCGAGGCGTTGAACAGCGGCACGTTCATGTGCAGGATCAGCGGCGCGAAGGTGAACGAGTCGCCCAGCGGGTTGCCGATGACCGACGGCAGGAAGTTGGGCGCCATCCAGCGGCCCAGCAGCACCGAGCCGAAGCCGCCCGACAGGCTGACGTTGGCGTCGCGCGAGAAGAAGGTGTCGCCGGGAAAGCGCCCCTGGCTGCCGTCGTCGACCTGGATGAACGAGGTCAGGTTGAAGCTGGCCTTGAGGCCGCCGCCCAGGTCTTCCGAGCCCGAGAAGCCGAACCACGAGGTGGTCATGCCGCCGCTGTTGACCACCGACTTGCGGCCGGCGTCGCCAGCCATCTTGATCGAGCCGGCGTAGACGTCGGCGATGCCCGACAGCTGTACCGAGCTTTGGGCATGGGCGCCCGCGCCGCACAGCGCGGCTGCGGCCAGGGCAATGAGTTTCTTGTGCATGGAGGAGTCCTTTGAACGCTTTGCGTGCATGGCCGGCGGGTGCCGACGTGGGTAAAAGTGTATGCAATTTATGCACACAAAATAAATGATCGCGCATTTTGCGCGTTCTGTGCAGGGGGAGAGGCGCATATTTTCCGCGCAGCGGCCCAAGGTGTTGTACGAATGGCTACAAACGGGCCGGGCGGGCATTTGATTTCCCTCAAAGCGCGAGCCGCCGCGTAGCGGCACAGTCCGGGCCATGTTGCTTGCTTCGTCCTTCGACCAATCCGCGCAGACCGAGGTGGCCGCCGCTGGCGAGGTGCTGCGCGAGCGCCACCAGCACCCGGCTTCGGTGCTTTACCTCGACAGCGGCCGGGTGCTGCTGGGCGTGCGCGAGGACGGCGTGATGCGCCACCAGCTGGGCGTGGTCGAAGGCCCGTCGTGGCTGGACGCGGCCACCGCGCTGCTCGACCAGCCCTGCGCGGTGGACATGGTGGCCGAAACCCGCGTGCAGCTGCGGCGCATGCCGCTGGAGGACTTCCAGGGCGCCTACCGGGCGCTGCCGCAGGCGGCCCAGGGCCTGCTGCGCGACATGGCGGCGGGCTATTGCCGCCAGACCGAGCTGGCCGTCAGCCGCCTGGCGCAAGACGCCGAGGCGCGCTGCGCGCAATGGCTGCTGCGCCATGCGCAGGACTGCGCCGACGGCGGCATGCGCGTGACGCTGCACCAGCGCAAGCGCATCATCGCCGCGCAGTTGGGCATCGCCCCCGAGACCTTCTCGCGCGTGCTGCGCAGCCTGCGCGAGCATGGTCTGGTGGCCGGCACGGGCAACGTGCTGAACCTGCCGCAGCCGCGTGCGCTGCGGCTGGTGGCCGGGGTCTGACGACGGCCGGCGGCGCCGCATCAGGGTTTTCCTAGGCGGCTTGCAGGGTTCCACCCAGGGGCGCCGCGCGGGGCGCGCTGCGACGATCGGTTCGAGCCACGGCCGCGCGCCGGGCGCGGATCGACCGCCAGCCATGCCCCACCCGACCACACCCATCGTCCAGCATCAGCGCCAGCCGGCGCGGGAGCGCCCGTGAACGGCGCCGCCCCGCCGCCCCTGCCGGTGCAGCCGCCCCCCGCCGCCGGCCCATCCGTGGCGGGCGCCGGCTGGCTGCCCGGCCCGCTGGCGCGCAAGCTGGTGCTGGTGCTGGCGCTGGCCGTGCTGCTGGCGGGCGCGGCGGCCGCGTGGCTGGTCTCGCACGCGGCCGACCGGGCCAACGAGCACCGCCTGGTGGCCCAGCAGAACGACGAGGTGGAGCTGGTCGCGCGCCTGCTGGGCAGCAAGATCGAGCAAAGCCAGAAGGTGCTGTCCACCATGGCCGAGCGCATTTCGCCGGCCATGCTCGACTCGCCCGCCACGCTCGAATGGCTGTTGCAGCAAGGCCTGCCGGCGGTACGCTTTTTCGATTCGATGCTGGTGGCGCGCCAGGACGGGCGGCTGGGCATCAACCTGCGCAACGGCCAGTTGCGCCCGGCGTCCGAGCTGGACCCGGCCGAGCGTGACTACCTGGTGCGCACCATGGTCGGCGGCAAGCCCCTGGTTTCGGGGGTGATAGGCCGCACGCCGGCGGACGCGCGCATCATGTTCACCATGCCGCTGCTGCAGGGCGATGCGCACGCCGTCGGCGTCATTGCCGGCGTGCTGCGGCTGCAGTCGCAGGGGCTGCTGCCGCACTCGCTGGCGCTGCCGCCGCGCGCGGGCTCCAGCCTGATCGTCTTCACGCACGACGGCATCATCCTCTCGCACCCCGACATGCAGCGCGTGCTCGGCCAGGTCAGGGACGAGCCGGGCCTGGGCGCGGTGTACCAGCGCTGGCGCAGCCAGGATCAGGTGCTCGGCGGCGTTGCCACCGAATGGAGCGGCGATCACGTGGTGAGCCTGGCGAGCGTGGCCATGCCGCGCTGGATCGTCGCCCGCGTCAGCGACACCCAGGCGTTGCGCGCGCCGCTGCAAGGGCTGCGGCGCGACACCCTGTGGCAAACGGGCGCCGCCGTGGCGCTGGTCGGCCTGCTGGCCGCGGGCGTGCTGCTGTGGCTGGTGCGGCCGCTGACGCTGCTGCGCCTGCACGCGCAGGCGTTCCTGCAGGCGTCGGCGGCAGACCCGCACGCCGAGCGCCTGCTGGACACGCTGGAGGGCGGGCAGCCCTGGCCGCGTTCGGCCGGCGAGGTGGACGACGTGGTGCGTGCCTGCTCCCGGCTGGTGCAGCACCGGCTGGCGCAGCAGCGCGACAACGAGGCCGTGCTGCAGCAGCTGCAGGCCGTGCTGGCGCACGCCCCGCTGGGGCTGGCGGTGACGCGCGGCGCGCAGGTCAGCGCGCTGAGCCTGCAGGCGGCGCGGCTGCTCGGCCAGGAGCCGGCGCAGCTGCGGGGGCGCGCGCTGGAGCAATTGCTGGCCGGCACGCCCCAGCAGGTGGCGGCGCTGGTGGCGCACGTGCGCGCGCAGTTCGCCGCGCACGGCGCGTACGACGGCGCCCTGCCGCTGCTGCACGGCAACGGCGACGCCGTGCACCTGCACGCCCAGGGCCGCTGCATCCATCCGGGCGAGCCGGCGCTGGGTACGGTCTGGCTGCTGCAGGAGGCCAGCGCTGCGCAGCAGGGCCAGCAGGTGCGGGCATGGGAGCGCACGCACGACGACCTGACCCAGCTGCTGCAGCGCGGCGCCCTGGAGCAGCGCCTGCGGCAGCTGCTGGCCGAGCGCGCGCAGGTGCCGGCGCACGAAGACTGCGCCGGCGCGCTGCTGTTCATGGATCTGGACCATTTCACCGTGGTCAACGACGTGGCTGGCCACGAGGCGGGCGACGACGTGCTGCGCCGCCTGGCCATGCTGATCCAGGCTGAGGTAGGGGCGCTGGGCTGGGCCGCGCGCGTGGGCGGCGACGAATTCGCCGTGCTGCTGCCCACGGCGGCGCTGGCGCAGGCACAGGCCATGGCCGAGCGCCTGCGCCGCATGGTGCACGATTGGGAGCCCAACTACCAGGAGCGCAGCTTTGCCCTGGGGCTGAGCCTGGGGCTGGTGCCCCTGCCCACCGGTCCGGCCGACGCCGACGCCGTGCTGCACGCCGCCGACATGGCGTGCTACGCGGCCAAGCGCGCCGGGCGCAACCGTGTGGAGACCCGGCGCCTGAAACCGTCGCAGGCGGTGTTGAGCAGGGTGGGCTAGCCATGTCGCAGCCGTGGCAGTGCAGAGAGGACTTTTGTGCGCCGCGCGCCCGTGCGGCGTGTACATTTGCCGGCTGCCCTGCTTGCAGCCCGGCATGCGCCGCCGTCGGAATACTATTGTTTGAATAGCTGCTAGGGCATGCCCAGCAAGCGCAAAGCCGTGTTTTCATTCAAAGCCGCAGGTCAATCCAAGAGACAATCGCCGCCATGAACTCCCCCCTCCCGCCAACTGCTGCGCCTGGCGCGCCGCCCAGGCTGCAATTGCAGGGCATCACCAAGAGATACCCGGCCGTGGTGGCCAACGACGCCGTGTCGCTGGCGGTGCAGCCGGGCGAGATCCACGCCGTGCTGGGCGAGAACGGCGCCGGCAAGTCCACGCTGATGAAGATCATCTATGGCGCGGTCAAGCCCGACGAGGGGCACATGCTGTTCGACGGCCGGCCCGTCGTGGTGCGCAACCCGCAGGAGGCGCGCCAACTGGGCATTGCCATGGTGTTCCAGCACTTCAGCCTGTTCGACACGCTGTCGGTGGCCGAGAACGTCTGGCTCGGGCTGGACAAATCCCTGCCGCTGGCCGAGGTGGCGCGGCGCATCGGCGCCACGGCCGCCGAATACGGCCTGGACGTGGACGCCGCGCGCCCCGTGCACACGCTGAGCGTGGGCGAGATGCAGCGCGTGGAGATCATCCGCGCGCTGCTGGCCGGCCCGCGCCTGCTGATTCTTGACGAGCCCACCTCGGTGCTGACGCCGCAGGCGGTGGAAAAACTCTTCGTGGTGCTGCGCAAGCTCGCCAGCGAAGGCTGCAGCATCCTCTACATCAGCCACAAGCTGCACGAGATCCGCGCGCTGTGCAGCGCCTGCACGGTGATGCGCGGCGGCCGCGTCACGGGCGTGTGCGACCCGCGCGAGGAGTCCAACGCCTCGCTCTCGCGCCTGATGATCGGCGCCGAGCCGCCCGCGCTCAGCCACCGCGCCGCCACGCTGGGCGACGCGGTGCTCAGCGTGCAGGGCCTGTGCCTGCAGCGTGTCGACCCGTTCGGCGTGGACCTGATCGACGTGGACCTGCAGGTGCGCGCCGGCGAGGTGGTAGGCATTGCCGGGGTCTCGGGCAACGGGCAGAAGGAGCTGATGAGCGCGCTGTCGGGCGAGGACCAGCGCGCCGCCCCCGCCATGGTACGGGTGGCGGGCCAGCCCGCCGGGCGGCTCAATCCGCGCCGCCGCCGCGCGCTGGGCCTGCACTTCGTGCCCGAGGAACGCCTGGGCCGCGGCGCCGTGCCCGGCATGGGGCTGGCGCACAACCTGCTGCTCACGCGCAGCGACGCGGTGGGCGCCGGCGGCTGGCTGCGCATGGGGCAGCTGCGGGCGCAGGCGCGCGCCATCATCGAGCGCTTTGGCGTCAAGGCTGGCGGGCCGGACGCGCCGGCGCGCTCGCTGTCGGGCGGCAACTTGCAGAAGTTCATCGTCGGGCGCGAGATCGACGCCGGCCCGCGCCTGCTCATCGTCGCGCAGCCCACCTGGGGCGTGGACGTGGGCGCGGCCGCGCAGATACGCGGCGAAATCCTGGCGCTGCGCGACGCGGGCTGCGCGGTGCTGGTGCTCAGCGAGGAGTTGGACGAATTGTTTGAAATCAGCGACCGCCTGCACGTGCTGGCCAAGGGCCGGCTCTCGCCCCCGGTGGCGCGCGCCGACGCCACGGTGCAGCGCATTGGCGAATGGATGAGCGGCCTGTGGCACGCCCAGGTGCAGCAGCATCTGGGCCAGCAGGCGTTGCAGGGCGCGCCGGCGCAGGAGGGGGATGGCCATGTTCAAGCTTGAAGCCAGGCCGCAGGCCTCGCGCGCGTGGAGCTACGGCTCGCCGCTGCTGGCGCTGGCCATTACCGTGCTGATCGGCGTGACACTGTTCTCGGCGCTGGGCAAGGATCCGCTGCGCGGCCTGCAGGTGTTCTTCTGGGAGCCCATCAAGACGCCGTACGCGCTGGGCGAGCTGGCGCTCAAGGCTACGCCGCTGCTGCTCATCGCGCTGGGGCTGGCGGTGTGCTTTCGCTCCAACGTCTGGAACATCGGGGCCGAGGGGCAGTACGTCATCGGCGCCGTGGCCGGCGCGGGCGTGGCGCTGCTGGCGGACAGCGCCACGGGCGGCTGGATCATTCCCGCCATCCTGGTGGCCGGCGTGCTGGGCGGTATGGCCTGGGCGGGCATCACGGCGCTGCTGCGCGACCGCTTCAACGCCAACGAAATCCTGGTCAGCCTGATGCTGGTGTACATCGCCATCCTGGTGCTCAGCTACCTGGTGTTCGGCCCCTGGAAGGATCCGCACGGCTACAACTTTCCGCAGACGCGCATGTTCGAGCGCGTCACGCAGATGCCCAAGCTGTTCGCCGGCTCGCGCGTCACCATCGGCCTGCCGCTGGCGCTGGCGGGTGTGGCGCTGCTGTGGGTGTTCCTGTTTCGCATGCGCGCCGGCTTTGCGCTGCAGGTGGGCGGGCTGGCGCCGGCGGCGGCGCGCTACGCGGGCTTTTCGTCGCGCCGCGCGCTGTGGACGGCGCTGCTGATTTCGGGCGGCACGGCCGGCCTGGCGGGCGCGCTGGAGGTGGCCGGCCCGATGGGGCAGCTCACGCCCTACGTGCCGGCGGGCTACGGCTTCGCGGCCATCATCGTCGCCTTCGTCGGGCGGCTGCATCCGGTGGGCATGGTGCTTTCGGCCGTGCTGATGAGCATGTTCTACATCGGCGGCGAACTGGCGCAGTCGCGCCTGGGCCTGCCCCGGTCGCTGACCGGCGTGTTCCAGGGCCTGCTGCTGTTCACGCTGCTGGCCTGCGATACCTTGATTGCCTACCGCGTGCGCTGGGTGGGCCTGGCTGGAGGAGCGCGCTGATGGAATCGCTGGTATTGCTGCTGGGCTCCACGCTCAACGCCGGCACCGTGCTGGCGCTGGCCGCGCTGGGCCTGCTGATCAACGAAAAGGCCGGCATCGTCAACCTGGGGGCCGAGGGCATGATGCTGTGCGCCGCCATTGCCGGCTTTGCCACCGTGGTGCACACCGGCAGCTTCACGCTTGGGCTGCTGGCCGGCATGGCGGCGGGGGCCGCGCTGGCGGCGCTGTTCGGCCTGCTGGTGATCTGGTGCAACACCAACCAGTACGCCACCGGCCTGGCGCTGAGCCTGTTCGGCGTGGGTTTTTCGGCCTTCGTCGGCATTGGCTACGTGCAGGCCAAGCTGCCGAGCACGCCCGACTTCGCGCTGCCGCTGCTGGGCGATATCCCGGTGCTGGGGCCGGCGCTGTTTCGCCTGCACCCGCTGGTCTACCTGACGATGGCGTTCGCCGCGGCGCTGGTGTGGTTCCTGTACCGCACGCGCGCCGGCCTGGTGCTGCGTTCGGTGGGCGAGGCACCCGAGTCGGCGCACGCGCTGGGCTACCCGGTGCGCCGCATCCGCCTGCTGGCGGTGGCCGCCGGCGGGGCGCTGTGCGGCCTGGCCGGCGCCTACGTGTCCACCGTCTACACGCCGCTGTGGGTCGAGGGCATGGTCTCGGGCCGCGGCTGGATCGCGCTGGCGCTGACCACCTTCGCCACCTGGCGCCCGGCGCGCGTGCTACTCGGCGCCTACCTGTTCGGCGGCGTGACCATGCTGCAGTTCCATCTGCAGGCCAGCGGCGTGCACGTGGCCAGCCAGTTGCTGTCGATGCTGCCCTACGTGGCCACCATCGTGGTGCTGGTGCTGATTTCGCGCAACCCGGCCTGGATTCGTGCGAACATGCCGGCTTCGCTGGGCAAGCCCTTTTATCCGGGCAGCTGAATTTTCCCGAGACCCTTGCAAAGGACTGCTTTCATGACTGATCTGCACAAACGTTCGTTGTTCAAGCTGGCGGCGCTGTCGGCCGTTGCCGCCACGGCCCTGGTGGGCTGCGGCAAGAAGGAGGAGCCGGCGCCCGCTGCTCCCGCCGCCCCGGCCCCCGCTGCCGAGGCACCGGCGCCGGCCAAGCCCGCACCGCTGAAGATCGGCTTTGCCTACATCGGCCCGGTGGGCGACGGCGGCTGGACCTTTGCGCACGACCAGGCGCGAAAGAAGGTCGAGGCCGAGTTCGGCGACAAGATCGCCACCACCTACGTCGAGAGCGTGCCCGAGGGGCCCGACGCCGAGCGCGTGCTGCGCGACCTGGTGAACCAGGGCAACACGCTGATCTTCGGCACCACCTTCGGCTACATGGACGTGATGCAGAAGCTCGCCGGCGAATTCCCCGACGTGAAGTTCGAGCACGCCACCGGCTACAAGACCAGCGCCAACATGCGCACCTACGACAGCCGCACCTACGAAGGCGCCTACCTGGCCGGCATCATCGCGGGCGGCATGACCAAGTCCAACGTGCTGGGCGTGGTCGGCTCGGTGCCCATCCCCGAGGTGCTGCGCAACCTCAACAGCTTCACGTTGGGCGCGCAAAGCGTCAATCCCAAGATCAAGACCAAGGTCGTGTGGGTCAACGAATGGTTCAGCCCGCCCAAGGAGACCGAGGCCGCCACCAGCCTGATCAACGGCGGCGCCGACGTGCTGTTCCAGAACACCGACTCGCCCGCCGTGCTCAAGACCGCCGAGGAAAAAGGCAAGCGCGCCTTCGGCTGGGACAGCGACATGACCGCCTACGGCCCCAAGGCGCACCTGGCGTCGGCCGTGATCAACTGGACGCCGTACTACACCAAGGCCGTCAACGACGTGCTGAACAACACCTGGACGAGCGGCCAGGCCTGGTGGGGCGTCAAGGAAGGCGCCATCGACCTGGTGTCGATCGCCCAGGACGTGCCCGAGGAACTGAAGGCCAAGGTCGAGGCGGCCAAGAAGGGCCTGCACGACGGCACGCTGGCGATCTGGAAGGGTCCGATCGCCGACAACACCGGCAAGGAAGTGCTGGCCCAGGACGTGGTCGCGGACGACAAGTTCCTGACCGGCATCAACTTCTACGTCAAGGGCGTGGAAGGCCAGGTGCCGGGCGGCGACAAGAAGTAAGCCGCTTGGCGCCCGTGCAGGCAAAGGGGCCGCCGCGAGGCGGCCCTTTTCGTTGGCCGCCGAGCGCGTGCCGCTCACCGTCTGTCCGCTGCCGAACCAGAAGCTGTGCGTGTTCCCCGGCTTGGCGCGGCACGACCTTGAAGGCGCTGCTGGACGCCGGCCTGTGCGCCACCGCCAACTCCGACGACCCGGCGTACTTCGGCGGCTACATCACCGAGAACTTCCGCCAGGTCTTCGCCGCCACGGGGCTGACGGCGGCGCACACCTGGCAGTTGGCCGCCAACAGCTTCGAGGCCAGCTTCGCGCCCGAACGCGACAAGCAGGCCTGGCGGCAGCGGCTGTCCGAGGTGTTCGAGGTGTTCGAGGTGTTCGAGGTGTTCGAGCATTTCGCCGACCCGGTTTGAGCGCAAACCAGCTGCCGGCTTTGGCGGCACAATGCAGCGCAGGAGACCACACCACAAGAGGCGCACGCATGCCCGCCGTCAACCACCTGCACCTGTGGGCTGACCGTTTTTTCTACGTCACGCCCGCCATCCAGTCCGGACTCACCGCGCGCTCGTCGGCCACGCTGCTGGCCTCGGCCAGCGGCCGTCCGTTCACCCTGGTGTCGGCGAGCGGTGAAGCGCTGCGCTGCACCGCCGCGCTGGTGGCGCCGAACGTCGCGCGCCGGCTGGACGCCGATGGCTGCGGCCTGCTGTCGCTGAACATCGACCCGGCGTCGGCGCTGTGCCGCTCGCTGTCCGGGCTCTGGCGCGGCGACGCGCTGGTGCCGCTCGACGCTCGCCGCTTCGGCCAGCTGCGCGACGGCTTCGAGGGCGTGCTGCACGGCCAGCTCGACGACGGCGCGGCGCACCGACTCTCCTCGGACATGGTGCACGCCCTGCTGGGCCGCGCCGCCGAGCAGCCAGGCCGGCCGCTGGACCAGCGCGTCTCGCAGGTGCTGCGCGTGCTGCAAAGCGCCTCGGGTCGGGGCCAGGTGCCGCTGCGCGACCTGGCCGCGCAGGCCTGCCTGTCGCCCGACCGGCTGACGCACCTGTTCCACGAGCAGACCGGCCTGTCGATCAAGCGCTACCTGCTGTGGGCCAAGATCCGCCGCGCCGTGCAGCTCATGGTCGGCCAGCGGCCGCTCACCGAGATCGCGCTGGAAGGCGGTTTCGCCGACGCGGCGCACATGAGCCGCACTTTTCACAGCCACTTCGGCCTGCCGCCGTCCTTTCTGGCCGACGCGGACCAGGTGCGCGTGCGCGTCGACGCGCACGCCCTGTGCACCTGGCCCGCGGGCCACGCGGCTGATTCTTAGCGGCTGCGTACAAGCGCCGGCTGCACCCCTCACTTAAGCTGGCGGGTGCCGGCGCGAGCGGGCGACTGACAACGACAACGACCAAGGAGACCTTCCAGATGGCATTCAAGCAAGCACGCGGCCTGTGGCCGCTTTCCCTGCTGCTGGGCGCGCTGCTCGCGGGCTGCGGCGGCAGCGGCGGCAGCGGCGGCGGCGGCGGCGACGGCGACGCTGACAGCAGCACCTACTCGGCCGAGATCCGCCGCACCGAGATGGGCGTGCCGCACATCAAGGCCGCCGATTGGGGCGGCGTCGGCTACGGGCTGGGCTATGCCCAGGCAGAAGACAACCTGTGCACCATGGCCGACTCGTTCCTGACCTACCGGGGCGAGCGCTCGCGCTACCTCGGGCCCGACGCGCAGCTGGTGTACGACAGCACCATTTCGCGCCCGCGCAACATCGATTCGGACTTCTTCCACAAGCACGTTATCTCCGACGACGTGGTTGCGGCCATGACGGCGGCGCAGTCCGCGTCCATGGTGCAGCTGGTGGATGGCTTCGCGGCCGGCTACAACCGCTACGTCAAGGATCTCAAGGCCGGCGGCTCGGCGCACGCCGCCTGCCGCGGCGCGGCCTGGGTCATGCCCATCACGGCGCAGGACATCTGGCGCCGCATGTACGCCGCCAACCTTGCCGGGGGCTACAGCAATTTCCTGCAGGCCATCGCCAACGCGCAGCCGCCTGGCGGCACCAAGTCGGCCGCGCCCGCTGTGGATCTGAAAGCGCTGGCGGGCGAAATCCGCGCCCCCCGCATGCAGGTGGGCGGCACCATGGGCATCGGCAGCAACATGTACGGCTTCGGCACCGCCGCCACCGGCGACAGCAGCCCGGTGCTGTTCGGCAACCCCCACTGGTACTGGAAGGGGCCGGACCGCTTCTACCAGGCCCAGCTCACCATCCCGGGCGAGCTGAACGTGAGTGGCGTGTCCTTCCTCGGCATCCCGGTGATCCTGATCGGCTTCAACGACAACGTGGCCTGGAGCCACACCGTCTCCACCGCGCGCCGCTTCGGCTTCTTCCAGCTCACGCTCGACCCGGCCGACCCGACCAGCTACCTTGTCGACGGCAAGTCCACCAAGATGCAGGCGCACACCGTGAGCGTGCAGGTGCAGAACGGCTCGGGCACGCCGACCACCGTCACCCGCACGCTCTACAAGACCGCGTACGGCCCCATGGTCGACCTGTCCGCGCTGCACCCCGCGCTGGGCTGGAGCGCCGGCAGCGCCTTCGCCATCCGCGACATCAACGGCGAGAACTTCCGCACCTTCCGCAACTGGATGCGCTGGGACCAGGCCAAATCGCTGGACGAGTTCATCGCCATCCAGAAGGAGGAGTCGGCCATCCCCTGGGTCAACACCGTGGCCGTCGGGCGCGGCGGCGCCAAGACCTGGTACGCCGACATCGGTGCCGTGCCCAACGTGTCGCCCGAGCAGGTGGCCGACTGCACCACGCCGGTCGGCCAGGCCATGGCCGCGGCCCTGCCCGCCACGCCCATCTTCGATGGCGCGCGCAGCGCCTGCCAGTGGCAGAGCGACCCTGACTCGGTGCAGCCCGGCGCCGTCGGCCCCTCGCGCATGCCCAGCCTGCTGCGCGCCGATTACGTGGCCAACATGAACGACAGCTACTGGCTGGCCAACGTGCACGCGCCGCTGACGGGCTACCCGGCCATCTTCGGCCCGGCCGGCACGGCGGCGCAGAGCCTGCGCACACGGTTGGGGCACACCATGGCGCTGGAGCGCCTGGCGGGCACCGACGGCTATCCGGGCAACAAGGCCAGCAGCGATATCGTGCGCCAGATGGTTCTCAACAGCCGTGTGTTCAGCGCCGAACGGTTCAAGGACCAGGCGCTGGACATGGTGTGTTCCGGGCCAGGCGTGGCAGCGGATGTCGTGCAGGCCTGCACGACGCTGCGTGCCTGGAACAACCAGGGAAACAGCGATGCACGCGGGTCGCATATCTGGGATGAGTTCTGGAGCCGCATCACGCTTCCTGATGCGAAGCTGTTCGCCGTACCGTTCGACCCCGCCGATCCGCTGAATACCCCGCGCGACCTGCAGGCAAGCGCCGCCCCTGTGTTGCAGCAGGCGTTTGGCGCTGCGGTGCAGGCTGTCAAGGATGCAGGCTTCGCGCTTGATGCCGCGCGTGGAGACGTGCTGTTCACCATGCGTGGCGGCAGCAAGACCGGGCTGTTTGGCGGTTGCGGCGCCATGGGCTACTTCACCGTCACCTGTTCGGAGAATCCCATTGGGCAGGGCGGCTACACCATGGATGGGCAGCCGCATGGCAATTCCTACATGCAGGTGGTGAGCTTCCCCGGGGGCGCGGTACAGGCGTATACCTTCCTGACGTTCTCGCTGTCGGACGATCCGGCTTCGCCCCACTACTCGGATTACACCAAGGCCTACGCCGCCAAGGAGTGGATGCGGGTGCCGTTTACCGAATCCGAGATCATGGGCGACAAGAATCTTCAGACCACCACCTTACAGGAATGATGGAGATGGCCTGACTCGCCATTGACTGACATGCGCCCGATTTCGGTCGGGCGTTTTCATTTCCGCCCGATGGGGGTTGCGCTACCCTGTACATGATTGCGCCATATTCCCGGAGACCCCACATGTACACCCCACCACCCATCGCCCGCGCGCACCTGTCCGCGCTCCTGCAGGCCAGCCCCAAGGCCGAGCTGCACATCCACATCGAAGGCTCGCTGGAGCCCGAGATGATCTTTGCCCTGGCCGAGCGCAACCGCGTGCAGCTGCCCTACGCCAGCGTGGACGCGCTGCGCCGCGCGTATGCCTTCACCGACCTGCAGAGCTTTCTGGACATCTACTACGCCGGCGCCAGCGTGCTGCTGACCGAGCAGGACTTCTACGACATGGCCCGCGCCTACCTGGTGCGGGCTGCGGCCGACAACGTGGTGCGCGCCGAGATCTTCTTCGACCCGCAGACGCACACCGCGCGCGGCGTGTCCATGGCCACCGTGGTGCACGGGCTGCATCGCGCCTGCGTGGACGCGCGGGCCGAGCTGGGCGTGTCGGCGGCGCTCATCATGAGCTTTCTGCGCCACCTGAGCGAGGAGGATGCCTTCGCCACGCTGGAGCAGGCGCTGCCGTATCTGGATCGCATCATCGGCGTGGGGCTCGACAGCAGCGAGCGCGGCAACCCGCCTGAGAAGTTCGCCCGAGTGTTCGCGCGCTGCCGCGAACTGGGCCTGCACCTGGTGGCGCACGCGGGCGAGGAAGGGCCGCCGGCCTATATCTGGAACGCGCTCGACGTGCTGCACGCCGAGCGCATAGACCACGGCGTGCAGGCCGTGCACGACGCGGCCCTGATGCGCCGCCTGGCCGCAGAGCGCGTGCCGCTGACGGTCTGCCCGCTGTCCAACCTCAAGCTGTGCGTGTTTGCCGACCTGGCGGCGCACAACCTGCCGGCGCTGCTGGACGCCGGCCTGGCCGTGACCGTCAACTCGGACGACCCGGCCTACTTCGGCGGCTACGTGGGCGACAACTACACACGCCTGTTCGCCGCGCAGCCGCAGCTGGGCAGCGGCCACGCCTGGCAACTGCTGGCCAACAGCCTGCAGGCCAGCTTTGCCCCGCAGGCCGACAAGGACGCCTGGCTGGCGCGGCTGCGCCAATGCTTTGCCGAACACGCGCAAATGGCGTGATGCACGGCCGATAACGGCTAGACTGGCAGGTTTGGTTTTTCTGGCTTGCCATGGCTTTTGTGCTGGACGTGCGCACGTTGCGTGCGCATTTCTCATCGATCACTTTCGAACGCGGGCGCGGTATTTACCTGGGCCAGCAGGTGCTCGATTACGCGATCGAACCGCTGGGCGCCAGGGCGTGGCACGTCAGCGGGCGGGTGCAGGGCACGCAGCCAGCGCCTTACGACGTCGCGGTGCGGCTCGACATGACGGCCAACGGTGCCGTGCAGCATCTGCACGGCACGTGCACCTGCCCGGTAGGGCGGGACTGCAAGCATGTGGCGGCGCTGATGCTCAAGGCTGCCATGCAGGGCAGCGCCAGCGCCCACGCGCAGGGCGAGCCGTCCGGCGCATTGGGGCGCGTGGGCCAGTGGCTTGACCGCCTGGAGCAGGCAGCGCAGCCCGCAGGCCCGCCAGAACACGATGAAGTCCGGACGCAGCAGCCCTTGTATCTGCTGCGCGTGCGCCGGCCCGGCAACAGCGACCAGCCTCGGCTGGAACTGGCCTGGCGCATCTCGCACCGGCTCAAGAGCGGCAAATGGGCCAAGCCGCGCAACCCGGGCTACGACGCCGTCTACCAACTGCCCCAGCTGCGCCAGGGTAGCGGCAGCGCCGACAGCGAATGCGTGCAGCTGCTGCGCGGCCTGCTCGACATGCGCTCTGGCGGCGGCCCCGAAGCGTGGAGCCCCGTGTACGGCGCCGCTGGCCAGTTGGCGCTGCAGGCCTGCGCGGCCACCGGGCGCCTGTTTTATCTGGACGACCAGGGCGAGGTGGGCCAGCAGTCCCTGCGCTGGGGCGAAGCGCGTCCGCTCGACTGGCAATGGAGCCGCACCGACAGCGGGCCAGGCCCGCAGGAATGGCAATTGACCGGCCGGATCACCAGCCCCGGCGCCGCGCCGGGCGGCGAGCCGCCCATGGTGCTGGCTGGCCCGCCGGCGCTGTACCTCGACACCCGGACCCAGGTCTGCGGCCCGGTGCGGGCCGGCGATCTGGATGCCCGGCGCCTGGCGCTGCTGCTGGCCGCGCCGCCCATGCCGGAAGCGGCGTTCGACGATCCGGCCAGCCGGCTGCTGATGCAACTGGCGCCAGTGTCGCTGCCGCCGGGCGTGCAGGCGCCGCAGCCCTGGCCCGTCGCAGCGCCCACGGCGCACCTCGCCCTGGCGCCCGTGCCGTACGCCGAACGCGCCCGCCAGGGGCTGGTGGTGGCCGTGCTGCAGTTCGACTACGCCGGCCTGCGCGGCTGGTGGCCACGGCATACGCCGCGCGTGCTGGCCGATGCAAACGTGGACGGCGCCCGGCGCCGCGTGCTGCTCACGCGCGACCTGGCCGCCGAAGACGCCGCCCTGGCGCGGCTGCAGGCGCTGGGACTGGCGGGCGACCGCCTGGGCTGGCACCACCAGCGCGACGCCACCGTCTGGCTCGACTGGGCGGCGCAGGACTGGGCGCCGCTGCGCGACGCCGGCTTCGAGCTTGACCTGGCGCCCGAGCTGGACACGCTGGTGCACCTGGTCGACGAGGTCGACCTGCGCATGGACGACGGCGCCGACGCCAGCGCGCCGGGCGAACTGCCCGCCTGGTTCGACCTGTCGCTGGGCGTGGAGATCGCCGGCCAGCGCCACAATATCCTGCCCTGGCTGCCCGACTGGCTGGCGCAGGTGCGCCAGGGCGCGGACGGCCCCGAGCTGCCCGAGTGGCTGTGGCGCGAGCAGGACGACGGCACCTGGCTGCGCCTGCCGTCCGCGCTGCTGCTGCCCTGGCTGCGCGTGCTGCTGGAGCTGATGGGCGAGCGCGGCCCGCGCGGCCTGGACGGCGCCGCGCTGCGCCTGTCGCGCCTGGAGGCGCTGCGCCTTGGCGCCACGCTGGGCGAGGGCGCGCGCTGGAGCGGCGCCGAGCAGCTGCGCGCCATGCTGGGCCAGCTGCTGGGCGCGGGCGTGCTGCCCGAGGTGGCCGCGCCGCAAGGCCTGCACGCGCAGCTGCGCCCCTACCAGCAGCACGGCCTGAACTGGCTGCAGTTTCTGCGCCAGCACCGGCTGGGCGGCGTGCTGGCCGACGACATGGGCCTGGGCAAGACGCTGCAGACCCTGGCCCACCTACTGTGCGAGAAAGAGGCCGGGCGCATGGATCGGCCCTGCCTGGTGATCGCCCCGGTCAGCCTGCTGGGCAACTGGCGGCGCGAGGCCGAACGCTTCGCCCCCGGCCTGCGTACGCGCGTCTGGCACGGCCTGGAGCGCCACGACGGCGCCTTTGCCGAAGACTGCGACCTGCTCATCGCGCCGTATTCGCTGCTGCAGCGCGACCGCGCGCGCTGGCTGGAGCAGCGCTGGCACGTGGTGGTGCTCGACGAGGCGCAGCACATCAAGAACGCCACCACCCAGGCGGCGCAGGTGGTCGGCCAGCTCGATGCACGCCAGCGCCTGGCGCTGTCGGGCACGCCGCTGGAAAACCACCTGGGCGAGCTGTGGAGCCTGTTCCACTACCTGATGCCCGGTTTTCTGGGCAGCGCGGCGCGCTTTCGCGACCTGTTTCGCACGCCCATCGAGAAGCACGGCGACACCGACGCGCTTACCCGGCTGCGCCAGCGCGTCACGCCGTTCATGCTGCGGCGCACCAAGGCGGCGGTGGCCACCGAGCTGCCCGAGTGCATCGAGAGCCTGAGCATGGTCGAGCTGCAAGGCAGGCAGGCCGACCTGTACGAAACCATACGCCTGGCCACCGAAAAAGCCGTGCGCGACGCGCTGGCCGACCGGGGCCTGGCGCGCTCGCAGATCCAGGTGCTCGACGCGCTGCTCAAGCTGCGCCAGGTGTGCTGCGACCCGCGCCTGGTCAAGACCCCGGCGGCGGCCAGGGTCAAGACCTCGGCCAAGCTCGAACAGTTGATGGAGTTGCTGGCCGAACTGCTGGCCGAGGGGCGGCGCGTGCTGCTGTTCTCGCAGTTCACCAGCATGCTGGCGCTGATCGAGGCCGAGCTGGAGCGCGCCGGCATCGCCTGGACCAAGCTGACCGGCCAGACGCACAAGCGCGACGCGGCGATCGAGCGCTTTACCAGCGGCCAGGTGCCGCTGTTCCTGATCAGCCTGAAGGCCGGCGGCACCGGGCTGAACCTGCCGCAGGCCGACACCGTGATCCACTACGACCCCTGGTGGAACCCGGCCGTGCAGGCACAGGCCACGGGGCGCGCGCACCGCATCGGCCAGACGCGCCAGGTCATGGTCTACAAGCTGGTGGCGGCCGGCACCATCGAGGAACGCATCCTGGCGCTGCAGGAGCGCAAGGCCGCGCTGGCCGACGGGCTGCTGACCGGCGCGGCGCAGCGCGAGCAGCCGCTGTTCACCGAGGCCGACGTGGCCCAGCTGCTGCGCCCGCTGGGCGGCTGAACCGGCGCACGGGCGCACCCGCGTGGCACGCGGGCGCCAGCGCCCAAGGGTTTTTGCCTAGACCCATTGCGCGCCCTTGTTTCAAGATGGCTGGGTTTTCCCGCGCTTCGCCACCGACAACAAGGAGACAACCACGATGCAAGTCGAGTTCAAGGTCAACGGCAGGCCCGTCAGTGCCGACATCCCACCCCACACCCTGCTGGTGCAGTTCCTGCGCGAGCACCTGCGCCTGACCGGCACCCACACGGGCTGCGACACCGCGCAGTGCGGCGCCTGCACGGTGCTGGTTGATGGGCGGGCCATCAAGTCCTGCAACACCCTGGCGGTGCAGCTGCAGGGCGCCGACATCACCACCATCGAGGGCCTGGCCGCCGCCGACGGCACGCTGCACCCGGTGCAGGCGGCGTTCAAGGAATGCCACGGCCTGCAGTGCGGCTTCTGCACGCCCGGCATGGTGCTCAGCACGGTCGATCTGCTGGCGCACCACCCCGGCGCGGGCGAGGTCGAGATCCGCGAACAGCTCGAAGGCAACCTGTGCCGCTGCACGGGCTACCAGAACATCGTCCGTGCGGTGCAGACCGCCCAGAAGAGCGTTGCCGCCTGACGGCGTGCGCAAAGGAGAGCAGACCATGGGTGCTACCGAATTTGCCAAGCTGCCGCACATCGGCGAATCCATCAAGCGCAAGGAAGACCTGCGCTTTCTGACCGGCGCGGGCAACTACACCGACGACATCGTGCAACCGGGGCAGAAGTACGCCGCCTTCGTGCGCTCGCCCTACGCCCACGCGCGCCTCAAGCGCGTGGATACCGCCGCCGCCAGCGCCATGCCGGGCGTGCTGCGCGTCTTCACCGGCGCCGACGTGGAAGGCAAGATGGGCGGCCTGCCCTGCGGCTGGCTCATCAGCAACCCCGACGGCAGCCCCATGAAGGAGCCTGCGCACCCCATCCTGGCCAGCACCAAGGTGCGCCACGTGGGTGACCAGGTGGCGCTGGTCGTGGCCGACACGCTGGAGCAGGCGCGCAACGCCTCCGAAGCGGTCGAGGTCGATTACGAAGAGCTGCCCGCCATCATCGACATGCGCACCGCCAGCACGGCCGGCGCGCTGCACGACGAGGCGCCCGACAACCACTGCTACAAATGGACGCTGGGCGACAGGGCCGCCGTGGACGCCGCCTTTGCCGGCGCGGCGCACGTCACCCGGCTGGACCTGGTGAACAACCGCCTGATCCCCAACGCGATGGAGCCGCGCGCCGTCAACGCCAGCTACAACCGCGCCACCGACGAATACCAGCTCTACGTGGCCAACCAGAACCCGCACGTCGAGCGCCTGCTGATGACCGCCTTCGTGCTCGGCCTGCCCGAGCACAAGGTGCGCGTGATCGCGCCCGACGTGGGCGGCGGCTTCGGCTCCAAGATCTTCCTGTACGCCGAGGACGTGGCGCTGACCTGGGCCGCAAAGCAGCTCAACTGCGCCATCAAGTGGACGGCCGAGAGGAGCGAATCCTTCCTGACCGACGCGCACGGGCGCGACCACATCAGCCACGCCGAGATGGCCATGGACAAGGACGGCAAGTTCCTGGCCATGCGCGTGCACACCGACGCCAACCTGGGCGCCTACCTGTCCACCTTTGCCTCGTGCGTGCCCACCATCCTGTACGGCACGCTGCTGGCCGGCCAGTACGCCACGCCGCAAATCTACGTGGAGGTGGACGCCTGGTTCACCAGCACCGCGCCGGTGGACGCCTACCGCGGCGCCGGCCGCCCCGAGGCCACCTATCTGGTCGAGCGCCTGGTCACGCGCTGCGCGTGGGACATGGGGCTCACCCAGGACGAAATCCGCAAGCGCAACTTCATCACCAGCTTTCCGTACCAGACGCCGGTGGCGCTGCAGTACGACATTGGCGACTACCACGCCTGCATGACCCAGTCGCAGCAGCTGGCCGACGTGGCCGGGTTCGACGCGCGGCGCAAGGCCAGCGAGGCCAAGGGCCTGCTGCGCGGCGTGGGCTACAGCAGCTACATCGAGGCCTGCGGCCTGGCGCCCAGCAACATCGCCGGCGCCTTGGGTGCGCGCGCAGGCCTGTTCGAGGCCGGCGAGGTGCGCGTGCACCCCACGGGCAGCGTGACGGTGTTCACCGGCTCGCACAGCCACGGCCAGGGGCACGAGACGACGTTTGCGCAGCTCGTCGCGGCGCGCCTGGGGCTCGATCCGTCGCAGGTGGACATCGTGCACGGCGACACCGGCCGCGTGCCGTTCGGCATGGGCACCTACGGCAGCCGCTCGCTGTCGGTGGGCGGCACGGCTATCATGAAGGCGCTGGACAAGATCGAGGCCAAGGCCAAGAAGATCGCCGCGCACCTGATGGAGGCCAGCGACGCCGACGTCGAGTTCGCCAATGGCGAATTCACCGTCAAGGGCACCGACAAGAAAGTGCCCTTCGCCCAGGTCGCGCTCACCGCCTACGTGCCGCACAACTACCCGCTCGACAAGCTGGAGCCCGGCCTGAACGAAACCGCCTTCTACGACCCGACCAACTTCACCTACCCGGCCGGCACCTACATCTGCGAGGTGGAGGTAGACCCGCAGACCGGCGTGGTGCGCGTGGACCGCTTCACGGCGGTGGACGACTTCGGCGTCATCATCAACCCCATGATCGTCGAGGGCCAGGTGCACGGCGGCCTGGCGCAGGGCATAGGCCAGGCGCTGCTGGAGCACGGCGTGTACGACACCGGCAGCGGCCAGCTGCTGACCGGCAGCTACATGGACTACGCCATGCCGCGCGCGGACGACTTTCCCCAGTTCGCGCTGGGCCACGTCTGCACGCCCTGCACGCACAACCCGATAGGCAGCAAGGGCTGCGGCGAGGCCGGGGCCATAGGCTCGCCGCCGGCGGTCATCAACGCCGTGCTCGACGCGCTGCGCCCGCTGGGCGTGACCGACTTCGACATGCCCGCCACGCCGCACCGCGTGTGGCAGGCCATCCAGCACGCAAAAGCCTGAAAGGAGCCACGCATGTATGCATTCACTTACGAACGCCCCGCCTCCCAGGACGAAGCGCTGCACCTGCTCAAGGCCGGCGCCAAGCCCCTGGCCGGCGGGCAGACCCTGCTGGCGTCGATGAAGCTGCGCCTGGCCGCGCCCGGCCAGGTGGTCGACTTGGGCTCCATCGCCGCCTTGAAGGGCATACGCCGCGAGGCCGGCCAGCTGGTCATAGGCGCGATGACGCGCCACTGCGACGTGGCCGAGAACGCCGAAGTGCGCGCCGACATCCCGGCGCTGGCGCACCTGGCCGCCGGCATTGGCGACCGCCAGGTGCGCGCGCGCGGCACCCTGGGCGGCTCGGTGGCCAACAACGACCCCGCTGCCGACTACCCGGCGGCGCTGCTGGGCCTGGGCGCCACCGTGCACACCAGCACGCGCAGCATCACCGCCGACGACTTCTTCCGGGGCCTGTTCGAAACCGCGCTGGCCGAGGACGAGCTGATCACCGCCGTGAGCTTTGCCATCCCCAAGCGCGCGGCCTACGTCAAGTTCGTCCAGCCCGCGTCGCGCTTTGCGCTGATCGGCGTGTTCGTCGCGCAAAGCGACGCGGGCGTGCGCGTGGCGGTCACCGGCGGCGGCAACGGGGTATTTCGCCACACGGCGTTCGAGCAGGCGCTCGCGGCCAGCTTCCGCCCCGAGGCGCTGGCCGGCATCGCCACCGACGCCAGCCTGATGAACGGCGACCTGCACGGCAGTGCCGAATACCGCGCCCACCTGGCGGGCGTGATGGCGCAGCGCGCGGTGGCCCAGGCGCTGGGGTGACGCTGGGCGGACGAGGGCGCCGCCGCCATGGGCTGCATGCAGGCGCTGCCAGCCCCATCCCGGCTTTGATCCAGGCCTTCCTCTTGAAAGGAGGGCGCCAGGCCATAGCCGCACTGGTTGCTGCAGATTTTTAATGTTTTTGGCATGTAATCCTTATCCAGTAAGCGCAATCAGCTCTTGTTTTTGAAGTATTCCCCACACATGCCCACCAGCCTGCCCTGCGCCTGCTCCACCATCGACGAACTCCTGGCCGCGCTGCGGGCCGAAGGCTACTTTGCCGACCGGAGCCTGGCCACGGCGGTGTTCCTGGCGCTCAAGCTGCAGCGCCCGCTGCTGCTGGAGGGCGAGCCCGGCGTGGGCAAAACCGAGCTGGCCAAGACCCTGGCGCGGGTGCTGGCGCGCGAGCTGCTGCGCCTGCAGTGCTACGACGGGCTGGAGCTGCGCGAAGCGCTGTACGAGTGGAACTACGCCGCGCAGCTGCTGCACCTGCGTGCCGCTGAAGGTACGGCCCCGGCCAGCACCTTGGAGCAGGAGCTGTACCAGCCCCGCTACCTGGTGCGCCGCCCCCTGCTGCAGGCGCTGCAGGCACCGGCGCCCGGTGCGCTGCTGCTGATCGACGAGGTGGATCGGGCCGACGAACCCTTCGAGGCCTTTTTGCTGGAATACCTGGGCGAGTACCAGGTCAGCATTCCCGAGCTGGGCACGGTGCGCGCGGCGCTGGCGCCGGTCACCATCCTGACCAGCAACCGCACGCGCGAGCTGAGCGACGCCATCAAGCGCCGCTGCCTCTACCACTGGCTGGACTACCCCGAGCGCGAACGCGAACTGGCCATCGTGCAGGCGCAGGTGCCGCAGGCGCCGCAGCAGCTGGCCGCGCAGGTGGCCGCCTTTGTGCAGCAGCTGCGCGCCGCGCCCTACGCCGGGCAGTTCCAGCGCGCGCCCGGCATTGCCGAAACGGTGGAATGGGCGCGCGCGCTGGTGGCGCTGGACACCCTGCACCTCGACCCCGAGGTGGTGCAGGACACCGCCGGCGTCCTGTTCAAGCAGCGCGGCGACGTGGCCGCGCTCGACCAGGCGCTGGCGCAGCAGGCACTGCAGGCCAGCCAGGCGGCGCAGCAGCCAGCGCCGCCATGACCGCCATGCCCCACCACCACGCCGCAACGCCATCACCACAGGCCGGCGCGCCCGCGCCCGGCCCGGCGCGCGTGGCGCAGCTGGGCGACGCGCGCAGCGGCAAGCTGGCGGGCAACATCGCCGCCTTTGGCCGCGCGCTGCGCCGCGCCGGCGTGCCGCTGGACGCGGCGCGCATCGCGCTGGCGCAGCAGGCGGTGCAGCTGGTGGGCGTGGCCAGCAGGGCTGACCTGGCTGCCGCGCTCCAAGCCACGCTGCTCAGCCGCGCGCAGGACCGGGCCGTGTTTGACGAGCTGTTCGACGCGTTCTTCCGCGACCCGCAGCTGGCCCATAAGCTGCTGGCGCAAATGCTGCCGCGCGCCGATGGCCACGCCGCGCCGCCGCCCCAGCGCCCCCGCGTGCGCCGGGCGCTGCAGTCGCCCCGGGCGCAGCCGGCGGCGCCCAGCCCGGAGCAGGCCGTGGATCTGGACGCGGCCATGACCGCCAGCCGCCTGCAGCGCCTGAAGCAAGCGGACTTCAACCAGCTGAGCGCCAGCGAATACCAGCTCGTGCAGCGCCTGGTGCAGGACGTGGCCCTGCCGCTGCCCAGCGTGGCCGGGCGGCGCACCCGCGCCAGCGGCCGGGGCGCGCGCATCCACTGGGGGCGCAGCCTGGCGCAGGCGGCGCGCACCGGGGGCGACCTGGCCCGGCTGCAGCGCCTGCAGCGCCGGCGCCAGAGCCTGCCGCTGCTGGTGCTGGCGGACGTGTCCGGCTCCATGGAGCGCTACGCCCGCCTGCTGCTGGCCTTTTTGCACGCGGCCACCACGCGCGTGCGCCTGGACGGGCAGAACCTGCGCCTGCGCCGCGACGTGTTCGCCTTCGGCACCCGCCTGACCGACCTGACCCCCGCCTTTGCGCTGGCCGACACCGACGCCATGCTGGTGCACGCCGGCCGCGCCATCACCGACTTTGCCGGCGGCACGCAGCTGGGCGAAAGCCTGGCGCAGCTGCGCCAGCAGCACGCGCGCCGCCTGGTGGGGCGGCGCACGCTGGTGCTGCTGGTCAGCGACGGGCTGGACACCGGCAGCCCCGACCTGTTGGCGCAGGAGCTGGACTGGCTGCGGCGGCGCACCCGCCGCCTGCTGTGGCTCAACCCGCTGCTGCGCTTTGACGGCTACCAGCCCAGCGCGCGCGGCGCCGCCGTGCTGCACCGCGCCTGCCACGGCATGCTGGCGGTGCACAACGTCACGCAGCTGCAACAACTGGCCAGCGCCATTGCCGCGCTGGTGCAACGATAGAACTGCAAGGAGACCCCGCTATGGAAATGCAAGGCGCACGCCAACTCGCCGTCACCCAGCAGCAGGCCTGGGACGCGCTCAACGACCCCGAGGTGCTCAAGCTGTGCATCCCCGGCTGCGACAGCATCGAGGCCACGGGCGAGGGCGCCTACGCCCTGGTCAACGCCATCAAGGTCGGCCCGGTGGCGGCCCGGTTCAAGGGCGCCATCCAGCTGGCCGACGTGAACGCGCCGCACAGCTACACGCTCCACTTCGAGGGCAACGGCGGCGTGGCCGGCTTCGGCAAGGGCAGCGCCCAGGTCTCGCTTGCGCCGCAGGACGCGGGCTGCGAGCTGGCCTACACCGTCAACGCCAGCGTGGGCGGCAAGATCGCCCAGGTGGGCCAGCGCCTGATCGACGGTGTGGCCAAGTCCATGGCCGAGAGCTTCTTCAAGCGCTTCGACGAGGAAATGCAGCGCCGTCACGCCCCGCCCCCCGGGGACGACGCGCCAGCCGATTCGGAGGCTGACACCCAGCCCGGCGCGCTGCGCAAGATGTGGGGCAAGCTGACGGGCGGCGGGAGCGGCGACAAGGAATCTGAATGAAATATGGCTCAAACGCTTACTGAGAAAGCGTGAACGGCTATAGAAACAGAGGTATTCCATGGAAAACCTGGACATCACCGTGCTGCGCGCCCTGGCCGGCTGGCGCGCCGCCGGCCAGCCGGCCCTGCTGGTGACGGTGGTGCGCACCTGGGGCTCCTCGCCCCGGCCTGTGGGCTCCATCATGGCGCTGCGCGGCGACGGCGCGGTGATGGGGTCGGTCTCGGGCGGCTGCATCGAGGACGACCTGATCGCCCGCTACACCCAGCCCGGCGCCGCCGACGCGCTGCCGCGTAGCGGCCCGCCGCAATTTGCCATGTACGGCGTGACGGCCGACGAGGCGCACCGCTTCGGCCTGCCCTGCGGCGGCACGCTGGAGCTGCTGCTGGAGTTCGACCCCGACGCCGCCGCGCTGCAGCAGCTGGTGCGCGCGCTGGACGCCGGCCAGCTGACGCACCGCCACGTGCGCCTGGCGGACGGCCGCGCCACGCTGCGCGCCGCCGGCGCGCCGGCCGAGCTGGCGCTGAGCGGCGCCGAGCTGGTCAACACCTTCGGCCCGGCGTACCGCATGCTCATCATCGGCGCCGGGCAGATGAGCGAGTACCTGGCCGCCATGGCGCAGTTCTGCGGTTTTGCCGTGACCGTGTGCGACCCGCGCGAGGAATACCGCAGCGGCTTTGCCGTGCCCGGCGCGCGCCTGGTGGCCACCATGCCCGACGACACCGTGGCCGAGTTCGCGCCCGACGCGCGCAGCTGCGTGGTCGCCCTGACGCACGACCCCAAGCTCGACGACCTGGCGCTGCTGCAGGCGCTGGACACCCCGGCGTTCTACATCGGCGCCATCGGCAGCCGGCGCAACAACACCGCGCGCCACCAGCGCATGACCGAGCACCTGGGCCAGACCGAAGCCAGCCTGGCGCGCCTGCGCGGGCCGATCGGCGTCTACATCGGCAGCAAGACGCCGCCCGAGATCGCGGTCAGCGTGATGGCCGAAATCCTGGCCGTGAAGAACGGCGTGGCCCTGCCGCGCGACGTGGACGTGGCCCACGTCAAGGACATGCAGGGCCTGGCCGGCCCGGGCTCGTCCTGCCTGCTGCCGGGGGCGGCGTGACGCAGGCCGGCACGCGGCGCCAGCAGGGCGCGCACGATGCATCCGATGCGCACGCCGGCGGCGTGGGCGCCGTCGTCATGGCGGCGGGCGCCGGCCGGCGCATGGGCGGCTTGCCCAAGGCACTGATGGAGCAGGGCGGCGCCACGCTGCTGGAGCGCACCGTTACCCTGCTGGCCCAGGCCGGCGCGGCCCACGTGGTGGTGGTGCTGGGCCACCATGGCGCGCGCATTGCGGCCGTGCTGCAGCGCTTGCCGCCGCCCGCCGGCGCGCACCTGGCCTGGGTGCACAACCCCGCGCCGGACGATGGCCCCGCCAGCTCGCTGCGCTGCGCCCTGGCGGCGTTGCCCCCAGGACTGGGCGCCGTGCTGGTGGCCCTGGGCGACCAGCCGCTGCTGCAGGCGCAGGACGCGCGCGCTCTGCTGGCCGCCTGGCGCGCGCGCCCCGCAGGCGTGGAACTGGTGCTGCCCCGGCACGACGGCCACATGGGCCACCCCGTGGTGTTTGGCGACGCGCTGCGCCAGGTGGTGCAGCGCACCGGCCAGGGCGTGCGCGCCTGGCGCAGCGCGCACTCGCAGCAGGTGCAGGCGCTGGACGTGCCGCACGCACGCTGCACGACCGATATCGACGCGCTGCAGGACCTGCAGCGCCTGCGCGCGGAGCACGGCGTGGCGCTGACGCTGCCAGGTTCCGCAGACGGCTAAGGCAACGCTGAACAAGTCCCCCGCGCGTCGCGCATCTCTGGCTTGGGCGGTCTGCGGCGTTGCAAATCCTCGCCATAGCTACGGCTATGGCTGTGGTTTGCGCCTTGCATCCCATCCCAAGCCAGAGCGCGCGCCATCGCTCGAACTTATTCAGCGTCGCCCTAAAAATCCGCCCGGCCCGCCACGCGCGCCAGCAGGCGCAAATCCGGCCCCACGCGCTGCACCTCGGGCGGCTCCAGCTGCAGGCCGTCGCCCAAACGGTCCAGCGGCCCCCAGCCGGCAATGCCGCGCCCGCCCGCGCCCAGCAGCACCGGCGCCTGGTACAGCAGCAGCTCATCGACCAGCCCGGCGCGGATGAACGCGCCGTTGAGCGTATGACCGGCCTCCAGGTGCAGCTCGTTCACGCCGCGCGCCGCCAGGTCGCGCAGCAGCGCGGGCAGATCGACCTGACCACCGGCGCCGGGCAGTTCGGTCACGCTGGCGCCGCGCGCCTGCAGGGCGGTGCGGCGGGCCGCAAAATCTGAATCAGAACTGGCTCCGGCGTATATCCAACAAGCGTGGTTAGCTGCAAAAATAGAAGCGTCAGGCGGCGTGCGCAGGCGGCTGTCGAGTACCACCGCGTGCGGCTGGCGCGGCGTGGCCAGCTCGCGCACGGTCAGCTGCGGGTCGTCGGCCAGCAGCGTGCCCACGCCCGTCAGCACGGCGCAGGCGCGGGCGCGCCAGGCGTGGCCGTCGGCGCGCGCCTGGGGGCTGGTAATCCACTGGCTGGCGCCGTTGGCCAGCGCCGTTACGCCGTCCAGCGACGCGGCAGCCTTCATGCGCACCCAGGGCGTGCCGCGCACCATGCGGCTGAAAAAACCGATATTGAGCGCGCGCGACTCGGCCGCGCCCGGCCCCACCTGCACCTGCACCCCGGCGGCGGCCAGGCGCGCAAACCCCTGGCCCGCCACCTGCGGGTTGGGGTCTTGCAGGCTGGCCACCACGCGGCCTATGCCGGCGGCAACCAGCGCGTCGCAGCACGGCCCGGTGCGCCCGTGGTGGGCGCAGGGCTCCAGCGTGACATAGGCGGTGGCGCCGCGCAGGCTATGCCCCCGCGCCGCCGCGTCGCGCAGCGCCATCACCTCGGCGTGCGGCCCTCCGGCCTGCTGGGTAAAGCCCCGGCCCAGCACCTGCCCGCCGGGCGCGGCAATCACGCAGCCCACGCGCGGGTTGGGGTTGGAAAGAAAAAGCGCCTGGGCGGCCAGCCCAAGCGCTTCGGTCATCAGGAGGGAATCGTCAGCCATGGGGCTGCATGGTAGCGTGCCGGGGCCAGGACTTTTGCCTGGCCCGGGTGTGCCTTATTTGCCCCAGCAATTGGCCAGCACGTTGGATTCCGTGGCGTTGTCTGCGCCGCGTACCCCTGTGTTGGACAGGGTGAAATCGCCGCACTTGTCGCTGCCCTGGGGGCCTGGGGACTTGCGCGTGGCGATCAGGGTGAAGTCGGTGGTGGTAGGCGTGCCCTTAAACCCGATGGTGTAGCGCTTGGTCGCGTCACCAGTCCATTGCAGCGCCGTGGGCAGCGTCGTAGGGTATACGCCCGTGGCGGTGGCCGCGCGCTCCAGCCATTGGGCTGCCTGCAGCAGGCCGGTGCGCGCGTCGGCGCGGTGGCCGCGGCGTACGTACTCGGTGTAGCTGGGGTAGGCGATGGCCGACAGGATCGCGACGACCGCTACGACGATCATCAGTTCGATCAGGGTAAAGCCGCGTTCGTGTAATGCGGCGGTGCGCTGTGTATCGATATGTTCCATATGCTGCCTCATTTACTTATTTGAGTTGTCGCCAGTTGGGCCGCACCAGTAGCTCCGGCAGTTTGGCCAGTTTATCCACTGTACCGTCGTTGCCTCGGCGTACCTGCTCCGTCTTGGTGGAAAAGCGCAGTTCGATTGGGGAAGCGGTCATGCGCGCGTAACCTGCATCTGTAGCGTTGAAGACGCCGTCGCCGTTCACGTCCATGATCGGAGGAGAGGCTGGCTTGCCGGAGCTGATCCCGACCAGCGTACGGAAGGTTTGCGCGGCCTGTGGCTGTGGTGCGCATACTTCTTCGCCACTGGCCGTGGCGCTGCCGGAAGCAGGCTTCTGGCTGATGATTTCAAGGATGCTGCTGCCGTCGTAGAACGCCGGGCTGGTCGTGACCCGCTCGCCGTTCACGGGCAGATCCATGTACCACCCTTTCTGTTCGGTGCAGTCTGTTGCGTCGGCGTCGCAGGCATAGGTTACTTCGGTGGTCGTAAGCTTCCAGAACGAGCGGTTGGCGCTGTTGCCCGTGCCTTTCGTTCCGGTGCCCGTGCCGCCGGTGACGGATTCCGCCTGCAGCACCGAGCGGCCGCTTACGGTCGCGGGCACGGGGTTGGTGGTGTTGACTTTGATCTTGCCCTTGTTATCGCCAGTCGACTCCAAGTCGTAGCGGGTGTTGTCCAGCACCGAGTAGAAGGTCTGCTGCGAGGTGTCCGAGCGATCCCCTTCGGTCAGGCTCTGGCCCGTTCCGAACGCCACCATCAGCCCGCCGACATCGGTGTTGACGCGCAGGATGGGGGGCGCGGTGATGGGTTGGCGCGTGGTGCTTGCCGTGGCGGCCGTGAACAACGGGCTGCCGCTGAACGCGACGCCCCAGTTGGTCGTATCGGCTACCCCGCCTGCGGCGACGGTGCCCGAGCTGTTGGAAATATCGAATTTCCACATGTTGCCGCACAGGTCGCCGGCATAGGCAAAGTCCGGGATGCCGTCGCCGTTCACGTCCAGGAACTGCGGCCGCGAAAGGCCATTGCCCTTGGGCTTGATGGCTGCCGGGCAGGCCGCGCTGCTCGTGGGGATGACTTTCAGCGATTTGTCACCGTCAAGGTACTGGATCAGCAGGGCTGGTGTCTCGTTGGCACTGTTGTAGCCGTTGCCCGTGATCAGCGCCCAGCGCCCGTCATTCGTGCGGGTGATCTCCAGGGCGCGCTGCTGGTTGTCGGTTGCAACCGTGGGCTGGCCGAAGATATGGCCAACGTACGGCTCGGCATTGGCATCCGCCGGAATTCCGGGGGGGGCTGCGTCACCTACTGCTGCCGCAGTCTTGTCCAGCACGACGAGGCTGGATGCGTTGGTTTCGGAGAATGAAGCGGGGTCCGTGACATCAAGCACGAAGTATCCGCGCCCGCCTGCGGCCAGCGTCCCTACCATGTAGGTGTGCCAGTTAGGCGAGGCTTCGGTGCCGAGGTTGACATCGCCCGAAAGGGGAGAGCCATCGACGTAGTAGCGGTGGGCGTAGCTCGGATCCGTCAGTTGATACAGGTTCTGGTACACACCATGAGGAACATAGGCGATCTTCTCTGTGCCATCCTGGGCCGAGAATCCGTGCAGCATGCCATCATTGCCGCCCACGTAGATCATGGACGACCGGTTTGCCTTGCTCTTGACGAAGGCCGCGTAGCTCTTTGACGAATACCCGTCCGAGGGTGCGCCCGTGTACCAGATGGCCGAATTGACGATGTCGCCCTGGCGGCTTTTGCGGTTACGGAAGGTGCCGCCGGTCTGCTTGGCCTCCTTCGTCCGGTCTCCGCGCAGGAAGTTAAGCCTGTCCTGGCCCTTGCCGTCGCCGGCAAGAGTCGTGGCCGATCCCACCGTACCGTGATTGAGCCACATCTGCTGCGAGGCCGTCGTCGACGAGGTAGTCAAACTGGCCCACTTGAATGGAATACCGGTGCTGCTGTCGGTATCGTAGGTCAGGATGACCCTGCTGTTCAGATTGGTGAGGGCGTCGAGCTTGTCGGCCGTCGTCGCGCCCTTGGTGGTATCGCCGGTCTTTTGTCCCCAATCCGGGTTGTAGGAACTGCTCCCATCAGTGTCGATGTAGTCGGAAGAGACATAGCCATACCAGCGGTCGTCATTGGAATTGGCATCATCGGCCGCAACGTAGGTCGATTGATAGGACTGGGTACCGACCCGGCTCACCGAGCCCGATGCCGAGGTAAAGCCGCTGATCGGCGCGGTGGTGTCGACGATGATGTCGTCGAAGATGTCTGAAAAGACACCGGTCAGGTCGCCGCCGCTGACGGGATAGAACTTGCCGCGGCTGTTGATGGCCATGTGCCACATTTCCTGCGGACGGAAATCGTCGTAATTGCTATCCGCATCGGACGACGTGACATCATCCCATTTGGTCGCGCCTGCGGCGAGAGCGGCGAACCCAGTGTCATACATGCCAAATACTCCGCCAGTCCATTGTGGCGATGTAGATGAGTTTTCGCACGTGGTTTTTTTTGATCCACTGTAACCGGAGCATGCTTTGCCATTGTAGGTGGACGATGATACGCCACCAATCTTCCCAAGATTGCTGGCAGTTGTACCGTAGCCAATCGTATATTGAACCAGATGTTGCCATTCGGCAGGGTCGTTCTTGGGATTCCAATATTCTTCGAAATTGATGGATTGACTGCCGCTGGTGAATGTTTCGCTGCCTGATTTTCGGATCTTTGGAATGACTTCGTTTTCTATGCTGGACTGCAAATCTTGCGACCAAAAATAGAATGCAATATCTGCCAATGTTGGGTAGGCATAATACGTGTATTCATATTTTGGATTTTTCTTTGTTCCAATATTGGTTGATGTATTAACTACCCTTGTGCCGTAAGCATCTCGATAGATACGAG
>Ga0222429_100338_pt1 | contig 44901 bp, 32 predicted proteins | sample 1B50Ametagenome_FD_182475 | JGI IMG/M metagenome (GOLD analysis project Ga0222429, IMG submission 182475) | Enriched microbial communities from leaf-cutter ant dump, University of Wisconsin, Madison, United States - 1B50A (version 2) | ecosystem: Environmental > Terrestrial > Nest > Insects nest...
TCAGATGTGTTTTTCTAGCGATATACTGTCCCTATGGGATATGAGGGGCAATGGTGGGGTTGGCCTTTTTCTACCGATATATAACCCCTACGGGGTAAGGATGATTACCGGATTGGTATTTTTCTACCGGTATTAAATCCCTACGGGATATAGGGGAAAGGTCAGATGTGTTTTTCTAGCGATATACTGTCCCTATGGGATATGAGGGGTAATGGTGGGGTTGGCCTTTTTCTACCAATATATAACCCCTACGGGGTAAGGATGATTACCGGATTGGTATTTTTCTACCGGTATTAAATCCCTGACGGGATATAGGGGGCAATGGTCGGGTGCGTTTTTCTACCGGTATAATGTCCCTACGGGACACAGGGGCCCGGGCTTCATTTTCTTTTGAGTTTACAATAACAATATGGGCTACGTACTCCGTCAGGAGTACAATATGGGTAGAAAAATGCCAACCCCATCATTGCCCCCTATATCCCGTAGGGATTCAATATCGGTAGAAAAGAAAAATCATAAAAATCCGCGTCATCTGCGTGCTATTAAATCTGAATATTTATATTTTTTCTCTAAATATTTAAAAAGAATGTGGGGTTAATTTATTATAATTTGTCTTAGTAATAAATTCAACCTTGACCATGTTCCGGAAATGTACTCTAAAAGAGAGCCAGAGAATGACAGCATAAAAAAGTTTCAGGTTGATTCTGAAGAGGATACCGTAGAAACCGGCGGCATAATTGTAGATGAAGACAGCTATCTGAAACACCTGTTTAAAATGTCACCTGAAAAAGGGTTTGATTTATTATTCAGGAAATATTATAGCAAATTATGCAGTCATAGTATCCGGTATGTCCATTCCAGAACACCGGCGGAAGATATCGTTTCAGAGGTTTTTGTAAATTTCTGGCAGAAAAAAATCTATGAAGATATTGAAATTTCTTTCAGAGCCTATTTGTACCGGAGCGTGCAGTTCAGGTCGTATAATTACCTGAAAAGAGAGTTTCTCCGGCAGGGAGAGGAAGTTCAGGAAGCTGATTTCAAAACCAGTACGGATAAACCCGATGAGATTCTCTTTTACCATGAGCTGTCTGAGAAATTCGATAATATCATTAAGGGCCTGCCTCAGCAGTCGAGGAAAGCGTTTCAGATGTCAAGACTTGAAGATAAAAAATACAGCGAGATTGCGGATGAGTTAAATATTACCGTAAGTGCGGTAGAGCGACTGATCAGCAGGGCATTGCAGAAAATCAGAAGCGAGCTGACCTCGTACCTGATATAGTTCCCGATGTTAAAAGATTTGTTCTTTAGTATATGAGCAATAAGAAATTAATATTCCATTTCCTGGAAGGGAAAGCAACTTCCATTCAGCGGAAAAACATAGAACTGTGGTTAGAAGACCCGGATAACCAGGAAGAGTTCTATATGTACCTGGATGAATATGAAGCAGAGCATCCTCAATATACCCTGAACGTAGAGGAAAAGCTGCAGGAAGTAAAGCGCCGGCTGAACAGCGATATTACAGCAGAAGAAGAGCCTGCAGGGTATAACATTGATTTCAACAGGAGCCGGATACGGTGGGTAGCAGCGGTTATCCTGACGGTACTGATTGCTCTGGCCTATTTTAAATTCACTGGCAACCCCGTAAATAAGGAGATGGTGGAGAAGTTAAACGGTACTTCTTTTCCATTGACGGTTACCCTCCCTGACAGGAGTTCGGTTATTTTACAGCCCGGGGCAAAAATAATGTTCCTGGAAGAAAACTTTAAAAGCGGGAAGAGAGAGGTTTTTTTTGAGGGGAACGGCTTTTTTGAAGTTTTAAAAGACAGCGCATCTTCATTTGTGGTTCATACCGACGATTTCAGCACCCGGGTATTAGGCACCAGCTTTACACTGAAAACCGCCGGGGATAACAGTTATAACGAGGTGATTGTGAAGACGGGGAAAGTAGAGGTTTTCAATGAAAAAGAACGCAATATTACCGCTGCAAAATCCACCATATTACTTTCAGCAAACCAGAAGATCCGGTTTGATAAGGAGGGGAAAGGGGTGTTAACCCCCTCTGTAACAAGCAAAGAAGACCTGAAAGAACCTATTGAACAGCTTTCTTTTGAGTTTGAAGAAAGGCCGGTGACCGAAGTCTTCGACATCCTGGCTTCTTCCTATCATGTGAAGATTCATTATAACGAAGAACTTTTGAAAAAGTGCAGTATAACGGCTTACCTGTCTGATGAACCCCTGTATGAGAAACTCAGGCTGATATGCTTTGCGCTGGATGCGGAGTTTAAGGTCAAAGACAATACAATTACAATATTAACCAAAGGATGCTGAACCTATGAAAAGATAAGTCAATCAAAAAAGAGTCTACCCCTTCAGAAGAGATAGACTCCGTTCAGGCTCATGGAAATTGGCGTTTCGGAGTTGAGCCTGCTGTTTAATTATTGCATTAAAACACTGTAAAACTATGAAAAAAAAACTACAATCACGTAGTCTAATTATCAGCGTGATGCGAATAAGTCTTGTTCAATTCATATTATCAATTTCAATTATAAGCCTAAGCTTTGCAGAAGACGCTTACTCCCAAAAATTGTATAAGATGCGGGTAGATTTTAAGGTGAATAATTTAACCCTTAAAAACACTATCCGGGAGTTGGAGAAGATCTCAGGAACCCGGTTTATTTACAGCAACAGCCTGATCAACCCGGAAGAAAAGGTGTCTGTAGAAGTGTATAACGAACTGTTTACAGGAGTGCTGGACAAGGTCTTCCTGCCTTTAAACATCAACTACACGATTTCAGGTAACCAGGTAGTTCTTCAGAAAAAGAAGGAAAGCCCGGAAAAGATCTCTCCGAGGCAGATGAGGAGCCTTTTGAAAGAGGAAAACAGTATTAAAGTTTCAGGTACGGTAAAAGATGACCATAATGAGCCGATTGCAGGTGTAACGGTGATGGTGAAAGGCACCGCCCGCGGAGTAACAACGGATGGGAACGGTTATTTTGAACTGACGGTGGAAGACACGGAAGCCATTCTGACCTTCAGTCTGATAGGGTATAAAAGTAAAGAATTACGTGTAGGCAACACTACTTCTTTTGAAGTGACCATGGCCGTAGATAACCTGGACCTGGATGAGGTAGTGGTGGTGGGCTATGGAGTACAAAGAAAGAAAGATCTGACCGGAGCCGTTTCTTCTGTGGGAGGTGAAATGTTTAATGAACGGAGAGAAACGCAGGTTTCGCAGGCGCTGCAGGGGGCTGTCTCCGGGGTAATGGTGAGCAGAAACGGGGCTAACGGAGCTATGGGAGATGCTTCTATCCGGATACGGGGGATTACAACCATCGGAAACTCTGACCCCCTGGTGATTGTAGATGGCGTGCCGGTTTCAGATGTTAACCAGGTCAATCCCGATGATATAGAAAACCTGACCGTGCTTAAAGATGCGGCATCGGCCTCTATTTACGGGTCAAGAGCTGCCGCAGGCGTGATACTGATTACTACGAAAAGAGCCAAATCGGACCAGATTTCTCTGCAGTATAATTTTGAGAAAGGGATTAATACCCCTACCCGGCTTCCTGAATATATGGGAGCGGTGAGATACATGGAGCTGGTGAATGAATTAAGGTGGAACGATGCCGGAAACGGAGCTAACCGCTACCCTACTTTCAGCCAGGATTTGTTAAATGATTATGATCAGAAACATCTGCAGGATCCGGATAAATACCCTGATACCGACTGGATGGCGCTGACGCTAAGGAAATCTGCTCCCCGTGAAACGCATAGTATCAGTGTGGTGGGTGGCTCAAAAGCTGTAAAATCGAATGCCTCCCTACGGTATGAGACTATGGACGGGTTTTATGATAATAAGGATTATACCCGGATCTTTGTCCGTTCCAATAATGATTTTACCATTAATAAATTTCTGGGAGGGACCCTGGATTTCAACTTTAAACGTACCCAGACTACTGACCCTACAGAGCCCGATCCCTTAGGCCGGATCCGGATTGCCGTTCCGATTTACCCGGCCGTTTGGGCCGATGGACGCCTGGCTGACGGTAAGGCCGGCGAAAACGTATATGGAAAGATCAAATATGCCGGAACCGATCAGAATTTCTATAACAAAATAGGCGGCAGAATAGCTTTGGATATAAAGCCGATAGAGGGATTAAAGATTTCAGGTATACTGGCTCCTGTTTTTGACTTTAACAGCCAGAAAAAATTTAATAAAAGGGTAGATGTTTATGCCGCTGATGACCCTAACCAGTTTATAACTTCGCTGATCAGGGGAACCCTTACTACCCGCCTGGATGAAAACAGGACCAATAATATCAGCCTGACAACCCAGTTTTTGGCCAACTACCTTAAAACCATCGGAAACCACGATTTTACCCTTTTGGCGGGTTATGAAAACTTCTATAATAAAAGTGAATATATCGGTGCTTCGCGTGATCAGTACCTGTTTGATACCTATCCGTACCTGAACCAGGGCCCGGCGGCTTTCAGAGATAACTTCGGCAGTGCGTTTGAAACTGCCTACCGCTCTTATTTCGGCAGAATCACCTATAGCTATAAGAACAAATATCTTCTTCAGGCCAATGTCAGGAAAGACGGGTCATCACGGTTTAATACCAATTACCGCTGGGGAACATTTCCTTCCGTTTCTGCCGGCTGGGTAGTCAGTGAAGAAAATTTCTTTAAAAACCAGGATGCTGTTTCTTTCCTGAAACTCCGGGCCTCCTGGGGCGCCCTGGGCAATGAAAGGATAGGTAATTACCCTTCTGTGGGCATCATGAACTTCAGTAATGCTTTGTTTTTCCAGAATAATATGGTGGTATCTCAGCAAACTGCGGCACAGGTGCAATATGCCATTACCAATATTTCGTGGGAAAAAACCTCATCGCTTGACCTCGGCGTGGATGCGTATTTTTTTAAGAGCCGGCTCCGTTTTACAGCTGATGTTTACCAGAAAGAGACCCGCGACATGCTGCTGGCCCTCCAGATCCCGATTTTTGTAGGCTTTACCAATCCTAATCAGAATACTGGCCGCATGACCACCAAGGGAATCGACCTGGATCTGGGATGGAGTGATGTGGTGGGAAATCTGAAGTATTCCGCTTCATTCAACCTGTCGCAGTTTAAGTCGGTCATGGGAGACCTGGGCGGGACCGAGTTTATCGGTGATAAGATAAAAATCAAGGGGTCGCAGTTTGATGAATGGTATGGCTATGTGGCAGAGGGCATCTATCAGACCCAGGCAGAAGTGGATGCTTCTCCGAAACTGAGCAATAATGTCAAAGCAGGAGATATGAGATACCGGGATATCAGCGGACCTAACGGGATACCGGATGGTATTATCTCGCCTGAGTATGACCGTGTACTTTTAGGTAACTCCCAGCCTCAGTGGATGTACGGAGGGAATATCCGGCTGGATTACAACCGGTTTGACCTGGGGATTTCTGTGCAGGGAATAGGCTATCAGAATACTTCAATGCTGAGCTATACCAACTACAATGCGGAGAACTTCGGGGTATTTCCGGTATATATGGATGGAAGTACCTGGAGTATGAACAATACGGAAGAGCAGAACCGGGCAGCCAAATATCCGCGGTTCACGGAAACGAATAAAGGCTTAAACCGGGCCATGTCTGACTACTGGCTGTTTAACGGAGGATATTTCCGGTTAAAAAATGTTACCCTGGGCTATACCTTACCGCAAAAGATTTCAGGAAAATTAGCGTCAACCAACATGAGGTTTTATGTAAATGCATCTGACCTCTTCAGCATAAATAAATATCCGAAAGGCTGGGATCCGGAGGGATTAGGTATAGTAACAAGCATTATTGGTGGTTTTACCATTGGCTTCTAACATTTAATCGCAATGAAAATGAGAACAAGTATATATAAATCAATTGTTTGCTTTTTGCTGTTAACTTCCTGCCAGAACTCGCTTGACCTGTATCCGCTGGCAGAGCCCTCGGCTGAAAAGTGGTATTCAAACGAAACGGAAATTCAGCTGGCCCTGAATGATTTGTACCGGATAGATTTCTGGGAATGGGATGAAGACGGTGCCAGCGTGAATTATATTTCAGATGACGGGTTCTACCGTCAGGCACTCACCCCTGTAAAGTCAGGAACCATCACCAGTCAGTGGGATTTCTCTACCCGGATGTGGACCAACGGCTATAAGGCTATTGCCCGGGCCAACCGTGCTATTGAAGCCCTGAACCGGCCTGAAACCCAGCAGAAAGTAAGCCGGGAGAAACTGGATGTGTACCTGGCAGAGGCCCGGCTCCACCGGGCAGCTCAATACGCCAGACTGGTGGGTAAGTTTGGCGATGTGGTTTACAGTGACGAGGTGATCAGCATTGAAGAGGCTTATACCATGGGGCGGACAGACAAAAAGACGGTAATAGCAAAAATCTATGAAGACTTTGATTTTGCGAGTCAGCATCTGCCGGCGAATTACCCGGCTTCAGCCATAAAGCGGGCTACAAAAGGAGTGGCTCTGGCGCTGAAAAGCCGTCTAGCCTTATATGAGAAAGATTACGAGACCGCTGCCAGTGCAGCTAAAGCCTGTATGGATCTGAACGAATACAGCCTGCACCCTGATTACGCTGCGCTGTTTCTTCAGAGTACAAAGAATTCCAAGGAAGTGATCTTCTCTATTCCCAGATCAATAGAGCTGAAAATAACGATGGGCCCTACCTCTGATAAGATAACAAGAACTTCAGGAGGCTTTGCCGCCACTAATCCTACCTGGGATCTGTTCTGCTCTTATCTTTGCACAGACGGTCTGACCATTGATAAATCTCCGCTTTATGATCCGCGTAAGCCGTTCCTGAACCGTGACCCGAGATGTACAGCCAGTATCGTGGAATTCGGTACACCCCATTTAGGATTTATTTATGACCCCAATCCCTATACCGTACAGGTAACCCGTTTAAGTACCAATACGCCTGTAACCAATAATGATAACAGGGTCAATGCGCAGTTTGCCTCGTTTAACGGGCTGGTATGGAAGAAGGGAATAGATAATTCATGGCTGGACAACGGGCGGCTGGTAGAGCCCGAGCAAATGATCATCCGGTATGCAGATGTTTTGCTGATGTATGCTGAGGCAAAAATAGAGCTGGGACAGATGGATGACAGTGTACTGGATGCCATGAACCTGGTCAGAGCCCGGGCTTATAAGGCTAACCTTTCAGAAACCGGTAAGTACCCGGCCATCACTACCCGGAACCAGGCAGAATTAAGGAGGTTGCTTCGCTTGGAAAGAAGAATGGAGCTGTCGAATGAAGGTCTGCGGTACATGGATATCGTACGCTGGAGGATAGCCGGGAAAGTATTGAACCGGCCTATCTACGGGATGCTGGACCCGGCAGACCTGAAAGCACTGGTAGTGGATAAAAACCTGTGGTTCTTCCCGGGAACCCCTTCTATTGATGAAGACGGAACTCCTGATTTCTCAGAGATGGCTAAAACCGGGTTAATTAAAAACCTGGTTCCGACCACCTGGAATGACCGCCAGTATTTATGGCCGATTCCCACTTCCGAAATTCAGATCAACCCGAATATGAAACAAAATGAAGGGTATTAACCCGCTAAAATTAAGAATTATGAGATTACTGTTTTTGATATTACCTTTTGTCCTGTTTTTTAACGCATCACAGGCCCAGATAAAGTCGTCATACCGGCAGGTCAGCGGGATTTATCCGCACCTGGCCTATTATAATAATGAAGGAGAATGCGGAACCGGTGCTGTGGTGCCGTGGGCCGGAAAGCTGTGGGTTATTACCTATGGCCAGCATTATCCGTACGGGTCTTCTGATAAGCTATACGAAATCAGTGTCGACCTGAGTATGAAAATCCGGCCCGAAAGCATAGGCGGAACCCCGGCTAACCGCATGATCCACCGGGAATCTAACCAGCTTTTTATCGGGCCCTATGCTATTTCGGGAGAGGGCGGGGTAAGAGCTATTCCTTACCAGAAAATGCCGGGAAGACATACCGGCAATGCCCGTCACCTGTTTGACCCGGCCAATAAAATTTACTATGGTACTATGGAAGAAGGGTTTTACGAGGTGGATGTACACACACTGGAGCCTAAAATGCTGTACCAGGATGGAAATGTAAACCGGAAGCAGGGGGAGCTTCCCCAGGAAGCAGCGCTTCTGAAGGGAGCCCACGGCAAGGGGCTTTATTCCGGGCAGGGGGTTATGGTATATTCCAATAACGGGGAAGCGGTTAAGCTGGCAGAAGAAAAATTTGATATTGAGTCGGGGCTGTTGGCCGAATGGGACGGGACCCACTGGACCGATGTGAAAAGGAACCAGTTTGTGGAAGTGACCGGGCCGGGGGGAATTTACGGGAATGAAAACCCGGAAACCGACCCTGTCTGGTCTACCGGCTGGGATTTTAAATCAGTTCTGGTGGGCGTTCGTGAGAAGGGAAGCTGGAAATTTTACCGGTTGCCTAAAGCCAGTCACAGCTATGACGGTGCGCACGGGTGGAACACCGAATGGCCCCGTATCAGGGATATAGGTACGGCAGAGAAACCTGATTACCTGATGACCATGCACGGGATGTTCTGGCGTTTTCCGAAAACTTTCTCTGCGCGTAATTCAGCCGGTATCCGGCCCCGGTCAGCCTACCTGAAGGTTATCGGTGATTTTACCCGCTGGCAGAACAGCCTGGTTTTCGGGTGTGACGACTCGGCGCAGAGAGAGTTCCTGAATAAAAGAAAAGCCAAAGGAAATATAGAGGGCCCGGGGCAGTCGAACTCCAACCTCTGGTTTACTTCTGTGAATACGCCCGACCTGCTGGGGCCTAACACGGCCCAGGGAGCCCTGTATATAGCAGAGGATATCCCGGCAGGGAAACCTTCTGATCCGTTTTTATTTGCGGGATGGGAAAAAAGAGTGGCATGGATTCAGAACCATGGACCGGAAAGGGTGGAATTCACCCTGGAAAGAGACCTGAAGGGAGATGACCGCTGGCAATCGCTCCGTAAAGTTTCGGTGAAGCCGGGAGAGACCGCCGCGATCTCTTTTAAACCGGCTGAAGCAGGAGAGTGGATAAGGGTGAAGGTCAACAGGAATACGAAAGCCACAGTTGCGTTTAATTATTCAGATCACAGCCGTTTTGCGCCGGGAAAAGATGGTATTTTCAATGGCCTGGCAGAGGCAAAAGAGCAGAATTATTCGGGGGGCTTATTGTATGGACTGGGAGATAACCGCAGAAAAATGGGTGTATTGGCCGGAGATTTTGTGAACGGCGATTTCAAAGAAACCGGGTATTATGAGCTGGACAGCCTGATGAATCTTGTAAAGAAAGATGACCAAGAGACCTCAGACTTTATCCGTGAAAAATTTGCTATCCCTCGGGATGTGGTATCCGTAGATGAGGCCTCGGTGCTGGTTATTGACGACAAAGGCAGAAGGTGGCGGCTACCGAAAGGAGACGACAGCTTTACTGCAAAAATTCAGAAGGCAAGTGTACGCCTGAGCCGGGAAGTGGCTACGGAGCGTGACCTGATGAACCTGCACGGAACGTTCTATGAATTACCGGCTGAAAATGCGGACGGTTATGCCAAAATCAGGCCGGTAGCTACTCATAACCTGAGTATTCATGATTATGCTTCGTACAGGGGCCTGCTGGTGATGACCGGCCTGGGGCTCCGTGAAAAAGCGGGTGACCATATAGCAGTTTCAGCAGACGGGAAAGCAAAAGTGTGGCTGGGAACCATTGACGACCTGTGGAAGCTGGGAAAACCGCGAGGAAAAGGAGGGCCCTGGGTAAACAGCCCGGTAAAGGCTGGGATTCCGTCTGACCCGTATTTAATAGGGTTTTATGACAAAAAAGAGCTTACTATCCATCATGACCAGAAGGAGGCTGTCACTTTTATCATAGAAGCAGAGCCCATTGGCCATGGCCCCTGGATGAAATATAAAGAAGTAACGGTAAAACCGGGTGAAACCCTGGAATATACCTTCCCGGATGACTTCCAGGCGCGATGGATACGGTTTATCAGCAATAAAGACGGTGTGGCAACCACTTTCCTGGACTACCGTTAGGAGGCAGAACCGAACCGCAAGCTAAAACTAAGGTTGAATTATGAATGTTAAGGGGTGGTAATGATGTTACCATCCCTTTTTTATATCTCCTGCAAGTACTCATCCGGGTGCAGGAAAAATTACTACGAAAAAATTCGTAATAAAATTTGCAGGACTGAATTTTCCTGTAGTATATTTGCTACGAAATAATTCGTAACAAATGAAACAGCCCATTAAACCTACAGAATCGGAACTGGAGATCCTCCAGATTCTCTGGAAAAAGGGATCAGCCACTGTCAGGCAGGTCAATGATGAACTTTCACAGCAAAAAGAGGTGGGGTATACCACCACTCTTAAGCTTATGCAGATCATGCATGAGAAAAATCTTGTAACCCGTACAGAAGAAGGCCGGTATCATATCTACCGGGCCGCCATAGAAGAAGAAAACACGCAGAAATTATTGCTTGACCGCTTTATTGATACGGCTTTCCGGGGTTCTGCCAGCCGTATGGTCATGCAGGCCCTGGGCAACCAGTCGGTGAGCAAAGATGAGCTGGACGAGATCAAAGCATGGATAGAAACGTTGGAGAACAATAAATAAAACAAACATTATGAAAAAGCTATTAATAACATTACCTGAAAACTTCAGCTCTGCACTGGGCTATACACTGCTTCATTCCCTTTGGCAGGGGGCTCTTATTGTACTGGTATGCTGGTTGCTGTCACTGGGCATCCGGCAGTCGCGTCACCGCTATAACCTGGCCCTCGGAAGCCTGGTAGTACTTTTGTTTACTTCAGGTTTAACTTTCTTTTACCTGTATCAGCCTGCCCGGTCATTTCCTCTTGCCGAACCCGGTGGGGTGCTGGCCGGCGAAACCGTATGGACGGGCGCTTCGGCAGGTGAAGAAAGCCTGACAGAGGCCCTTTTAACCTGGCTCAACGGGCATATAGACCAGGTAGCCACTTTATGGATGCTGGGTGTGGTTTTCCTGCTGGGGAGGATGTCACTGGGCCTTCTTTTTATAGAGAAGCTAAAGAAAAGCTCTCTTCCGCTGCCGGATAGCCGGGCCGGGCAACTGATGCAGCAGATCGGGAGCCGGATAGGGGTTTCCCGGGGTGTGAAGCTGGCGGAAACTAAGGAAATTGTGTCTCCGGTAACAATAGGGTGGCTGAAGCCGGTAATCTTATTCCCGGTGGGTATGCTGAGCGGTCTTAGTGTTCCGCACCTGGAAGCCATTCTGGCCCATGAACTGGCCCATATTAAAAGGAGCGATTACCTGGTAAATATACTCCAGAGCTTTGCCGAAGTACTTTTCTTTTTTAATCCTTTTGCCTGGATTTTATCTTCCCGGATCAGAACTGAAAGAGAGAACTGCTGTGATGATATTGCCCTGGAAATTTGCGGAGACCGCCTGGTGGTGGCCAAAGCTCTTGTAGAAGTAGCAGATTACGCGGTTCCGTTTGCTATGGCTTTCGGAAAGAAAAATGATTCGCTTCTGACCCGGGTGAAGCGGATCGCAGGAGTGAACCCGTCGGGTTATTTTAACCCGGTGAATATAATGGGAGTGCTTTTTGTGATGAGCCTGTTTTTTGGTGGAGTGGTTTATGCCAAAGAAGAGGTAATGAATGATGCAGAGGAACAGGAAGAGCCGGCCTCTTATAATGAGCTGCAGGGAATTCTGCAGGAACCAAAGGAGGAACTGGCCCGGGGGAAAACAGTAGCAACCAAAGATACGCTTAATGACGGGATGGAGAAACTTCAGAAGGAAATTCAGTCGCTGTCAGAGGAAATCCGGAAGTATTCGGAAAAGATATCGGGTATCAGCAGTAAAATGCAGGCTACCCATATAAAGGAGATAGAAAAGCTTTCAAAGGAAATCAGTGAAAAAGCTGAAAAAATTGAAATACCGGTGATGGAACAGCAGGAGCTTGCCATAAAAAGAATGGAGCTGGACCTGGAGTCAAGAAAGCTGAGCCGGAGAAAAGATCTGAGTGACCAGGATAAGGAAAAACTGGAGCGTCAGCTGGAACAGCAGAGAGCACTACTGGAAAAGAGTATGGGATTGAACAGTTCGCGATTAGGTGAATTGCAGAGCCAGATTGCCGGATTACAGGAACAAATCAGCCTGCAACAGGTGCCGGTTTCTAAAATGCAGGAAGAGATAGCCCGAAACCATGCCCCTATTGACAGCCTTTCAGGGATCATCCGCGAAAAAAGCGAGCAAATCCGGATATTGGCCGAAAAGAAGCGGGTACTTATGGAGAAAGGGATGGATGATTTTATGCAGGCACTGACCGGAGCAGGCCTGATATCCGCAAAAGAAGATGTAACCCTTCAGATAAAAGAAGATGAGCTGACCATTAACGGCGCGGTAAGAAGCCGGGCAGACTACGAAAAAGTGTGGGATCTTTTGAATACGCATTTCATTGAGAAGGATTATATAAATAAGGAACACATCGAAGCACGGGATTTTTCTATTGCCCGGAAAGGCCAAAAGATTTCATGGCGATTCCGGAACGGCAGATCAAGCTATATGAATAACTGGTCAGGGGAGAATTAGGAAGTTAAAAGTGAAAAACTAAAAACTAAAAGTTGCGGAACATGCTTTCATAAGAATGAATGGTTCCGCAACTTTTAGTTTTTAGTTTTTCACTTTTAACCTGCCGCCTACACGCCTTATAGGGTTTTTTCCTATTTTTGCTCAAAAAATTTTATAAATGGAAGAGCTTTTTACCTCTGCAGCCCTGACCAGTGTTTTTACGATCACGTTGCTGGAGATTATTCTTGGGGTAGATAATATTATATTTATTTCCGTTATTGCCTCAAAACTGAAGCCGGAAGATGAGAAAAAAGCCCGCAACTGGGGGATCATCCTGGCCATGTTTATCCGGATCGGGCTTTTGTTCCTCCTCGGATTTATCCTGAAACTTCAGACTCCCTGGTTTAATTTACAGGATATCGGCTTGCCCTGGGATATCGGTATTTCCGGTAAAGACCTGCTGATCCTGGGCGGAGGGGTTTTCCTGCTGTATAAAACCACCTATGAGATTCACCACAAGCTGGAAGGGGAAGACGGCGACAAGGTTTCTACCGGTAAAACGGCAGCTACCCTGCAAAGGGCTATCCTGGACATTGTGCTGATCAATATTATATTCTCAGTAGACTCTATCATCACCGCCGTAGGGATGACCAGCATTATAGCCGTAATGGCTACGTCGATTATCCTTTCGTCTATCGTGATGCTGATCTTTGCCAAGCCTATCGGTGATTTCGTGGAAAAGCATCCTACGGTGAAAATCCTGGCGCTCTCCTTCCTCTTATTGATCGGTACCCTGCTGGTGGCCGAGGCATTTCATGTACATGTGCCGAAAGGCTATGTGTATTTTGCCATGGCTTTTTCTTTCTTTGTGGAATTGCTGAACATGAAGATGAGAAAGAATACAAGCGAACCGGTACAATTGAAAAAGCATGTCTCCGAGGAAAGCTAACGTTTTAGATTACCTGTATAATGCCTGGTGTGTTTTTTGGCTGGTAGTAATCTTCCTGGCGCTTTTTCCTTTTATATTTATTTGTATACAGGTCAAAAGCTTAAACCGCCTGGGAACTAAACTGACCAATTTCTGGGCAGATATTTTTTTCTTCATCAGCGGGCTTTGGGTAAAGACCGAGTACCGTTTTCACCCGGATAAAAAAGGCCATTACATCTTTGTGGCCAATCATTTTTCTTACCTTGACGTGGCGGTAGGCATGAAGGTGGTACGGAATTACTTTTCGTATATGGGCAAGAGTTCAGTAAAAAAGGTGCCTTTGCTGGGTTATATGTTTGCCAAACTGCATATCCAGGTAGATCGCAGTGATAAGAACAGCCGTACGCGGTCGTTTAAACGCTCCATGAAGGCCCTTGAAGAAGGCCGGAGCCTGTTTATTATGCCGGAAGGAGGAATTCTGAGCGAGATCATCCCGGTGATGAAACAGCCGTTTAAGGACGGGGCCTTTGTACTGGCTGTGGAAAGTAAAACACCCATAGTTCCGGTAACTTTTGTAAATTTGTACCGGATTATGCCCGGGTCCTTTATTTTTTGGGATTCCCCCCGTGTAATTATTCACGAGCCGGTTTCCCCGGAAGGAAAAAGCACAGATGAGCTGAAACAGGAGATTTATACCATCATTCAAACCGAAATAGACCGATATGCCGATAGACATAGAAACCATTAAAAAAGTAGCCCACCTGGCCCGGCTGGAACTGAGCCCGGAAGAGGAGAGCCAGCTTTCAGTGGATATAGAGCAGATCCTGGCGTGGATAGACCAGCTGGAGGAGGTAGATACCACGGGTATTGATCCGGTGATTCATATGCATGATAACATCAACGCGTATCGTGAAGATGTGGCACACAATGACCTGACCAGGGAGGAAGCCCTCTTCAATGCCCCGCAGAAGGAAGACGGGCATTTTAAGGTGGTGAAGGTGATTTGAGTCCTTCACTTTGAACCACATAGATACATAGTTTTTCTTGAATGACTATGTATCTATGTGGTTCAAAATTTACTGACCCGTTAGAACCACCGCCTGCGTGAGATCGGGTTTCAGTACCTCTGAAACCAGCTGCCTGATTTTTTCGGCAAGGGCTTTCCCCAGTCTTGCTTTTACATCTGAGCGATAGGAGATCATGCTGATCTCCCGCACAGGATACGGTTTTTCAAATTCCAGGATTTTACTTTGCTGCTTTTCAGAGAGGGTCTGAACATACAGTTCCGGTATGATGGTGAGCCCGCCGAAGCTGTCTACCATGTTCAGGAGGGTTTCAAACGAGTGCGACTGGAATTTGAGATTGGATAAATGATTGTCTTTGTTCTGTAAAGAACAGTAGCTCATGATCTGGTCACGGATACAGTGTCCGTCTTCCAGGAGCCAGTGGGTTTCCCGGATGAGGTCGCTGGTCATGAGGTATTTTTTATTGGAACGGATTTTCCCGTAAACTTTCAGGGGCTCATAATACAATACTTCCGAATCATAGCCTTTGGCATCTACGGGGGTAGAAATAATACCAAAATCCAGCTGGTTCCCCTTAAGCTGCTCCAGCACATTTCCGGTAGTGATCTCCGTGATGGCGATCTCCAGCTTCGGGTATTGTTCCATGACGGGTTTGAGAATAAGCGGGAGAAGGGAGTTGGCTATGGTAGGGATGATCCCTACGCGTACGTTTCCTTCAAAGTCACCGTTGTCTTCCTTCGCCACCAGCGCCATCTTTTTGATATGCACCAATGCCTTTTCAGCTTCAGAAATAATCTCTTTGCCGGCATCTGTGGTGATGATCGGGTTGGCTTTCCGGTCAAAAATAGTCACTTCCAGTTCTTCTTCCAGCCGGCGGATCATAGTGCTCATGGTGGCCTGGGTAATAAAGCAGCTCTCCGAGGCTTTTGTGAAATTTTTGTAGCGATCCAGCGCGATAATATACTGTAATTGCTGAATATTCATTATGTCATTGATAATATCAATAGCAAATATAAAAATAATTTTGTTTGTCAATATAAATATTTCTTCTAATTTTATGACATAAACGAAAACAGTATAACCTATGGAAAACAACGGAAATGGCGACATCAGCAAATGCCCGTTTCACAATGGAACACTGCATAAGCCAGTGGCAGGAGAAGGTACAAATAACCAGGATTGGTGGCCGAACCGGCTGAAAGTAGATCTTCTGCGACAAAATTCCTCGCTGTCAGACCCTATGGACAAGGACTTTAACTATGCCGAAGAGTTTAAGAGCCTGGACCTGGAAGCGCTGAAAAAAGATCTGCACGCACTCATGACGGACTCCCAGGACTGGTGGCCCGCAGATTTCGGACATTACGGCCCCCTGTTTATCCGCATGGCCTGGCATAGTGCCGGTACCTACCGCGTGCAGGACGGCCGGGGCGGAGCCGGTACCGGGCAGCAGCGCTTTGCACCCCTGAACAGCTGGCCGGATAACGTGAGCCTCGACAAAGCGCGCCGCCTGCTGTGGCCGATAAAACAAAAGTACGGTAAGAAAATTTCATGGGCAGATTTACTGATCCTTACCGGGAATGTAGCTTTGGAGTCAATGGGCTTTAAAACCTTTGGCTTTGCCGGGGGGCGTGAAGATGTGTGGGAACCCGATCAGTCGGTTTACTGGGGTGCTGAAAAAGAATGGCTGGGCGGTGATGTAAGGTATGCGCAGGGCGGTTCACACGGGGTGGATAACGCCAGCGGTTCCGTGCTGGTATCTGATGATGATGCGGATGGTAACAAGCATGCCCGGAACCTGGAAAACCCGCTGGCGGCCGTTCAGATGGGGCTGATCTATGTAAACCCGGAAGGACCTAACGGTAACCCCGACCCTATTGCAGCAGCAAAAGATATCCGCGATACTTTCAGCAGGATGTCAATGACGGATGAAGAAACCGTAGCCCTGATTGCTGGCGGTCACACCTTTGGTAAAACGCACGGTGCCGCCCCTTCTGATCATGTAGGAGCTGACCCTGAAAGTGCCGGACTGGAAGACCAGGGACTGGGCTGGAAAAACAGCTTTGGTACAGGTAAAGGCGGAGATACCATCACCAGCGGGCTGGAAGTAACCTGGACCACCACCCCCACCAAATGGAGCAATAATTTTCTCTGGAACCTGTTCGGGTACGAATGGGAGCTGGAAAAAAGCCCGGCAGGAGCACACCAGTGGCTGCCTAAATACGGTATGGGAGCAGAGACTGTACCGGATGCGCATGACCCTTCGAAAAGACATGCCCCCAAAATGCTCACTACTGACCTTTCACTGCGTTTTGATCCTGAATACGGAAAGATATCACGGCGTTTCCTGGAAAACCCGGATCAGTTTGCCGACGCGTTTGCCCGGGCCTGGTTTAAGCTGACCCACCGCGACCTGGGTCCGCGTTCACGCTACCTGGGGCCTGATGTGCCGGAAGAGGTGCTGACCTGGCAGGACCCGGTTCCGGAAGTGGATCATGAGCTGATAGATGCCGGAGATACCGCCGCTTTAAAAGCGAATATCCTGGCCTCCGGCCTGACGGTTTCGCAGCTGGTTTCCACAGCTTGGGCATCGGCTTCCACGTTCCGGGGAGGAGATAAGCGGGGCGGTGCTAACGGCGCCCGCCTGCGCCTGGCACCCCAGAAATACTGGCAGGTGAATAATACTCCGGTGATTTCTGAAACGCTGGATAAGCTGGAAACTATCCAAAAGGAATTTAACGAAATGCAGACGGGCCATAAAAGAGTATCGCTGGCCGACCTGATCGTTCTGGGCGGATGCGCAGCCGTAGAAAAAGCAGCAAAAGATGCCGGATACGACATCAGTGTACCTTTTACTCCCGGCCGGACAGATGCTTCACAGGAGCAGACCGACGTGGAATCATTCAGCTACCTTGAACCGCAGGCTGACGGCTTCCGGAACTACCGAAAAGGCCGGTCATCGGTGTCTACCGAGGCCCTGCTGATTGATAAAGCGCAGCTGCTGACCCTGACGGCTCCCGAGCTGACGGTGCTGACAGGCGGTATGCGTGCACTGAATGCCAATTACGACGGTTCAGCGCACGGGGTATTTACGGACCGTCCGGGGCAGCTGACCAACGACTTTTTTGTTAACCTCCTGGATATGGGTACCGTTTGGAAGGCCGTGGAAGGCAGCCATAAGGAATTGTACGAAGGAAGTGACCGGAAAACCGGCGAGAAGAAGTGGACGGGCACGCGTGCCGACCTGGTGTTTGGTTCCAATTCGGAATTGAGAGTGGTAGCAGAGGTATATGCCTGTGCAGACTCGGGCGAGAAATTCGTAAAGGATTTTGTGGCGGCCTGGGATAAGGTGATGAACCTGGACCGCTTTGATCTGAAATAAGGATAGAACGCAGATGACGCGGATAAAGCAGATCAGCGCAGATATTATATTAAGAGTTCAAATATAGTATCTGCGAAAATCTGCTAAATCCGCGTCATCTGCGTTCCACCCCCCTTCCTTACGCCGGTTTAACCGCCGAATCCAAAGCAGCTTTCTTCTTATTGCTTCTGTTTAGTGCATCCACAACAAACGGAGCGGAGATAAACAGGGATGAGTAAGTACCTACAATTACCCCGATGAACATACAGAAAATGAAGCCGCGAATGGTTTCACCTCCGAATACCAGGAGTACAAACAGCACGATCAGAGTAGCAATACCTGTTACAGCTGTACGGCTCAGGGTACTGTTCAGGGCGTTGTTGATAACGGTTTCGATATTTTCTGTTTTCCCGCCTTTTTCACTCATGTATTCCCGGATACGGTCATAGATTACGATGGTATCGTTCAGGGAGTAACCCATCAGTGTCAGTACGGCACCGATAAACGCCTGGTCGATATCCAGTGAAATAGGCAGCAGGCCATGGAAAATGGAGAAGATCCCCAGGATCACCGCCACGTCATGCACCAGCGCCAGTACCGCACCCCAGCCGAAGGCCTGGTTACGGAAACGGATCAGGATATAGATGAACGTTAAAATGATAGCGTAAATCACCGCTTTAACCGATGACCAGATGGTATCCTGGGCAATGTTAGCTCCTACTTTGGAAGTAGATACTACCGCGCCCTTGTTACCGTTTACATCGGCGATTGCCTTATTCAGGTTAGCTTTCAGCTCATCATCCACTTCCAGGCCCGTATCATCAATCCGGTAAGCCGAAGTAATTTTAACTTTGTCAAAGCCGCCGTACGTTTTTACTTCTACTGCAGAACCGGGGAATACGCCTTCTACGGCATTCCGGATCTCATCGGTATTTACGCTTTTCTCAAACTTGGCTTCAAATGTTCTGCCGCCTTTGAAATCCACGCCCAGGCTGAAGCCTCTCACGGCAATAGAAATAACCCCCACCAGCATGATGGCTCCGGAGATCATGTAGAAACGTTTCCGGTTTTTGATGAAGTCAATATTGCTGTCACCAAACAGTCTTTCTGTCCATGCCGTACGGAAGTTGATGGTTTTGCCTTTTTTGATCAGGTTGTCAAAAATAAGACGGGAAACAAAAATAGCACAGAAGAGCGAAGTACCGATACCGATCAGCAGGGTAGTAGCAAAACCTTTGATCAGACCCGTTCCGAAAATGAAGAGGATCACACCGGTGATTACCGAGGTCAGCTGCGAGTCCAGGATAGACGGCATAGCGTTTTTAAATCCGAGTGCTATAGCAGTAGGGAAAGCCTTGCCCGCCGCCATTTCTTCTTTGATCCGTTCATAGATCAGTACGTTAGCATCTACTGACATACCAATGGAAAGTACCATACCGGCAATACCCGGGAGGGTCATCGTAGCTCCGAATGACGCCATGATACCCAGCAGCAATACCAGGTTAACCACCAGGGCCAAGTTAGCGATCCAGCCGGCACGGCTATAGTACATGATCACAAATACCAGTACGGCCAGAAGGCCTACCAGCGAGGAGATTACCCCGGCTTTGAACGCCTGTGAACCTACTGACGCACCTACTACCGCTTCTTCCACAATAGTGGTAGGAGCAGGCAGCTTACCGGCTTTCAGAACGTTGGCAAGGTCTTGTGCCTGTTCTACCGAGAAGCTACCCGAAATAGATGAGTTTCCGCCGGCAATTTCACCGTTTACGTTGGGAGCAGAGTATACATAGTTATCCAGGATGATGGCAATGCTTCTACCCACATTTTTACCGGTCAGGTCTTTCCACTTCCGGGCACCTACCGTATTCATCTGCATTGAAACATTCGGTTTACCGGTCATAGGGTCGTAATCCTGGCGGGCATCTGTAACCACTTCTCCGCCCAGCGGAGCGTTTCCGAAGTTTTTGATAGGATAGATATTGACGATATCATCGGTGCCGGTGGTGTTTTCCAGCGGGCTCACATCGTACAGGAAGGTCATGTCGGCAGGGAATATGCCCTGGGCATCAGGCCTTCTCATGATATTGTTTAACCGGGCCGTATCTTTGGTTTTGATAGCCAGGCCTGACGGTGACATGATAAACATATTAGTCAGCGAGTTCAGGTTAGCCGTAGAGTCGGCTCCGGTAGAGTCTGTATTGGTCTGCAGTGCAGAAGCCAGCGAGCTTCCTGCCTGGGTAGTATCGGCAGTTGCTGCTTTCGCTGCAGGAGTGCTTTTTGACCTGTTTTCTTCATCAATCTTCAGAAGCAAAGCTGTGAAACGGTCGAAATTCGGCCCGATTTCCTGGAGGCTGTAAACTTCACAGAATTCCAGTTTGGCTGAACCCGAAAGCAGCTTTCTTACCCTTTCAGGGTTATCTATTCCGGGAAGCTCTACCTGGATCCGGTTGGTTCCCGGAATCTTGGAAAGGTTGGCATTGGAAACCCCGAATTTATCTACCCGGGTCTGGATCACTTTATAGGCACGGTCAAATGCGCCGTCTATCTCTTTCTGGATATAGCTTTTTACCTGGGCATCTGAAGAATTCAGGGAAAGCTCATCCCGGTTAGAGCTGTTAGAGAAGATAGGAGCCAGTTTGGCATCCGGCGCCAGGGCTTTGTATTCTTTCTCAAACTGCTCCACGAAATTAATTGATCCTTTGGCAGCCAGTTCACGGGTTTTGTTAATGGCCTGGGTAATGCGGGGGTCACGCGAGCCTTTTGACAGTGACTTCAGGATATCTGCAGGAGATACCTCCAGGATAACGTGCATACCGCCCTGCAGGTCAAGGCCGAGGCCCAGCTCCTGTTTGGTCAGGCTTTCTACGGTAGAGCCCAGGAATACTTTCTGCTTCCACAGGGAATCCAGGTAATATTGTTGTTTTGCCGGATCCACGTTCCCGTTTACCGTGGCATATGCGGCCGCATCCTTGCGGATGTCGTTGATCTTCCAGGTTCTGGCCAGGTAATACAGGCTCAGCAGAAGCAAGGCGGCAAATAAGAGTAAAATTCCTCCTCTGTTTTTCATAAAAATTTATAGATGTTCCTTTTTTCCCCGTGAAAAGGATGATACATGAGTTTAATGGTGCAGTGGGGAGCTGCACACAGAATAATAAATACAAATGATGTTATTTCTTCAGGGGGCATTAATGGCTATGTGGTGCTCCAGGAGCTTAGCCATGTAGGTATTAACCGGTGAAGGGATGCATGAAGCAGTGGCGGCAGGGTCTTCAGGGAAAAAACAAACGAAGCTTTCCTGTAAGAACTTATGGATTTCTCCGAAAGAAAAATCATAATGCGGTACTACCGTTTCATGGGTAAGTTGCTTAAATACAGGCCGGTCGTCATCTGTATCCTGCTCAGAACAGCTCACACATTTTTCCTGTACACTCCATGCCGATACCTGCGTGGTAAACACGCAAAAGAGCATCAGCAGGCTCAGCACCCGGAATATGTGTTTCTTGATTTCCATAACAGGGTGCAAAAATAGGGATATAAATATTTAAAAATCAAGTATTGTGTGGATTTCTTTCAGATAGGGTGGAACGCAGATGACGCAGATGTTAGAGATTTCCGCAGATATTATTGTCATAGTCTGCGGGAACCTGTAACATCTGCGTCATCTGCGTTCTGCCAGTGAATTGCGTTCTGTCAGTGAATAATGATATCGGAATGGCTCACCCCCATTCTGGCCATGAGGTCATTCATGTTGGTCAGGTCTGCCTTACCGGCCAGTGCTGCCGGTACAATCAGCATACGGAATATCCGGTCGGTTCTTTTACCGCTCGGAATAAGCCCGGGGTTGGCGTTTCCGTCGAGAAAGAGAGTAAACCCGGTTAACGAGAAATTAAAGGTGTAAACGTAGGTATTCCCGTTATCAAAGAAGGTTTGGGGAAGAGGCTCCCAGTTATCATTCCCCTGGTTATCCTCACCTTCCAGGATAAAGCCCACCACTTTGTCGCTGGCCACTATTTTGGGATTAAAGTCAAAATCGACTCCATAATTATTGGCAGAAGTGAAGGTTGCTTTCACTTCATGTACCTCGCCGATGAGTCCGTCGGCGCCCGCCGGACCCGGAGGGCCTGCCGGGCCTTCACATGCCTGAAGAAAGAACGTAGCAGTTACCAGGGCAAAAAATGTCTTTTTCATAACTATGATGTAATTTAAATCAATATGATCCCATATTGAAGAGATTAAAAATATTACCCGTTAGATAGCTGTCCGGCCCAAAAGGTTGCATGGGCTGAATGTTAATAAAAAACTAACGCTGTACAGGCATGAAAACTTATACCGGCCTGAAAAGTATTAAATTTGCCGTATGATGAATGACGAATATAAGACCATAACCAGCCCGGGTGAAAGTCTTTTTAAAGATAAAGGCAGCAAGTTTTTCGGGTATGCGTTTCCTGTGGCAGATGAAGAAGAGGTGAAAAAACACCTGGAAGACATCCGGGCGCTGCACCCTAAGGCGCGTCATCACTGTTATGCCTGGCGTTTGGGGTATGAGGGTGAAAACTACCGGGCCAATGACGACGGCGAGCCTTCGGGTTCCGCCGGGAAACCTATCCTGAACGCCCTGATTTCATGTGAGGTCACCTTTACGCTGGTGATTGTGGTCAGGTATTTCGGCGGTACACTGCTGGGAGTGCCGGGGTTGATTCATGCGTATAAGGAGGCGGCTGCCGGCGCCCTGGCCGAAACGGGGAAAGAGGTGCGCACCGTTAATACGCTGGTCAGAATAGACTACGACTTCGATCAGACCAATGCGGTTATGCAGCTCATCAAGAAACTGGAGCTTACCGTAAAGGAGCAGGTTTTTGAGGAGCGGTGCGGCATATGGGTGGAGGTCAGAAACGCATATGTAGAAAAAATCCGGGAAGAGCTGAAAGACTTCTGGACGATCCAGGTGGTGGTCCCGTAAAATTTCCGGTTTTATAGAGAAAACTGTACTAATCATGAACATTCAGCGTTGTTCTATCACGCCTGAAAATCCTTTAAAAAAGGCACGCCAATTATTTGAATTAAATGCCTTTTGTTTAAAGATTTTTTGGAAAAATAGATTTAACTTTGCGTCTTTAATTGTAAAAAGTATAAATAGAAGAGCTTAAATGGCCGGATTATTTAATTTTCTCACCAGTGATATTGCCATAGATTTGGGTACTGCCAATACCCTGATAATATATAAAGACCAGATCGTAGTAGACGAGCCGTCCATTATCGCTATGGATAAGGTCAGCGGGAAAGTACTGGCCATAGGGCACAAGGCCATGCAGATGCATGAAAAGGTTAATGAGAATATCAAGACCATTCGTCCGCTGAAAGATGGCGTAATCGCTGACTTTACGGCTGCTGAGCTGATGATCAGGGGTTTGATTAAAATGATCCCTACCGGCCGGAACATGTTTTTCTCGCCTTCTCACCGCATGGTGATCTGTATCCCTTCAGGCATTACAGAGGTGGAAAAACGGGCGGTAAAAGACTCGGCTGAGCATGCCGGGGCCAAAGAGGTGTACATGGTACATGAACCTCTTGCCGCTGCCATAGGAATAGGGATTGATATTGAGCAGCCTAACGGCTCCATGATTGTGGATATCGGTGGCGGTACTTCTGAAATTGCAGTGATTGCCCTCTCGGGTATTGTGTGTGAATCTTCTGCCCGGATCGCCGGAGATGTTTTTACCAAAGATATTGTAGATTATATGCGGCGCGAGCATAATCTCCTGATCGGGGAGCGCTCGGCTGAGTTTATCAAAATACAGGTAGGGGCAGCCCTGCCTGACCTGGAAAACCCGCCGGCTGACGTGGAGATCCGCGGACGTGACCTGATGACGGGTATCCCTAAAGAAATCAAAGTGACCTACAGTGAGATCGCCTATGCCCTGGATAAGTCCATATCCAAGATCGAAGAGGCCATCATGCGGGCACTGGAGATGGCTCCGCCGGAGCTTTCCGCCGATATTTACGAGAACGGTATTTACCTGACCGGGGGCGGAGCATTACTTCACGGGCTGGGTAAACGTCTCGAAGTGAAGACCAAGCTGCCTATTCACGTAGCCGATGACCCTTTAAAGGCAGTGGTAAGAGGTACCGGAGAAGTGCTTAAAAATATTGAGAAGTACCGGAACGTATTGGTTCAGTAAACCGGTGGGCGTGAAGGGTACTTGTCACCTGAAAATAAATCAAAAGGGTATCCTGTAGAAGGATACTCTTTTTTACTAACAGATAGTTATGTCGCAGTTATTAGGAATATTATACAAAAGCCGCCATTTCTTTCTGTTCCTGGCACTTCAGATCATCTGCTTTTATCTGATGTCAAAGAACAATGTTTACTGGGATGTGTCTTTTTTCAATACCACGAACAACGTGGTGGCCCGGTCATTGGAAGTTTCGCAGAAGGCCAATGAATTTGTAGGCCTGGGGAAAGTCAATGACCAGCTGGCCCATGAAAATGCAGAGCTCAGGAAACAGCTCACCGACCTGCAGGAAATGAATTCGGGTATTCCCGGCTATAAGCAGGATTCCCTGATGGCCCGCCGTTTTGATTATACCGTGGCCAAAGTGGTTGGAAGCACCCACAACCTGACTGATAACTTCATCACCATTGATAAAGGTACCGATGACGGCGTAAGAGCCGGTATGGGGGTAATATCACCTTCGGGGGTGGTAGGGCAGGTAGCCTATGCCAATAAGAATTATTCCCGGGTGTATTCCATTCTGCACTCACGCCAGATGGTTTCAGCGGAGGTACTTAATGCAAAGCTCCGGGAAAACAGTACCGTGGCTTTGGGCATTGCCAAATGGGACGGGGCCAATCCGCAATATGTACGCCTGAATACGGTAGACCGATTTAAGCCGGTTGCCAAAGGAGACAGCGTGGTGACCTCGCTCCAGAACCCGATATTTCCGCCTCACGTCATGATCGGTAAGATCAGTGAGGTTTCGAATACCAGCTCTGAGGCATTTCATACCATATCGGTGAGGTTATCAACAGACTTCTCCAGCCTGATCTACGTGTATGTAGTGAAAAACAAGTTGATTGAAAGCCAGAAAGAGGCAGAAACAAACCCAGCAGTCAAGTGAACACCCAGACCATACTGAAAATAGCGGCCAGTGCCATTATCTACACCTTACTGCAGGTTTTTATCCTGAGAAACCTGGTATTTTTTGATGTGGCCTTTTGCTTTGTTTATATATCTGTAATCCTGTTTTTACCCAGTGCCACGCCTACTTCCACAGCCCTGGTAATTGCCTTTGTTACGGGAATCCTGGTAGATATGTTTTACAATACGGCCGGTCTGCATGCCTCTGCGGCAGTGATGATAGCCTATATCCGCGGGTTTATTCTGAAAGTGCTTTTCCCGAGTAAAGGCCTGGAAAATGAAATTGTAATCTCTGTAGAAGGGATGGGGGTAGAGCGCTTTATCCGGTATATTGTTATTCTTACCTTTGTTCACCATACCTATTTATTTTTTCTGGAGGCAGGAACCTTCAATTTCTTCCTGAATACATCGCTGAAGATTCTGGCCAGTGTGATGTTTTCTTCTATTGTGATCTTCCTGCTCCACGTATATTTAAAAAGCTTACGTAATTCATGAGAGCAGGAGTGATTTTGGTTTTGTGGGGAATATTTTTTTCCTGTACACCCAACCAAAAAAAAGAGGAGAAGAAAGAAGAGCCGGTAGCCGATAAGCCTTTAAGTACACAGGAAATACAGAAGATCCGCAAAGAGATTGATGCCGACCGGAAGTCGAAACTGCTGGAAGAGGCATTTGCAAAAAAAGCAGGATTTAACGGCACGGTGCTGGTGGCTCAGAGAGGCATCATCCTGCTGGAGAAAGCCACCGGTTTTGCACACGATACCGTGCCCAATACCATGAACTCGAAGTTCCAGCTGGCCTCTCTTTCCAAAACCTTTACGGCACTGGCTATTATGAAGCTGGTGCAGGAGGGGAAAATGGGATTAGACCATACCATCCAGGATTTTTACCCGGATTTTCCTTACACCGGTGTTACCATCCGAAGCCTGCTGTCGCACCGGTCGGGGCTTCCTTACTACCAGTATGAGTTTGATAAACGGGTAAGAAAAGACAAGATATACCCCAATAACCAGCAGGTGATGCAATGGTTTACCGAAGCCAGCCCCACTCCGAAAATTCTGAACCAGCCCGACCATTACTTTGCCTATAACAACACCAATTATGCTATTTTAGGGGCTATTATAGAAAAGGTTTCGGGACTGCCGTTTGCGCGGTACATGGAAGAGAATATCTTTAAGCCGGCCGGTATGGAACATACGTTTGCCGGAACTTCCGTCAGTCCGCTGCTGAATGAAAACCGCACCTTGGGCTACCAGAACGGCCGTAAGCTGGAAAAGGATTTCTATGACGATATTATGGGCGACAAAGGCATCTACTCCACGGCGCCTGACCTGCTCAAATACTATAATGTGCTGAAATCAGGGAAAATTGTTTCCAAAGAAAACCTGAGGGAAATGTACACCCCCAGGAGTTTTGAGCATCCGGGCATCAGAAATTACGGCTACGGATTCCGGCTTTGGGTCAATAAACTGCAACAAACCGACTATATTTACCACACCGGATGGTGGAAAGGATATAATACCATTATGTTTTTTGATCTGCGTGAAGATTTTGTTGTCATCCTGCTGAGCAATAAGTACAACAGAAACGTCTATAATATCCGGGAGATGGTGGATATTCTTCATGGAGATCACAAGAATTCGTCGCTGGAAGACAATATTCTTGATCAGTAAAAAATAATTAGTAATGCTCTACGGTTTTTTGAAAGTGTATGTCGGGATTATCCTGAAATTCTTTGTACGGGATATAAAAATAAACGGGATGGAGAATATTCCTGCTGACCGGGCGGTGATGTTTGCCTCCTTTCATCCGAACTCTTTCCTGGACGCCATCCTGCTGGATTGTATTGTGGAACGGCCCATATGGTCACTGGCCCGCGGTGATGCCTTTAAAAGGCCTTGGGTCAGAAACCTGCTGCACAAGCTGTATATGATGCCCATTTACCGTATTTCAGAGGGTAAGGAAAATCTGGACAAGAACGATGAGACTTTTGAAAAGTGTTCATTGGTATTTGAAGATAAGGGACAGGTGCTGATTTTCAGTGAAGGCCTGTGTATGAACCAGACGCAATTGCTTCCGCTGAAAAAAGGAACTGCCCGCCTGGCTTTACAGACCTGGAGCGAAGGGATTGACGTGACGGTGATTCCGACTGCGCTGAATTATAACCAGTTTACTTCTACGGGTAAGAAAATAGTGCTGAACTTTGAGGCCCCCATCCTGAAAGAAGACTTTGAAGACCACCAGGTAACCGGGGCCAATGTGCTGAAATTTAACCAGCAGCTGAAAGAAAGCCTGGAGCGTGCCGTTACCCGTGATTTTTCATTTACCTCCTGGTGGCCCGCACTGTATTACCTGGCGTTTATAGTGAATTTCCCGCTCTACCTGCTTCTCGGAGCGGTGGTGCGCCCTAAAACCAGGGGTACCGTTTTCTTTGATTCGGTTTACCTGGCATTGCTGGTTTTTACCTTGCCTTTTTACTGGCTGATCGTGTTTGCGGTCTTGATGTTTTTATTATAACTTTGTGATCGTATGCTTTCCTGATAATTAACGATCATCAATAATGTCCAATACTTTCCGTCCTAAGAAAAAGGCCGAAAAAGAGCCCCCAAGGCGTGAGGGTAAGCTCTTTACGAATGATAACCGGTTGAAATTCCTGATGGGGGTTTTCCTGGTATTTTTTACTTTTTTCCTGCTGATCTCCTTCTTTTCCTATTTGTTTACAGGGGCTTCAGACCAGGATATCGTGCAGAGCTCTTTCCGTGACCTGGCCGGTAATACTGACACCAAAACCGATAATATCCTGGGACTTCTGGGCGCCAAGATCTCTCACTGGTTTATTTATGTGTGGTTCGGGATTTCTTCTTTCCTGATCATCCTTCCCCTTTTTCTTACGGGATTCCGCTGGGTTTTTAATGAGGATCTTTTTAAGCTGAACCTGTACCGGCTGTTTCTGGGGGCAGTGTTTTATATGTTCTTCTTCTCCCTTTTCCTGGGGTATTTTGTAGATATCTTTGATCTGAATACCACTACCCTCTCCGGAAGGGTAGGGCTGCATGCCAATGAGCTGCTTCATGGCCTGATGGGCTATGGCAGCCTGCTGCTGATTTTACTGCTCCTGGTGGCCTGGATGATCTTCTTTCACGGCTTTACCAGCATAGATGATTACCTCCCGGGGAATTATATGCCTAAAAAGCGCAGAACCAGCCGCCCGTGGGATGAAACGGACCTGCAGGGGGAATTTACAGAAGAGGAGCCGCAGAAAGAGGAGATCAGAAAAGAAGCGCCGGTAATACCCGCTGTAAGAGAAGAAGAGAGCTTCGAGCTTTCTTCGCTGCCTAAGGAACCCTTCAAAGGGCCGGATGTGGCCTTTACGGTGGAAGCCCCTGAGCCGCCTAAAACGGAAGAGCTGCCTTTCTCCCCGGATCAGAATGAAGACCTGGTGGCCGAATACGGGGAATATGATCCCAAGCTGGACCTTTCCAGTTATCAGTATCCGCCGCTCAGCCTGCTGGCTGAATACGGGAATACCGGTTCGCAGGTAACGCAGGAAGAGCTGGAAGCCAATAAAAACCGCATAGTGGAAACCATTAATAATTTCTCCATCGGGATATCGTCTATCAAAGCCACCATCGGGCCTACGGTAACGCTGTATGAGATTGTGCCGGATGCGGGTGTGCGGATTTCCAAGATCAAAAATCTGGAAGATGATATTGCGCTGAGCCTTTCAGCCCTGGGGATCCGGATCATTGCCCCCATGCCGGGCAAGGGAACCATCGGGATAGAAGTGCCCAATAAAAAACGGGAGATGGTTTCCATGAAGTCTATTATGGCTTCCGAGAAGTTTCAGAAAGCGGGCTTTGAGCTGCCGGTGATCCTGGGCAAGACCATTTCTAACGAGATATTTGTAGCAGACCTGGCCAAGATGCCTCACCTGCTGATGGCAGGGGCTACAGGCCAGGGGAAATCAGTGGGCCTGAACGTAATTCTTACGTCTCTGCTCTACAAGAAGCACCCTTCGGAAGTGAAGTTTGTGCTGGTAGACCCTAAAAAAGTGGAATTAACGCTCTTTAATAAGATTGAGCGGCATTTCCTGGCCATGCTGCCCAATGCGGAAGAGGCCATTATTACCGACACTAAGAAGGTGATTAATACGCTGAACTCCCTGTGCATTGAAATGGATCAGCGCTATGACCTGCTGAAAGATGCCAGTGTACGGAATGTGAAAGAATACAATGCCAAGTTTATCAAACGGAAGCTGAACCCGGAAAAAGGGCATAAATACCTGCCGTATATTGTGCTGGTGATAGATGAGCTGGCAGACCTCATGATGACGGCCGGGAAAGAGGTAGAGCAGCCTATTGCCCGTCTGGCCCAGCTGGCCCGGGCCATTGGTATCCACCTGATCGTAGCTACCCAGCGGCCTTCGGTGAATGTGATCACAGGTTTGATCAAGGCTAACTTCCCGGCGCGGCTTTCTTTTAAGGTAACCGCCAAGGTAGACTCCCGCACTATTATGGATACAGGCGGCGCCGAGCAGCTGGTGGGCAACGGGGATATGCTGCTTTCTACCGGCTCGGAGATGATTCGTTTGCAGTGCCCGTTTGTGGATACCCCCGAAGTGGAAAGTATCTGTGAGTTTATCGGCGGACAGCGGGCCTACCCGTCGGCCTATCTTCTTCCGGAATATTACGGGGATGATGAGCCCGATACGCCTGATTTTGACCCTTCCGAGCTGGATCCCCTGTTTGAAGAGGCGGCCCGTCTGCTGGTAATCCACCAGCAGGGAAGTACTTCGCTGATCCAGCGGAAAATGAAGCTGGGGTATAACCGTGCCGGCCGTATCGTGGATCAGCTGGAGGGGGCAGGAATCCTGGGGCCTTTTGAAGGCTCAAAAGCCCGAGAAGTGCTGGTGAAAGACATAGAGCACCTGGAAGAAATTTTGCGGAACCTGAGAAAATAGTGTTAATAATTCTTAACGGGATAAACCCGGGGCGCAGGGATCGGTCTAAGAATTACAATACGACAGATTATGAAAAAGCTATTGGTTTTACTCCTGGTATTCAGTACGGTTCACCCGGTCATCGGTCAGAAAGCCGCTGATATTTTAAGTGCGGTAAACCGCAAATACACTTCTTTTACTTCTTATTCAGCCGGATTTAAGGTATCAGGTGCTGAAAAATATACCGGAATGTTGCTTTCCAAAGGAAAAATGTACAAGATTACATTGGGCGGACAGGAAGTGTACAATAACGGGAAAGATGTATATACTTACGTGGCAGAGGCCAATGAGGTTAACATTACTTCGTACAATGAAGGCGACGAAAGTGATATCTCACCCAATAATATCTTTAATCTCTACAAAAAGGGATATGCTTCATCCTATAAAAATGAGGTGACGCTGAGAGGTAAAAAATATGATGTGGTGACCCTCACCCCCAAAACCCGTTCTTCCATATCAAAAATTGAGCTGACGATCGGTAAGGCCGATAAGCTGATCTCTTCCTGGACGGTTTTTGACCGTTCGGGGTCTGCCACCTATACCATCACTGATTTTAAGCCGAATGTCAGCGTAACCGATGCCGCTTTTACTTTTGATAAAAGCAGATATCCCAAAGTGGAGATCATAGACCTCCGTTAAAGCTTAACGGTTCTGACCGATAGTTCTCCGCCGGATGTTTGTACTCTCAGGATATAGGCACCTGCAGGGAGTTCTCCGGCCCTGATCCGCCATTCCTCCGGCCCGGCCAGCGTAAACGGCAGCCGGATTTCCCTGCCGGATTCGGACACGGCATTGACCTTCTTTATTTCCCCGCTCAGGCGTAAAAAAACATCATCTGATCCAAAAGGATTAGGATACACGGAGCTCTGCAGTTGAAGCGCTTCCGATAAAAGCGGATCTACTGTAAGCCGGCTTTCTGCTTTCAGGCCGTCGGAGGTGATAAGGCTCAGAACATGTTCGCCGGCAACTGTTACTTCGGGTATCCGGAACAGCACTTCCGTTTCGTTCCAGCTTTGCACTTCAGCGGTTTGGGCTCCAACCTCCAGTTTCCCGGGCGCCTCGCCCAGGTGTTGCCCTTTCAGGCTGATCAGCTCGCCTGATCCCGACAGGATCACATGAGGGCTGACAGAGGTAATCACGGGTGGAAGGGGGGCTGCTTTGACAGCAACGCGGATAATATCACTGTATTCAGATTCTGACTTTTCAGATACCCTTTTGATCCGGTACTCCACCGGATCAGACGGGGCAGACGCCAGGATATCGTCATAGCTGCCGGCATTCAGGCTGGCCACAGGGCTGAAGTTCTGCCCGGTGCTCAGGCGCCTTTCCAGTACATACCGGTCACTTTCTCTGAATACCAGCGTGACCCGGTTATTCCCGGTAATTTCTCCTGAAACAATTTCCGGTTTTTTCAGCACATCTGCCACCGGTAGCTGGTAAAATGCCATGGCACGTAGCCCGCGGCTGTTTTTCAGGTGTACCCCCTGGTAAGGCGGGTTAAATTGAGAGTAAGAAGGCAGGTAGCTGACATAGCCCTCATTGATTCCCCATTTTAGGCGGATATACACCCGGTTCCTGTCGGCCCATGCTTTGACCACAATATCATCCGTATAGGCTGTAGTAGTGTTCACATAGAGGTAATCTTCCATTCTCCAGGTGAATCCGTTGACGGTTCTGGGCTCAGGGAACTGAATCTTCTGATCTTCTTCAAATACCAGTATAAGGGTGTCACGTGAAGGCGTGATCATGATCTTCTGGATATCGGGCGGATGCACCTCGTGGTTATCCGTCTCCCCGTAAATGTCCCGTCCTAAAAGGGGTAAAAGCTCTTCTGCCGCTTTTTTATAGCCGTCCAAAGTATAATGAACATCGTCTGAAAGGGGCAGGTCGTGCATGTTGGTGGTTTCAATTCCCTCAAAAAGGTATTTTGTGTTCCGCATGTACTCTCTTAGCTTACCGGCATCTTCCATCTGGTTGCAATACTGTATGCCTGTCTGGATATTATAGAAACGGGTGTAGCCTTTATAGTCTTTGGAAATCTGTTTATACAACTGCTCAAAATGCTTCGGATAATCTTCAATGTCCTTGTACCAATTGCAGGTTTCGGCTTCTCCCTGCCGCCAGATGATGGCTTTGGCCTTGCCCAGCGCTCCGGCTTTTTTTACCCGCATATATAATTGCCCGTAATAAGAATTAAGATGACTGAATGACTCATCCGGGTTAATCAGTGACACCAGGTTAGCACCTCCTACGCTTCCATTAAGCACACAGGTGGGAATACCGTAGCGAGCCAGTATGAGAGACTGAAGGTGCAGTCCTATCACTCCCACTGATGCGTAAGGCTGGTCGGCCCGGTACCACTTCATGGCGTCGGGGTTTTGTGAATCAGGAGTATCGTAGTTCCGCAGAAGGCGGGTGTCTGTCTGTTTCACCAGATCATCTATCCCCACCAAAGCTTTTATATTAGACTGGCCGTAAAGAATAATAAAGTCGCCACAGACTATCCCTTCTCTCTCCAGAACGGTTTCTTTCTTTTGGTCTTTATCCAGGAGAACCACCCTAAAATCATATTCTGCCGGTTTGGCCGTGATCTCTGCCTGGAAATTAAAGCTCACCGAGTCTGTGGCCGCAAAATCTGCAGTAAGTGTATTTACCAGCTTTTTTTCTTCCGATATTTCAAGGATAGCCCGGCTGTAGTTTTTCCGTAGGAGCTTTCCTGAAACCGTTACCTTCGCTTTGTTTCCTGAATCGCGCGGGTAAAGTTGAAGGTTTTCAGGTGCTTCTGTAAAAGTCACCTGAGCCGTGCCCGGGGTAAGCATAAATGCAAACAGTATCTGAACCATCCGGCGGAGCAGGAGGGCCCCCGTTATTGCACGAATTTTTAATTCCATATATAAGCGAAAGATTATGAGCGCAAGTTATTATTTTCTAAATTTACTTTAAAACAATCGTGTTTCATATTTCAAAATGTAAACAAATAATAATGAACAAAGTACTTCTGCTCATTTTAGTTTTCTTCCAGGTCAGCCAGGCTCAAAAAGGAACTCCCTTTAAGGAGTTGCCGGATCCGACTGCCGATACCTTATCGGACTGGTCAAAAGTAAAGCCCGGCCTCCACAGCTCTTTTGTGAGTATTGACAAACGTTTTCCCCGGTCGGTAGCACCCGGTATTCCCATTCAGAAAAGGGCGGGCTTGTCAGGCTGGAAAGGAGAAAGGGTTTCGGCCCAGGTTTTGCTGTGGACGGCTGCACCGGTGAAAGGAGCACAAGTGAAAGTATCTGAATTTACAGGGCAGCAGGGCAGGTTGCCGGCCTCCATAGCCTCTGCGCGATTTATACGCTACGTCATGACCGATGAGTTTGCGGCCGGATGTGGCTACCGGAAGCCGCAGGACTTCGCGGCCTCGCTCTCCCCTGACATGCTGGATGATCTGAAATCATTTGACCTGGATGCCGGGAATGTACGCCCCGTATGGATCAGTTTGGAAATCCCCGCTGATGCCGCAAAGGGAAGCTACACCGCTACCGTCACCGTATCAGGAGAAGGGGTGGCCAGCCAGGCTTTAAGTTTAACGCTGGAAGTGGCGGGGCAGGTTTTACCTCCTCCTTCTGAATGGACATTTCACCTCGACCAGTGGCAGCATCCCTCTGCGGTGGCCCGGCTGGACAAGGTAGCCATGTGGAGTGACGCCCACTTTGAAGCCCTGAAGCCGGTGATGCAAATGGCTGCCCGGGCCGGTCAGAAGGTTATCACGGCTACATTGAATAAAGACCCCTGGAATGTGCAGACGTTTGATCCCTATGCCGATATGATTACCTGGACAAAAAATACAGACGGTACCTGGCAGTACGATTACAGCGTTTTTGACCGTTGGATCCAATTCATGATGGATCTGGGCATCAAAAAGATGATTAACTGCTATTCCATTATTCCGTGGAATAACGAGGTGCATTATAAAGATGCGGGCAGCGGCAAGCAGATTAATGTAGTAGCCAAGCCCGGCACACCGGTATTTGAAGAAGTATGGACCCCGTTTTTAATGGATTTTGTAAAGCATCTCCGCCAAAAAGGCTGGCTGGAAATCACCAATATAGCGATAGATGAAAGAACGCGGGAGGAGGTAGACGGTGCATTGAAACTGATTCAGCGGGTAGCTCCCGAGCTGGGCGTATCGTATGCCGATAACCAGAAAACATATCAGCGCTACCCGAAAAGCGAAGACATCAGTATAGCCGTAGGACACCCGTTCTCTAAAGAAGACCTGCTGGATCGCCAGTCGAGAGGCCTGAATACCACTTTTTATATCTGCTGTTCAGATGGTTTCCCGAACCAGTTTACGTTTTCTGATCCCGGAGAATCAGCGTATTTAGGATGGTATACTGAAGCTGCGGGTTTCGACGGAATGCTTCGCTGGGCTTTTAACTCGTGGGTGGAAAACCCCATGCAGGACTCCCGTTTCCGTACCTGGCCGGCAGGCGATACCTATATCGTATATCCCCAGGCCCGCAGCTCTATCCGGTACGAGCGTATGCTGGAAGGCATCCAGGATTATGAAAAAATACAGATTCTGAAAAAGAAACTGAAGCCGGCTGACCTGGAGCGGCTGAAGGCGGCCATTGCTACCCTGAATAATCCTAACCGCACACCGGACTGGAATAAGAACCTGAATGCGGCAAAGGAATTGCTGCGGGAATTGTCTCAAAACCTCTGATTCTATACTGACCGGCACAGTCACGGATACCCGGGGCTGTGCCGGTTATCTTTTGTATTTCCCCAAGAAAATCTGGTAAAATTTTAATTGCATTTCTGTTTGCATAATCCGTGCAGATGGGCTAGATTTGTAATTAGTATGCAAGCATACTATTTTTCAAGGTCAAATCTTTCATATATGAAACGAACTATTAAGAAAGTAGCTGTTCTCGGAGCCGGTATCATGGGGAGCCGTATCGCCCTTCATTTTGCCAATATAGGAGTAGATGTGCTGCTGCTGGATATGGTGCCCAAAGAGCCTACTGACGAAGAAAAAGCCAAAGGGCTGGATCTGAGCAGCCCGCTGGTTCGGAACCGGATCGTCAACAACCTCTACCAGGCGGCGGTAAAAGCCTCGCCCTCTCCTATTTACAGCCAGAAATCACTGGAGCGTGTTACCCTGGGTAACTTTGATGACGACATGCCTAAAATCAAAGAGGTCGACTGGGTAATAGAAGTGGTGGTAGAAAAGCTGGAGATCAAAAGACTGATATACGATAAGGTGGACCAGCACCGTAAACCGGGCACGCTGGTGACTTCCAATACGTCAGGCATTCCCATCCACCTGATGGCTGAAGGCAGGAGCGAAGATTTTCAGAAGCATTTCTGCGGAACTCACTTTTTTAACCCGCCGCGTTACCTGGCCCTGCTGGAGATCATTCCCGGCCCTCAAACAGATCCGGCCATCATTGATTTCCTGATGAGCTACGGCGACCTCTTCCTGGGGAAACGTACCGTGCTGTGTAAAGATACACCGGCGTTTATAGCCAACCGGCTGGGAATTTATGCCCTGGTACAAACCATACGGGCTACCGAAGAGCTGGGGCTGAGCATTGAAGAAGTAGATAAGCTGACAGGGCCGGTGATCGGTCGCCCGAAGTCGGGTACCTTCCGCCTCTCCGATGTGGTGGGCCTGGATACCACCGTAAACGTGTGTAATAACCTCTCGGCCATTCTGAAAAACGACGAGTCGAAAGATGCTTTTCAGCTGCCCGCTATCGTGGCTCAGCTGATGGAGAAAAAATGGCTGGGAGATAAAACCGGACAGGGTTTTTATAAAAAGGTCAAAGACGAAAAAGGGAAATCCGTGATTCTGGGCCTGGATTTCAAAACCCTGGAATACCGCCCGGCCGATAAGGTGAAGATTCCTGCCCTGGATACGGTGAAAGGAATAGACAGTGTGCCGGAGAAAGTGGCCCTGTTGCTGAAAGATAAAAGCAAGGCCGGTGATTTCTACCGGAAGACCTTTACCGATGCTTTCCAGTATGCTTCTAACCGTATTCCGGAAATAGCAGATGAGCTGTATAAAATTGATGATGCCATTACAGCCGGCTTTGGCTGGCAGGTGGGTGTTTTTGCTACTGCCGATGCCATAGGAGCCAAAGCCTTTACCGCACTTTGCGAAAGCGAAGGCCGGAAACCGGCGCAATGGGTATATGACATGATCGATGCCGGGCATGATACCTTCTATAAGATTGAAAACGGTAAGAAGCTGTATTACGATATCCCGTCAAAAGCCTATAAGGTGATCCCGGGAACCGAAGGTTTTATTATCCTGGATAATATCCGGAAAACCAATGTGGTATGGAAAAACCCGGAGGCTTCCATTTTTGACCTGGGCGATGGTATCCTCGGAGTAGAGTTCCAGTCAAAAATGAATACCATGGGCTCAGGCCCTATTGAAGCCCTGAACAAGGCGTATTCCCTGGCGGAGAAAGACTTCCGCGGGCTGGTGATCGGTAATGACAGTCCTCAGGCCTTCTCAGCCGGAGCTAACCTGGCCATGCTGTTTATGTTTGCTGTAGAGCAGGAGTATGATGAGATAGACCTCATGATAGCCACCTTCCAGGAAACCATGATGCGGGCCCGGTATTCATCGGTGCCGGTGGTGACGGCGCCGCACTCCCTGGCCCTGGGCGGAGGGTGTGAGCTGAACCTGCACGCCGATAAGGTAGTAGCCCATGCCGAGCTTTATATGGGACTGGTAGAGCTGGGGGTAGGGCTGATCCCGGCTGGCGGCGGTACCAAAGAGATGGCCCTGCGCTGCTCGGATATGTACCAGCCCGGTGATACCGAGCTGAATATTCTGCAGGCTGCCTTTATGAACATCGCCCAGGCCAAAGTTTCTACTTCTGCCCAGGAGGCCTTTGATATGAATTACCTGAAAACGGGTCGTGACCAGGTGGTACTGAACCGGAGCCGGCTGATCGCCGAAGCCAAGCAGGCCGCCATTGAGCTGGCGGAAAACGGTTATACTCAGCCCATCCGCCGTACGGACATTAAGGTGCAGGGAAAAACGGGGATCGCCCTGTTTAAAGCCGGGATCAAGTCGATGCGGATGGCCAATTACATCACCGATCACGATGCCCTGATTGCCGAAAAGCTGGCCTATGTGATTTGTGGCGGAGACCTGAGCTACCCGCAGCAGGTAAGCGAAAAATACCTCCTCGAGCTGGAAAGAGAAGCCTTCCTGTCGCTCTGTGCCGAAAGAAAAACCATGGAGCGTATGCAGGGCATCATTAGCGGAGGCAAAGCCCCCAGGAATTAAACCGTACAGGATTTCAACAAGTAAAAATGTACCTTATCTCACAAAATAGTCCGTTTGAAAAATCTGATCTTAAATAAGGTCAAATGTTAAAAGAATGGTCTGAGTCAGATTTTTCAAGGCCGACGGCTAGTCAGGACATTATTTTGTGAAAGTTTTTGCTTACTTTTTTAAAAAAGTAAGTCCCTCTGAAAGAGAAAAAAATAAAACAAGAAGTAAAATGGACGCATATATTATTGACGGTTACCGGTCGCCGGTAGGAAAAGCCCCCAGAGGGGTCTTCAGATTCACCCGCCCGGATGACCTGGCCGCCGACGTAATCAAATACTTACTCAGCAAAAACCCGGCGGTAGACCCGGCCCGGGTAGATGACCTTATTGTAGGAAACGCCGTACCTGAAGCCGACCAGGGCATGCAGATGGCCCGTTATATCTCCCTGCTGGCCTTAGGCAAAGAAGTGCCGGGCATTACCATTAACCGCTACTGCGGCAGCGGAGTGGAAGCCGTGGCCATGGCCGTAGGTAAGATTCAGGCCGGTATGGCCGATATCGTGATTGCAGGCGGTACGGAGTCGATGTCGCTGGTACCCACCACCGGCTATAAAACCGCTCTGAACTACGATATCGCCACCTCTCATCCTGATTATTACATCGGAATGGGACTCACCGCCGAGCAGGTAGCACAGAAATATAAGATCAGCCGCGAAGAGCAGGATGAATTTGCTTATAATTCTCACTTAAAGGCCCTGAATGCTCAGAAAGAAGGCTACTTTGACAGCGGAATGGTACCCATTACCGTGAAAGAAACCTATTTTGACGCCGCTTCGGGCAAGAAGAAAACCAAAGAATACACCGTCACCAAAGACGAAGGCCCGAGAGCCGGCACCAGCATAGAAGCCCTGGCAAAGCTCAAACCGGTATTTGCAGCCGGCGGTTCGGTAACGGCAGGAAATTCATCGCAGACTTCTGACGGTGCGGCCTTCCTGCTGGTGGCTTCAGAAAGGGCCGTGAAAGAGCTGAATCTCCAGCCCATCGCCCGCATGGTTTCTTATGCAGTAGCAGGTGTAGAGCCCAGCCTGATGGGAATCGGCCCGGTAGAGGCTATTCCCAGGGCGCTGAAACAGGCAGGCCTCAAGCTGGAAGATATCGACCAGGTGGAGCTGAATGAGGCTTTTGCTGCCCAGGCCCTTGCGGTAGTGAAAGAGGTTGGCATAGACCCCGGAAAGCTCAACCCGAACGGTGGGGCCATCGCTCTCGGCCATGCATTAGGCTCAACGGGAGCACGGCTATCGGTACAGATTCTTAATGAAATGAAACGCCGGAATCAGAAATACGGAATGGTTACTGCGTGCGTGGGTGGAGGCCAGGGTGTGGCTGGGATTTATGAGGTGTTATGAGAGTTTTTTTATGATGTATTTTGTGGAGGGTGTCCAATAAGCCGGACACCCTCTTTGTTTTATGCGAGGGGAAAGACTGTAACCTATTGATTAATTTGTTAACAGAAGTTTCAAAAGCTATTGCTACTGAGAGCAGATAAAATTATTTTAACTCAAGTGCATTTTTAACAGGCGATTAAAAATGTTCAGGATAAGAAACCCTTGAAAACAACTAAATTTGTACAGGGTTATTTCAGTCTAAATCGTACCATAAAAATCTTTCCTCATGCCCACCTGGATCAAAGAACAGGCCCTTCTCTCCGAACTGAAAAAGCGCTTCCGGTGTGATTGGCTGGGATACCACGGAATAAACCACTGGAGCCGGGTGCAAAAGAATGGTCTGGGTCTGGCGGAGAAAGAAGGGGCACGAAAAGATGTGGTTACCCTGTTTTCCCTGTTTCACGACAGTGCAAGAGAGAATGAAGGAGGCTATGATACCGGGCATGGAAGCCGCGCTTTACCCTTGATGGATGAGCTGCGGGGGGTACTTTTTGATATCGATGATGAAGGGTATGCCGAAGTGAGGGAAGCAATAATGGGGCATAGTGAAGGCCGATGTACCCATCCGAGTATTCATGTAAAAGTTTGCTGGGATGCTGACCGCCTGGATCTTTATAGGGTGGGTTATGAGCCTGACCCCCGGTATCTATGTACGAAAAGCGCCAGAAAGCAGGCTATGATCGATGAGGCCGTTAAACGGAGCAGCTCTGTTTTTGACTTTGAATTTCCTGAAAAATATTCCCGGGACTTTTACCTTTTCGTAAAAGTCCCGGGAATATTCCTGTCTCTGAGGCGGGCTCTTTGGCCGGGACTTAATCTACGTAAATAGAACCTGCTGAAGTACGCATCTTCACCGACTTGCCGCCACCGTTTACCCGGCCGTTCACTTTCCCTTCTTTCAGGGTGCTGGATACTTTAGCCAGTTTGTCGCTGTACACCCGGTTTCCCCGCAGGTCCAGGTCCATGCCTTCGTTGAAAGGCAGATCTACCTTAATAGAGCCGGCACTGGTGCTCAGGCTTACATGGTCTTTGATGGCCAGGATGTTTCCTTCTATACCGCCACCGGAGGTGCTCCCACTGATATTGCCTTCAATATTGGTAAATTTAATGGAGCCGCCGCTGGTGGAAATGGCCAGGTCGCCGTTGATGTTGTTAGCCCGGATAGAGCCGCCGCTGGTGGTTCCTTTAATGTCACCTTTCAGGTTATTAAAAGTGATGCTTCCTCCTGAAGTAGTCAGCTTCATATTGCCGTTTGAATTTTCAGCCGTAATGCTTCCGCCGCTGGTAGACAGGCCGATCTCACCGCTCAGCTGGTTCATTTTAATGGAGCCTCCTGAAGTAGCACCTTTGATGTTTCCTTTAAGGGCATCCAGGGTCATAGACCCGCCTGAGGTTTTAAAGCCCAGGTTCCCGTTCAGGGTAGAGAGGGTAATGCTGCCGCCTGAAGTGGCCAGGTCGGTATCTACTTTTTCAGGAGAATCAATCTCAAACCCGATAGACAGGCGGTTGGAATTGTTCCATGAAAAATTCTCCTTTTTCGGCTTGGCAGAGCAGATCAGCGTTCCGCCGCTTACTTTTACCTCTAAAACGTAGTTTTCCAGCCGTTCCTCAATTTCCCTGGCGGAAAGCTTGGTGTTCCAGCTGTTGGAGCGGATGAAAACCCGGACTTTAGGTGCCGAAGCCCCGCCGTTAACTTTAATGGACCCGCCCGAGGTGCGTACTTCCAGCCGGTTAACCTGCTGGCCTGAAAAATCTTTTACCATGTACGGTTCGGTGTTTTGAGCGATAGCCGCGCTCACACATAACACCATTGCTAAAAACAGATTAAGTATTCTCATAAGTATAGTTTTTTGTACAAGATACATAATCACGGGAAATGGTTGCACGGATTATAAAAAAAACGCAAAGAGTTTATTAGGTTTGTCGTTCTTTTCTCAAAAACCAATGGAACAGATAAATATAGACGGAATATACAAGGCAGCAGAGCGGCTGTCTGACGTAGCCATTAAAACCCCTTTGACCCGGAATAAAAACCTTTCGGAATTTTATGAGGCAAACATTTACCTGAAAAGAGAAGACCTGCAGGTAGTACGGTCTTACAAGATCAGGGGAGCTTATAATAAAATGGCAGCCTTAGGCAAAGAGCAGCTGAAAAACGGGGTGGTGTGCGCCAGTGCGGGGAACCATGCCCAGGGAGTAGCCTACGCCTGTCATAAAATGGGCGTGAAGGGTACTATTTTTATGCCTACTACCACACCGGCCCAGAAAGTAAAGCAGGTGAAGATGTTCGGAAAGGAATGGGTGGATATCGTATTGGCGGGGGATACCTATGACGACTCCTATGAGGCTGCCCTGGGATATAACGATGCGGTGTTTGTACACCCTTTTGATGATGTGCAGGTGATTGAAGGACAGGGTACCGTGGGCCTGGAAATCTTTAAGGAGCTGGATGTGAAGGTAGATTACCTGGTGTTTGCCATTGGGGGCGGCGGACTTGCCTCGGGGGTTTCTACCGTATTCCGCACACTGAACCCCTCCACCCGGCTGATCGGGGTGGAGCCCGAAGGTTCTCCTACCCTGAAAACCTCGCTTGATCACGGCCGGGTGACTCCGCTGGAGCATATTGATAAATTTGTAGATGGCGCTGCCGTAAAGAAAGCGGGAGAGATCACCTTTGAGATTGTTAAGCAGAATATTGATGATATCCTGCTGATCCCGGAGGGAAAAGTGTGCTCTACTATCCTTAAGCTGTATAACGAGGAAGCCATTGTGGCGGAACCGGCCGGTGCGCTCAGCATTTCTGCCCTGGATTTTATCAAAGAAGATATCCGGGGCAAAAATGTGGTCTGTATCATTGGCGGAGGAAACAATGACATTACACGCACAGAAGAAATCAAAGAGCGTTCACTGATTTACGAAGGACTGAAGCACTATTTTATTGTGCGTTTTCCGCAGCGTTCAGGAGCGCTGAATGAATTCCTGGGGAAAGTTCTGGGACCTACGGTGGATATTGTGTTTTTTGAATATTCCAAAAAAACGGCCCGGGAGAAAGGCCCGGCGCTGATCGGGGTGGAGATTGCCAAAAAAGAAGACTTTGAGCCGCTGATTCAGCGAATGAACGAGCATAAGGTGCAATTTACCTATATCAATGATAAACCTGACCTCTTCGAATTCCTCATCTGACGGGTTTTAACCTTAATTAACCTTACATTAAAGTTGATTAACCATGGCACATGGCTTTGGATGATAATTTTGTACCTTATAAACTTTGTAAACTGATTTTATGAAAAAGCTTATTACGCTGGTGCTGGCATGCCTCATGCATCTTGCAGCCCAGGGTCAGACACTGAAAGGACAGGTCAAAGGGCAGGACGGCACTTTCCTGGTAAACAGTACCGTGATGCTGCTGGATACCAAAGATTCCACCATGCTTTCCTTTGCTAAAACAAAAGAAAACGGTCTTTTTGAAATCAGGAGTACTGCCAAAGACGAGGTGCTGCTCCAGGTAAGCCATGTAGGGTATGAAAAGTTTTTACGCTTTATAGTACTTACCGGCGCCGATCAGAACCTGGGAACCATTACCCTGGATTCTGCCTCCAGAGAGCTGGCTGAACTGGTGGTGAAAGGAGAAAAAGCCGCAGTGGAGATTAAAAAAGACACCATAGAGTTTAATGCAGGGTCATTTAAGGTGCAGGAGAATGCCATGGCGGAAGAGCTTCTGAAAAGAATGCCCGGTATGGAGGTGGATCGCGACGGCGCCGTGACCTCCCAGGGAAAAAGTGTGACACGGGTGCTTGTGGAAGGGAAAGAGTTTTTTGGCCGTGACCCCAAAATGGCCACCAAAAATATCCCGGCCAACGCCATTGACAAGGTGCAGGTATTTGACAAAAAATCAGACAGGGCAGAATTTACAGGTATAGATGACGGTGAAGAAGAAACCACCATCAATTTTGTTCTGAAAGAAGATAAGAAAAACCTGGGCTTCGGGCGGGTAACGGCAGGTGCCGGGGCAGATGCCAATAAGGATGCACGCTATACCCTGGCTGCTACGTACAGTTCCTTTAAAAACGGAAACCAGCTGTCGTTTGTAGGAAATGCCAATAATATCAACCAGATGAGCTTCTCCAATACGGAATTCGCCATGATAGGTGTAGGAAGAGGAGGCGGAGGAATCAGCTTTGGAGGCGGAGGTATGGGAGGAGCCAGAAGTGGCCTGATGCGTAACCTTTCAGGAGGAATTAACTTCAATAATAAACTGAATACCAAAACGGAACTCAACGGGAGCTACTCCTACACCAATACCAATACTTTTGTGACGCGTGAAGGGTCTTCGCAAAGTGTGATCGGGGATATAGAAACCTCCGGTACGTCGGCTTCAGAACAGGACTCTGATAATGAATCTCACCGGCTGAATGTGACCATGAACAGTAAGCTGAATGCTAAAAACTCTATCCGGTGGACGAACCGGGTAGATTACCGTACCACCGGAAGTACCTCCTGGAGCGAAAACGAAGAATACGTTAAAAGCCAGCTGAGAAACAGCACAGACCGGGTAAACAGCTCGGAGGGTAACAGCATCGGCTTTACCTCCCAGGCTTTGTATCAGAAGGCATTTGCTAAAAAAGGGCGGACATTTACTACCAACCTGACCTTTGGATTAAATAACAGTGACACCGACGGTACGCTGGTATCTACCAACGGGCTGTTTGATTCACAGGCCAATGATATTGTCTATACTCACCTGAACCAGGTGAATAACCAGCTGAGTAAGCGGCTTTCACTGGGTGCGGAGGTTTCCTACACCGAACCGCTGAACAGATCCAATTTCCTGGAATTTAATTACTCTTTCCAGAAAGTAAATAATGACCTCGACAAGCAGGTGTTCAATGTGGGCGAAACTTCCAATACCCTGGATTCTGCTTTGAGCAATAAATATAAAAACGATTATTTCTATAACAGGGGAGGGATAAGCTACCGGGTTAATTTCGAGAAATGGAATGCCAATATAGGAGCGGCTATCCAGGACTCCCGGCTGGAAGGCGACCTGATCCTGCGGAATGAGCTGATCATGAAAAGGTTCACCAACCCGGTATTTAACGGGCGGCTGAGGTATTCTTTTACCGGTTCCAAGTCGATGGACCTGAGCTATAATACCAATATTTCAGAGCCTTCCATGACGCAGCTGTCTCCGGTGCCGGATAACTCCAATCCGCTCAATATTTACGTGGGTAACCCGGATCTGAAGCCTCAGTATGCGCAAAGAATGAACCTGAACTTCCGTGATTTTAACCAGCTGACCTTTACCAGCTTTTTTGTGACATTGGGAATGAATTATACGTCCGATAATATTACCGATTCAGTAACGTACAATAACGAGACCCTGGCCCGGACCAGGAAACCCATTAACTACGGCAATAACCTGAGCTTCAACGGCGTTGCTAATTATGGCTTCCGGGTTCGGCCACTGAGCACCCGGTTCAGCGTAACCTCTATGGTCAATATCGGGAGGTCACAAACGCTGATCAATAATGTGGATAACATTACCAACTCTTTCACCAACTCCAATACGGTAAGAGCAGATATTACACCGGGAGATAACTTTAACCTGGGAGTAAGCGCAAGGGTTTCATTTAATAATACCACGTATTCACAGAATACCCAGCTAAACCCGAACTACGTGAACCAGGGGTACACGGCAGACCTGGACTGGAGAATCCCCCAGGCGGTTAATTTTACCAGCAGCATGGATTACTCCGTATACCGGTATGCTACCAGCGATGAGGTACAGAGAGTGCCTCTCTGGAACGCAGCGATGTACAGAAGCGTGTTTAAAAACAAGAGGGGAGAGATACGGCTTTCGGTTAATGACATACTGGGTAAAAACCGGGTGATCAGCCAATCAGCCAGCGGGAACACGTTTAATGAACAGAGAACCAATGCCCTGGGCCGGTATTTCCTGGCTACATTTACCTATAATATAAACGGAGGGCCACCGGCAGGAGGGGGTCCGAGAATGAGAATTAACTGATCATCTTAAATATTAAACATGAAAAAGAGCATAATAATCATGGGTATCAGCCTGCTGGCGGGAGTATCAGCGGTAGCCCAGAACTTTGAAGGAATTGTAAAATATAACCGGG
>Ga0222429_100339_pt1 | contig 44866 bp, 31 predicted proteins | sample 1B50Ametagenome_FD_182475 | JGI IMG/M metagenome (GOLD analysis project Ga0222429, IMG submission 182475) | Enriched microbial communities from leaf-cutter ant dump, University of Wisconsin, Madison, United States - 1B50A (version 2) | ecosystem: Environmental > Terrestrial > Nest > Insects nest...
AAAGCGTGAGACCCTGCTGATACAACTATTTATCCGCTATATCACCTCTTCCTGGCTCTTTCTGTCGCAAGTGTTCGGCTTGCCGGTTACTTGTGCCGGAAAAGCTCACCCTGATTGTATGAGGGTATAATAAAAGTCCGGATACAGTCCGGTAGCATTAACCGGCATCAAGTCGCCCTCTAGGAAGACTTGTGCCAGCGGTTAAAGATGCGCAACCGGTGATCCGTCACCCCTGCACCTGTCCTCACATGCAGCTCAGATACAAGTTGAACCGATCGGTGACGCTGTTAAAATTTATATGCCAGGCTTGCCACAAAGTTTCTTGTCTTTTGTGGGTTCACGGTGCTCCATCCGCCTGCGTAACCTTTATTGGTCATATTGTTCAGGTTGAAGCCGATGCGGAACCTGCCGGGGTTATAAAACAAAGAGCTGTTTAAAACAGTATAGGCAGGAATAGTGAAAACACCGGTCGTAGAAAGATTTAAAGTGGGGTTTTCTCCGACATAGTTACCGCCGAACCCGATCCCCCAGCCACTTAAGGCACCCGCTGTTATCCTGTAGGTCGCCCATACATTGGCCAGGTGGGCAGGACCAGACTCCATCGGTCTTTTCCCTTTTTCAAACCAGGCATTGGCAGGATCTCCTTTCAATACTTTGCTGTCATTGTAACTATATCCAACAAGTATATTCAGTCCTGCTGCCAGGGTTGCCTGTACATCCACTTCTATGCCTTTGCTTCCGGCTTTTCCGGATTGTATGGAATTGTTGGGGTTAGAAGGATCGCTGATTACCTTATTATCTACCGTTATATCGTAATAGCTGATGGTGGCATTCAGCAGGTCCTTCACCAGGTTGGTTTTAATCCCGGCCTCGAACTGGTTGGCGTGTTCTGGTTTGAAGTTCCTGACCTCTCCTGTCGGATTACCGTCCTGGTCAAATACACCTCCCGGGGCTATATTCCTGAATCCGTTCATATAGTTGGCAAAAACAGCCACCTGGTCCTGCACAGGCTGGTACATAATACCGAATTTCGGCGATAATGAGGTTTGGCCGAATTCGCTGTTTTTAAAATGATCTACCCGCAGACTTGCCATTGCCGACAACTGTGGTGTGATGTTGAATACATCAGAGACATAAGCGCTGTAGGCCTTATCCTCCGGGCTCCAGGGATATCCCTGGGCGGTGGCCAGTAATGCATCTACTGATGGTCGTGTTAAAGTTGTTACAGGCAGATCTTGTCCGGGATTATCGGGATCCCTGTAATTGATCTCCCCCTGCAGGTTTACGTTATGTATCCTTTTGTAACCTGTGCCGGAAGAAGAGATCTTCCGGGAGAAGTAGTCCACACCCACAACAACCCTGTTCCTAAAAGAGCCGATATGAAAATCCCCGATAAAATTTTGCTGTATATCGGTAGTATTGGTGGTTGAATTGGTTTTTGTGACCCATAATCCAAAGTCGCGGTGACCGTCTTCATTATCATACAGGTAAGTATAATATCCGTCTGAATTTGCCTGCCCGTTAGAAAGCACGGTTTGTGAGGTCCATTGCTCTGATAGCTTATAGAGCATCTGCGCCTGTATGTTATAACGCGGTGATTTGATCGAAAGGTCGTTACTGGTAAGGGACAGTTTCTTATTATAATTTAAATCGTCGATGTCTTTAAATTGCAGTGGTTTTTCCCTTCCCAGAAAAATCATTAAAGGATTGGTTTTTTCTTCCTGCATAAATTCGGTTACGATCAAAAACGACAGGCGGTCAGAAGCCTTATAGGATAGGGTGGGTGCAAAAAAGAAAGATTTTCTGAAGCCGTAGTCCTGGAAGCTGTTTTCACTGTGATAGGCAGTATTGATACGGGCCAACAGCGTATTATCCTTTGTCAGAGGCGCATTGATATCTGCCGTAACGCGGTTTAGTCCAAAGCTTCCTGCCGTATAACCTACCTCTCCGCCAAAACCGGCATAAGGTTTTTTGGTAACATTGTTCACCAGTCCGCCATAACCTATTACGGAACTGCCGAATAACGTACCCGAAGGTCCCTTGATCACTTCTATCCGCTCCAGGTTAGCAGGATCTAAATTCCCGTTGCTTAACCCCGGTAATCCGTTCAGCATGGTGACCTGCGTCTCAAACCCGCGCAATGAAAAATAAGATCCGCCATCGCCGTCACGCCCGGTAGATTCCCACAGACGGAATACGCCGGGTACATTTTTCAAAGCATCATCATAGGAGGTGATGCCCTGCTGTTTGATCAGGTCTGCGGAAACAATATTATACACTTGTGGATTTTCCAGGTTTTTAAGCGGCATTTTAGATACATATTCACTGCTTGTTTTGATGCGGCGGGAAGAGATGATCACTTCCTGTAATTGCTTCTCTGTTTCTATCAGCACAAAATCCACGGTTATGGTTTCTCCTGCCGCTATTGTAACCGCAGCTTCCTTTGTCTCCAGTCCTACGAAAGATGTAGAAATGATATAATCGCCGGGTATGATATTTTTGATCTCGTAACGTCCCTGCTTGTTAGCGGCCGTCCCTTTATTAGTCCCTTTCAACGACACCGAAACAGATTCGGCAGGCTTGCCGTCCGATGTTTGAATGGTTCCTTTGATATTGCCGGTTTGAGAAAATACAGATGAACATGTAAATAGAAATAATAGCAGGTAAATAAGCTTCATTCAATTTGTAATTTGAACGCAAAAGTATTTGCTGTTGTCCGGGGGGTATGTCGAATTCGGGAATTCAGTTATCGAAAAAAGGAATTTAATGGGAGAAACCTGCAGGAAGATGTGCGTGAGATCGATTATTTCATCCATCCCTGCTGCAACAGACTAAATGCTAAAATAATGACAGATACTTACTCCTGGCTAACGTAACCTGTTCTTCTTTTTGAAGTCTTCCAGGCACTCTTTGATGTACAGGCCCAGCTCGGCATCATTCCAGTAAGCGATTAGTTCATAGTCGGGACGATAGTATTTCATAAACCGGTCCACCTCTTCTTCATCATAAAGAAAGGTGAGCTTTTGTATCAGTTGCTTATTGAACCTGAAGTCAATATATTTATCCTGCTCTTCCCGTATCAGCCAGTCCCTCGACAACTTCATACTTTTGTTTTTTCTGAAGTTCATCGAATTGATCAGTTCCGTAAGATCAATGCCCACACCCGCTCCCATGCTTCCGTCGGATAAGGTACTGGTTTTAAATCCCGGGCTGCGGTAATTGAACAATTTTGCAAACTCTTCCCTGTTTTGTAAGGAGTCCATCCTGTAGCTTCTTTTTTTCAAAAACACGCCGGGAAGATCCACGGCCGATCTTTGAATAGAAATGTCAAAAGAAGCCGGGTTGGAAATGGTGGCAGCAGCATATTTAGGTGTTTGCTTGCCCAGGTAGGAAAACCAGATGGAATCCCCTTTCTGAACGGTGATGCTGTAAAACCCGGCAGAATCGGTCATGGTAATATTGCCGGAAGTGGATTGTACTGAAACAAAAGGAATGGTATACTTTTGGGAAATATCATAGATGGTTCCCTGCACCTGCTGTGCATGTGCAATACCAGGGAGACAAAAGCAAAATACCACCAATCCGGGCAACCACCTTTTCATTACACCAGGGTTTTGTTCAACAGGTTCAACCAGCTTTCATAAATGCTTTCGAATTGTGAATTATCTTTTGAAGGCTCGGCGTATCCTACCGGCTTATAAGATGTAAAGGCTTCTTCCGGTGAGGCATATACTTTCGCACCGATACCTGCGCCAACGGCTGCTCCGGCGGCCCCATCGTTTTGATACAACTCCACCGGCACGCCGGTAAAATTTACAAACAGCTCGGTAAATAAAGGGCTCAGGAACATATTCGCCATGCCTGCGCGGATAACAGCTGGTTCCAGGTTGTTTTCGCGAAGTATGTCCAGTCCGTACCTGAATGAGCACGCAATGCCTTCCTGCACAGCCCGGAAAAGATGTGCGGTATGGTGCGTGTTGAACTGCAGGTTTTGCACCATGGCCCCCGGCATTTTGTTGCCGAGCATTCTTTCCGCGCCGTTGCCGAAAGGTAGTATCCGCAGACCGTCGCTTCCAGGCGGAACAGCAGAAGCCTGTTCGTTTATTTCGGCATAAGAAAGTCCTGCTCCTGCCGTATCTCTTACCCAACGGTTCATGATACCGGTACCGTTGATGCACAGCAGCACGCCGATACGCTTATCCCGGGTCGTGTGATTCACATGTGCGAAGCTGTTTACCCTTGACCCGTTGTCAAAGGTCAGCTGATCGCTTACCGCATATATAACACCCGAAGTGCCGGCAGTAGCGGCTACTTCCCCCGGCTGCAGCACATTCAGCGAAAGCGCATTATTAGGCTGATCGCCTGCCTTGTAGGATACCGGTATTCCCTGCGGAAGTCCTGTTGCTTCGGCTATGGCCGGGGTAACGGTCCCATGTACAGAGAAAACAGGTTTTATGTCAGGTATCAGCTCCCTGCTAAACCCATAATGATCCATCAGCTTATCTGATACCGCATCGCCGGTAAAATCCCAGAAGATACCTTCTGACAGGGCGGAAGGAGAGGTGGTGATTTCTCCCGTCAGCTGCATGGCTATATAATCGCCCGGCAACATTATTTTATATATCTGCTTGAATATTTCAGGTTCATGCTGCTTTACCCAGGCCAGCTTTGAAGCAGTGAAATTGCCGGGGGAATTCAGGAGGTGAGAAAGCGCATAGTCTTGCCCGATATCAGCAAATGCGTTATCTCCGATAGATATGGCACGGCTGTCACACCAGATGATGGAAGGCCGTAATACTTTTTTGTTTTTGTCAACAATAACCAGCCCGTGCATCTGATACGCAATGCCGATGGCTGAAATTTTTTCAGGAGCATATTTACCGGACCTGTTAAGCTTTTGAATAGCCTGCAGCGTATAGTCCCACCAGCTCTCCGGCTCCTGCTCCGCCCACCCGGCCTGACGGGATATGATAGAAGCTTCTTTTTCAGGAAATTGTGCGGAAGCTACAGCAATACCTTTCTCCGCATCTACAACGGATACCTTAACAGAAGAAGTGCCAATGTCTATACCTAGTAAATACATTTTATAATTCAATGATTAGATGAACGGGAAAAAGCAACAATATACAAAATCCTTGTTTCTCCGCGCAATATTATCACCGTATTAAAAACGCTGTAAAATGGACCGGTGCTTTAACGCAACTTTAACCGGCATACCCATGCTTTCTTGCGCTCAAATCTTACATTTATATCTTATATTAGCGATTTGTGTATTGGCGGAGGTACCTAAACAATGAAACTTATAAGGAAATATTTACTTAATACCCTGACTTTTATCGTTGTTTTAGCTTTGATCTGTCCCCGGTTATATGGGCAGGTAAGGGTACATGCTTCTGTGAACAAGCGTACCATTTCCCCTAACGACCTGGTGACCGTTCAGTTTAATATTGACAACGCTACAGAAGTAGAACAATTTATCCCGCCTTCCTTCAGCCGTTGTAAAGTTGTTCAGGGCCCCATGCATGTTACCGGCTCTTCCACGGTAAATGGCATGGAAAGCAGCTATGTATCGTTTGTATATGTGGTGCAACCCCTTACAGAAGGAAAGCTTTCATTTTCGGGCGCTTCTGCAAAAGTAAACGGCAACCGTTTTTCCTTTAATAATGTGTACGTAGTTGTCAGCGAGGACGATCCCGGCTATGCCCATAACAGCAAGTTTTACAAGCCTGAGCCGGAAGTAAAAGCAGAGACAGAGAAATACCGTGATTATATTTTATTTGACCAGGAAAATCTTCACGATAAGATCCGCCGGAACCTGTTTATCAAAGTAGATGTAAATAAAAACACCTGTTATGAGGGGGAGCCTGTTGTGGCTTCGTACAAATTATACACCCGTTTACACTCGGAATCCAAAGTTTCCCGGCGTCCTTCTTTTAACGGTTTCAGTGTATACGATATGGTGGATCCTACCAGCCAGGCGTCCACGGTGGAAAAGCTGAATGGAAAAGACTTTAACGTGTACCTCATCAGGAAAGCCCAGCTTTTCCCCCTGCAATCGGGAGAGCTTGAGCTGGATGCGGCAGAGGTGGAAAATTCTATCAGCTTTATCAGGGCGGAATATGCCATGAAAGACAAGGGGGAGCATCTTCCGGAGATATTGAGGTATTTTGAAGCGGATAAGCTGAGCCATGAAGCCATCGCCAATGAGCGGGTGAGCATCAGGAGCAATCCCGTTACCGTAAACGTAAAAGCTTTACCTGAGGAAAACAAGCCGCTCTCTTTTAACGGCGCTGTAGGGAAATTCAGCGTGGAAGCCAATGTAGATAAAAAAGAGTTATCGCTGAATGATGTAGCCACGCTTCGTGTGATTGTAAAAGGAGAGGGTAACTTCTGTATTATGAACGCGCCGAAAGTTGCCTGGCCTGATCATGTGGAGGCATATGAACCCACCAGCAAAGAAGACTTTCTCAGGAACGTTGTTCCGCTCAGGGGGTATAAGACCTTCCAGTTTACCTTTATGCCTAAAAAGGAAGGTAAAACTGTTATACCGGGCATTGAGTTTTCCTATTTTGATGTAGGCGCCAATAAATATAAAATACTAAAAACCGATTCTATAACGGTGAATACGCTTCCGCCGGCAATGGCTGCGGTGGCAGCAAAAACAGCAGAGCTGAGCTCGCTGCAGATGGAAGAAGATACGCGTATCTGGATCATAGCGGGCAGTATTATCCTGCTGACTGTTTTAGGTTACGTGTTGTACAGGAATATGCAAAATACCTCTTCCCGTGCTGCTTCAAAACCTGTGGCTAAGAAAAAAGAACCTGCGGAAACGGTAAAAAAAGAAGACCCGGCCCCGGCTTATACCCCCGACCCGTTATTCAATGCCCGGCTGATGCTGATCCAGCAGGATGAGAAGGGCTTTTATGCCGCCCTGCACAAGGCATTGGTAGATTTTACCGCAGATAAGGTGAAGCTTCCCCGGGGAACCGGCAAAATAAATGTGGAGCAGGAACTAAGGTCCAGGGGGTGGGATGAAGACGTTGTATCCCAGTTGCAACTGGTATTGCAGCAGTGCGAACAGGCTTTGTATACACCCGGCGGTCTGGGTGACACAGACATGCAGTCGGTATATGATCTTGCGGAAGATTACCTGCACACCGTCCGGCAAGCCTGAGGTATCCTATTCCGATAATAATAAATGATCCGGTAATATCGTTACAATAGCAGATCCATTTTTACCGGCTTTATATTGATTTTATAGCATGGCATTGAGCATAAGATGATTTTTTTTCTTATATTCATTTATATAACCCATGCGTATGAAGACTCTATCCCAAACCTGGTTTGCAGAAGGCTATATAGATTTCGAGCTGAAGAAGTATACCCTGTTGGCATACCTGCAGCAGATTCACCGGGAGTTCAACGAGAATAAGCTATACCCCCAGCTTTCTGATATCATTTTCCATTATAATACGATGGTTCGTTTCAAGCACAATAAGCAGTTGCTGCAGGAGCAGTTTCCCAAGAAGTTTGCCAATATTAATGTGGATAGGCTCCAGTTGTTATACGAAAGGATCGTGGATGATGATGAAATGATGAAGGAGCTGGAGGAAATAATACATTACTCCCTGAGCCAGATGAGCAAAACCATTAAAGACGGAACCGAGATATACGAATTTGTGGAGGAAAAGATCAATATCCTGCCCGTGGGGCTGGTGCCCCTGGAAATAGAGGAAGGATATTTCTTTTTAAGCGACGGCTCCTATAGCGATACCAAAGTGTATCATTACCGGCTTAGTATTTTTGAAAAGCATGACGAAAAATACCGCAGCATAAAAACCAATTTTGTGGCCCAATGGGAGCGTAATTTTGTAAATACCTACGAGAGTATCAAATCCGAACTGATCAAAAACAGGTCTGAGCTTCCCAATCCGGCAGTATACAGCATCGAAACAGAGCTGAGTTTCCCCCTCGAAGAAACCCTGCTGCCGATAGCCAAAAGGAGCCTGGTAAAATATATTTCAGGAGCGGCATAATTCCTGTTGGGGAGTTCAAAGAAAATTTTACATTTGCACTCCATTTTCGGGATGTAGCGCAGCTTATAGAAAATCAGTACGAGGCACCGAGTATTAGATTTTCTTAATCCCGCCACAAGCGGGGCCAGGATAAGCGGCTTCACGGACTGGAAAAGCAGATCTCACCTTAATACCTATGATAAAAATTTTCGGGATGTAGCGCAGCCCGGTAGCGTCCCGCCTGCGGCGGGATTCGGGACGAAGATACCAAGATGAACACCATGAAGTATTATGTATACATATTACGAAGTATAACCACTGAAAAATATTATGTAGGTCAAACATACAATGTAGAAAAAAGGGCACGGGAGCATAATGAAGGATTAGTCAGATCAACAAAGTCCGGTAAACCCTGGAAGTTAATATGGACCAGGGAAACGGATAGCAGGAGTGAAGCAATGAAAATTGAGCGAACGATCAAGAAAAGAGGGGTTAAAAGATATTTGGAAGTTAATAAAATATAACTTGTTATAACTTTCGGGATGTAGCGCAGCCCGGTAGCGCGCTTCGTTCGGGACGAAGAGGCCGCTGGTTCGAATCCAGTCATCCCGACAAACAATGAAGCTTCTGGCAAAGCCAGGAGCTTTTTTTTTGCAGCATTGCGAGCGTGCTCGCATAAGTGAAAAAACGAAAAGTCCAGACGCATGAAATACGTAAAAGCGGTATTGTTTGAACACCACCTTTTAGGATTTTATAGCGTCGGAAACTTACCCGGGTAACCAGAAAAAGAATAAAACTCATCGCACGATAGTGTGAAAAGATTTAGATAGCCTTAACCTTATTTCCGGGTCATTCGGGACTAATCCGGGCGTCCCTTTCTGTCCCTTCAACCATCCTGTTCCGGGATAGGACGGCCAGGCTGACAAACTTGTTACAAAGAAAAAATAACGGGTCTCTAGGCTGCTGCAATCCCGGACCTGGGTCTTCATAATGAACAGGTATCAAAATTAGTTTTTTCGGTCAGTGGAGACCATCCTGTCAATTTGGGGTGTACTAAAATATCCCGGACGTCATTTGCAATGACCAGATTGTTACAACTTAATGGTCCCGTAAGAACAACAGGTTGGTAGGAATGTTATGATCGCAACAATGCGTTCCATCGGACGCCCGGTATTCAGTCCTTTGTTCATACACCCCCGGATTCATGTTTCATTTCCCGGTAGTTATCTGGCGTCCCTACAGGGACGCATACCTGTTTTTGTTCCCAACAAAGTTGGGGACTACAAACCTTCTGTCCCGATGGAACAGGTTGACAGTTGCCGCTCCAACTATTTTAAGTTGACGGCCATGGTGGGGATACTGACGTGGCGTGTGCTGTGGTTTGCGAAGCACAAACCACTTATTATTAATGACACTTTAATAAAATCGATAACGAGAGGTAATATAAAGCCCGGGGTAGCGCTTTCCCGGAAATCACCCAATGGGGTATTGAATACCGGATAATAACATTCAATCTTTACTGAACAATAAAAATTATCATCATGAAAAAGGTTATCACTTCTGGGCTTTGTTCCCTTGCATTAATATGTTTAATTTATTCTTGCTCAAAAGATATCGGGGTAAAAAATGAAATGAATACAACGTTGGTAAGTGATGCTAAAAGCGCTGACGGCTTCTACCGTGTAAAAGTGAATGGTGAATCAACCCAGAGCATTTTTACCGATGCGGAAATGAAAAGTTTTCTCACTACAGGTAAAGCCTCTTTCCTGGGAACAGTAAAGACATTACAGCTGACAAAAGACATAAAAATTAAATTTATACTAAAAGGAAAAACCAGTGTTGTTTTGCTCCGGCAAAACGGGCAGGTAAGAATTACGGAATACCCGGGCGATATTACGGTATTGGGGCGGCAAAACAACGGTAATGGAGGAGACATCAGCGACGCTGATAGATGCAGGAATGGCTGCGAGCTTAGATATGCAGACTGTTATCTCGATTTTCCTGCTGATGACCCGGATAACGTAAGAATTTGTCAACAGGATTTGTTAGATTGTTATACCAGGTGCAAAGATTATTTTGGTAAACGCAGTTATACCGTTTCTCTAAACCCGGATATTACCATCAAATACCAGTAATATCATTTGGTATGCCAATGGCGAGGTATTAAAAGCAGTTTCTGTTTTCACCAAATGAGGTGTAAAATGCTATACAAAGACACTCAATGGACTTTGGGGTCAGCACCGAACAAAAAAATAAACACATGAAAAGGAGCATCATTCCGGCGTTTTTTCTTGTTATGAAAGCAGCCAGGTATTTTATTGTAGGGACCATAATTATTTTTTCCTCCACTCATCTATCCGGACAAATCCTGCAGCAGGTGCAGGTAATGTATAAGCCGAAGAACAGTAACCGGGAAATACCCGTGCAGGCGGTCTTGCATAACGACAAATTTATTATACAGGGCGATATTGTTATCGGTGATACCAGCAAGTACCAGCTGAAACAGGGAATCTACAAACATAAATTGCCATCCCGTATGGCAAGGGTAATGGATGACCCCGATTATAAATGGAAGAATAATAAAGTCCCCTATTTCATCCCGGTAGCAACCAGTCCTTCTTTAAGAGATAGTATTATGAGAGCTATACAAATAATAGAAGACAATACTAATGTGGACTTTGTGGTTAAAACGAACGGTTATGCTGACTATGTAGCCATCATCGAAGATAATTCTATTGCTGGTGCAGGGCTTGCAGAAATTGGCCGTATAGGCGGCAAACAACACGTCTGGCTAAAATCTAATGTATCTCCGGGAGTAATCGTACACGAATTCCTGCATACGCTCGGTTTTCTTCATGAGCATACACGGTCCGACAGGGATGAGTGGATCAACATTGACTGGTCCAATATTAGTCCCGATCAAAAGTATAATTTTTATATAGATCCTTCGCGGTGGTACGAGATTTTCCCTGATGTGGTGAACATTGGAGAATACGATTGCAGTTCAATTATGCATTATTCTCAATTTGCGTTTGCTATAGACAGGTCCAGGCCGGTTATTACCTGTAAACAATGCGGCATTTGTCCTAACAGCTCCTTCGGCAACCTTAGCGGGTTGTCGTATTGGGATATCTACGGCATTAATTATGTATACCCGGCCTTTCAGCGGGAAGATATTGATTTTGTATATGGCAAAGGATGGAATGTGACAAGCCATCCCCGCATGTGCGGAGATATCAATGGGGATGGAAAAGATGATATCGTTGCATTCGGGGCAGAAAATGTGTTTTATTTATTGTCAAATGGAAGTGGATTCAATTCCTCTGTAAAATCTTCATTGAGGGATTTTTGTAATTACCAGGGATGGCAACCTGCGCGGCATACAAGAACATTAGGTGATGTGAACGGCGACGGCAAAAAAGATATTGTGGGATTTGGTACTGATGACGTAGTTGTATCATTATTTGGAAATTCAGATTTTACTGCTCCTTACAAGGCATCCGGGCATTTTGCCTGGAATGATGGATATAATCCTGAAAAGCATGTAAGGCTCCTGGGTGATGTAAATGGCGATGGAAGGGATGATATTGTAGCCTTTGGTACAGATGATGTATTTGTATCCTATTCTGAAGGACGATTATTTTCCTCTCCTGTAAGGGTACGATCAGATTTTGCTTATAACGATGGCTGGAGAACCGGGAAGCATGAAAGGATGTTGGCGGATGTAAATGGGGATGGAAAGGCCGATATTGTCGCATTTGGAACTGATGATGTTTTTGTTTTATTATCAACCGGGACCGGGTTTGCCAATCCTGTAAAAGCGCACAAAGATTTTTGTTATAATGATGGCTGGACAAAAGATAAAACGCACCGTATTCTGGCAGATGTAAACGGTGATGGGAGAGATGATATTATAGGTTTTGGTAAAACTGATATCCTTGTGGCACTTTCTAATGGCAGTACTTTTGGAAAAGCGCAAAAAGCCTATGCAAAAGATTTCTGTTATGCGAATAACTGGAGAACCGGAAGACACGTAAGGTTAGCGGGGGACTATACCGGGGACGGGGAAGCAGATCTCGTGCTGTTTGGCACTGATGAAGTTTTTCTGGTTACCCATTAACATTGCTGATGCAGCTACAAAAGGAGAGTCCAGGAAATATAAAAGGATAAGTGCACTTTGTTGCATTTCACAAACTAAAGTTGCATATTTATTTTCAAATGCAATTATTACAAAAAGGACTAATAGCAATACAATGCATGTTATGGCTGGCATGTTACGCTGGAGTGGCTCAGCAAAAAAACATTAACGGTGCGAGTCCTGAGATAAGCAGCATTTACGCGGATACGACCAAAGTGAGGGAACTGCTGAACAGGGCTGATACATTAATGGTGAAACAACAACATGGGCAGGCCTTGCAATATGCAAAGGAGGCATTATTGCTTAGTCACCAGGCATCCTTTGAGCATGGTTTAATGCAAAGCAATTTTTCGATCGGGGAAATATACAGGGATGCAGGAAAAGGGGATTCCTCAAAACAGTTTTTTACCTGGTCACGCGAATATGCATACAGGCTCCGGGATACATTGACAGCAGACCGGTGTATCCGGGAGATAGCACATCTCTACAAATACCAGCTTCTGTTTAACAATGACAGCATGGTGCATTATTATAAAATGTTATTGCATTCTTCCCTGCACGGGGATTCCGCTGCTTTAAATCAATTGTACTTTGATGTGGCCTATGCCTATTACCAGCGGGTACTGGTGGATAGTGCGCTGAAATATATGTTTCTTTCCTTACAATTGGCAGAGAAGCGGAAAGATACCAGCCTTATTATTATAAGCCTGTGCGGGAGGTCTGCCATATGGAATTCCACCCAGCATTATCTACACGCAAAGCAGGCAGTGGAGCAGGCTATTTCCATGCTTGATGAGGGTCCGTCTGCAGCTTCAGAACTTTCTATTGTAGCCTATATTACCCAGGGGTGGATTTATGAAAAATCCAGGAACTACGATTCCCTTTTCTTAAATTCTAATAAAATATTGTCCCTTTTGCAGAAGAAGGAAGACCCATATTATATCGGCTTAATGCATTATCGGCTGGCGGTTTATTACAATAGTATCAATAAGCCGGACAAAGCGCTGGGCGAGCTTCGGGAATCTTTGCGGGATGGCAGTCTTAATGATATCAATTTCCTTTCCTGTGCATACAGGGAAATGGGAAGATCTTATGCGCTGAAAGAACTAACCGGGCAAGCTATTACCTATCTGAATAAGAGTATTGAAAATGCGAGTAAAATTCACGATCCCGGAGAACTCATGGAAACGTATGAATTGCTGTGGCAGGTTTACATGCAAGAGCATATGTACAAGCCGGCTATGAATGCATATATTCAATATAATTTGTTTAAAGACAGTATTGCGGGTATGCATAACATCGCTTCCATGAATTTACTGAGTACCCAGTATGAATTCGGGAAAAAGGAAGATGAAATCAAACTCCTCTCTGCTGAAAATGAACTGAAAACAGCGCTGGCCCAAAAAGAAAACCAGCGTAAAAATTTTGCATTGGCAGGTATCGGCATCCTGCTGCTTGCAGGAGGGTATGGCTTTTACTGGTTCCGGAAGAAGAAACAATTTCAGAATGAACAGAACCTGGTGAATGAACGCCTCCGCATCAGCCGGGAACTGCATGATGAAGTAGGCGCTACGCTCAGCGGGGTGGTCATGTACAGCTATCTCACCAAAACGCAGCTGCAGGCGCAGGACCTTGCAGGCGTTGAAAACTCGCTGCATATTATGCAGGATTCGTCGTCACAAATGGTGAACAAGCTCAATGATATTGTATGGCTGATCAATCCCGACAAAAGCAGCCTGCCCGACCTTATGCAACGCCTGGAGGAATATGCCCGGAACATGGCTGCCGCTAAAAATATGGAAGTGAAAGTAAATACTGCGGAAGCCATACAGCAACTGCAGCTCACCATGGATCAGCGGCGAAATATTTATTTATTCTGTAAAGAAGCGATCAACAATGCGGTAAAATACAGCGAAGGAACCCTGCTGGAGCTGAGCGTGCAGGAGAACCGGAATTTGCTTGAACTTTCCGTGTGCGACAACGGAAAAGGATTCGACCCCGGAACGGTAAAACGGGGTAACGGGTTGGATAACCTGCAGAAAAGGGCGAAAGAGATAGGCGCCAGTTATTTTGTTAAGGCTGAAAAAGATAAAGGTTGCGCTGTTGATCTTCAATTAAAATGCAGTTGACAAGCCATGAGATGGACCGGGTATTGCTCCGGTCAAAAATCACCTATTGAGGTATATAGCGCTGTCTGTTTTAATTAATATTATTGTACTTAAATTTACTGTTTATGGATATCCGCGTTGCAATATTTGAAGATAACAAGCTGGTTCGAGATGCTATGCAGGCTATTTTAGACGGTACGCCGGGATATGATTGTACAGGCGCTTTTACTGATGGCAATCAGTGGGAAACAGCCATACAAAGAAGCAAACCCGATGTGGTGCTGATGGATATTGAAATGCCGGGACTGAACGGGATTGAAATTACGGGATTGATCACTGAAAAGTTTCCCGATGTGAAAGTGCTTATACAAACTGTGTTCAATGATAGTGAACGTATATTCCAGGCGCTGTGTGCCGGTGCTTCGGGATATATCCTTAAAAATGACCCGCCCGGTAAATACCTGGAAGCTATTAAGGAGGTATATGACGGCGGCGCGCCCATGAATACTACCGTAGCTAAAAAAATGCTTGGCTTTTTCTCCAATAAAAATGTGATACTGGTAACGCCTTCCAGTCACGATTACCAGCTCAGCGACCGGGAAAAAGAATTGCTGAAATGTATGGTAAACGGTGATGATTACAAAAAAATTGCCGATAAGCTGTTCATCAGCTACGAGACCGTACGCACCCACGTTAAACACATCTACAAAAAGCTGCACGTTGCCAGCCGCAGCGAAGCAGTGATGAAAGCAGTGCAGCAGGGGCTGATATAACTGTACCTGCCGGCGGTAATTTTATGAATAAAAATTTGCCGTAACCCGGAGTAAATGATCATTGAATAGATCTTGCAACATTTCCGTGTTGTCATTCTATATGGAGTGACCGTTCTGTGTTTAAAATGTACCTGAAATTCCTTCGTAGCCTAGTAAGCTCTGTATTTGCCCGTCTCATTCAAAATCACCCATTGAGGTATTGTATTACCTGTAGCGAGGAAACATATTTGTAGCAGAAATTCACCTGTTTCCAAAATATAAAAACAACAATGATGAAAAAGTTATTTATTATCTGTTCAGCCATTATATATGTTATTTCTTCCTGTCAGAAGGATTTGGTTGATATGCCTGCTAAAGAAGCTGAATCTCAGCCTGCGCCAACTGAACTGGTTTACTGGGATGATTTGCCGGAGGAATACAAAAATGCCATTCAGGTTTCCCCCAATACAGTGGTAAGTGAAAGATCAGGCGGGGAAGTCCTCCCGAAAGATCCGTATATACAGGACCAGGTATTCAATCCTTTTAATTTGACAAGTGAAAATTTTTCGATGAAAATACCTGCTTATGTCAGACAAATTGCTATTGGTAAGGGTAAAAATGGAGCAATATCTCATATTACCATTTGGTACAACACAGGGCTACAACAAAGCATTTTATATGTTGTATCATCCGGTGGAAATACAAGTACGCCTATGGTAACTTATACGCTTTCTGATGGAGAATATATAAAAGGGTTTTCCGGCCGTTCACACAACGGGGCTTTGAAAGGATTAACTATTTATACAAACAAAGGAAGTGTTAGCGGCGGCACGAGTACATCAGGCACATATTTCAGCTATTTTGCTACTCCGGGCAGCTTCATTCGTGAATTTTCGGGTAATGCAGCGAGTTCCGTGAGTCAGCTTAAAGCAACGTCCTGTTTTCTGACCTGGAAAAAAATACCAGGAAGCAATGCTGTTGATATATCCATCGACGCCAATGGAACTGCATATATGACAGATGGGGAAGGCATACTGTATCAGATGACTAACGCTGCAGCTTCATGGAGCAGACTTACCGGTGCACCTACTGGTGTAAAAAGAATTGCTGCGCATACTGATGCGCTATATGTAATTGCTGATCAGGGTAAGATACAACAGCGAATAAACAATCAATGGTCTGAGTTGTTTGGTGGTAACAATAGAAGGGATATAGCTGTTAATAACCGGGGACAGATTTTTACAATAGAGAGTAGCGGGGTATTGCGTGTTTTTCTTGCTAATGCCTGGAATCAGATGACATCAGGAGGAGGCTTACAGAATGTGGCTGTAAGCACTGAATTAAACGCAATGGTAATAGGAGATAACGGACATGTATACGGAATGGCACCAGGCACCTATTCTGGGCTTTCGAATTCGTTAGGTTCTGGAGCTCGGGATATCGCGTTTGGAGATAACTTTTGGATCACTACTACTACCGGTAAGATTAAATTAAATGTATCGGGTTCAACGTGGAAGCAAATTTCAGGTGCCGGTGCTGATCGTATTGCTGCGATTCCCGGAAAATTAATGATGATAAACACAGAAGGGGAGGTATATAAATTAGAGTATTGATAATATATTTTTAAAGTGATGTGCCGGATCGCTTAGCTCTTCCATTGCAATTATAAGTGAAGAAATCTGTGGGATCATAAAATTGGAAAAGTTTGTATGAAAAGAGCAGGTAGCTCATAAAATATATTCTCATTCAACCTATGCCGAACAGCTTTATAATGATCCGTTATCGATTCTATTATAATATCATCAATTACAAGTAGTTTGCGGGAACACTGATCGTGGCACGCCACGTTCAGTGTTCCCACAAACCTGAAAAAACTAATTTTGATACCTGTTCATTATGAAGCCCGTCTTGTAACAGGGCAAAGGCCTAAGCTGTTTAATTTTTCTGCTTCCGGATCAGCACAGTTAACCTGGTCGTTCCTGCCTGGGTGATATCATCAGCGCTTCAAAGCCAGGTAGAAAATTCTCTATTTTCTACCAGGATGTGAGAAGGCTACCTTTACCAGCCCGTGATTTTTTTTATATACGGTAATAAAGCGGCTGCCATTTGACGATGCTCTTCCAGGTTAGGATGCCAGTCGCTGCCGTTAGCATCTACTATTCCAAAATAAAAATAGAATACGTTTTTATCTGAGGTCTTGAAATGACGGGCTACTGCCTGCACATAGTTTTGAAACCGGTCACTTTTCTGTTCCGGCAGGTCAGGACCGGCGGCACAAATAATTTTTGCTTTGCTGTACTGTTTTCTTATTTTTTTTACAAACCGGATATAAGCATTGGTAAATGCCAGGCTGTCCAGCGGCTTTTCAAGATCATTGGCACCCAGCTCGATCACTACCACATCCGGCTGGTGTTTGTTATAATCCCAAACAGCTTTGCTGCCGGTTACTATTTCATCATACAACCTGGGCTGTACAAAACCTGTATCTCCTCCATAATCCTGGTACATGCCGATGCCGGACCTGCAGACCGCGACATAGTTGGCATTCAATGCTCTTGCTGTAATAGCGCCAAAACCAAGATAACCGTTTTCCGTTGCATAGGAAAAATGTTCCTCCCGGCTTGTTCCTTCATTTCCATAACCGCAGGTGACGGAGTTGCCAATAAATTCAATGGTCCGCTTCTTTTCGGGCAGGGGAAACACGCCGGCGTTTTCATCAATCAGCAACCCTCCGAACCGGGTGTTGCCCCCGTGGGCTTCTGTCCTTCGGCTGATCTCGAGACTGTGCTTTTTGTTTTCCAGATTTTCTGCCAGTAGGTATATCCCGTCTTTGTTATCTGCTTTAAGAACGAACAGGCTGTCGTCCAGATGTATGGTAAACCAATTCCTCAGGCTGTCGTCCACCAGCTTCACAGTTATGGAAGTACCGGTAAACCCGGTTCTTATCATACACCCGGAATACATAAATGCAGGCTCTGCCGGATCCGTAAAATCGAACCTGCCGGTATACCCGATTGCGACATTGTCTGCAGTAATTTCCCTGGTCTGGGCAGCCAGGTGGAAAGACGTAACCGAGAAAAAAACAGTAATTAAAATATTCTTCATAATGATTCATTCAAGCGGGCTGTATCCAAATTGACGGTAAAGATATTTCAAGCGGCTGATCTTTGCGATATATCCGTCCTTAAAAATAATTATTTGCAATTCTAATATCTGAATGAACAAAGAATAAGAAATACTAATACATGTTGTTATAAGAAATCATATTCTCGTCATTAACTTCTTTGTCAAGCACTGCACTTTGTTTGTTATTAAGTACTTTGATTACTTTTTCAGTGCTTTTTTCGTTTCTATTATTCCTTGTGATAAATGGAAGAAGGAAGCAGAATGTATCGCAAACCTGTCGATAATCAGATTAGAAAACTCAATTAATTCTGTAGCTGGCGTTTTCTTTTTAGCAGAATATATTATTGTTAGAGGCCCTCGCAACAGGTAATCGTAAAAGTCATCTAAATTTTCTTCAAAAGGATGTTTTATATAGAACTTACTCATAAAATGTCTTCGTAAGATAAAATACTGTATCTATAAAAAACAGGATGCCGTTACTACAAAGCACATTTTCATCGTGCAGGTCTTCGAAGATAATACCCAGTTGCAGGTGGATATAATCGTTATTTCGGGTATTCTGAAAGCCGTTATATGCCATGAATTGCTTTACCACTGTCAGGTCTGTGGCTTCTGTTGTATGCACAAATCTCTGCTTTACCACCGCGTGTAAAACATCATTAATAATTTTTAAACCAATAAACTCGTAACAGGTAGCGGGGAAGAAATAATTATGCAGCAAAAGGCTGTTGAAATAATCAAGCCAGTATTAATAAAATATACTATCGTTGGTTTTTAGTACATAGTAATCATCGTACCGGTATACTCTTTGTTCTGCACCGGCACTTATGAAAAAAGCTTCATCAATCTCCGGCTGATATAACAGGTCTTCAGTTTGTGCAAATGCAATCAGTTGTGCTGCTTCTTCACTTTTGAGGTACTGCTGCTCCTGAGCATAGAAGCCTGCTTCCGCATTTCGTCTAAGGAAAGCCTGGACTTTTTTGAGTTTGCTTTTTGAGCCAGGCGATTCATTTCCGAGAATGATATGTTGTAGTTCATTTTTGACATGTTCCATTCATATTTCGTTTCCAAAGATACAATTTCCCGGCTGTTTTTTAAACCCCGGCATTTCTATTACCACTAATGGCAGGGCACGCCTCCCAATTACTTATTAATCAACTTCTCCAGCCCGGCGCTTAATGCCCAGCAATTCGAGGAAGCGTTTTATGTTACGGCTTTCGTGTATTTTGCGGCCGGGTGTTGAAGTGTGCGTCAGGACAAATATAATTTTTTTGATACAATAAGTTGCACTTTTATCCGGCAATGTACCTGTAATTCACCTGTATTATGCAGTAAAATAACAGCCAACCGGGTAGGTTATAGCCAAACAGTACTTTGCGTTATACAAAAGCAAAATTGATGGAAGCGCAACAAACATTACCGAAAGTAAGAAAACTAACCGTGTGCAACAAAGGGGGCCGCAGAACGGGCATTAACCTTACACCTGGTTATATATCCCTACCTGTGATAGATGGCTGGAAGAAATGGGCTTCCGTGGCGGGCATACTATAGATGTGACCTGCGAAAAGCACAAGCTGACGATCACTATTCCCCCCCAAAAGCAAAGATTTGAGGTATAACCGCGGTTTAATATTTGGAATTGCCATGACCCTTTCGCCTCTATAAATCAAATTATGGCAGACAAAACAAAAATCACTAGTTTATTATATAAGCAGTTACGTTTTTGGGGAAATTCTTTACTCCACTACAAGCGTATAATCACACCGGTGTCTTATCGTATAATATTTTTTACCTTTATAAGTACCTTCCTTTCTGCTCATCTCATCCAGACGAATAAGATATATACCTTTTGAAGACAGTGGTAGGCCAGCAATACCCTTGCTTGTAACTATTATTTTTTTATCATGATTATCCGGTAAAAACACCCGGAGTGGCGTGCCTGCCACTACCGGTTTTCCATCAATAAATGGCGCCACCCACGCGGTATCATTTTTTACGCTGGCTTCCAGGTACAGGTAAGAAGCGGGACTTTTTCCTTTCCTGCCATTACCAACAGCATAAGCAGCACACAGGTATTGTACCGGTTTTATATTTTGCTGGTTATCCTCCCGTTCTACCACCGGCAAGCTGTTATTGACAGCGAATACCTGGAAGCTGCCGTTTGCGAGAGGTACATAATATCCTGCCCAATGATCATACGCCTGTTTTAATGGGATGTTGTGTTGTCTTCCGCGGGGATCAATAACGAGCAGTTGATAATCCTTCATTTTGTCTAATGCCGCACCGTTGTTGATATACCTGTTCTTTTGCTCATCAACACCTCCGTATCGTATCTTTATGAAAAGCGTATCTCCCCTGTTACCGCTTCCGTGCAATTCGAGCCAGTATCCGTCCGCAAAGCAGGTGTACTGAATCAGAAATAACATATAAAAAAGAGACAGGTATTTTTTCATTTTATCAGAATTTAAGCGCGATACTACCGATGAATCTTGCCGGAGGCTGTGGTGTAAGCCTTACCGACCACATTTTTTCGCTGGTAAGGTTATCTACCTTGAACCCGATACGGTATTTTGGTTGATCAAAGAAAACCGTAGCATCAAATGTTTTATATGCCGGAACGATGATCCTGGATGTTTGTGTATTGGTCTGGTAAGAAGCGCTTCCCATATTGCCGCCAAAACCTGCACCCAGCCCTTTCAATGTTCCATCCGCTATCCTGTAGCTAAGCCAGAAATTGAAAATTTTGGCAGGGCCGGATAGCGCGGGCCTGAGTCCGTTCACGGAAGCATCAGCCCTGGTATACTTGCTTTCATTATACGCATAGCCCGCCACTATATTAAAACCGGGGAAAGGATTGGCAGTAATATCCACTTCCACGCCGCGGCTCAACTGTGTACCATCCTGTATGGAGTAGTTGATATCATCAGGATCCGTACGCAGCACATTTTCCACCTGTATATCATAATAACTTACGGTGCCGGCCAATCGCCGGTCAAAGGCATCGGCCTTTATACCGAACTCCAACTGGTTGGCATGTTCCGGTTTAAATATTGTTCCATCTTTGGCATTGCCGCTCCTGTTGAAAAATCCGCTCATGTAATTACCAAAAACAGAAAGCTGATCATCTACTATCTCGTATGCCAGTCCGAATTTGTGCGAGAGAGAAGTTTGCGTAAACGGCCCCGTTTGTGTGCCACCGGTGCTCAACCCCCCGGTAATTTGCCCGGTAGCTACATTATATACGCCATTAAAATGATAATTATCCACGCGCAGGCTGCCCATTGCCACGAACCGTTTGGTAATGTTAAATACATCAGATATGTAGGCAGCATAGGTATCATCGCTATTATGCTCCTTACGCGGTGTTGCGCTCATAGACAGCGAATCTACCAAAGCCCGGGTAATACGGTAAGAGGTAGAGGGGTTGATAAAATTAACAGTAGGCATATTGTTAACGTGCATCCTGTCAAGGTCACTGAAATTGTTATAGTAATCCACTCCCACCACCATCCTGTTGCGATGATCACCGATTTTAAAGTCGCCTATGAAATTCTGCTGAATATCAGTGGCAATAAAGGCGGTATAACCTGTGATCACCTGCGCACGGAGGGTAGAATCGGTACGGCCATTTAAAGCGCTGATGTACCCGTTAATGGTTGACCTCGCCCTGGATATAACGGTTTGTGATGTCCACTGATCTGATATTTTATAGTTTGCCTGGAGAAAATAATTGAACATCTGGGTCTGGTAGGTCAGGTCGTTACTGAGAAAAGTTTTATTATAAGGGAACTGCATATCCACAATCGATTGTGTTTTATTGCTGCCGGTATAGGGGTTGAATCGTACAACGGAAGTACCCTTTGTTTGCCCGAACTCAATATCTACCAAAAGAGAAAGTCTGTCTGTAACCTGGTAAGAAAAGCTGGGCGCAAGACTGATATTGTTGGTAAATCCAAGATCCTGAAAGCTGCGTTCAAACGTAGTGGCTGCATTCAAACGGAACAAGGCTGTCCTGTCTGCATTAACAGGCGTATTGATATCGGCGGTAAAGCGGTTATAGTTCCAGCTACCACCTGAATAGGCAACCTCACCACCAAAGGCATTGTATGGTTTTTTAGTGACACGGTTGTATAATCCTCCATAGCTGCTGGAAATGCTGGTCCCGAACAAAGTAGTGGAAGGTCCTTTTATAACCTCCAACCGTTCAAGATTAATAGGATCGATCATAGAAAAAGCGGCGCCTGCCACACCATTCCTTGCATTCGGTTCTGTATCGAAGCCGCGTGAGCGGAATGTTACACGTCCCTGGTTGGCGATCATAGGTACACCCGCGCCAGGTACATTTTTGGAAATGCTTGCCAGGTCTACCGCCATCTGCTCTGCGATCAATGCCTTGGTCACGGTAGTGTATACCTGGGGATTTTCCAGGTTCTTAAGGGGAAGACGGGCCACGAAACCACTTTCTTTTCTTGAGAATTTATTTACATTTCCAAACACTGTGATCTCCTGCAGCGCATGGATATTTTCTTCCGTTAATTTAAAATCCACCAATGCATCCTGCTCTGCAATGACCTCTACCGGAATATCTTTTTGTTTGTAGCCAATCATCTGTATGCGGATGGTATATCGTCCGGGCGTGATGTTGCCGAACCTGAAATTACCTTTTGTATCGGTAAGTGTTGTTTTCTTCAATTCAATTAAAGATACGGAAACCATCTCAAGCGGTTCATTATCTACCGATGTAATGGTGCCTGACACGGATCCTGTACCGGATTGACCGAAACACGCGATCTTCAAAAAAAATAATGAAATAAGCAGTAGTAATCTTTGTAACATATGCTAAACTATTAATGGAATGAATTATTCAATTGCAAGGTTCGTTCAATAAAAGACAATGGATTTATGAGATCGGAAATAAAAGATTGTGAGATAAGGAAAAAAAGAATCCACCTGAATAAAAAACTTTAGAATTCCTTTAGAATTGAGGTGTTTTTTGCTTTACCTGATCTTAAATGCCAATCGTTGCTGTTGCCAAAAAGCAGGTAATCATTTGAATGAAAGCAAAACAAAACCCGGACCGGAAAAGAAATGGAATTAATATCATATCAGCACCATTGATTGCTATTTCTTTTCATAAAGGGGACGGCACTTTTTCAATTCATGACCCATACCGGAAAAATCTTCCTCTTGTGCTTATTATGGTCAGCAGGGGAGCTGCTATCTCAGTCAAAACAAGTGCTCCTGTTCCGGTAGAAATACATTCGAACCGGTGCCAGCTTTTCTTGGAGCAAGGGTTAAGTCCAAAAATTTCATATAAAGGATCAGGGAAATGGGAATTTTTTAAAATAAGGATATCTCCTTTATTACTGGAAGAGCTGCCTCATCCGGTATGTCCCGTGTGGGACAGCTTTATGAAGAAGGTAGGGGAGAAGAGACCAGCCATTCTTACCGGTTCGCCTATATATTATAAAAATGCTCTCAAGGATACCGCTTATTCTCTTTTGCAGGCGAAGTTTTCCGAATCGAACGTCCGGGAAAAATATTTTAATATAAAAGTGCAGGAGATTTTGTTACATGTAATGCACGAGCTATTGTTGCCGACAGCAACCGATCCGGCGATCACCGGCAGGGAGCGTATGGTGGCCCTGAAAATAAAACAGATACTTGACAGGGCGCAGACAAGCAGGGATTTAACCATGCTGTCATTGGTAGAAGCTTTGGGCATCAACGAAACAACATTAAAACAATCTTTTAAGAAAGTGATGGGGTGCACCATTTACCGGTACTACCTGGATAAGAAAATGAATCTTGCCCGGCAATTATTGAAGAAGGGACAATCGGTTACAGATGTAGCGATTGCAGCAGGCTATAGTACTATAGGTCATTTTTCTTACCAGTTCAAAAAATATTTCGGTACGGCCCCAAGTAATTTCAGGTCGGAACTGTAGTATATGTGACGATGCTGAAGCTGTTTTCGGCATCCTTACAGGAAGTGATGCTGAATTTTTCGGAAAAGTTATACCTCGTTCAATAATACAGCGCCAATCCCACCTTAATGCAGGCGCCCGGGCATGGCAGGTAAACATTATCGCCAACAGGGTATAAAAAATAAGTTTTCCCTTTATGCCTGTAATTGCTTCATAACCTGGAATAAAGTAACGTTATATTTTTTCAAGATCTCCCATGCATTGTTTTTTGCGTATGCTTCACTGGCATCTTACAACTTCCGTGTAATGTGATGTTCTGTTCCATGTATTGCAGTTTTTTAATCCCTGATAAGAATTTTGATCCAATTCTGAATTTTTGGTCTGCAAGCCGTCATATCTCTCATTAGGAAATGGTTTTTTCCCGATAACGAAAATAGGTAAGCGAAACCGCGGAATAGCTTTGCGAATGACCTGATGGAAAATGAACCGGGTAATACATATAGGCTGAATGAATATAAGTACAACCAGGTTAGACATCAGGATTTTACCCAGACCGTTAACACTTTCACAGGTATACCGCCAGTCCATTGATGGAAGTGGGCAGGTTGTCCGAATATCCGTATTCCGGACGTGTACAACTTTCCCTGTTGAAAGAACCAATTCAATGAATAATGAGACTAATATTTTTTTTCACCCTCCTGTTATGTTGTGTTGACTATACTGTTTTGGCCCAGCAACAAGGAAATATTACCGGAAAAGTAACGCTGGGAGCCAGTGACCCGGCATCTGGTGTAACGGTTATTATAAAAAATAGGGCAGGGATCACTATAACGGATACAGACGGGAGTTTTACCATACGCGGCGTTCCCTACGGGAAATATATATTGGAATTCAGCAGTGTGGAAGCTGAATCTCATACGCTGGAGATCCTTGTGAACGCACCGGTATACAACATTAAAGTGCTGCTGAAAAAAGCGAAGACCACCGAGCTAGATGAGGTGGTGGTAAGACATAAAACACAAAAGCAGGAAATTACCGAGAAGGGTTTCGCCGTAAATGTTATTGAAACCAAAGAAGCCTCCCTGAGGAACATTCAGACCAATGAACTTTTGGACCGTACCGCCGGTGTGCGGATCAGGCAGGATGGTGGTTTGGGGTCGCATATTCATTATAATATAAATGGCATGACCGGGAACGCAGTGAAAATATTTATAGACGGTGTACCTGCTGCTAACTACGGGCAGTCTTTTTCCCTGAACAGCATTCCTCCCGCCATGATAGAACGTATTGAGGTATATAAAGGTGTTGTACCCGGGTATTTATCAGATGACGCGTTGGGAGGCGCTATCAACGTTGTATTGAAGCAAAGCAAAAAAAATCACTTGAATGCCTCTTATTCATATGGCTCATTCAACACACACCAGTTCAATATGAACGGTGGTTTCAGCACGGAAAAAGGTTTTGTCTTTAATATTTCCGGCTTTTACAACTACAGCGACAACAACTATAAAGTATGGGGTGAGGAGATCACTTTCAGAAATCACCAGGGCGTGGTAACGCCCAACCAGGAGGCCAAACGTTTTCATGATGCATTCAGGTCATATGGAACCAAAGTTGAGATGGGTTGGAGCAGGGTGAAATGGGCAGACAGGTTCACCATCGGTGGTGTTTTCTCCGATGATTATAAGGAAGTGCAGAATGGCGTAACCATGCAAAGGACATTTGGCGATCGTCATTTCAGGCGCAATGCTGGTATCGCTACCGTCAACTACCTTAAAAAAGACCTGTTTACAGAAGGGTTGTCGCTGAAGGTCGATGCCAGCTTTTCCCGGCTCCGGACGCAGGTGATAGACAGTGCAGGCATTATGTACGACTGGAGGGGACCGATATTATATCCGGACGGCACGCCTGTAAGGTATTCCGGAGGAGCAGAGCTGGGAAACAGGAAAACTGCCGTCATTAATACGGATAAAACATTTATGGTACGTGCCAATCTCGGTTACCGGATCGACAGTGCCAACAGCGTATACATCAATTACCTGTTTAATAACTTCGGAAGAGGCACGTCGGATGCGTTCCTTCCTGCAGGCCTGCAGTTGTTGCAGGATACACGTGATCTGCAAAAGAGCATAGCGACTTTTACCTACGAGAACCTTTCTTTTGCCGGGAAGCTGAGAACAAATGTTTTTTACAAGTACTACCACCAGCAGGTTACAGCCAACCGACCTTATCAGGTAACGGCTAACCCCGCCACCTACGATGTCGCAAAAGAATATAAGACAGAAAAATACCACGGTTTCGGAGGGGCTTTGTCCTTTGCCTTGTCTTCCAAGGTCTATATTTTAGGTTCTGCAGAACGGGCAATCCGCTTCCCGAATGAGCGGGAAATATTCGGCAATCCCGCAGCCCTCGTAAACCCGGGAAATGTGCGTGCGGAAGAAAGCTTTAATGCTAACATCGGTATTAATCTCGGGAAATATACCTTCAACAGGCACAGCATACGGCTGAACACCTCCGTTTTTTACAGAGATACCAAAGGCATGATCAGGGAAGCCATCACACCCGGAAACAGCGGAACATCCTACTATGAAAATCTCGAAGATGTGTTGACCAAAGGGATAGATGCAGAGCTTATATATAATTATGCTGAAAAGCTCAATTTTACCTTTAATATATCAAAGTTCGACGTTCTTTTCAATACCGAGTATAACAAAGAAGGCGCACGGTATTTATATTACCGCCAGCAGATCAGGAACGAGCCTTCCTTCAAGTATAATGCCGGCGCAGTATATTTCTTCAACAACCTGTTCTTTAAAAACTCAAAAGCCTCTTTATATTATCATATAGGCTACGTGAAAGGATTCAGGCGAAACTGGTCAAATGTCGGGCTGACCAACCTGGACAATATTCCTACCCAGCTTTTTAACGATATAGGATTCATGTTCACACCCCCGGGGGGGAAGATCACGTTTAGTTTTGACGCAAAGAATATTTTCAACAGGCAGTTGTATGACAATTTCGGACTTCAAAAGCCCGGCAGGGCCTTCTTTGGAAAAATAACCCTTGCCATCATTTAAGCAGTAAACAATTAATAACCAAATAATATAAGAATGAGACCTTCAAATTTCAAGAACATTTTTGCAATAAGCGCTATTGCATTGCTAACCTTAGCTTCCTGTAAAAAAAATGATTCCAAAGAACCGGATCCTGAACCAAATGAATCGAAAGAATTTCAACTCGCCTTCGCCAGTGGTTCGGGTTCCATTTCGGGCTCATATATGCAGGGCAAATCAGATGTCACCACCGGAACGATTTCTTTTGAAAATGCAGGTGCATTGATAAGCACAGGGCGTACCTCCCGTATTTTTCCGTCAGCCGATGGTAAGTTTGTTTACAGCCTTACCTATCAGCAGGGTACAGTAGATAAATGGGAATTCAAGGGAGGAAGTAATTATTCCAAAGTTTCTACCATTGACGCCTCCGTTCCTTTAGGCTCGGTGGGTATCCGTTTTTACAAGCTGAATGAAGAAGTTGGCTCATTGCACTACATCACCAGTGAGGCGCAATATGACGGCACTGATTACAAAGGTCACAAAATGACCGTTACGATAGGCTTCCTGGATTTTGCCACCATGCAGTTGAGCCCCGGCTATAAATCGGATATTGACCTGCAACTTCCCGGCACATTGGGAGCAGAGGGTTATCATATTACACGTATAGATTGCCCCGTGCTGTACGGTAATAAATTATATTATGGCGCCGCGGTCAGTAAGTTCAACCCCGAAACAGGCAGGAACCAGGAAACAGATAAGGCACTAACGCTTGTGATCGACTATCCCGGTTTGGAGAATGCAACAACAATCGAAACCACACTGGCAGCCGGTTCCACCAATGGTTACCGTACCCCCACGCAGCAGGTGAACGAGGCCGGAGAGATCTATCAAATGGTTAGTGGTGGAGGAAAGACCAGCATTGTGAAGCTGATCAATGGCCAGTACCACGATACTTACAAATACAGCCTGGACGGATTATTGGGCAACCCGACTGCGAGTAACGGATTCTTCTATGCGGGGAACGGGATCGCTTACATACCATACGAAAAAAGACATTTGCCGCAAATACAGATCGGCGTTAACCCTGCAGGAGAGCCCTCTTATTCGTCGGCTTGGGGAGTGGCTCGCATGGACCTGATCAACAACACTGTAGTAGACCTGAATGTACCTGACGGATTGTGGCTAACGCAATGGCAGACTTCTGTTGTAAAAGACGGAAAATTCTATATTGCACTTTCGCCTGTTGGCGCTCCGGGACACATATACATATTTGATGTTAACTCTACCAGTCCGGATGCAACGCTGGGCGCAGCAACAGTGGCAGGGGCAGATCAATATTTTATTGGCATATATTAAGATATTCCCGTTTAGACCGCTTTAAAAATCAGCATTGCACCAACATAAAGTTGGTGCTTTTTTTTGTATAGCTGCAAATGACAGGGTCAGGTATGGCACTGTCCCGGGATCGTTCCTGCGGCAGTAGGCAAGGGTAATGCAGACTCCTGCATGTTGTTCAGCTCACCATAGGCTGTTGTTAACATATGCTGCAGGCGAAGCGTTTCTGCTTGTAAAAGAAGCAAAGAGACGCTCTTTGCGGGTATCTTCACTATAACGGAACCTGCTTCAGGGGTGTTCCACAGACCCTTCGAACACAGGACATCTTTGAGAAGGCTTATTAATTCGCTCAGTTCTTCGGCATTTATTTCTATAATCGTTCTCCTGAAGCCTACATGAAGAATATTGTGCCCGTCAAGGAATATACAGTCGTCATATTCTTCGTCATAGTAGAGCTCTCTTATGGGCGTCTGCATTGTCGTGTTCTTTCGAATTGATTTAAATAATCATAAAGCTATTTTGTTATTATTTGGGTTGTACCCGGAATGGGAAATAATAATCGCACGGGCCAAAAATATGTCAGTGCGGTGATGATAAATTCAAAATTGAGAAAGAGAAAAAGATGATGCGCAGCTCTTTAGAACTTCTTTAAAATACCTGCTTTACTTGCGGTTTTGCGAATGAAAGTGCTGATAATTGAAAATGACCCTGACATAATAAAAAGGCTGTGTGTTTTTTTATCCGGAAAGGGGTGTAATTGCGAAACAGTGACTTCATCCGTCCTGGCCGAAGCGAATCTTACTAATCACTACTATGATGCTATTATCCTGCATCTTACTTTCCTCGGGCGAAAAGAAATTCAGCTGTTGAAATTCCTGAAAGCTGCCAGGCTGGACAGGCGTACCGTACTGACATATGAAGGTCCGGGTGTATCACTCGCTCAGGTAAGCGCTTCGGGTTTTCAAAGCCTGCAAAAACCCTACGACCCGGAAGCGCTTTTTGAAAGAATATCAGCTATAGACAATTATGAAAATGTTGAAGACGACCAGGTATTCTATTTTAATGAACTGGTAGTGGATGTGCCAGGCAGAACCGTGCAGGTTAAAAACCGACAGGTTGAACTTACCCGGACTGAATTTGACCTGCTGCATTTTTTACTTCAGAACCAGGTACGGATCCTGGGCAGGACGGAACTGGCGCAGTACCTGTCAGGTAAAAAACGGGTGGCATCTTTAAGCACCGGTGTTCTGTATGCGCATGTAAAAAATTTAAAGAAAAAGCTAAGGCTTGCAGGATGCAGGAATTATATTAAAACGGTGTATGGAATTGGCTACCGGTTTGGAAGATACTCCCTGATATATGCAATTTGCGATTCCGTATTGTTGATGCTCTTTCCTGATTTAACCGCGGTAAATTACAGTTGCTCCAGGTGAAGACAGGTGCCTCTGTTTGTGCAGAACAAGCAGCAGGATCAGGAAGAACTGCAGTGTTATACCTAATGATCATCTCCCGGAAATGCGACGGTGAAGATATGCTTCTCTTTTTTATAGGAATAGGTTATCTGCCAGTGATTCAGCAGGCAGATCTGGTATACGATTGAAAGTCCAAGGCCTGTCGTCTGGATATTTTGAGGACTTTTCCTGAACCGCTGGAAGAGGAAATCTTCAGGGAAGTCCAATGGCACCCCGGGGTTACTGATCTCAAGCGTACTGCCGGATAAAGAGATGTTGATCGCATCGCCCGGCGTAGTATAGCGTATGGCATTTGATAACAGGTTAGACAGCATTACTTCTGTAAGAAAAAGATTTGCATGCACCTTCACGGGCTCTATATTTATAATAGCCGCGATCTCTTTCCCTGCTAACAATTCTTCGAGCAATTCCAATTGTTTCCTGAGTTGGATGTCAAGGGGAATTGCCACCTTATCAGAATACGCATTGTTATCAAGCTTTGCCAGGAGCAAAAGGCTTTTGTTCAATTTTTTCAGTCGTTCCACACCCGTTTTTGCCTGTACGATATGATCGGCCAATTCTTCACTCACCTCCAGCTGGCTCATGCGGTCCAGCTTGGATTGAATAATGCCAAGCGGTGTTTGCATTTCATGCGAAGCGTTTTCCGTAAATTCCCTTAATGCTTTGTACTCTTTTTGACTTCTGTCTGCAAGGTCCTGCAACGACTTCTGCAATTCTTTAAACTCAACTACAGTGGACGATTGTAAGCTTATCGGTTCATCAGAACTTACCGAAAATTTTTTGAGCCTGTCCAGGTTATAAAAAAAAGGAGACCATATTCTTTTGTTGAAAAAATGGCTGCCCACTACATTTAATAAAGTAAGAATGGCTGCCGTTAAAAATAACATGGTAAAAATGGTAGAAGAATATTCATGCCAGCCTATATAGGTAATCATTACCCTGATCTTATAGTTGCCGGTGCTATTTTTTCTGACCGACAGCAAATAATAATAATCTTCGGATTTATCCTGCAGGGGGTCATAGATCAATGTATCTCTGAATATGGTACAGGCGGCAATATTATCGTCCACTTTTTCTACTTCCACAAGCGGGTAGCTGACGGTTTGTCCTCTCTCCAGCGATTGATGTATTTCTTCTACCTGGTATTCCAGTTGTTCACGCATTTCTTCGGTGATCTCCTTTTTTAGGAGATAGTACATCAAAATACCTGCAACTGCCAGTGAAATTACGGTAATGACGATGTTATATCTCAATGATCGTTGCAACAGCTTCATCCCTGTACCCATTTATATCCCATGCCATATACTGTTTTAATATAATCAACGCCGGTGTGCGATACCAGCTTTTTCCGGAGGTTCATTGTGTGTACATAAATTGTATCGATGCTTTCATTGCTTGCATATTCATCTCCCCACAAATGGGCCAGGATAGACGGCTTGCTGACCACCCTGTTTTTATTCACAATAAAATACAAAAGCAATTCATATTCCTTTTTTGTAAGAACAATTTCTGTTTTTCCGTGAAAAACTGTTTTGGCGTTGGTGTCCACCTGCAAATCATCCACCCGGATAATATCGTTGATGCCCAGGGAGCGCCGTCTGAGGATGGCGTTGATCCTGGCATTCAGTTCTTCCATATAAAATGGCTTGGTTATATAATCATCCGCACCGAGGTCAAGCCCGGAAAGTTTATCCGTCAGTGAGTCCCTGGCTGAGACAATAATGACGCCGGTAGCAACCTGTTTACGTTTTACCATTTTGAGCAACTCCATTCCACTTCCACCCGGCAGCGTAATATCGAGAATGATAATATCATGATCAAACAGGGATATTTTATTTTCAGCTTTTTCAAAATTGGAAGCAACTTCGCAATCCAATCCCCGCTCGGTCAGATAGCTCCTGATTTCCTCCTGCAATAATTCTTCGTCCTCAATAATGAGCGCCTTCATAACAACTGTTTAGATGATTGATCCACGTAGCAAATACCAACGTCAAAAATAGATCCCTACCGTTTAAAAAACGTATGCAGAAAGTTAACGCTTTTTAAAATATCTGTCACTTAAACCGGTAGCAACATTATGTCGAAAATGGAAGTTTAACGTATGATTTTTGTAGAACTCATTTTTAAAAGGGCTCTACGAAGTTTTGATGCAATTCTAAAGAAAATTTAAAGAAATCATGTCTTTATAATTTCTTCAAATTCAGGTTGCAGCTTTGCTTAACCGGGACCAAACTGCTTATCTCTGTTGTGATTATTGATCAAAATAAAAGGCTTGATATGTTTATAATACGACTGTGTCTTTCCCTGACATTCCTGATATTTTCATCCGGGTTATTTGCACAGGTAGCCATTTCCGGCATGGTTAAAAGTAAGCCTGGTAAATCGGCTATCGCCTATGCAAGTGTAGTACTTAAAGAAGGGAAGGACAGTGTATTTATCCAGGGTACCATAACAAATGAAGAAGGCAGATTTTCGATGACGGACATTCAACCGGGCAATTATCTTTTAGATGTATCCATCACCGGCTATGAAAGCAGCATACAACCTTTATTTATCGGGAGCCTTTCTTCATTTTTAGATATTCCCGCAATAGAGCTGGAAGAAAAAGCAGAGACATTACAGGAGGTGATCATAACGGCAAAACCGGGTGATGTAGATAGTAAGCTGGATAAAAAAACTTATTTGCTTTCGGATAACATCAGCCAAAGCGGTGGCTCTGTGCTGCAAAGCATGCAGAACCTGCCGGGGATTACCGTGCAGGATGGTAAGGTTCAGCTGCGGGGCAATGACAAAGTGACTGTGCTTATAGATGGTAAACAAACCGCCCTGACCGGGTTCGGGAGCCAGACAGGTTTGGATAATATTCCCGCATCTGCAATTGACAAAATAGAGATCATCAATAACCCGTCTTCAAAATATGATGCCAATGGTAATGCAGGCATTATCAATATCATCATGAAGAAAAACAAGCAGAACGGATTTAATGGTAAAGTGGGTCTTACCTCGGGTTTGGGCGCGCTATGGGTGCGGAAGGAAAACCTGCCAACCATCAGGCCGCAATACACTTTTACACCGAAGATCAATCCTTCTTTATCGCTCAACTACAGGACAGGTAAAGTTAATATCTTCCTGCAGGCTGATAATCTATATACCCACACCCTAAACAAGAACGAGTTTGTAACCCGGAATTATGATGATGGTACAGTCATCAATTCCCAGTTAAAGCGGAACAGGAACACCAATTTCCTTACTACCAAAGCAGGAATTGACTGGAATATAGATGAGCGGAATACATTGACCGTTTCAGGGATGTATGGCAGCGAAAAGATCATTGACCGGGGTGATCAACCTTTTTTCAATGGTGACCTTTCCAAACGTTTGCGTCTGTGGCAGTTTTTGGAAGATGAATTAAAAACGACAGTAATGGGCACCACAGCTTACCAGCACAAATTCAGGGAAGCGGGGCATTTGCTGAACGTGGGCTTCAACTACACCTTTCACAGGGAAGACGAACAATATTTTTACGATAATTACCTTCCCTCCTCGGCAGGTACAGATGCTTTTAAATTATTATCGGATGAACAGGTGTATGATTTCAATATAGATTATACCAGACCTCTGAAATACGGACGGGTAGAGGCAGGTCTCAGGCTGCGCAGCAGAAGTATCCCTACCAATATGGAGTTCAGACCGGGTGTAAACTCTGTTTTGGATATGGACGCCGGAGGCTGGGCGGATTATAAGGAGCTGATACCGGCGTTATATGGTAACTATGTTCTGGAAAACGAAAAATGGGAGGCAGAATTAGGGTTGCGTGTAGAATATGTAAAAATTCAGTACGATGTCAATCCCGGACACAGTACGTATAAGAGTGACGGTTACAATTATACGCAGCCGTTCCCTAATTTGAGGCTGGCCTATAAATTGAATGACAATAATAAGCTTTCGGTATTCTATAACCGCAGGGTGGACAGACCTAATGAAGTGGATATCCGTATCTTCCCCAAATACGATGATGCCGAGATCATTAAAGTCGGAAATCCTGCGTTGCGCCCGCAGTTCACCAATTCAGTTGAGTTGGGTTATAAAAACACCTGGAGCGACGGTTATATTTATTCTGCATTGTATCATCGTTTTGCCGACGGCACCATTACCAGGATCTCAAGTATTGCGGCTGGAAGTCCTCTGATATATGCTATATTCCAAAATGCAGGCAAGAGTTATAACACGGGTATAGAAGTTATTTTGAACCAAAAAGTTTCTGGTATCTATTCATTTAATATCAACGGAAATATTTACCGCAACCAGATCAATGCCTTTACAGTAGAAAACTTATACCCGGAACCCAACACTTTTTCAGCCGGCGAACAAACGGCTATTTCGGGGAACCTTAAACTGAACAATACTTTCCGGCTCTCCGGGGGATGGGATGCACAATTGACTGCGGTTTATCTAGCGCCTGATATTATACCACAGGGAAAGATCTTTTCAAGATTTTCAATAGATGCAGGATTAAAAAAATCAGTTCAGGGGGGTAAAGGAGAGATATTTTTCAATGCTACCGATCTGCTGAATACAATGGTCATTAAAAGGAAGATAGACGGAGCAGGGTTTAATTATACCAGCGATGATTATTACGAAACGCAGGTGATCCGCTTAGGGTACAGCTATAAGTTTTAAGGTACATACAGGTGGTTGGGAAATAAAGCTTACGGTGACGAACTTTTACCTGTAAATACCCACAATGGAAGAGACTTTTCCCCTGTTATCTTTTCATATTCTGATTATGTAAGATAAAAAAAGATCCATGAAGAAATTTGCCGTTTATGCTATGGTATGCGTTCTTCTTATTGTACTATTTTCAGGCAAGGATGGCGCAGGACAGCGACCGTAGGGTTATTTGAATGATACTGCTTTTGTGCCCGTAAAAAATCCTTGCAGGCTGCATTTTATAAAAATATGATTATCCCTGCCACAACTGCGTTTGTGACTCATTGAAAGCATATTATAAAACAAGAAAAGCCCGAAGGCACCAATTAGTCTTGTTTTATTTACCGGGGTTTATCGTACATTCAATGACCAACCCGGGGTAAGCGGTGCAAAGCAGATAAGAACAGAACCCTGTTGGGCCGGGGTAAAAAAGGAATTATTAATATTTTACAATGCAAAAAAAGTATGCCTAAAGTAACACCGGAACTGTTTAGGGTGCTGAACGATCCGCCGGCTGAAGCTGTACTGGCAAAGCTGTATAAAGCAGCGTTGAAGCAGGGCCGCAGCATGGTATTTCATTTTTTACCTAAAGCACATAAGCTGCTGGGTAAGGGTATTGACTGGAAAACTGAAAACGAAAGTTTCTATGATGATAAATATATTCCTATTGTTCCGGCACAGGGAACGTTTCTGTATATGCAGGCAAGAGCATTGAATGCTAAAAATATCCTGGAGTTCGGAACTTCTTACGGGATATCTTCCATTTATTTGGGAAAAGCGGCAAAAGATAATGGCGGCAAGCTTATTTCTACTGAGTACCTGCCCCACAAAGTAAAAATGGCCAGGGAGCATATTAAAGAAGCGGGATTGGATGGAAGCGTGGACATACTGGAGGGAGATGCAAGGGAAACGCTGAAAAACCTGGAGATTCAATGGGATATGGTTTTGCTCGACGGTTGGCCCGACCTGGTCTTTACTGTTTTCAGGCTGATAGAGCCCCATCTCAAAAAAGGTGCCGTGATCGCGGTAGATGATGTTGTTGGATTCCAGCCCTCTATGCAGGATTATCTTGATTATGTTCGTGATCCGGGAAATGGGTACATTTCGACGACCATTTATCCTAAAAAAGGAATGGAGCTTACTGTAAAGGTCAGGTAGGAAGGAATAAGAATGAAACGTTACGAGCGGCAGTTCCTTAAATTGTTATAATGTCATCGTTACTTCTGTCCTGATGGTTTTTGAAGCCGGCGTTGCTGTTCATTGAGGCATTACTGCCAACCGCTTCATTTCCTTATCATCGAGCGCCCTGTTAAATACAGCAACACCACCTATCTTCCCTTTAAAGAAATTACCCATACCCCCTTTCAGCTGCACAGCGCCGATCGTGAAATCGGAACCGTTATTACCCATCCCGTCAGGATAATGATATGGATTTTTAATTTGTGTTAATCCCTGCGGATGATCTTCCAGAAACCCGGCGGTATGCATAACCAGCTCCGGCTTCCGCTCTTCAAATACTCCGTTCAGGTATGACCTGATATAATTTCCGTCGTACGTAAAAGCTACACAAACCCATTCATTGACCGGTACCTTTTGCGGACTGGCAGAATAATCGATGCTGAAAGGAAAGGGAGCAGTGGGGCCTCCGTTTCTTGAAATGTGACCACATACCTGGTCTTCTCCGTTGTAATACGGTAAGGATACAAACAATCCATACTGCCGTTTCCCACCATCACTATATTCATTCCATTTACCCGCGACAAAACCCGTTCCGCCACTCCATTTTACCCAGGCAATGATGGTAACAGCGTTGTTTTTTATATCCAGCATGCCGCTATTTTTATGTTCGATGGACCAATAGCCTTTGCCATCCAGCTCCATAGCCCATCCTGAAAAAGGTCCTTCTTTTACAAACCGCGCGGGTCCGTATGCATTCAGCTTCACCTCTTTGGCACTACCTGCTGCCGGATGGCCTGAAGTGTCTCTGAAATCCCAAAAAGCTACCAGCCCTTTTTGTCTGCTGATCTGGTTTGCCAGATTACCGTGGCCCACTCCGTATTGTGCAGTACTGCAGCCCGTAAATACCGTTATGGTCGCAAAAAATAAAGCAGGTATAAGATAATGCATCACTAAAATGATTTACCTGGTGTATGTAAAGGTGTTTACTTCCTGGTTAATTATTCGTTGTCCTCTTTTTCCAGGATGTCAACCAACTCCCCGGGCTTCGTCATCTGCGGGTTGTGATCTGCCTCCATCGTTACCATTTTCCATCCCCGTTGCTTTGCCCTGTTGGCGAAAAAATAAAAGTGATCATTCTCCGGACGATTAACGTCATCGGCTGTGAATATATAGGTAGCCGGCAAAGCCAATGCCGGTGGGTTCTTTCTTTTTACAGGTGTAGTGAAGGTTTTGAGCGATTGAGGTACATCATGGGGCAGGGGGTCAGCTTTGTTGATCCAGCCGGGCGTCACGAAGCCGTCTTTGGAACTATGCTCGGGGCCTTTCCTGCCGTCGGTACGCGATGTGATAATGCTTTCGCCGTCATTGGCGACAATTGCGTCAATATAAACCAGCTTGGCTATTCTTTCGGGGATGCTGTCCGCAACGCCTGTAATAACCATGCCGCCATAACTGTGGCCCACCAGGATGATATCATGCAGATCCTCGAAAAGAATGGTATTAATTACATCAAGAATGTGGGTGTTCAAATCAATATCCGCTGATGCCAGGTGAACGCGTTCACCTTGTCCTGTCAGGCTGGGGCGGTATACCACATGCCCTTTGGCCTTCAGCATCGTCGCTACATTTTTGAAAGACCAGCTTCCGCCCCAGGCGCCGTGTACGATGACATAGGTCTTTTGTTGTGCCGCCGCCTGCATATAACAGCTGCATAAAAAAAAGAAGACCAGTATGGAGCGGGAGCAATGCTTAATTTGTTTCTGCATGATTTCCTTTTTTATTTTTCCAATATAGAAGTATTGTTATTATTCCGGAACACTATTAGTTCCTGTAGCAGCCATTAAGAAATGAAGAAGAATGAATTAAATGAAAAGCTTAATGATCCTTAACTTCTTAATGTTTGTAAAATCAGGTATTGTTTTTTGTACGAACTGAATATGGTTCCTGTTAGTAATTTCCCGCCAGGGCTATCAACATTTCCCACCGGGCTTTTCTGAAATGACGGATGCTGGTATCATACCAGTCGAATTTATACACCATGTTATCAATGATCTTTTTTGCCAGCACAGGATCTTTTGCCTCCAGCATTTTCAGCAATGTATGATCATTGATGCCGTCGCGCATCGCTTCTAACCGGATGGAACTGTATAATGTATGATAACCTGGATAGACGATCCAGGAATCCCCGGCTGGTAAAAGGTTACCCCCTGCATCGTTAATGAAGGTGGTTTCTGCAAAAGGCTCATCCGTCCACCAGTTAAAGCCCCAGTGCAGGTATCCGTCAATCCCGTATTTATAATTTATCCAGTGGAGCAGCCTCGTTTTAATGAGTGGGAGATCTATAAAACGGTTGGCATAGTTACCCCTTGGCCATAGGCAGGTATAGAACCAGACTTCGTCGCCGGCTTTCTTACGCTCCTGGTAAAAAGCAAAATCTTTGTTAAGCAGATCCAGTTGCGGAACCCATAGATCAATGGTTTCAGCCAGGTCCTTGCTATGGCAGGCATCTGCAATTTTAATGTTGGGCACAATGGATCTGACGTAGCTGGCTATATCTATATAGGACTGCTTGTTTTCGTTTATAGGTTCATCAGCGATATGCTGATAATAGTCGGTCAGCCATCCTTTTTTTTCCAAATGGGGCACCAGGGCTTTGAAGAATTGGGCATAGAAGCTTTTAGCCCTGGGATCCTGGATCGGCAAACGCAGAAACACAGTAGAATCGGCACCTGGTTCCGGCACACGGACAATGTAAGTGCTTGTCCAGCCATTTGAATGTTCTCCGATATGCCCGCCTTCGAGTTTGCCCGATACACCGGCATTCCTAAAAATTTCAACTGCCTGGTCGAATCGTGAGAAATCAATGGTATATTGATCGCCCTGTTTTGCATAGGTAGCAAAATCGAGTGGTGAAACAAAGGCAACGTTCTGTCCGTAAGCCGCCATTTTTTCAGCCAGTGTTTTTACCAGCTTCCAGTATACTTTTCCATAAGGCTCTACTTTCTCACCGTTATTCATCAGCGCCAGGCATTGCGGGTCTAAGGTGTACCAGTTGGCTATCCATAGCTGCTGCTTTTCCAGCTTTACGTTGTGTACACGAATCAGAAACGACTTTTGTATGGTGTCGCCGTCTGCCTGTATGTTTATATTTACCGGATAGACACCGGACCTGGTTCCCTGGGGAATGGTTATCCGTATGAAGCAGGCTTGTGCCTGTCCCGCCTGGAGCCTGACAGGGTGTCCGTCCATGATCGGATCTGCATAAAAGCCGAAATTGGAAACAAGCCGGTCCACTGCAGGCTCCGTATAATTTCGTTCGGCACGCACATAACCGACGGGTGCACAGGAAACAACGGATTTCGGTAGCCCCGGCACTTCTATGGACAGCTTCACCTGATCCCTGTTTTGTATGCTCCGTAATACAAGCTGTGCACTGGCCACTTCTCCTATCGCCACATCAATCTCCTTAAAATGTTCAACCGGGATAACGGTTTCCGGGAAAACTTTTTCTAACGGATCTATCAGGGTTGCAGTTACCTGCGCCTGTACAAACGAAACCGGAAGAATCCCGTTCAGGATAAATGTAATAGCGGCTATGCTTCCTTTAATAATGTGTTTTACTTTCATCTTCTTTTAATATTGTTATCTGCTTATTGTTTAAAGACCCTGTCTAAGAAATCCAGCGCTTTCGTATAGTTTTCTTCTGTAAAGAACTCATCCCCGCCGTGCCCTACCTTTTCCATCAGGTGCAATGAAACCTGTTTGTTGCCAAGCACCTTGCTGAGCTTTTCGGCAAATTCCTGCGATTGCTTCCAGGGAACGTAATTGTCGGCCAGTCCATGCTGTATATAGAAATAGGGATCATCCGGTGTGATGTATTGCTCGGGGTTGCTCCGCATGACCTGCTCCGGGATCAGCTGAATGGGTGCTCCCATCAGCAGGGACTCGGGAGATTTAGGGTCATCGTGCCGTAGCCCGAAGACAGGAGCAGTACCGGTTTGCTCGTTATGCGCATCCATGGTAAGGAAATTGATGGGGCCATACCAGTCTACTACCGCATGCACGTTGCTGTTATGGCCGGCATACCCCATGGATGTATCCTCCAGTTCCCTGATATTGCCGGAAGTACCGGCAAGGGCAGCCAGGTAGCCACCTGCAGATGCGCCCCAGACAGCTATTTTTGCGGTATCCAGGTTATAGTGCTGTGCATAGGCCTTTACCCACCGGATAGCTGTCTTTACATCCAGTATCTGTGCAGGGAACCGGGCTTCCTGGCTCAGCCGGTAGTTAATACAGACAACAGCATAACCACGCTTCAGCCCGTTTTTGTAGATAAAGCTTTCTTCTTTTTTATCTCCGGAAAGAAATGCGCCGCCGTGAATACCGATGATCACGGGCAGGCGGGTGTCTTTAGCAATTGCGGGCAGGTAAATATCCAGCTTTTGGCGAACGGACTGATGGGCATAGACGATATCAAAGATAGAAGTATCTCTTTGTGCGATCACCTTCGTTTGTCCCTGACCGTTGAAAGGTATCCAGATGTAAATGCATATTAAAGCCACTGCGTATTGTAATAATCTCATACGATGAATCACGTTTTAACAACCCTTAAAAAACTACTAATATAATAATTACCCGGGTACGCACTGATATGTATTCTCTGTGCAATGAGACTGTAAGATCGGCGGAATGTTTGTCGGCTGCGGTTCAACGGAATGGTAGTCCATTATTCTGATCATTAAGAAAACCCGGTGATTTTGATTTATATACTGCCTTTGTCATTCGTTACGGGTTTCCTGACTTCTCCTTGTTTTTCCGGTCCGAAAACAGTAAGATTTCCCGAATTAGTAAATCCGCTCAGGGAATATATTCTATATTTGGAGCTATTTCAAGTTGGAATTTGATTTTATATTATTAAAATAAAATTTACATATATTTCTTATGATGAGATATTTATCGGCGGTAGTCCTTATGCTGAGTGGACTTTTTGCCAATGCGCAAACTTCATCCAACACATTGTTGAGCGGAGATTTCTGGAAAAACAAGCCCGACCTTGCATCGGTTAAAGCAGAAGTGGCAAAGGGAAACAGTCCTTCCCAGGCAAATGCCGGCTCTTTTGACCCTGTAACCATGGCTATCAACAGCAGGGCGGCAAATGATGTGATCAGGTATTTGATTGACCAGGAAGGTAATAGCGTGACTAAAAAGACCCACCACAGCAGGAGCTATTTGCATTGGGCGGCATCCGGCGGAAACCTGGAAATTGTGCAGTACCTGATAGAAAAAGGCGCAGATGTGCATTATGCAGATAGTTACGGTACGCCTGTTGCTGCTTATGCCGCTTCTACCGGCAATAATAATACGGCAGTATTTGATGCTTTATTTAAAGCCGGTGCAGATCCTAAACAGCGCTTCCAGGATGGAGCTACCTTGCTGATGCTGGGAGTGGCAGCCGATACTACTTTAAAGCTCACAGATTATTTTATATCCAAAGGACTGTCCATAAAAGATAAGGACAATAACGGAGCTACTGTTGCTGATTATGCAGCAAGGCTGGGCAATAAGCAGCTGATTGAAAAGCTGGTAAAAAGAGGCGTGAAGCCTACCAGCAATGCGCTGTTCTTTGCTACACAGGGATCCCGTATGTCCAGCAATGGGATCGATACCTATAAATACCTGGTAGATACCTATAAGCTGGATCCAAAGGCGATCAATAAAGACGGTGCCACCATGCTTCACCTGCTGGTGCGCAGACCGGATATGGAAGTGATCAATTATTTTCTCGGTAAAGGTGTGGATGTATCAAAGGCGGATAATGAAGGAAATACGGCATTGATGATCGCCGCTGCAGGCAGGGATGCAAAGCTGGTAAGCCTGTTATTACCTAAAGCAGGTAATATAAATACTGTGAACCAAAAAGGAGAATCAGCCTTAACAAAGGCATTCGAGAATGGCGCTGCAGAAGTTGCCGCCTTGTTATTAAGCAACGGCGCTGATATTAAGATAAAGGATAAAGACGGCAATAACCTCGCTTATTCCTGGTTCAATTCTTACAGGGAGGTTAGACCAGGTGGTCCGCAAGGTGCGCCAGGCGCTGCTTCCGCGAATGACTTTGAAGAAAAGCTCAGTCTGCTGAAAAAAGGTGGTATTGATGTAACTGCACCGCAGGAAAACGGCAGCACACTCTTCCATCTGGCTGTTGCAAAAGAAAGTATCAGTCTTATTAAAAAAGCCGCCGAGCTGGGTGCTGATATCAATGCGCAGGATAAAGAAGGTACCACTCCCCTGCATAAAGCAGCGCTGATAGCAAAGGACGACGCGATCCTGAAAACCCTGATTGCCAGCGGTGCAAAGACAGATATTAAAACCGAGCTGGATGAAACCGCTTATGAACTGGCTAAGGAAAATGATTTCCTGATCAAAGGCAATGTATCGATAGATTTTCTAAAATAACAATATGAAGTGTTTCTTAAAAGGAATAGGATTTTTGCTTTTTATCTCTTTCTCTCTCCCTGTTTTCGCCCAGTCAAGCAAGTATAAATGTATGCTGCAGATGATCTCTTACGAGGGAGAAGCCGCTTATGTTATTATATCACTGGTGAATCCTAAAGGGGAATATGAAAAAACACTTTCGGTATTGGGCCCCGATAAGAAATGGTATAACACCTTAAAAGAATGGTATAAGTTCCAGGAAAAAAGCAAAGAGAAGCTGAGCGCTGTTACAGGCGCCTCGGTTGGTGGTGGCGACAGGGCGGTAAGGACCATTGAAATTGAAGATGCCAAAATAGATAAGGGCTACACCCTGCGTTTCGAATCAGCGGTGGAAGAGCAGAAATATCATATCACGGATGTGGAGATTCCTTTAACGGCAGCCGGTATCACAGAGCGTGTGAATGGTAATGGATATATCCGCTTCGTTAAACTAAGTAAGGTGCAATAGGCTGAAATGACATTATCAATATGGAGGTATGCACACCTGGTTCTGGCTATAGTATCGTCGTTGTTTTTACTGATTCTCTCTGTCACCGGCGTTATCCTTGCGTTTGACGCCGTAAGCGAGAAGTATCCTGAATATAAAGTTTCAGCATTTCATTCCATTGATCTTGCGCAATCCGTTGCCGGGTTGCGCGAGGTATATCCGGAGATCATAGAGCTGTCTGTGGATCATAACCAGTTTGTGAGCATAGACGCCCTGGATGAAGAGGGTAATACTATAAAAGCCTATATCCACCCGGTTACGGGTGAAGTATTGGGCCCCACAAAGCCCAAGAGTGATTTTATCCAGTGGATAACCGCATTGCACCGGTCCCTGTTTTTGAAAGATGCCGGTCGTATCATCGTAGGAGTGGTTTCCTTTTTGCTTCTTCTCATTTCTATCACAGGCATTATTCTCATTATCAAACGGCAACAGGGTATCCGTCATTTTTTTGCAAAAATAAACCGTGATTTTTTTGCCCAGTACTTTCATGTCGTCAGCGGACGCTGGCTGCTGGTCCCTGTTTTCATTATTGCGCTTACCGGCACCTATTTGTTCCTGGTACGGATGAACCTTATCAAAAATCCAAACCAGGCGATAGAGCATGTTCAGGAGCCGGCAGCGTCTGACGCCAAAGAAGTAAAGGATTTTTCCGTTTTTCAGCAAACGAAATTATCGGTGGTAGAGAAGGTAGAATTTCCTTTTGTGCCTGATGACCCGGATGAACATTATATCCTGAAGCTGAAGGACAGGATGCTGATCGTTAACCAGATGGATGGCAGTATTGTAGAGGAAACGCGATATCCCTACTCTGTGTTAATGGAGAAGCTTAGCCTGGACCTGCATACCGGGAGAACCAATATGATATGGGCAATTATTTTAGGGATCGCTTCCCTGAACATCCTGGCTTTTATGTATACAGGATTTGCCATAACGTTTAAGCGTACACGTACAAAAGTTAAAAATAAGCTCAGGCCTGCGCAGGCAGAAATAGTAATATTGGTTGGTACGGAAAACGGGAGCACGCTGTTTTTTGCCAACCAGGTACATAAGCAATTGCTGGCAGATGGCCAGCAGTCTTTCCTGGCCGGTATGAACCAGTTAAAGGTTTTTCCGAAAGCCAGGCACCTGCTGATATTTACTTCCACTTACGGATTGGGTACGGCGCCTGCCAATGCCGGTCACTTTGAAGACCTGCTCCGGAAATTTCCTTTTTCTTCAGCGGTCAATTTTTCTGTTGTGGGATTTGGATCCAGGGCATATCCTGACTTTTGTGCTTATGCCAGGCAGGTAGATCACCTGCTGGGAGAAAAGGAAAACCTGACCCGGTTCCTGCCTTTTCATAGTGTAAATGATAAATCACCGGATGAATTTACGGAATGGGTAAAGACCTGGAGCGAGAAATCGCTGATGGCCCTGGCAGCTACTCCTGCGCTGTACAGTGAAAAAGTACCCGGGTTGAAAAAATTTAAAGTTGTTTTGAAGACGCAATTGTCACAGGATAATTCTACGTTCAGGGTATTACTGAAACCTGTTTCCCGCCTTAAATTCCAGTCGGGAGACCTGTTGGCTGTTTATCCTGCCCATGATAACCGCGAGCGTTTTTACTCCATCGGGCAGTATAAAGATATGATCAGGCTGGTAGTGAAGCTGCATCCCGGAGGCTTCGGCTCGGGGTTCCTGTACAGGCTGGAAGCTGATGCCCTTTTACACGGTCGGGTGATGAGCAATCCCAAATTTCATTTTCCACCGGACGTACCGGTAGCTATGATCGCCAATGGAACGGGCATAGCCCCTTTCCTGGGAATGATCCAAAACAATAAAAAGAAGAGCCCTGTGCACCTGTATGCCGGCTTCAGATATGATAACAGCCTGGCACAACAATACCGGCAGTTTGCCAGGGAAGAGATTGCCAATGGCACGCTCTCCGGTTTTGAGATCGCCTTCTCGCGGGAGCAACATTCCCAATATGTAATGGACCTGATCAGAAGGGATCAATCTTTTTTTATAAACCTGCTGGAGAATAGAGGCGTGATCATGATCTGTGGTTCGCTGCAAATGCAGCAGGATGTGGA
>Ga0222429_100340_pt1 | contig 44550 bp, 48 predicted proteins | sample 1B50Ametagenome_FD_182475 | JGI IMG/M metagenome (GOLD analysis project Ga0222429, IMG submission 182475) | Enriched microbial communities from leaf-cutter ant dump, University of Wisconsin, Madison, United States - 1B50A (version 2) | ecosystem: Environmental > Terrestrial > Nest > Insects nest...
GCCGGGAGTGTACAGGAAATTGATATCAAAGCATTTACTCCCGGTACCTATATCGTACGGCTGACCGATGGTAAATACACCAAAACACTAAGACTCATCAAAGAAAAATTGTAAAACAAGTAAAAAACGGCCTGTCATAAGCGTCTTAAAACGGTTATGACAGGCCTTAATCTTTACCCGAAGAAGTATTATTTTTGGACAAGCGCCCAGTCAAGGAAATCCTTGAACACTGCCTGCCACGTGTTAAAATTATGTTCACCGCCTTTCACTTCCAGGTAGGTGGTGTCTGCTTCGCTGTAGCCAATAGCCCGAAGCTCCTCAATCAGCTCCAGGGTGTCTTCTATAGAGTCAATGATGCCGTTATTGTTCCGGTCTTCGGTCTCATCGTGTGTGCCGCATTCAAACCAGAATCTTAAGCCGGGTTTAAAAGGCCCTTCTTTGACCTTATTATGCATGATCCGGTCGTGGTCTTCATCATAACCTTCCTCATAGCTTTTGCTCCTCCACCAGAAAGAGCCGCTGAATACCCCCGCTTTTGAAAACAGGCCGGGGTTTTCCCATACAATATCAAAGGCCGACAGCCCGCCCAGTGAAAAGCCGCAGAAATAGTTTTGGTCTGCTGCAGTAGAAGAGGGGGTAGTGCGGTGAATGTGCGGCATCATCTCTGCCGTGATAAAGCGCATATAAATGGTGGCCAGCGCTCCTCTTTTCTTGTAATCGGCCACAAAAGAAGTGCCGTATTCCTGCAGCCGCCTTTCATTGGTGTGGATACTCACCCATATAAAAGGAACTCCCCCGTTTTCATAATGCCGCTGGCAGAGCCGGGAAGGAGCCAGTTTCTCCAGGTCCTGGCCATCATTCATATATAAGGTAGGGAACCTCTGACCGGGGGCAGCATTTTGGGGCAGAATCAGATCGTAGGTGATTTCACGCTTCAGGAATTTAGAAAAAATAGTTTGATTCCGGATAATTTGAAAATAATTCGCTGCCAAAGTTTATTTGTTTAAAATAATATTTTGTTTATTGCACAGAGTAATATAATTTACCCTTTTAAAATACAAATGTAATAACTATGCAAGAACGGAACATCAATTTTTATTCTCATATTCTGGGCAAAAATCTTAGCCTGCAGATAATAGGGCATTGGGGATATCCGGTTTTGATGTTTCCTACTTCAATGGGTTCTGTAAGCCAGAACAAAGACATGGGGCTGATTAACAGTATAAAACCGTGGATAGACGGAGGCAGGGTCAAGATCTATAACATAGAAACCATCGACTTTGAGAGTTTTTATGGCAAAAACATTTCCCCGCATGACCGGGCCTATAATTATGAGCTCTACACCCGTTTTCTGATCAGTGAGCTGGTTCCTAAAATCCAGGAAGAAAATCATGTGCATCGTATCGGCCTGGCCGGCTGTAGCTTCGGGGCATATCATGCGGTGAATTTCGGATTTAAAAACCCCGATATCGCCTCTTTTGTGATCGGGATGAGCGGCTCGTATGATATCAGCAGCTTTATGCGGGGATATCACGACAATAACGTGTATTTTAACAATCCCGTGGAGTTCATGCCAAACGCCGAATCCTGGAAATTTAACCATATGAAAATTGTGCTGGGAACTTCCGACTGGGATATCTGCCGGAATGAAACCCTGCGCTTTTCGGAAATTCTTAAGCATAAGGGCATTAATCACTGGTACGACGAGAAAAAGTGGGCTAAGCACGATTGGCCGCTCTGGAATATGGCTTTCCCGGAATACCTGGATGCAGTATTAAAGTAATAAATCATAAATTTTTTATACAAATGAAAAAAGTAGGGATATTGTTCGGTATGGAAAATACCTTTCCATGGGCTTTTATTGATAAGGTAAACGAGAAAACGGGTAAAAAAGATATAGTAGCAGAACCCGTGCTGATCGACAAAGTAGAACAGGGTGTTCCTACAGATTATGCGGTGATCTTTGACCGTATTTCACAGGATGTACCTTTTTACAGGGCCTACCTCAAAAATGCAGCACTGGGCGGTGCTGCCGTGGTAAATAACCCGTTCTGGTGGAGTGCGGATGAAAAGTTTTTCAATAACTGCCTGGCAGTGAAACTGGGAATCCCGGTGCCTAAAACCCTCTTATTACCTTCCAAAGAACGCCCTGATGATACCTCGGATCAGTCGTTCAGGAACCTGGCCATGCCCATGGACTGGCAGTATATGCTGGACAGGGTAGGATTCCCGGCCTATATGAAACCCCATGCCGGTGGAGGCTGGAAAAGCGTATATAAGGTAGAAAACCCAGATGACCTGTGGGCCAAGCACGGTGAAACCGGCCAGCTGGTGATGCTTCTCCAGGAGGAAATAGTGTTTACGGATTATTACCGCTGTTACTGTATAGGGGGTAAATACGTGCATATCATGCCGTATGAGCCGCGTAATCCGCACCATCTGCGCTATGCCACGCAGCCTAAAACCCAGGGTGAGGCCCACAAGAAGCTGATGGCTACCATTACTGACTACGTGCTGAAGCTGAACCAGGCATTGGGCTATGACTTCAATACCGTGGAATTTGCCGTGCGTGACGGTATTCCTTACGCCATTGACTTCTGTAACCCGGCGCCGGATGCCGATATCAATTCGGTAGGACAGGCTAACTTTGAATGGGTAGTAGAAAATGCAGCTACGTTTGCGATTGAAAAAGCCAAAGCCCAGAAGCCGGGACAAAACAATTGTACCTGGGGCACCTTCGTAGCGCAGGCTTCTGCCCCTCCGGCACCCAAGGCTGCTCCGGCCCGTAAAGCTGCCGCTGCTCCGGCAGAGGAGAAACCGAAAAAAGTAGCAACGAAAAAAAGTAAATAACAATGGGACTGTTTACCCTGGGGATAGAGGAAGAGTTTCAGACCATAGACCCCGAGACAAGAGAGCTCAAAAGCCACATGTCTAAAATAGTGGAGGGGGGCAAGACCATCCTCCAGGAAAGAATAAAGCAGGAAATGCACCAGGCTGTGGTGGAAATGGGTACGGATGTCTGTGCCAATATCCAGGAGGCCCGGCAGGAAGTGACCTTTCTGCGGCAGAAGCTGCTGGAACTGGCCGATAACCAGGGACTGAAGATCGCTGCGGCGGGAACCCACCCGTTTTCTGACTGGCAGCATCAGCTCATTACCGAAGATGACCGCTATAACAAGCTGATTGATGAAATGCGGGATGTGGCCCGGGGGAACCTGATCTTCGGACTGCATGTGCATGTGGGAATTGACGACCGGAATGACGCCATCAGGATCATGAACCAGCTACGCTATTTCCTGCCGCATATTTTTGCTTTGTCTGTAAATTCACCTTTCTGGTGCGGCAGAAATACCGGTTTTCATTCTTACCGGGCCAAAGTCTTTGACAAGTTTCCGCGTACGGGCATACCGGAGCATTTTGAAAGCGCTTCCGATTATGATGATTACATCAAGCTGCTGATCAAAACCGGCTGTATTGATAACGGGAAGAAGATCTGGTGGGATCTGCGGCTTCATCCGTTCTATCCTACCATTGAGTTCCGGATCTGTGATGTACCTATGCGGGTGGATGAGACCATCTGCCTGGCCGCCATTATGCAGGCGCTGGTAGCCAAGCTTTACTCCCTGAAAGAGAAAAACCTCAGCTACCGTACCTACCCCAAATACCTGATCAATGAAAACAAGTGGCGGGCCGGGAGATACGGTATTCAATCCAAGCTGATCGACTTCGGAATTGAAGGCGAAGTGCCTTATTCCCAACTGGTGGATGAGCTGCTGGAATTCATCTGGGACACCGGCGTTCAGCTGGGTTCTACAGAAGAGATCAGCTATATCAGCACCATTATGAAAAACGGTACCGGTGCTGACCGGCAGCTGAGGGTTTACGAAGAAACGGGCAGCTTTGACGCCGTGGTAGACTACATGATAGAGGAGACAAAGTTCGGACTTTAGCTAAATTTTTCCGAAATTTGCGGTGCAGACCAATGGAAAGAAGATAATGGGTAATTTTAGAATAGGTGTTCTGGATTTGAATAACGGGGCACCTAATGAAGGGATGCGTTGCATCAAATACCTGATAGAAGAGTTTTTTATGCGGAAAGAGCTGGAAACCGATTACCAGGTATTTGATGTGAGGCAGGGCGACAAGTTGCCCGTTTATGATGAGTTTGACGTATATATTTCTTCCGGAGGCCCCGGCAGTCCTTTACTGGAGGGCACTCAGTGGGAGAAAGACTACTTTAAATTACTGGCGGATATCCTGGAGCATAACGGGAACCAGCCGGAGAAAATTTTCTTCTTTGCCATCTGTCATTCTTTTCAACTGGTGGTTCAGTATTTTGAGCTGGCACAGATCACCCGCAGAAAGTCTACATCATTTGGCGTAATGCCTGTGCATGTGGTAGAGGGAGAAGAGGAAGAACCCCTGTTTAAAGGTCTGGAAAACCCTTTCTGGGCAGTAGATTCCCGTGATTTCCAGGTGGTTCAGCCAAACAGAGACCGTTTTGAAAGCCTGGGCGCCCGGATTCTGTGCCTCGAAAAAGAGAGGCCGCATGTAGACCTGGAAAGAGCCGTAATGGCGATCCGTTTTACAGACGAGGTTTTCGGCACCCAGTTTCACCCGGAAGCGGATGCTGAAGGGATGTACCGGCATTTTCAGAAAGAAGAAAAGAAAAAGGCCGTTATTGAGAATTTCGGAGAAGAAAAACTGCAGAATATGCTGGAGTCGCTGGAAGATCCTGACAAGATTATGCTGACTGAGGCCGTTATTATTCCCACTTTCCTGGAAACCGCATTTCAACATAAGCTGGAACCCTCATGGTCAGAGAAATAAGACAACGTTTCAACGCCTCATTTTCTAATGAGAAATACGAACAGATGATCCGGGAGATTCATGCGGAGTTCCCGGAAATGCTGGATTTCCGGGTGGCTGAATCACCGGTTTTTGTAGGGCGAAATCTCAAAGCCAAGGTTTTGACCGCCTTCAATGATATTGTAGACCAGATCCGGAAACCTGATTTTCTGACCCTTACCCGGCGGGCTATCCCTGATCACCTTTGGGTGGATCATGAAAACCCGGTACCGGGCTGCCTGGCGGTAGATTTTGCCATTACCCGGGGAGAAAACGGGGAATATGAGCCACAACTGATCGAGTTGCAGGGTTTTCCGTCGCTTTTCGGATACCAGTCTTACCTGGCGGGTAAATTCAGGAAGTTTTTTGATACCGACCGGGGGTATTCAGAGTTTTTTAACCGCCTGAATACCATGAGCTATACACAGGAAATGAAGAAATTCCTGCTGGGCGATTCTCAGCCGGAGAATACCATCCTGCTGGAAATTTATCCTGAAAAGCAAAAAACCCGCCTGGATTTTGCCCTTACCCGTAAGCTGTGGGGAATAGAGCCGGTATGTGTGACCCGTATCCGGAACTCGGGAACCGGGCTTTATTACGAGGAGGGAGGAAAGAAGATCACCATAGAAAGGATTTATAACCGGCTGATCATGGATGACCTGGAACGGAATTTCCCGGATCTTAAGCTGGAAGTAGATTTTAACAGGGCTTCTGATGTGCAGTGGATATCGCATCCCAACTGGTTTTACCGCGTATCTAAATTCAGCCTGCCTTTGTTTAAATCAAAATACATCCCGGAAAGCAGGTACCTGTCTGATTTTAAGGAGCTGCCTGCCGACCTGGAAAATTACGTGTTGAAGCCGCTCTTCAGTTTTGCGGGTGCCGGGGTGATCATTGATGTGACTCCGGAAGATATTGCTAAAATACAGGATCCGGAAAATTACCTGCTGCAGCGGAAAATTGCTTATGAACCCTGTATTGAAGATACCCGGGGCGATAAAATCAAATGCGAGATCCGCCTGCTGGCCATCTGGCCGGATGGGGCCGACAGGCCCAGGCTTGTGACCAACCTGGCGCGTTTAAGCCGCGGAAAGATGATCGGGGTAGATTTTAACAAAGATTTTGACTGGGTAGGAGGAAGTATAGGATTCTACGAAACCAATTGATGAACTTAAGACAGCTTTTTTTAAATAATATAGCCCAGACCTCGGAATTCCCCTTAGCTCTTGAATTTACTTCGGCCGAGGGGAGTTTTTTGTTAGACCGGGAGGGGAAAAAGTACCTGGATCTCATTTCAGGAATCTCAGTGAGCAATGTAGGGCACCGGCATCCGCGCGTGGTGCAGGCCATTAAAGACCAGGTAGATCAATACATGCACCAGATGGTGTACGGCGAGTTTGTGCAGTCGCCGCAGGTACGGCTGGCGGCAGAATTAGTGAAAACACTGATCACCACGCATCGCGGGCAGGAAATAGATAATGTATTCTTTACCAATTCAGGAACCGAAGCGGTAGAAGGGGCCATGAAGCTGGCCAAACGCTATACGGGAAAAAGCGAGATCATTGCCTGCCGTAACTCTTACCACGGTTCCACGCAGGGGGCGCTTTCATTAGGAGAAGAGCATTTCAAACGGAATTTCAGGCCGCTTTTACCGGATATCGGCAAGATAGAGCGAAATGACGCGGCATCACTGCAGAAGATCACCCACCGTACGGCCGCGGTTATCATTGAGCCCGTAGGAGCTGAATCCGGCATCCGGATCACAGAGCCGGCCTTTATGAAGGCACTGGCAGAAAGGTGCCGCGAAACGGGGACCTTATTGATCTTTGATGAGATACAGACCGGGCTGGGACGTACCGGCTATACCTGGGCGATGCAGAAGTTTGGTTTTGCGCCTGATATCGTGCTTTCGGCCAAGGCATTAGGCGGCGGACTCCCGCTGGGCGCCTTTATGGCCCCCAAAGAAATCATGTCGGTATTCCGTGAAAACCCTATCCTGGGACATATTACTACTTATGGCGGTAACCCGGTTTCGTGTGCGTCAGGCCTGGCCAGCCTGCAGGTGCTGATGGAGGAGATTGATCTGAATGAAGTAAAGCGGAAAGGCGAACGGATCCGGAGTATATTTGAAAAACATCCTGAAGTAAGAGAGGTGAGGGGAGAAGGCCTGATGCTGGCTGCTGAGTTTGCCGATTTCCCCATGCTGAAGGCTTATATTGACCGGTATATCAGCCTGGGAGTCATTACCGACTGGTTTTTGTATTGTGATAATTCCATGCGGATCACCCCACCGTTAAATATTCGTGATGAAGAAATAGACGCGCTGGAAGAAATTATTCTTTCGGTGAAAAAGTAAGGCCTCGTCACCGAGGCCTTTTATTTATATTGCTGCATTCAGTTTCTGAACCAGTACGTGCTTAGGCACTGCACCTACAATCTTATCTACCAGTTCTCCCCCTTTGAAAATCATCAGAGTAGGGATAGAACGTATCCCGAATTGGGCGGGAATAGTGCTGTTTGCATCCACGTCCATTTTACCAACTACTGCCTTTTCACTGTACTCTCCGGCTATTTCTTCTACCACAGGACCTATCATTTTGCAGGGTCCGCACCACTCAGCCCAAAAATCTACTAAAACAGGCTTGTCAGAATTTATTACATCCTGAAAGTTGTTGTCTGTAATTTCTATTGCGTTTTTCGCCATTTTTACAATTATTTATTTTATTGAATTTAAAACAAACAAAACCACAGTTTTAGTTCCTTTCTTTGTAAATGGCAGATTTTTAGGCAATTATGTGGAAAGTTCAAATTTAATCCGTTATTTTTGCGAAAATTTTCAAATCATTAAATTAATAAGCATGAAAGTTACGCTGTCTAAATTAGATAAGTTAGTTAAAGAAGGAAAGATTGTAGAAGCATTTGATACGTATTTTAGTGATGATGTGGTTACGGCCGATGAAGGCGGAAATAAGACCACTTCAAAAGCGGAAAAGAAAGCTTTACTGGAAGGTTTCTTCAATGAATTTACCAAAACCGAAGAAATCTCACTTTTCGACAGCTTCATTGACGGAGATACATCCTATTCTAATTTCCGTTTTGTTTTCAGCAAAAATTCCGGTGAAAAATTCCAGTGGGATGAAGTGATCATCCGGAAGTGGAAAGATAACCTGGTGGTTTCCGAGTTTTATTCTAACCAGGATTACGCCGAACTGAAGAAGTCATTAGTGAAAGCCGAGCCTGCAAAGAAAGCCCCTGCTAAAAAGGCTGCAGCTCCTGCAGCAGAAAAGAAGGCAGCCGCTCCTAAAGCAGAAAAAGCAGCTCCTAAAACAAAAAGTGCAGCCCCTAAGGCAGAGAAGGCCGCTCCTAAAGCTGCAGCTGAAAAAGCAGCTCCGGTGAAAAAGGCGGCAGCTTCTAAAGCTACGGCTAAGAAAGCCAATTAATAGCTCACGGATTACACAGAAAAACACAGATTTTTCAGGCTACCAGCTTTACTCATTAAAAATGAATGGAGCTGGTAGTTTTTTTAGTTCCGGGTAGAATTCCTGGTAGAGTTCCGGGCGGGAAGTAAACACCACCTGCCCCGTAGGGGCATAACTTCCCCAGCCCCTGGACGAAGTCCGGGATTTCCGGGTTTCCGGGATTTCGGGAATTTCGGGTTTTCGGGGCCACGAAAACCAATCCCCCCTCCCACAAAAAAAGAGCCGCATCAGCGGCTCTCCTTCTTTATTGCATCAGCAAAAATTATTTCCCTACATTATCCGGATTCAGCAGATCGTAGAACTGATCCAGTTTAGGCATCAGGATGATCCTTGTTCTTCTGTTGGTAGAACGGCCTTCCGGTGTACTGTTAGAAGCAAGGGTATTGTATTCACCTCTACCTGCAGCGATGATCTTATTAGGATCTACTCCGAAACGGGTTTGCAGTGTTCTTACTACAGAAGTAGATCTCTTCACGCTCAGATCCCAGTTATCTTCGATACAAGCGGTATTGATGCTTACGTTATCGGTATAACCTTCTACCATTACTTCCAGGTCAGGACGCGACTTGATGATAGCTGCTACTTTCTCCAGAACCGAATGTGCTCTCGGAGAGATTTTGTAGCTTCCTGAAGTAAACAGCATTTTGTCAGACAGGTTCACCATTACTACGGTTTTGTCTACTTTTACTTCTACGTCAGTATCATCCAGACCGTCTTTCAGAGCAGCTTTCAGGTTAACTGCCAGAGCCAGGTTCATTGAATCGGCTTTAGACTTCGCTGCCTGAAGCAGGTTAATGTACTTGTCTTTTTTCTCCAGCTGAGCTAAAGTACGGTTGATGTTCTCGTTAGCTGACTGGCTCAGAACGGTCAGACCGCCTACCTGCTCCATTTGAGAATCTCTCACCTTTCTCAGGTCTTCGATCTGCGATCTCAGATCTGAAATCTGGTTATCCTTAGATGAGGCGTTAGCCGTAGCTCTGTCACGTTCCTGTTCACAGGCAACCAGTTTGTTTTTGAAATCATTCACTAATTCGCCTCTTCTTTCCAGATCAGCTTTTGTACTGGCCAGTTCTGACTGAAGGCTGGCATATTTCTTTTTTGACACACAAGAAGTAAATGCAAGACCTACCAGCAAAGTGTAAATTAGTTTCTTTGTAACTCCCATGATAAATTCTGTTTTTTTATAAGGTATAAGAAGTTGCAAATATATACTTTATACCTTTATAATCATTTTAAAAAAGTACTTTTTTTAGAAAAATCTCCCGGAATATAGCCTTTCTGATGATTTAAAGGCCGGTGATCCGGGCGTTATCCCAGTTCTGCCTGCAGCTTTTTCGGAAGCCCGCTTTTCACCAGCCCGTAAGAGTCGGTGATCAGTTCACGGGTCAGGACCGGGTTTTTCAGCGTATTGGTTATTGAAATCCAGTGAACTTTATTCAGATGGTAAGCCGTGTTAATGTAAGAATACTCATTTCTGAGGAACTCATTCTTATCAGGTGTATTCTTCAGGGCAATCTGCGGAAACTCTGTGTCCAGCGGCACCAGGGCATATATCTTCCCCATCACCTTATACACCAGGGTCTGCGGCCCGAAGGGTGTTTCTTCGGTAATGCCTTTAAAATTCAGGCAAAATTCCCTTAATTCCTCAATGTTCATCAGCGGGTAAAATAACGCACGGCCATTACAATCAGCGCAATACCAAACATGATGATGGAGATGCGGTTGATGCCATGCATAATTTTCAGGTTACTGCTCGAAGGGTATTTCCCTTCCCGGTCTTTGGTGAAGACCCGGCCGAAATATTGAAATACAGGGGCGATCTTTAATAACTCGATGATTTTTCCCATGATTTTGTTTAAAATAATGTTACAATATTATATGGTGTGTGGACCATCGGCCCCGGGTTTCGGTTTTCGGTTCCCGGTTTCGGTTTTCCGTTTCGGATTCCGAATTTCGGCCCCGGATTTCGGCCCCGGATTTCATCCAGGGGCTATGCATGTTATGCCCCTACGGGGCAGGTGGTCAAAGTTTCCCGCCTACACGGAATTATTCACCACTGGCCACGGTTTCCGGTTCAATCCAGTTTCCGTCTTCGCGGATCAGGTTGATCAGTTCATCCACGGCATTCTGGGAAGAAACTGACCGCTTGACTACTGTTTGTCCTCTATATAACGAAATTTTATCCTTTCCGATTCCCACATAGCCATAATCTGCATCGGCCATTTCTCCCGGGCCGTTAACAATACAGCCCATAATACCGATTTTAATGCCTTTCAGGTGATCGGTACGTTTGCGGATCATGGCCGTGGTTTCCTGGAGGTCAAACAGCGTACGGCCGCAGGAAGGGCAGGAGATGTACTCGGTTTTGGAAATTCGCGTTCTGGCGGCCTGCAGGATACCAAACCCGAGGCTGTTGACGGCCCGTGTATCTGCTGAACCCGAGATCATAAGTCCGTCACCAAAGCCCTCAAGGAACAGCCCGCCGATATCCGTAGCGGCTTTCAGCTGTATGTCTTCCAGGCTTTCACCCGAATAATTCCGGCTGAAAATCACCGGCAGACGGATGCCCGCGCCGGCAATGGCGGATAAAATACTCCGGAATTCCTGGAAAGGGTTAGGGCGCACTGAATGCAGTACCAGCACCATATGCTGCAGGCCGGCCAGCCGGGTGATTTCTTCTTTCGTCCATTGGGAGGCTTCTATCCGCACAAAATTCACCAGGGGATGTTTCTCCTCTGCTGAAAAGTATTCACTTAATCCGAAAAGGGGCAGTTTATTTACCTTGTCGGCATGCTGTGCCCATGCCGGAAAATCCAGGATCTCTTTGAGCCCGTTAGGAAGCATAAAAGAAATGGGCCGGCTTCCCGAATAAATATAATCGGCCCCCAGGTCGTTCATTTTCCATTTATCAGGCAACGGCAGGTAGAAATGCCCGATGTTTTTCAGGTCCTCTATCTCCACCTTTTCCAATGCCGAATAGTCGGCAATGACCCGCGGAACGTGGGTTCCGCCCAGGTTGGCCACCTCTTCGGTTGCTCTCTTTTTGTAAGTGAAAGGATGTAAAACGCCGGTATCGGCTTCCGGAAGGGTATAATTCTCCGGGTTGATAAAGTAGCGTCTGACCAGGGCTTCGGCCACAGGGGCTTCAAACTCAGGATCTTCCGTAAGGCTCACCCGTACGGTATCGCCCAGTCCGTCTTCCAGCAGCGTGCCTATGCCCATTGACGACTTGATCCGGCCGTCTTCTCCTTCACCGGCTTCCGTCACCCCCAGGTGCAGCGGATAGGGCTTCATGTTTTCTTCGGCCAGCCTTTGCGACAGCAGCCGGTAAGCATGTACCATCACCTGCGGGTTGGAAGATTTCATGGAAAGCACCACATTATAATAATGCTCGTCTTCACAGATCTTCAGGAACTCCAGGGCAGATTCCACCATGCCGGCCGGAGTATCTCCGTAACGGCTCAGAATACGGTCAGAGAGAGAGCCATGGTTGGTGCCTATACGCATGGCCGTACCATACTCTTTACAGATCTTCACCAGGGGCAGAAACCGCTCCCGGATCCGCTGCAGCTCGGATGCATACGACTCATCGGTATATTCAATGTGCTCAAATCGCTTTTTATCCGCATAATTTCCCGGGTTGATCCGTACTTTTTCCACAATTCTTGCCGCCAGCTCGGCCGCATTGGGAGTAAAGTGGATGTCGGCTACCAGGGGCGTGTTAAAACCTGCTGCACGGAGCTCATTCCGGATGTTCTCCAGGTTTTGGGCTTCTTTTACACTCGGAGCCGTAATTCTCACCAGCTCGCAGCCGCTCTCAATCATCCGGATGGTCTGGGCCACCGATCCTGCCGTATCCATGGTATCTACCGTGGTCATCGACTGGATACGGATAGGAAAATCCGACCCTATTCCCAGGTCACCCACCATTACGGGGTTAGTAATACGCCTGGAATAGCCGGTTAATGAATTGCAATACGACAACATAGTTTGCTCTTAATGAAATCAGCTACAAATATACTAATTTGGTTCCGCCCAAACTCATTCCGCGTAAAAATGCTTAATTTTGCAGATTGAAAATGGAAACAGCGATAACAACGGAACTTCCGGTGATGGAATACTTCTATACCCTGCAGGGGGAGGGGTTTCATAGTGGAAAAGCGGCTTATTTCATCCGCCTTGGCGGCTGTGATGTGGGATGTGTATGGTGTGATGTAAAGGAGTCGTGGGACGCAGACGTGCACCCGCGCTATACCGTGGAGCAGATGGTGAAAGATGCCGCTGCTTTCCCGGGCAGAATGGCCGTAATTACGGGGGGAGAGCCTCTGATGTATAACCTGGATGCTCTGACCCTGGCTTTAAAGCAGGCTGGTTTTCAGACCAATATAGAGACCTCCGGGGCACACCCGCTTTCAGGGCATTGGGACTGGATCTGCTTTTCACCCAAGAAATTCAAGGCGCCGCTGGAAGAGTTTTACGAAGTGGCCCATGAACTGAAAGTGATTATTTTCAATAAGTCGGATTTTGCCTTTGCCGAGCAGCATGCCGCCCGGGTCAATAAAAACTGCAGGCTGTTTCTCCAGGTGGAATGGGAGAAAAGAGAAAAGATGATGCCCCTGATTGTGGAGTATATAAAAGAGCATCCCCAGTGGCGGGTAAGTATACAAACCCACAAATACATGAATATCCCATGATCTTCAGAGCCACCGTGCAGGACGCCGCCACCATTATCGGCATTGCCGAAAGGTCATGGGCAGCTACCTACCGGGAGATTCTTTCTCCCGAACAATACGATTACATGATCGGAAAGTTCTATTCCCTTCCGGCCATTGAGCAGATGCTGAATGAGGGGAACCAGGTTTTCCTGCTATACCAGGCCGGTCCGGAAGCAAGCGGCTTTATTTCTTATGAGCCCGATTGCCCGAAACCCGGGTATTGTAAAATTCATAAGCTTTATGTCCTCCCGGAAGTACACGGTACGGGAGCCGGGCGGAAGCTGGTGGATGCCGTTACGGAAATAGCGCTCAGCCGGCAGTGTCGCTACCTGACTTTGAATGTCAATAAATACAATAAGGCGCTTGGTTTTTATAAGAAAACAGGGTTCAGAATAGATTATCCCGAAGTTATTGATATTGGCCGGGGGTATGTGATGGATGATTACGTACTTATAAAAAACTTAACCCCACCCTCAGAGAGAGTGGGGTAAGTACCTATTCAACCCTAACCTATTAAACTATGAAATGATTTTAAAGACTTGTCTGTTGAGCCAGCTCAACTACCGGAAGAATCACCGCACCTGATTTTTTTACATTCCAGATGTAAGTGTAAACTGCCTGGCTGAAAGAGATCTGTTCTGCCATGTTTTTCAGCTCTTTTTTACCGGAAGAGGCCAGCGATTTATTCAGGTTCTCTGCAGCTGCAAAGAAATCCGCTTTGGTTTGCTCATCCAGATTGTAAAAATTAGCGGGATCTTTGCTGTACATTTCTGTTACCGCCAGGTAAAGATTCAGATCCTCACTGTTTTTCTTAATGATTTTCTTTCCTTTTTTATTCAGTGTGTTCACTACTTCTGTTGTACTTTTTATCTGAAGCTTGTTGCCGTCGTTGGCTGAAGCTGTAGTAAAACAGGTGGCAAGGATAGTACTGATAAGGACCAATGTTTTTAATTGCTTTTTCATTTTATTCTTTTCTTTAATGTTTGTTTCTTTGTTTATTGCACTTTTATCGTGGTGCAAAATTGAGAAGAATAAAATCATCTACCAAATTTTATTTGGCATAAAAAACAGAATAATATTTTGATTTATGTGCCCTAATTGTTAAATTTTGGTTAAAATTGCATAAATTTAAAATCATTTTTGAAATAATATTTTTCTTATTGGCCGCTTAGGTTATAGAAAATATTTTTTTACAGCAAAGTGAAAAATTCTTTAAAAAGTACAATTATTCGTTGTATAAATTCATAGTACGTGTGATTCCGGCCGTACAAAAGCTGAAAATCATCTCTATGGCTTTATCGATTTTCGGAGAAAGTACCAGCAATTCATCTTCCGTGAACCGGCCCAGGACCCAGTCGATTTGTCTTCCTCTTGAAAAATCATCCCCGATACCTATCCTTAAACGGGGGTAAGCATCTGTATGAAGCAGCTCCTGTATATTTTTAAGCCCGTTATGGCCTGCTGAAGAGCCGCGCTCTTTCATGCGGAGCTTTCCCAGGGGGAGGGCCAGGTCATCTACCAGCACCAGTACATTTTCCAGGGGAATTTTCAGGTGGGTCATCCAGTACACCAGCGCCTTACCGCTGAGGTTCATATAGGTGGTGGGCTTAATGAGGGTAAGATGGTGTCCTTTATGCTTCATTTCGGTCACGTATGCATGGCGTTCCAGTTTAAAGTTCAGCCCGTTGTCTATAGCTATCCGGTCCAGAACAATAAACCCGGCATTATGTCGGGTCAAAACGTAGTCGGGGCCTGCATTACCTAATCCTACTATCAGGTATTTCATTTTCTTTCTTTTTATATACGCAAAATTAAGGCTATTTTTGCCTATAATTAAATTCTTCGGATGCAAAAGAAAAGGCTTTTGTTAGGGCAGACCCTGCTGGATATTACGCTGAAACGATTATGCCAGGAAATTGTGGAGAACCTGGATGAAGGGATTCCGACTGTTTTGCTCGGCCTGCAGCCCCGCGGGGTTTTCCTGGCCGAGAGGCTGAATCATTTCCTGAAGACTGAATTTGACACCCATTTACCGTTGGGTCACCTTGATGCCACGTTTTACCGCGATGATTATAACCGGGGCGGGAATATCCTGAAGCCGAATTCCAATAAGATAGACTTTATTATAGAAGATAAGAAGGTGGTACTCATTGACGATGTGATTGCCACGGGTAGAATGGTAAGGGCGGGAATAGATGCCATGCAGGTGTTTGGCAGGCCCGCGCGGGTGGAGCTCCTCTGCCTCATCAACCGTAAGTACGAAAGAGACCTGCCCATACAACCCGACTACGTAGGACAGGGCGTTAATACCCTCGACAGCCAGAAAGTGCTGGTGGAATGGAAAGAGCAGGGATTTGCAGAAGATTCCATCTGGATCATTGACTGATGGAGGAATTCAGTGCGGGCCTGGTGCTTTCGGGATACCTGCAGGGAGTTTTTCCTATGGCAGAATCGGATGACGGCACCATTTACTGGTATTCCCCTGATCCGCGGTGTATTATTCCCCTGGAAAATTATCACCCCGCCCGTTCGCTGCGCCCGGTACTGAACCAGTCCAGGTTCCAGATAAAGATCAATACGGCCTTTGAAACGGTCATGCGGCTTTGTTCTGCTCCACGCACGGAAGACGACGGTATCTGGATTTCCGAACAGATCATTGAAGTATATACGCACCTGCATGAGCTGGGGTTTGCGCACTCGGTAGAGGCCTGGTACGAAGGCGAGCTGGCCGGTGGCCTGTACGGGGTTTCCCTGGGGAAAGTCTTTTTCGGGGAATCGATGTTTCACCGCGTACCCAATGCTTCAAAAGTAGCTTTTCATTTGCTGATAGAGCGCCTTCGTGAAAGAAAATACGGGCTGCTGGATTCCCAGTTTATGAATGACAATGTAAAGCGGTTCGGGGCGGTAGAGATTGCTAAAAAAGAGTTCCTGGCACTTCTTAAGAAGAATGTGAGTTTGGAGAAGTGGTTTGTTTAATTACTTGAGCCCCGCTATTGCAAAACCGAATGTTATAGTTTGCCTTGTTCTTCAATATTATTTTCATTTTATAGTTGGATTAGTTCGTTTTCCAATAAATATTCTTTTCTAATTTTCTGGTTCATTTTATTCATAGCCGAAATGAATAAATCATCGGATTCTTTAGGGTTGATTTCTTTCAGAATTTTGGCTTTTACCAAAGAAAAATAGATGTGTTCGTTGGGTAATTCTTTTTCAATTTTTGAAAGAATCATCAAAGCATCATCGGTTTTGCCCATTTTGCTTAAACAAAAACAATAGTTCAGTTTTACAATAGGCGACTGCGAAACTTGTTGCATCAATTCATAGAGTTTTACAATATCATTCCAATCGTTTTGCGTTAATTGACTTATTGAAATATACTTGCTCATAATGACCGATTCAAGATAAAACTTACTGATTTCTTTTGGCTTTTTGAGATAATAAAAGCCCAAGTTGAGTAATTCTTTATTCCATTTTTCACGATTTTGATTGAAAAAGGAAATGAGCTTTCCATCATCAATTTTTGCAGGAATTCTTGCAATATGAAAACAAAAAAGAGCCAACAGGTTGCTTGTTGAATCACTTGGATATTGACTTAACAAAAATTTTGTCAAAGCAAATGCTTCCAAACATAAATCTTCATTTATAATATTTTCCGTCTTTTCGCTAAAAGAGTCAAAACCGATATTGAAAACTGCATAAAAAATTTCTTCCGCAATGGCAATAGCTCGTTGATTAGCTGAAATTGTATTCAGGTCAACTGTATTGCCGTTAAACTCAAGCTGAATATTTTTCTTTGTTCGGTTTATGCTTTTGTAAATTGCTTCCTGATTAATTAAAGTACTGTCGCTTATTTCTGCTACGCTTAAACCGAAAATATTTTTGAGAGTAAAAAGTATTTTGGCTTGATTTGAAACATTTTCCAAAGAAGCAATGAAGATAATCGTTTGAAGCCGTAAATCAGTTTCATGGCTGATTGATAAAGTATCTTCAACCTGTTCGACGTAAAAATTATGGTTTTCTTTTCTTTTTTTAATTTGGTTCAACACATCGTTACGAGCAACAATGAAAAGCCAATTTTCTTTGTTATTTGGAACATTATTTTTTGTCCAAACTTTCAAGGATTTCAAAAATGAATTTTGAATAGCGTCCTCGATTTCAGAAACGTAATTTGTGCCAAATTGATTTAATAATCCTGAAAACAGCTTTCCATATAATGCTCTGTAATTTATTTCTAAATTACTGCTCATAATCTTCTATTTGCATTATCGGACGGATTTCGGTCGTTCCTCCATAATGATGCGTAGGGCATTCTTTAGCTAATTTTACAATCGTCTCTAAATGGTCCGCTTTCAACAAATAATAACCGCCGATAATTTCTTTGGATTCCAAATATGGTCCGTCATTCACTACACAATCTTTTCCTGTGATGAGTACACCTTTTTCGTGCAGTCCGTCTCCTGAAATAAAATGTCCGGTTTCGGCTAATTTGTTTGCCCAATTCATATGAGCATTCGCCAATTCCTCCATTTCTTTTGGAGATAATTCGCCTAATTTTTCAACGTCTTCGTGAAGTAATAATAAGAACTGTTTCATTGCAAATTGTTTTTAAATTTCAGTAAAGACATTTTGGTATTTCGGTTTTGGACATTTTTCTCGTTTTTTTTTAACTGTCGTTTCGGTAAGCTCACACATAACGGGCCACGTATTGGTGATGGGCGGGATTTTTAGCACTAACGTTCATACGAAGAACGAAAGTTGAATTTGTCACTCTATTTCTTGTCAAGCTAATGACAGCCCTTGTTATAAAAAGGTTCAACCGTAACACTAGGATTTATGCCGATAAAGTTTTGCCTGTTTTGAGCTACTGTTTTTAAAGATACTATCAAGATTAAAAGTAAGATATAAATATGTAATCTCATTTGCGTATTCTATTTTCAAGGGAATAGATATTTGCCGAAAATTCCCCAAGATACCAATCCGGTTATTACTGAAATCCAAAGTTTTATTATTCCGACAATTCCCGATTTTTTATAGATAAGGACAGAAAAATAGAGGCAGGCGAATAGGGTAATCAATAAAGCAATAATTGATACCACTATCGGACTTATATTCATATTTATAGCAAAATTGTATTCATCAAAGTTTGGGCTTGACACAGTCCCTTTGAAGCTGCCAATCAGAAACGGAATATTTACCAACCCCCTAAGAGTAGTTGCTATTCCTAAAATGAACCAAATAGGGTTAATTTTGCTACGTGTTTTAACAACTCCGATGATTAGAAACAGATAAGAAATTAAGGGTCCTGCTATACTAATCAATCCTTTTTGGAGTCCCGTCAAATGGTCGGTATCTGAACTGACGGAAGCATAATGCAGTACAATATTTTCTGCTCCAAAAAACAAGCCCGTTAAATAATGTCCCGACTCATGACACAATGCGTTTATAGGAATCAACAGTATTCCTAATAAAATCCATTTGACGAAATCTTTCATTTCTTTAATTTTTCAACGGTTTTATTTAATTCATTTACCAAAAGCCTTTCATTGTACAGGTAATCATTGGTTAATAATTCGAGAATTGCAATCATATCCAATATCTTGGATTCTGAACTCATAGCCATTAATTTTTGGGTTATTCTATCTCCAAATTCCTGATTGACATCAAGTATTTGATAAGCAGAAGAAATTTGCTTTACTTCATCAATGTCCATATTCTGTATGATTCCGCCAATTTTTGCACTTTCAAATGCGATATTTTCCAATCTGGTAATTCCAATACCTGCCCAACCGGGTATTTGTTCTGCACGGAATTGATGATTTGCAAAGTAGGTGGAATAAGCAATTTCTTCCGAAAGGTTTGTCCGTAAACTATCAAAGCCCTTTTTGATTTCTTCGTGATAGTGAATATTTCTGTTTAAGATTTCTATATTGGTTTCCAGCTCACTCACAATAAAACTTCTGGATTTCGTAGTGTTTTCTTTTATTTTGCTATTCGATTTGTATTCGCTGACCATCATTCCCAGAAATACCCCGAAGGCAACAATCGTCAGCTCAATCAGGTATTTCAAAATTGGTCTTTTTAAGTTCCGTATGGTTTTCCCTATATTCTTCATATGTTTAAGCTTTGTTTTGGCTGGTCTTGTTTACAATGATCGCTAACTCATAAATATATGCAATAATTGTAGTAGTTTTTGGGTTATTCTGTATTATTTATTGAAAACATTGCATTTTTACGTGCGTCATTATTTTTTGAGGTGGCCCAAATCTGGTAAATTCATTCAATAGCCAGGCCGATGCCACTTTCCAAGAGATGCGTAGCATAATGGTATCTACCTAAGTAACTGTATCTTCCCTGGTTTGAAGTGAGAGGTTCCCTTTGGCCGGAATATATCTATCTGAGCACCTCCCTGTAAATATCCTCCAGCAGCTGCATCACCTTTTCTTTCGTGAACCGGGCCTCATAGGTCTTAAATCCGGCTTCTCCAACTGGCTTTAGGTCATGATTTCTGTAAATCTCTTTGATTTTTCCTGAAAAATTCCAGGGGTCAATCAAAAAACCGTTTTTGCCGTCTTCAATCACCTCTCCTGCGGCCACCTCCTGTGAAAGAATCACCGGGGTTTTCAGTGAAAAACCTTCCAGCAGCGCCAGGGGAAAACCCTCCAGGCAGACAGAAGGGATAACAATGCCCTTACACGCCAGGAGGTATTCACCGATCTTTTCACGTTTCATGTAGCCCAGGTGCCGGATATTCGGGCCGGCCGGTAAATTTCGTAAGGGGCCGTTGCCGATAATCCGCAGGGGTGGTGCACCTGGAGCATTAAAGGCCTGAAGTAGCTGCCTGACGCCTTTCTCCTCCGACAGGCGGCCGATAAAAAGAAAGAAAGGCTCCTCATCTGAAGAAAGAGTGCCGGGAGCCAGAGGCTCAATAAAATTAGGCTTTACATATATATTGTCTTCAGGAATGGAGAGACGTGCGTGAAGCAGCAGGTTTTTGGCGTAAGCGGTCAGGGGCAGGAAGGCATCCACGTTTTTCCAGGTGCCCAGCCAGGCGTGCAGGCGGTAGGTAAATGCCGTGAGAAATGTTTTGGGGACGGATCCGTCCAGTACTCCCTTTCTGACCGCATCCCAGGGGAAATTCTTGCCCAGGCTGCCCATATATCTTTCTCCTTTGTAGAACAGCAGGGCTGAAGGGCACAGCAGCCGGTAATTGTGAAGGGTAAACACCACCGGTATATTTAAGCGGCGGGCCGTACGGAAAAGAATGGGGCCTGAGGCGTAATGAATATTATGAATATGAATGACGTCAGGGGCAAATTCCCGGATTTTCTTTCTCAGGCGGAAAGAAGCAAAAATATTATAGGGATAAAGCAGGTACTGAACCAGCCCGGCCGCGCCTTTTCGGTTACGGAAGGTCAGCCGGTCTGTGGTATGCCGTTCCTGCAGGGCATCTGATTCCTGGTGAAAAACCCCGTCTTCCCCGCCGGGATCCTGGTAATAGTTATGAACAAGTAATATCCGCATCCGTATTCCGGTTTATCCATCCCTTATCCGGGCTTCTTTCTTTCAGTTGATTCAGGGTCAGACGCCTGACCGGGTGAACAAAATCAGGGGCAATTTCTGCGAGCGGGTACAGTACAAAATTTCGTTCTGTCAGCCGCGGGTGAGGTACGGTCAGCTCCGGCAGGCTGAAATGATAGTTTTCAAAAAACAGGAGGTCAATGTCCAGGGTACGGCTGCCCCATTTTTCCTTTCTCTCACGGCCGCATTCCTGCTCTATCTCCTGCAGGGTCTGTAATAACTGAAGAGGCAGGAGGGGGGTGGTCACTTCTGCTGCCAGGTTAAAATAGCTGTTCTGCCCTTCCACTCCCCAGGGTTCGGTTTCATACAGGCCGGAAACTTTCTTCAGCTTACCTATTCTTTCACAAATCTTTTGCAGGCCGGCCCTGAGGTGTTCCTGCCTGTCTCCCAGATTACTGCCCAGCCCCAGAAATACAGTGAACATGACTATACCAGGGTCATATTGTAAGAAGCTACGGTCTTGGAAATCTCTTTCAGCAGGTCCGGATTTTTCTCAATGGCATTACCGATCACAATCACGTCTGCGCCGGCTGATAATGCTTTGCGCGCGTCTTCGGTGGTGCGGATTCCCCCGCCTACAATTACCGGTACGGACACCGTGTTTTTGACCATGCGGATCATCTCTTCCCGTACAGGAAATAAAGCGCCGGAGCCGGCATCCAGGTAAATATATCGCAAACCCAGCATTTCACCGGCCAGGGCTGTGGCAGCCGCCACATCAGGCTTATCTGCCGGAACGGGGGTAGTGTTACTGATATAGCTCACGGTAGTGGGCCGTCCGCCGTCTACCAGGATATAGCCGGTAGGGAGAATCTCCAGTCCGCTTCGTTTCAGCATAGGCGCTGAAATCACGTGCTGGCCGATCAGGAATTCCGGATTCCGGCCGGAAATCAGTGAAAGGAGAAGAATGGCGTCAGCGCCTTTATGCACATGCAGACTGTTACCCGGAAACAGAATTTTCGGAACAGTGGTTTTAACGGCCAGTTCAGACAGCACCATGTCCATGTTATCCGTAGAAATAAGGCTGCCGCCTACAAATATGTAGTCTACGGATGAATCATTGACAGACGCTATTCTTTCGGCCAGCGAATCGGGATTAAGCTTGTCAGGGTCCAGAAGAACAGCAAATCCTTTTTTGATCATATTAATTATCTTCTTTATTCATCAACCGGTCAACGAAGTCTAAAATCTGGTTTTTGGCAAAGCCTACCGCCACGGAAGTGGCCAGGCCCACCAGGGCGTTCCGGAGGAAATTCTCGTTTTTAACCGCCGGCGCCGGTTCATCGTCGGTGTCGTCATCGGTCAGAAGCTTGTACAACACAAAGGCCGAGGCGATAATTCCGAGAACCATCAGCACATTTCCGCCCTTTTCCTTATATTCTGAAAGCTGGTTTTGTAGAGCCAGTGTTGCATTTTCGATTTCTCCTTCCAGCTCGGCCTGCTTTATTTCTCTGGCATTCATCTTCGTATAGTTTAAGTGTAAATTTCTCGAATCAAGCGGCAAATTATGAAATTTATTCTATTTTCAGGCTTTATTGGGTGACAAAAATTAAGCCGTACCCGTCCATTCCGAGCTCGCCGGAAGCCAGCCCTTTTTTGATAATTGCGGCCACCTTTTCCCTTTCTTCCGGGTTGAACGGTCTCTGAAGATCTTCCACCCCGCAAGGCAGCAGGCGGCGCACCCTGTCTTTCAGCAGCTCCGGATCTTCTCCCGACAGGCCCGCTGCCCGGTTTCGCATACAGACATCGCATTTGCCGCAGGGTACCGGGTTTTCTTCGTCAAAATAGTCCTGGATAACGTTCATCCGGCACTGATGCTCCTGTCCGGCATACATCACCATAGCTTTTAATGACCGCCGGTCATTACTCTTCCGCTCTGCAATCCGGCGGTGATTGAGGGGGAGGCGGGCCGCATCGTACCGGAACCCCGGGAAACTTATTTGCGGGGCAGATTTCTGGGGGATAAATTCAATCACCCGGTGCTTGTGAAGGAAATTCAGAGCTTCAAGGGCGCGGGAGTACGACCCGCCCAAGGCCGAGGCAATCTCATTTTCACGGATATCTGAAAAGGCATTAAAGACCTCTCCTCCGTAAATCCGGAGAATGGCTTTTACGGCTTCGCTTACCCGGGGATTTCTCTCCTGGAATTCTTCCAGCTTGTCGGCCCGGATCAGAAATTTAAGCCGGGAAGGCTGAAAATAGCTTTCCGATAGAAAAATAATGTCCTGGGACTCCAGCAGCTTCAGGGCATAGTGCGTCTGCAGCATATCCAGCCCGAAAGTAGACGAGAAATGATACAGGTCAAAGTCGTGGGAGCCATGGTCCAGTTCCCCTAATGGCAGCTGGAAATAGTTGGCAAGGCACTGGTACACCCGCTGAAGCACGGAGAGCTCCGGGTACTTCATATTCAGGTTCTTTTCCAGCGTGAAGATATCACTTTTACTATATAATAATAAGGCGGTGCAGGGCTTTCCGTCGCGCCCGGCCCGGCCCGATTCCTGGTAATAGGCTTCCAGGTTATCGCAGAGGTCGGTATGCACTACTGTACGTACATCGGCCTTGTCAATGCCCATTCCGAAGGCATTGGTGGCCACCATTACGCTGCCTGTACCGGCCAGCCATTGATCCTGCTTTTTATTTCGTTCTGCCAGGGGCAGGCCGGCATGGTAGAAATCGGCCGGTATACCGTTTTTGGTCAGAAGGGTGGCCATTTCGGTGGTTCTTTTACGGGTACGGGTGTAAACAATGGCAGAACCGGTCTCTTTTTTGAGAAATTCCAGCAGGTGTATTTCTTTCTGCTCGGTGCACTGCACCCGGTAGGAGAGGTTTTCACGGGCAAACGACTTCACATAAATGCCCGGTGTGCGGAGTGAAAGCCGCTCAATAATATCTTTCCGTACTTCACGGGTGGCTGTGGCCGTAAGCGCAATGACCGGGTATTTCTGCCCGGATGTATAAGACCGGATTTCACTGATTTCAAGGTAGGCAGGACGGAAATCGTGCCCCCATTTGGAAATACAATGGGCCTCATCGATGGCCAGTAAGCCTATTTTGAGGTAATTTAATGCATTTTTGAATGCCGTGGTTTTCAGTCGCTCCGGAGAAATATACAGGAAACGCAGGTGCCCGTCAATGGCCCGGTTCAGGGTATCTGTTACGGTTTCATTATCCATACCCGAATAAATGGCGGCTGCAGCAATGCCCCTTTTTTCAAGCTGGAAGACCTGGTCTTTCATCAGGGCGATCAGCGGAGAAATGACCAGGCAGATCCCGTTCATCATCAGCGCCGGTACCTGGAAACAAGCCGATTTGCCGCCCCCCGTAGGCAGAATGGCCAGGGTATCTTTTCCATCCAGGACACTTAAAATAATATCTTTCTGCAGGGGTCTGAAAGCGTCATACCCCCAGTAGCGGTACAGCACATTTTCGGGTGCGGATATTATTTTTTCTTTTTTTTCGGTCATCAATACAAAATTAGGGATATTTTTACGTATCTGTATCCGGGAAGGGGTTACGGAATTTTTGAGATGAATTAAAATTACATGAAAAAAATATTACTTACAGCCCTTTTACTTTTTTGGGGCGTTTCTTCAGTTACCTCACAAACGCTGCATAAAGACAGAATCACGACGATCAGGGGGCAGGGAGTGGTGTGCCCCGGTGTGCATGAAGATCACTTCTCCGTTGTACAAGCCCGCGATTTTATCCGGAAAGCCCGTGGCCTCCGAACGCAGGCTATTAAGAAATCACAGTTTATTGTCACCTACAGCGGTTTCCCGGAAGAAGCCAAAGCTGCATTCCAGCGGGCCGTGGATATCTGGGAGCAACTGGTGTACTCCCCGGTGCCCATCCGGGTATATGCCGAATGGCAGAACCTGGGTTCCAATATATTAGGCTCTGCCAACACTTCTGATTACCTGATGAACTTTGAAGGTGCCCGGTATGCACAGACCTATTATCCTATAGCTCTCGCTGAAAAGCTGGCAGGTAAATCCCTGAACAGTGATGAGATGGAAGATATTTACTGCCGTTTTAACAGTACCATCAGCTGGCATTACGGTGAGCCTGAAGACATCCGGTCCGGCACTTTTGACTTCACTACTGTGGTTTTGCACGAACTGGGGCATGGCCTGGGCTTTATTTCTACCATGAATGTGTCAGGACAGAACGGTAATTACGGGTACGGAACACCGTTTAAGTCTGTTTATGATATTTATATTGAAAACGAAGAGGGTCGTAACCTCGTAGACACCGCGGCTTTTAAAAATAACAGTCAGCCTCTTTATCGTGCACTTACCGGGAATGCGCTCTTTTTTGAGAAAGGTACCGGATCTGCCCGGCCCAGGCTGTTTGCGCCTGCGCAGTTCAGTACCGGGTCCAGCATTTCCCATTTGGATGACAATACCTATCCGCACGGCTCAACTAACGCCCTGATGACTTCTACGGCCCGTACCATGGAAGTAACCCACGACCCCGGTGAGCTGGCCCTCTCCATTTTTTATGAAATGGGCTGGAAAAGTACGTCTATTGTGCATGAACCCCTGAAGAACTTCCCCCGGGGTGCCACCATCACCTTTAAGGCAAAGATTCTGTCAGATACCACCCTGAAAACCGGTACGGCCCGACTTTACTATCAGACTTCAGCAGCTACGCAAAGTATTGACCTGGTGAACGTGGCGGGTACAGATGAATACTCCGCCGAAATAACGTTTCCTTCCTCTGTGACGGAAGTGAAGTACTATTTTGAGGTACAGGATAATTTTGGCAGCACGGTGCGCTCGCCCGGTACCAACGGCTGGAACACCGAGCAGTTTATTTATTCTTTCCGCCTGGGGAATGATGTGGCCGGACCGTCCATCGTACATACACCTTTGAGTATTGAAGAGGTAAGCTATCCCAATATATTCATAGCGCTGGCAGACGATGATTTTAGTGAAGGGGTGACCTCTTTCACACTGGATTACCAGGTAAACGGGGGAGCACTGACCTCGGTGCCTATGCAGAAATACGATGCAGGCATTCACGGGCCGGAGTTGTCTATGGGGTACGAAGATGAGTATTTATATGTACTGACCGATCCCATTGCGGGCCTCAGGGCCGGGGACCAGGTGCGGTACCGCCTGGTTGCAAAAGATAAGGCGGGCAATACCACCACCCTTCCCACAGAATATACCAGCACCCGGAGTGCTGATCCGCCGGTCGGCTCTTTTTATGAATTTACCGTAACCAGTTTGCTGACTACCCGTAATTCCTACACTACCGACTTTGAAAATGCGGCAAACGACTTTGCCGTGACCGGTTTTAAGGTAGGGGCGGAAGAAGGGTTCCCCACTGCTGCACTGCACAGTCAGCACCCTTACCGCAATGGCCTGGGTCTTCTGGCACCGGATGGCGGTGGAGTATTAGTGGATTTTGACCGCAATGATATAGCTATGCTGCGTTACCCGCTGCGGGTGGGCCGTGGATCCAATACCCTGGTGACCTTTGATGAAGTGGTGCTGGTGGAACCCGGTGAAACCGGAGCGCCATACGGCGGGGATGATTTTTATGATTATGTGGTGGTGGAAGGTTCATTTGACGGAACCAGCTGGTTTCCGCTGGAAGACGGCTATGACAGCCGGGCCAATACCCTGTGGGAAACCCGCTTTACCGAAAACATGAGTTCAGGCGAATACCCCAACTCTACGGCCAAAGGCCACGTAACCCTGATGAAAAAGCGTTCAATGCTTATTAATACCGGCATATTGGGCAGCAATATAGGTCAAGAGATGCTGTTGCGTTTCCGGCTGTATTCTGATCAGCTGAGCAATGGCTGGGGCTGGGCCATTGATAACCTTTATGTCCAGGAAAACGCGGAGGTTGTACTGGCTAACGAGGTTCCGGAAGGGTATGGCATTACCCTTTATCCTAACCCTTCTGTCGATTACGTGGATATCAGGATGAACCTCAGCGAAGCACAGAAAGTGCAGCTCGATATTTTTTCACTTAACGGATCCCGGGTATACACGGAGTCAGTTACAGCTACGGATACGGAACTCAGCCACCGGGTAGGTGTGGCCGGGTTGCCGCCGGGAAACTATGTTTTACAGGTGAAGGAAGCCAAAGGTTCGGCTTTTAAAAGATTTACGAAATTATGAGATTATCAGTGATTGATGCCGGGAATTTTAAGCTGGATGGCGGGGCCATGTTCGGAGTGGTACCCAAGTCGATCTGGAACAGGTCTGTGCCGGCAGATGAGAACAATATGTGCAACTTCAAGATGCGCTGCCTCCTGGTGGAGGAAGGCTCCCGCCTTATCCTGATAGATACGGGAATGGGGGATAAGCAACCTGAAAAGTGGCAGAATTACTATTACAGAAACGGTGACGGCGAGCTGAAGAAGTCGATCAGGGAGGCCGGTTATGATATTTCAGAGGTAACGGATGTGATTTTATCCCACCTGCATTTTGACCACTGCGGCGGAGCAGTGGAACGGGACTCGTCTAAAGCATTTTACCGGCCCGTGTTTCCTTCTGCAAAATACTGGACACATTCGGCTCATTATGCCTCAGCTCTGGCGCCCAATGCCCGCGAAAAAGCTACTTTCCTGGAAGAAAATATCCGGCCGCTGTCAGAAGCAGGCCAGCTGTATTTCATTGACCGTGAACCGCAGGCATTCAGTGATTCCTTTGAATTCAGCTTCGTAGACGGGCATACCGAAAAGATGATCATGACCCTGGTGCAGGCCGGCGATAAAAAGGTAATGTTTGCTGCAGATACCGTACCCACCTATGCCCATATTCATATTCCCTACGTGATGTCATACGATATTGCTCCCCTGAAGTCGATGGAGGAGAAAAAAGTACTGCTTGACCGGCTGATCAGCGAAGACATCCTCCTTTTCTTTGATCATGATGTTATGCATGAAGCCTGCCGGATTGTGGAGACCGAGCGGGGGTACCGCCCGGGAGACATGGGTACGCTGAGTGATTTTGGATTGAAATTTTAAGTTTTGGAATCCTCTTCGTACTTTGCAGATACTTATCATACCGCTTTTGCGTTAAATGGATAACCAATACTGTTTTTCTGTGCGAAAATTTATACCCTGGGTGATTCTCCTGGTGCTCAGTTCATGTTCTCAATACAATACCGGTGTAATGAGCAGAAGCTGGCACAATATGAATTCCCGTTTCAATGCTTTGCTGATCTCACGTGAAGACATTGAAGTGGCTAAGGAGTATATTGCGGCTAACTACCGGGATAATTATGAGGCCGTTCTGCCTGTCTTTCGCCCCATTGACTCTACCCGCCTGGATACCGCCAAATTTTACCTTATTGACGCTATTAAAAAGTCTTCTATTATAGCTGAAAAGCATTCTAACAGCAAATACCTGGATGAAGCCTATTTACTCATCGGTGAAGCCCGTATTCTGAAGGGGGAATTTGAAAATGCCATTGAAACGTATAAGTACCTGAACACGGTTTCTTCATCAGAAGAAATGAAGACAGAGGCCATGACCCAGATGATGCGGGCATATATTGAGCTGGGCGATTACCAGAATGCCGACCAGCTGTCTGCTCTTCTCAAAAATCGCCCTTTAAGTAAGCGGAACCGGCACACTTACCTGCTGAATATGGCCTATTATAACCAGGCCAGGGGGGAGAAGGCGGTTACGGCGGTTTTACTGGAGGAGACCATCAAAGGAATGAAAAGGGGCCCGGAAAAAGCCCGGTACCATTATATATTGGGACAATTGTACAGCGAGCTGGACCAGGTAACCCTGGCCCGCCGTAACTTCCGGATGGTAATGAAGAACAAGCCCGAATATGACCTGGTGTTTAATGCCCAGCTGGGACTGATGATGAGCGAGTCGCTGGCCAATAATACCGATCAGCTTTTCGGGAAGATGCTGGAAGACAGGAAGAACCAGGATCTGAAGCATAAGATTTATTTCAAAATGGGGGAGACCGCCCGCCGGAGGAAAAGAGCCTCTGAAGCCATTGCCTACTATGAGAAGTCAGTTCGGGAGTCTGAAGGAGACCCCATGAGCAAAGGATTTGCTTACAAGGCTATAGGCGATGTTTACCTGGATGACCTGACCGACTATGAACATGCTGCCGTGTATTACGACAGCACGGTTATCACTCTTCCGAAAACCTATCTTATGCGTACCGATATCAATGACCGGGCCATGGTGCTGAACGAGTTTATACGGTACAGAAAAGTATATGATCTGGAAGACAGCCTGCAGCGCCTGGCTGCGTTAAGCCCGGAAGTGCTGGATCAGCAGTTGGAAAAATATGTATTGACCAAAAGAGAGGAATTAAGAAAAAGCCGGGAAGTGCAGAACGAAGCCGCGCAGGCAACTTCACCGGTGGCTTCATCCGGCAAAAGGTGGAGGTTATACGACCCGAAAGAAATTGTAAAAGAGAAAAACGAGTTTGTGAGAATATGGGGTAACCGGCCCCTGGAAGATAACTGGCGACGTACCGAGAAATCTTCCACCACTTTTGTTTTTAATGAAGCCGAGCGGCGGATGGTAGAGCAGCCCGTGGTGCAGCCGGCCATCCCGGCCAATATACCTTCTGCGCAGGTTTCAGATGAAGAGAATGAAAGAAAGGCGGTAGAAGACGAGATCAAAGAATTTAAGAAGCGGATTCCCGTTAACAAAATTCAGCTGATCGCCTCTAAACGGAAGCAGGAAGAGGCGGCTTTCCGTATTGCCCGGATCTATAAGCTGAGGTTTAAAGATGAAGAAAAAGCCAATGCCAGCTTCCGGAAGTTCCTGGAAGATTTTCCCCGGTCCAGCTACGAGCCTGAGGTTTTGTATTACCTGGCCCTGGCCGAACCCAATCCCCTGGAAAGCACCTATGCCGCCCGCCTGGTGAAGGACTATCCCAACACCTCCTTTGGGCGGCAGATCCGGAAGGGTACGGTGACCATGACCCGAGACCGGGAAGTACAGGCACTGGAAGTGTACCGGAATGCCTACCGGCTTTATGACGAAGGAAAATTAACGGAAGCCATCAGCACCCTGGAAGAGGGAATGAATGAATATGTAGGAAGCCAGGTGGAAGATAAAATGGCGCTTTTGCGCATTTTTGCACTGGGTAAAACGGGAGCACGGGATGAGTACTATATTGCTCTGAATGATTTTGTACGTTCATACCCGGCTTCAGACCTGTTGCCTAAAGCCCGGGAAATGCTGGCGGTGTTAAATTAACCCCGGATTCGCCCGAACCCATACGGAATCCGAAGGATTCCAATGTTTATAGAAGAGGGCTTCAGCGTTTAGATACGACCCCTAAGGGGTCGTATGGGCCTCTTTAAGGCCCTTGGGCTATAAACATTGGACCACTTCGTGGTCATTTTAGCCGGCATTAGTAACTCGAAACTATTATTATGAATAAAGAAAGGAAAATACAGCGCGTATATATATGGCAGATCGGGTTCCTGATTTTCCAGATTTTTGTTTTTTACTTTCTTACGGTGTATTTTTCCTGACCCATGGAGCTTATTGACTGGATTGTACTTGTATTAACATTCTCCGGTATTCTTCTTTACGGTATATACAAAAACCGGAAAGATAAGAATATTGACGGCTATCTCCTTGGAAACCGTTCTATGCCCTGGTACCATGTGGGTTTTTCGCTGATGGCTACGCAGGCTTCGGCCATTACGTTCCTGTCGGCTCCGGGAGAGGGCTTTGCTAACGGCATGGCTTTCGTGCAGTTTTACCTGGGGCTTCCCCTGGCTATGATTGTGCTGAGCATGACATTTGTGCCCATTTTTCACCGTATGAAAGTGTATACGGCTTATGAATACCTGCAGAGCCGCTTTGATAACCGGGTCAGGATTTTTACGGCGGTGCTTTTCTTATTGAGCCGGGGCCTCGCTACCGGGCTGGCCATTTATGCGCCGGCTATTATTGTCTCCACCCTCTTTCACTGGGATCTGACCTATACTAACATCCTGCTGGGGGCTATCGTATTGCTTTTTACTACCATAGGCGGTACCAAAGCCATTTCCCATACGCATTTTCAGCAGATGATGTTCATGACCGTGGCGCTGTTCATTGCCTCTTTTTTCATCCTGTCTTTGCTGCCGGATGATCTTAGTATTACCCACGGGCTGAAAATGGCAGGGAAAGCGGGCAAAATGAATGTTCTGAGCCTGGATCCGGAAGCCAAATACAACCTCTGGTCCGGGCTGATCGGCGGTTTTTTCCTGCAGTTATCGTATTTCGGTACGGATCAGTCGCAGGTGGGGCGTTTCCTGACGGGGCGCTCGGTCTCTGAAAGCCGCACAGGCCTCATGATGAACGGCTTTGTGAAGATCCCGATGCAGTTTTTTATCATTCTGATCGGGGTCTTTGTATTTATATTTTACCTGTTCAATGAAACCCCGGCCTTTCATAACCCGGTAGAGGTGAAAAAACTCACGGAAGGGGTGTATGCGCAGGAATATTATGACCTGGAAGCCCGGAACCGTGAAAACGGGCTGCTGAAAAAACAGGTGGCGCAGGACCTCAACACGGCTTTGCAGGCGGGAAATACCGCAGAAGCAGACCGTCTGGCCGATGACCTGAATCATTACCTGCAGCAGGAAAGCGGGATCCGGGCGGAGGTGGCCTCCCTGATTAAAAAAAATGACCCGGGCGGTAATGATAAGGATATCAATTTTGTTTTCCTGAATTTTGTGATGAATAAGCTGCCGCACGGCTTCATCGGGATGCTGATAGCGGTTATTATCTGTGCCTCTGTGGGAGCTATTGCCTCCGCGCTGTCTGCCCTGGCCGCTACTTCTATTACCGATGTGATCAAAGTCACTAACCTGCGATTGGGGAGCGAAGAAAAAGAGCTGAAAATGACCAAAGCACTGACGATACTGTGGGGTGTGCTGATCATCCTGGTAGCCATTGCCGTGCAGCGTACGGGCAGCAGCATGATTGAGCTGGTAAATGTGATCGGTTCCTGGTTTTACGGGGTGATCCTGGGCGTATTTATCCTTGCCTTCTATTTTAAACGTATAGGCCCTGCTGCGGTGTTTTATGCGGCGGTAACCGGGCAGCTGCTGGTGATCCTGACCTGGTATTTCTTCACGGAGAAGCTGAACATCCTGCCCTTTTTATGGCTGAATCCTATTGGCGTGATCCTGGTGGTAGGCATGGCATTCCTGCTTCAAAAGCGGGTAAAATGAGTATTTTTTTGTAAGTTTAGAGAAAATTAGGGGCAAAGAGATGAGTGACACCAAGAAAATTTTGATTATAGAAGATGACCTTCGTATTGCCCAGAACATCAGCAAGGGGCTGATGGAAAAAGGCTTTGAAACGGAGGTGGCTTATGACGGGAAAATAGGGGTGAGGCTGGCCCTGTCCAATTCCTTTGACCTGATTCTGCTTGACCTCAATCTTCCCGAACTGAACGGTTACGAGGTATGCTCCGAAGTAAGAAAGCGGAAGCCGGGTATTCCCATCATCATGCTGACCGCGCTGGGAGAAACCGAAGATAAGATAGAGGGATTTGAACGCGGGGCAGATGATTACCTGGTGAAGCCGTTTGATTTCAGGGAACTGCTGGCCCGCATCAACGTTTTTATCAAGCGAAATGCCGGCAGCAGCGCTGCGCAGGAGAATGTGCTGCGGATTGCTAACCTGGAAATGGACCTGGAAGCCAAGACGGTCATGCGTGACGGCCAGAAGATTGACCTCACCCCGAAGGAGTTTTCGTTACTGGAGTACCTGATCAAAAACAAAGGGAAAGTGGTATCAAAAGCCGATATCTCCAGCTCGCTTTGGGAGCCGAATAACCAGCAAAGCCTGAATGTGGTGGAGGTATACATTAATTTCCTCCGGAAAAAGATAGATAAAGACTTTGCTCCGAAGTTAATTCATACCAAAACCGGTATGGGATATATTCTTGCAGAAGAGTAATGAAGATCAGGACCAAAATAGCTTTTCAGTTCAGTTTGATCGTGGCATTCATCCTGATCCTTTTTTCCGTGGCCCTCTATTTCCTGATCCGGAATTATACCAAAGGGGAGTTTACCAATTACCTGAAAGACCGGGCCGAAACCACGGCCAAGCTGCTGATCAAAGAAGCAAACGTGGATAAACGCCTCCTGAAAATCGTGGATAAGAATACGCTTTCCACCCTTTACGCCGCAGAAGTGCTGGTTTTCAATGAAAAAAATGAGATTGCCTATTCCAATACCGATGCCGAGACCATTAAATACAGCCCTGATCTGCTGGAACGGATCCGCCAGCAGGGGGAATACGTAGGAGAGTACAAGGAAAAAAAGGTGGTAGGTCTGGTGATTCCTAACGAAACCAACAGTAAGATCTATCTTATCCTGGCCCAGGCCACCGATACCTACGGTGATGCCAAGCTGGAAAATATCCAGAATGCCATGACCTGGGGGCTGCTGCTGGCCATCACCCTTACGGTTATTCTGAGCTTTGCCTTTGCGGGAGAGTCACTGAAACCTATTGCGCGGATCAACCAGGAGGTTTCCAATATCTCCGGGCAGGACTTTAAAAAGAAGATCAGTACCGGAAATAATAAGGATGAAATAGCCCAGCTGGCCACGAACTTCAACCAGATGCTGTCGCGGATAGAACAGGCTTTTGAGATGCAGAAAAGCTTTGTGAGCAATGCTTCGCACGAACTGCGGACTCCGCTGGCTGCCATCAAGTCGGAAATCCAGGTGGCGCTGGAAAAGGAGCGGGATCCTGAAGAATACCGGGAAATCCTGCGCTCACTCGATCAGGATAACCAGCGGATGATCCAGCTGATCAACGGGCTGCTTCAGCTGGCCCGGTCTGAACAGGGAGAGTCAAACCTCATGCATAAGCCGGTGCGGGTAGATGAAGTGCTTTTTGAAGTGCAGGAAGAGCTGCTGAACCAGCACGGGGATTACAACATATTTATTGACTTTGAAGAAATTGTGGAAGAAGAAGAGCCCCTCACCGTGATGGGAAACCGCCCCCTGCTGAAGACCCTTTTCAATAACCTGTTTGAAAATGCCTGTAAATATTCAGCCAATCACACGGCAGAAGTAAAGATTAAATTCAATAAAGTCAATCTCATTGTGAGTATTGCCGACACCGGCCACGGTATTTCCAAAGAAGACCAGGAACGGGTATTTGAACCTTTCTATCGTACGGCCTCTGCCGCTAACTACAAGGGGCACGGAATAGGGCTTTCTATCTGTAAACGCATCACCGATATCCATAAAGGGAAGATCGTGGTGCGCAGCGAGGTGGGAGTGGGGAGTAATTTTGTGGTGGTGCTGCCGCACATTTCTTAAACGGATATTCAAAACATAGCAAATTCCGGGTTTTATAACAGCAATATAGTTTTGAGATTTGTAGTATAAAATTCAGAACGATGAACGAGCAACAACAAATCAGTTATAACCGGATTGCAGAAGCGATTGACTATATAAAAGAAAATTTCAAAGAGCAGCCTAACCTTGATGAAGTGGCGGAGCAGGTACATTTAAGTCCGTTTCATTTCCAGCGTTTGTTTAGCGAATGGGCAGGAACAACACCCAAAAAGTTTCTGCAATACATCAGCATTGAACACGCTAAAAAGTTATTAACCGACCAACAGGCTACTCTCTTTGACACCGCATTAGAAACAGGGCTTTCCGGTACAGGAAGATTACACGATTTATTTGTAAACATAGAGGGAATGACACCTGCTGAATATAAAAACGGCGGGAAAAATTTACTTATCAGTTACAGCTTTGCCGAAAGCCTGTTTGGCTCGCTTATCGTTGCTTCTACAGCCAAAGGCGTTTGTTATATGGCGTTTGACAATGATGAAGAAAATGCGTTAAACGGCCTTAAAGCAAAATTTCCCAATGCCGTATTTCAACGAAAATCAGACTTCTTACAACAAAATGCACTATTTATTTTTCAAAATGACTGGAGCAAACCCAACGAAATAAAACTACATTTAAGAGGTACGGATTTTCAGTTGAAAGTTTGGGAAACATTGTTAAAAATTCCCATGGGGCAACTGTCCACTTATGGCAATATTGCAGAACAAATCGGCAATCCAAATGCTTCGAGAGCAGTAGGAACAGCCATAGGAAGCAATCCCGTTGCGTTTATTATTCCCTGTCATAGGGTTATCCAATCATCCGGAAACATTGGCGGTTATATGTGGGGCAATACCCGAAAGACCGCTATCATTGGTTGGGAAAGCGCAAAAACCGATATTTTGGAAATATAGCAAGTTCCGGGTTTTCTGCCTCAGCACACCTTCCAATCTTTGCAATAGATTTTAAAATTAAAAAGCAATGCAAGGACTTAAAGACAGGTACGCACACAGAACAGAATTAACAGTGGACGCAGGAATTTCAGTGATAAGATGATCGGGCAAAAGTTACAAAATACAGATTGGCAAAACGTAACCGAAACTATGCACACCAACGGTTATGCCGTTATACCTGATCTGTTATCAGACCAACAATGCGAAACGCTGAAATCAGAATACAATAATCCAAACGCTTACAGAAAAACGGTAGTAATGGAACGCTACCGTTTTGGTTTGGGCGAATACAAGTATTTCAGCTATCCTTTGCCCGAAATCATTCAGCAAATCAGGACAAGCATTTATCCGTACCTTGCACCTATTGCCAATGCGTGGTTTAAAGCGTTGAAGATTGATACACAATTTCCGTTGGAACACACAGAATTGTTGCAACAATGCCACCGGAACGGACAGCAAAAAGCAACGGTTCTGATATTGAAATATGGCAAAGGCGGTTTCAATACCTTGCATCAGGATTTGTATGGCGATATTTATTTCCCGATACAGACCGTTTTGTTTTTGAACGAACCCGATAAAGATTTTAAGGGGGGTGAATTTGTATTGACACAACAAATACCGAGAGCCCAATCCAAAGCTATTGTACTGAAACCAAAGAAAGGCGATATGTTGATTTTTACCACCCACTTTAAACCCGAAAAAGGAACAAAAGGTTATTATCGTGTAAATATGAAACACGGAGTAAGTGAAGTTACTTCGGGCGAACGCCATACATTGGGGATTATATTTCACGATGCAGTAACTTAAGGTATGGTAAGGCATTCTGAAATTTCGGATAGTGAATTAAGAAACAAAATCCGAAGAAAGGAAATTTGTTTAGGTGGTAACAGCAAGCTGAAAATTTACGGTGTATTAGGGTGTACTTCAGGCAAAAGAATGAAAAGAGAAAACAGGGTTTTCTTTACATCAGAGCAGGAAACACATCAAAATAGTTATCGTCCTTGCGGGCATTGTATGAAAGTAGAATATAAAAAATGGAAGAATGGACTTATTTAACCTCACTCCGGACAAAAATAAAAACCGGCTTCCTTACGATGGAACAGTAAACTATTACGGCAAGCTGTTCAGTAAGAAAGAAGCCGATGACTATTTTGAAAAGTTGCTTACTACCATTGAGTGGCGAAATGATGAAGCGATTATTTTCGGAAAGAAAATCATTACCAAACGAAAGGTGGCGTGGTATGGCGACAAGCCTTTTGAATATACCTATTCCAACACCACCAAATATGCTTTGCCGTGGACAAAAGAACTATTGGAACTTAAAACATGGATAGAAAAAGAAACAGGCGAGTGTTTTAATTCCTGTTTGCTTAATCTCTATCACAATGGAGACGAGGGGATGGCGTGGCACAGTGACGGAGAAACCGATCTGAAAAAAGACGGTGCAATAGGCTCATTAAGTTTCGGAGCAGAACGGAAATTTGCATTTAAGCACAAACAGACCAAAGAAAAAGCCGGGTTGCTTTTGGAACACGGCAGCTTATTAGTAATGAAAGATACCACGCAAACGCATTGGCTGCACAGATTGCCACCTACCCAAAAAATAACGACAGCACGAATAAACTTAACATTCAGAACGATTGTGGAGAATGAACAATCCGCCCGTCCTTTAGCTCAATAATCCTGTCTGATCTCCCGGCCAGCGCCAGGTTATGCGTTACAATCACGAAAGAGCATCCGTAACTGTCTCTGAGGGTAAAGAAAAGCTCGTGCAGCTCTTCAGCGTTGCGGGTGTCGAGGTTACCGCTGGGCTCATCGGCAAAAACATAGCGGGGGTTGTTGATCAGCGCCCGGGCCACGGCCACGCGCTGCTGCTCGCCTCCGGACATTTCTGATGGCAGATGACCCGCCCGGTGTGAAATATTCAGGATTTTCATCAGTTCTGCGGCATGGGTACGCGTTTCCTGCTGATCCCTTTTCCCGATCCACGCGGGCAGGCAGATATTCTCTTCGGCCGTCAGCTCAGCCATCAGGTTATGAAACTGGAACACAAATCCCGTTTTTTCATTGCGTAGTACAGAAAGGGCTTTGGAGTCCATCCGGGTTAACTCTGTTTTATCCAAATAGACCTCACCGGAATCGGCTTTGTCTAACGTGCCCAGGATATGAAGTAAAGTACTTTTTCCGGCCCCTGAACTCCCCACAATACTAACGATTTCCGCCGGATTTATGCGCAGTGAAATTCCCTTCAAAACTTCCAGATTTCCATATTTTTTATGGATATTTATCCCTTCAAGCATCCGTTTTGGTATAATATTTTTTTAAAATTAATCGTATTTTTCCCCGAATTTGTTTTCTGTCGGTTAATATTTTGCTAATTTGGCAAAAAATTAGAAAAGTTCAATTTTTAATTAGCTATTTATGAATATTCACGAGTACCAGGGTAAAGAAATTTTATCCGGATATGGGGTAAGAGTTCAGCGGGGTGTAGTGGCCTCTACGGTAGAAGAAGCTGAAAAAGCCTACCGCGAGATATCGGAACTGACCAACTCAAAATTTGCCGTAGTAAAATCCCAGATCCATGCCGGTGGCAGAGGAAAAGGAAAAATCAGGGGAACTGAACAAAGAGGTGTTCAACTGGCGAAGTCGGCAGACGATGTCAAAACCATAGCCACTAACCTTCTGGGGAACACGCTTGTGACTATTCAGACCGGAGAAGAAGGCAAAGTAGTCAATAAGATACTGGTAGCTGAAGATGTGTACTATCCCGGTGATTCAGAGCCTAAAGAGCTGTACGTTTCTATTCTTCTGGACAGAACCAAGGCCTGTAACGTGATCATGGCCTCTACTGAAGGAGGGATGGATATTGAAGAAGTAGCCGAGCATACTCCTGAAAAGATCATCAAAGAGTGGATTGATCCCCGGGTGGGCTTCCAGGGTTTCCAGGCCAGAAACGTAGCGTACAAGCTGGGCCTGACCGGAAATGCCAACAAAGAAATGGTGAAATTCCTGACTTCATTGTACAAAGCCTATGATGAAACGGATTCTTCCATGTTTGAGATCAACCCGGTGCTGAAAACTTCAGATGATAAGATTCTGGCCGTAGATGCCAAGGTTAACCTGGATGATAACGCGCTGTTCCGTCACCCGAACCTGGCTGCGCTGAGAGATAAGTCAGAAGAAGACCCCATGGAAGTGGAAGCGTCAGAAAGCGACCTGAACTATGTGAAGCTGGACGGAAACGTGGGCTGTATGGTAAACGGTGCCGGTCTGGCCATGGCTACCATGGACATCATTAAACTGTATGGCGGTGAGCCGGCTAACTTCCTGGATGTGGGTGGTGGTGCCAACGCTACTACTGTAGAAGCAGGTTTCCGTCTTATTCTGAAAGATCCGAACGTAAAAGCCATTTTTGTGAATATTTTCGGTGGTATTGTGAGATGTGACCGGGTGGCTAACGGTATTGTGGAAGCCTACAAAACTATCGGTGAGATTCCGGTGCCTATCGTGGTAAGATTACAGGGTACCAATGCCGAAGAAGGGGCAAAAATCATTAACGACTCCGGTCTTAAAGTATATTCAGCGGTGAAACTGAAAGACGCCGCTGAGCTGGTGCAGAAAGTACTGGCTTAAAGAGCAACCTATTCAACTCCTGTAAGAGGTGCTTCCGTCTGGGGGCACCTTTTTTTCTGCAGAGGTATTTGCACCTCCTGTCAGAACAGTGACTCTCCGTTTAGATCTGTAGTGAGCACTTCGCTCATATAATCGAAAAACGGACGCATTCCCAGAAATGTAGCTGTCACTTCTGTTGCGAAATTATCAGAAAAAACCTCCTCATCAGAAAAATTCCTCATCACTACATATTGCTTTTTTTTAATCAGATCAATAGCAGGATGGCTTTTGTCAAAGCCCTTAGGAGCCGTTTTTACACCCTCTTCTCCTTTTAATTCTCCGAAATATTTTACGAATGTTTTGTCCGATGTAATCTTTTCGATTTCGGCAGTATTCATTTCAAATTCCTTACGGATACGATACAGATCCTCATTATCCGGAGCCCAGAAGCCTCCTCCGGCGAAACTGTTACCCGGTTCCAGATGAATATAATATCCGCCCCTGAGCCGTGGTTTTGTGCGGGAAAACCCCGCTCCGAAATGGGTTTTATAGGGGGCTTTATCCTTTGAAAAACGAACATCTTTATAAATTCGGAAAATATGAATATTCTCTAAACTATCGTGCTTTTGAAGTTCGGAATAAACCTGGTGAAAAAAAGCCTTGTTTTCCTTCACAATCAAATCGTACTCGGTTTTGTGCTGTGTAAACCACTCCCGGTTATTATTTTCCTTTATCCGTTTCAAAAAATCAAATCCTCTTCTTACCATTTTCTTTAGAATCAAGGTTTCAAAAATACCATAATGTTAAGATAATAACCAGGTAATTTTCATTCCGGGAAAAGTTTGTATGCCGTTACCCTGTTTTTCGGGGAAAAACAGGGCTCTGTAACTTAAGTAGCTGTACGGGTACCTGAACAGGTCCAATTTTGTGGTATCAAAATTAAATTATACAGATATGTCACAAACACATTTTTATGAAGTAAGCATTCAATGGAAAGAAGGAAGGGTAGGCGAGTTATCTTCTCCTGTTCTGGAAAAAACCATTGAATGTGCCACTCCTCCTGAATTTCCGAACGGAGTACCCAATATCTGGTCGCCAGAGCACCTGTTTGTCGCATCGATCAATAGTTGCTATATGGCTACCTTTCTGGCCATTGCCCATAATTTTAAAATGGAAATAGAAGATTTTAGCTGTAAAACGGTTGCCAGGCTGGAAATGTCAGACGGCAAGTACCTCATTACCCGGGCAGAAATGTTTCCTGCCATAAAATTAAGTGATGCAGGGAAAGATGCTGACAAAGCCCTTCGTATTGCAGAAAAGGCAAAAGCGGGGTGCCTGGTCACCAATTCAATGAAAACAGAAATAATACTGACTCCTGAGATCAGCTAATGTAAAAGAGGCAGCAGTATTTTTATGTATCTGACAGGTAAAGTTTCCGTTGCCCTCATCAGGGCTTTGTCTTTTTACCGGCTAAAAATACCCAGGGTTGTAAAGTATCCGGTGCTGTGAAAATGCCTGAAGTACCGGCTACTTTCTCGCTGTGGAATACCCCTTTCAGCGGGTCAAACCAAAAACAGGGCAGTTCTGCCGGAATATTTTGGATAGTGATTTCACCCCCCTTTTTCAGGTAGGAGTAATAGAAAATACCTTCCCTGGCCAGTAATAAACGGCCGTTTCCGGTTAGATCCGGCCGTTTTTCCATATCGGTAAAATCAAATCCCTCAAAAGCCCGGGCCACAAATCCCGGGTAGCGGCTGCCTTCAAAATCCAGGGCCTGCTGCCAGGAGTAGGGGGCGTTGGTCCATTCTTCCCAGCCGCTTTCTGCAGGACTGATCTTCCATTGCCAGAGGCTGACGGCACCGTATACTACACCCATGGTACCGCCATGCAGTAGCTCGTTCCAGGCGTTTTCGCCCTGCCAGTAGCCCAGTCCGTGCTTACCTTCCATCATACCTTCGTAAGTAGGCTCACCGTTCATAACGGCTTTAACAGGCTGATTTTCGTACATTCGGGCCACTTTATGGTATTGATGTTCACCATCATGCCCGGTCTGGGCCCATTGGAAGTCCAGCCAGGGGGCGTCCTGGTGCTTTTTGTTATAATGAAGACAATGCCCGTCTCCTTCTTTCGCCCAGGTAGCCAGGAAGTCGTCGCAGGGGTTATAATGCAGACCGGCAGGCTGACGGTAGGCATCCCATTTCTCCAGGGTTTCACCGGCCGGTATTATGCCCGGGGCGTCTCCGTGCCCGTCAAGGCTCAGCAGCCATAAGGCCGGCCTGCTGCCGTAGCGGGCCAGCAGGTATTTAACAAAACGGGCATATTCTTCACCGGATACATTCGGTCCCAGCGGATGTTTCCCTTTCCATCCGTAGCCGTGAGCCAGGGGTGCCCAAACAGGTACTATTTCGTGGTCGTACAGAATACCCACCAGGCTGTCGAGAGTCTGAAAATAGGAGGGGTTCAGGTAATTCAGGTGGCCGTCTTTCAGGTCGGTAAATCCGCGGGCAAACCCCTGCTCAGTATTTCGTTTATCGGGCCCTTCGGCTTGGGTATCCGGCTGAACCGCAATCAGCAGGGCAGTGTTATAGCCTTTTTCCTTACGGTTTTGTGCATAAACTTCTACCTGTTCTGCCGTAGCTCGGTACGGTAATGACCAGGGGGTATCACCCACCAGCAGAAACGGAGTGCCGTCAGCAAAGACGAGGTTACGTTTCTTCGGGGACATCATCAGCGTTCCGTGCCGGTTCAACCGGTTAGAACCCGTGTAGGGCACCGACTTTATTTTTCCCGACCGATTCCTGAACCCCGGATCATCTGCAGAAGCGTGCAGTGTCCAGGTCCATTCTTCATCTGCCCCGGGCGGGGCAAACCGCACTTTCCATTTATTTCCTCCATCCCAGAAGGCCGGCCTGACCAGTGAATCACCGCTTTGGCTGACAAATACAGCATAAGTTTCTACATCGGTATAGGGGTTTGAGTAATGATTACGGGCTTCAAAGCTTAGCTCAACCGTGGACCATTGCGGAACCGATTTCCGGTCACAGCTGCTTAAAAATACAGTACAGACCAGGATAAGCCTTATGATACAGTTTAATTTCACCGGATGCTGTTTTTGGATCAATATGGAAAAAAAAAACACACCATTTCAAAAAAAATTGAAAAAACACTTGACTCTTACCTTACGTCATAGTCTACATTTGTCCCGTTATCCAAAACCAGATGATTCACTATACTGTAAAAAAACTGGCAGACATGGCCGGGGTGAGCGTACGTACACTCCACCTGTATGACCGGATGGGCTTGCTTAAACCGGACATCCGTACCGCGGCCGGGTACCGGATGTATGGAGAGAAGGAGCTGCTTCGTTTACAGCAGATCCTGTTTTACCGGGAGCTGGATATTCCCCTGCAGGAAATCCGGCAGATCCTGGATCAGCCCGGCTTTGATACCGTAAGCGCTTTGGAAAGCCACAGGTCAGCGTTAAAAGAGCGCCTGGACAGGATCGTGATCCTGATGGATACCGTAAATAAAACTATTTTTAATTTAAAAGAAGGAAAAATGTTAAAGCACGAAGAGTTATATGAAGGACTGCCCAAAGAGAAGGCAGAAGCGTACCGGAAGGAGGCTATTGAAAAATGGGGTGAAGAGGTAGTGGAAAAATCAGAATATCAGTTGAAAAACATGACCCGTGAAGAGCTGAATGAACTGAAAGAAAGTTTCATGGCTGTAAACCGCCAGCTGGCAGCCCTGAAAGATCAGGACCCGGAATCGGCTGCGGTTCAGGAACTGATAAGGAAGCATTACGGTTGTATCACCCGTTTCTGGGGTACAGCCCCTTCTGCTGATGCGTATGCCGGCTTAGGTGATCTGTATATGCAGGATGAGCGTTATACCATGAATGGAGGAGATATCCCGGACCCGGCTTTTGCCGGCTTTATGCGGAAGGCCATGGCGTATTTTGCGGCTAACGGGCTGGGTTAATGCAGAGGAGCCTGCTGAATCCCGGCTTTTTACAATATATATTCACCATTTACACTCTCCACCGGTTCGGGAACATTTTTTTCTCCCAGCATCTGCAGCAGGTTGATCTCAATGGTCCGGCTGATCTGATCCAATGGAAGTGCAGATGGCATTTTTTCAAACGGGTTGACCAGGGTTTGTCCCAAAGACTGGATAGTAAAGAAAATATACCCCGTAATAGAGCCAAAAACAATGGCCCAAACCCCTATGGCGCTGCCAATGGCCATGGTTACTGCATAAATAAACAGCCAGATAAAATTTCTGGAATAGTAAGTATAGGTGGTAGGGAAGACCGTATTCCTGATCCGTTCACACTTCCCCATATCATCACAAAAAGTAGTGATGGTGCGGTTAAGCTCCACAAAAGAGAACCCGTCTATGGCTTTTTGATTGTAGAGCTCCTGTAAGTCGCGTGATTGAAGTGTGAGAAGAGCATTATGAAGGTTAGTTTGTTCTGAGATTACGCCGGAGTCGTCCGGTGAAAGGTACTGCCGGTAATAAGGGTCGTCGGTACCTCTCAGGTAGGCCTTTAATGCATACAGGAAAGCCAGGTGTCTTTTGATGAGTATTTCCCGGGTTTCTTTAAGCTTTTCTTCCGGTAAGGTGTCGGAGGCCCGGGTATAATTCAGAATCTGCCGGGCCCAGGAACGGGAATTGTTGACCAGCGAACCCCAGATGGTCCGGGCTTCCCACCAGCGCGAATAGGCCTGGTTATTGTTAAAACCGATAAAGAATGCCAGAGCCGTACCGATCAGCGAAGGCACAAATGAGGGAAACTCAAAATATTTGCTTAACCATAATTCATTAAGGGAATAGGCAAAGGTGCAGGTAATCATGGAAAAAATCATGTTCTTCCAGGTACCGGATATGATATGACCCAGCCGGATATTTACTTTTAACAGCATAAACGGGATATTATTTCGTAAAAATAATAAAAGGAACGGGATCAGGAAATGCTGCCGTTCTCAGAAAATGTTTGTATTTTTAGAGATGCTTTAACCCCATTGATATGAGATACATATTCCTGCTTTTAGTAACTATAGGACTTTATTCCTGTGGTACCTCCCGCAAAGTGTTAACTTACAATATATTTCATGGAGAAAACCCCTACAATAAGGGCAACAGTAACCTGGCTGATATTTCTCAATTGATCAGTAGCCTGGATCCTGACGTGGTTTTTTTGCAGGAAGTAGACAGCATGACCAACCGGACCAAAAGCTTTAACCAGGGCAGGAAAATTGATGTGGCGGCGGAACTCGGTAACCTCAGTGGCTATACAGGGTACTTTTCCAAGGCTATTGATTACAGTGATGGTGGCTATGGCGAAGGGATGCTGATCAGAAAACCGGATGATATTATCCGGATATCACTTCCTTTTCCGCAGGGAGGCGAGGGCCGGGCCATGATTGCCGTTAAAGAAAAGGGTAAGCTTATCCTGGCCGGAACCCACCTTTGCCATGAATATGAAACCAACCGGCTGGCCCAGGTAGACGCTATCATTGACTATTATCAGAAGAGCGGTCTGCCTATGATCATCAGTGGTGATTTTAATTTTACACCGGAAAGCAAAGAATACAAACGCATCACCGAACATTTCCACGATGCCGCTGTATTAGGAAACAATGTGCAATTCACCTTTGACGCCGATAAGCCCCGCGGGAGGATCGACTACATTTTCCTCTCAAAAAACCGCAGTTGGAAAGTAAAGGAAGTGCATACGGTGCAGTCGCTGGCTTCGGATCACCTGCCTTTGTATGCGAAGGTGAAGATGAGGAAGTAAATTAAAATCTGAACTCGGTTTTCAGCATAAAATACCGGGGTTGTAAAGTATATTCCAGCCGGGAAGTCTTTATATCGGAAAGGGTAAAGTTTGTAAAATGTGTAGTGCCGGAGATATTACTGCAGATAATACTTAGTGATATCTTATTCTCCTTAGGGTATCCTTATTTAATGTAAGTAATTTGTAGTTAGGGTATTACTAATAAAAATAACCCCGAAAATGGCCAATTTCTTGGTATTTCGGGGTTTTTTGTGTATTT
>Ga0222429_100342_pt1 | contig 44323 bp, 41 predicted proteins | sample 1B50Ametagenome_FD_182475 | JGI IMG/M metagenome (GOLD analysis project Ga0222429, IMG submission 182475) | Enriched microbial communities from leaf-cutter ant dump, University of Wisconsin, Madison, United States - 1B50A (version 2) | ecosystem: Environmental > Terrestrial > Nest > Insects nest...
CTTTTCGATCAGGTGCTTGGCCAGCTTGGCCGTGGTCGTGGTCTTGCCCGCGCCCTGCAGGCCGGCCATCAGGATCACGGCGGGCGGCTGCGCGTTGAGGTTGATGTCGGCCACGCCCTCGCCCATGGTCGCGGCCAGCTCGCGGTTGACGATGGCCACCAGCGCCTGGCCGGGCTTCAGGCTGCCCAGCACGTCCTGGCCCAGCGCCTTGTCCTTGACGCGGGCGACGAAGTCGCGCACCACGGGCAGCGCCACGTCGGCTTCGAGCAGCGCCATGCGCACCTCGCGCAGCATGTCCTGCACATTGGATTCGGTGATGCGGGCCTGGCCGCGCATCTCCTTGACGAGACGGGAAAGTTTGTCGGTGAGTGCGGAGGCCATGGCCAAAAGCTCCTGGTGCTGCCTGCGTGCTGCTGGCGGGCCGCCCGCCGCGCACCGCTGGGCGGCTGGGGGCGAAAGGCTAAACTGCGAAGCCTATGATTTTACCCAGTGCATCCCTGCCCGGATGGCTGCTGGCGCTGGCCGCCGCAGCCGCCTACGCCCTGGGCGCCACTTTGTCGCGGCACGTGCGCGCGCGCCACGGCCTGCTCGCCCTCATCCCCGCCTGGCTGCTGCACGGCGCGACGCTGGCCTGGGGCCTGCTGGCCGGCGCGCCGCACTTCGGCTTCGCGCCGGCGCTGTCGATGACGGCCTGGCTGGTGCTCACCGCCTACGCCATCGAGCACCAGCTGTTTCCCCAGATGCGCGTGCGCTGGACACTGTGCGCGCTGGGCGGCGCGTCGGCGCTGCTGGGCGCGCTGTTTCCGGGCCGGCCGCTGCACGACACCGCCTCGCCCTGGCTGGCGCCGCACCTGACGCTGGGCATCGCCTGCTACGGCCTGTTCGCCGCCGCCGTGGTGCACGCCTGGCTGATGAGCCGCGCCGAGCGGCAGATCCGCCTGGCCGCCGACCCGCACAGCGGCATGCCGCTGCTGACGCTGGAACGCCTGACGTTCCGCTTCGTCACCGCCGGCTTCGTGCTGCTCACGGCCACGCTGCTGGCGGGCTGGGTGTTCAGCGAGCGGCTCTACGGCCGCGTCTGGATCTGGGACCACAAGGCGGTGTTTTCGGTGCTGTCGTGGGCCACCTTCGCCGTGCTGCTGTTCGGCCGCGCGCGCCTGGGCTGGCGCGGGCGGCGCGCAGTGCGCGTGCTCTACGTGGGCGCGGCGCTGCTGCTGCTGTCGTACGCGGGTTCACGCTTCGTGATGGAAGTGGTGCTGAGGCGCGGCGCATGAAGTACCTCGTGGTACTGGCCGTGCTGGCCGTGGCCTACACGCTGTGGCGCAGCCAGCGCGCCGCCGCGCGCCCACCGCAACGCCCCGGCGCCGGGGCGCCGCAGGACATGGTGGCCTGCGCGCACTGCGGCGTGCACCTGCCGCGCGGCGAGGCGCTGATGCAGCGCGGGCGCAGCTACTGCTGCCAGGCGCACCGCGACCTTGCGGACTGAACCGGGCGCCGCCATGGCATACCAGCCCAGCGCCGGCAACACCCCCTTCGAACGACTGTGGCGGGGCTTTCTCACCGCGCGCGTGATGGTGGCGCTGGCGCTGCTGGCGCTGCAGCTGCTGGGCATGGCGCTCAACCAGGTGCGCGAGCCGGCGCTGCTGGCCACCTGCCTGGGCTACCTGGCGGCCACCGCGCTGCTGCGCCTGCTGGGCGATGGCGCGCCGCCGCAGCGCGGCCCCGGGCTGCAGTGGCTGCCGTCGATCGGCGTCGATCTGCTGCTGGTCAGCCTGATGCAGGTGCTGCAGCACGCCGGCACGATGAACTTCACGCCGCTGTTCGGCCTGCCCATCCTGATGGCCAGCGTGCTGGGCACGCTGCTGCTGGCGCTGGGCACCACCGCCGGCGTCACGCTGCTGCTGCTGGCCTGGGCCTGGTGGCAGGACGGCACCAGCGACGCCAGCCGCTACCTGCAGACGGCGCTGACCGGCACCGGCTACTTCATCGTCGCCTACCTGGCGCAGCAGCTGGCCACGCGGCTGACCAGCGAGCAGCAGGTGGCGCAGCGCAGCCAGATGGACGCGCGCACGCAAAAGGCCGTGAGCGCGCTCGTCATGCAGCACGTGGCCGACGGTGTGCTGGTGCTCGACCAGCAAGGCCTGGTGCGCCTGGCCAACCCGGCGGCCATGCACATGCTGGGCCACGACGACAACGCCGCCGTCCCCTTCATGCTGGGCCACAGCAGCGCCTGGGCGCCGCTGATGGAGCTGGCGCACAAGGCCTTTCTGCACGAGCAGCCCGAGGAAGGCAGCCTGAACATACTGCACGAGGGCCAGCCCCCCATGGGCCTGCACGTGCGCATCTGGGTGACGCATTCGCAAGAGCACGACACCGCCCTGGCCGAGCCGCTGTGCGTGATGTTTCTGCACGACCTGCGCGAGATGGAGGCGCGCCTGCGCACCGAGAAGCTCGCCTCCATGGGCCGCATGTCGGCCGCCGTGGCGCACGAGATCCGCAACCCGCTGGCGGCCATCGTGCAGGCCAACGAACTGCTCGACGAAGACCTGGACGACCCCGGCCACAAGCGCCTGACGCTGATGGTGCGGCAGAACGCCGAGCGGCTGGTGCGCATCACCGAGGACGTGCTGGACATCGCCCGCGTGCAGCATCAGATAGGCCACACCCCGAGCAACACGCTGGCGCTCGATGCCTCGGTGGCGCAAGTCTGGGCCGACTGGCGGGCGCACGAGCCGGCCCGGCGCCAAGGGCTGCTGCTGCTGGAGGCGGGCGACGCGACGCAGGTGGAGTTCGACGCCGACCATCTGCGCCGCGTGCTCATCAACCTGCTGGACAACGCGCTGCGCTACATGAGCCAGGAGGCCGGCGCGCTGCTGCTGGCCACGCGCATCACCGGCAGCGGCCGCGCCGAGCTGCAGGTCTGGAGCGACGGCGCGCCGCTGGACAAGTCGGTCGAGCGCCACCTGTTCGAGCCGTTCTTCTCGTCCGAGAGCCGCTCCAGCGGCCTGGGCCTGTACATCTGCCGCGAGCTGTGCCAGCGCCACGGCGCCGCCATCGGCTACCGGCGCAGCGTGCGCACGCTGGAGCGCGGCCAGATCGAGGGCAACGCCTTTATCGTCACCTTCCGCGGGGCCATACGCCCGGCCGATACCGGCTCGCTGTTTGACACAATCGTGGTCTGATTCCCTTCGCCATCCATGAACGCCACTGCCGCCCACATCCTTGTCGTAGACGACGAACCCGACCTGCGCACGCTGTACGAACTGACGCTGCTGCGCGAGGGCTACCGCGTCGAGACCGCCGCCAGCGTGGGCGACGCGCAGGCGCAGCTGGCGGCGCAGAAGTTCGACGTGGTGATCACCGACATGCGCCTGCCCGACGGCTTCGGCATGGACGTGCTGCACGCGCTGCGCGACCAGCAGCGGCGCGAGCGCTGCATCGTCATGACGGCCTACGGCTCGGCCGAGAACGCGGTCGAGGCGCTGCGCGCCGGCGCCTTCGACTACCTGACCAAGCCGGTGGACCTGAAGCAGTTCCGCGCCGTCGTGGCCTCGGCCGTGCAGGGCGCGGGCGGCCTGCCGGGCCATGGGCGCGCGCCGCAGCAACAGCACCAGGCCGCAGGCACGCAGGCCAACGCGCCGCTGGCGCGCCTGGTGGGCACGTCCGAGGCCATGCGCAACGTCAAGCAGCAGATCGCCAAGGTGGCGCGCAGCATGGCGCCGGTGCTGATCCGCGGCGAATCGGGCACGGGCAAGGAGCTGGTGGCGCGCGCGCTGCACGCCAGCAGCCAGCGCGAGGCCGGCCCGCTGATCGCCGTCAACTGCAGCGCCATCCCCGAGAACCTGCTCGAAGCCGAGTTCTTCGGCGCGCGCAAGGGCTCGTACACCGGCGCCACGCAGGACCGTGACGGGTTCTTCCAGGCCGCGCGCGGCGGCACGCTGTTCCTCGACGAAATCGGCGACCTGCCGCTGGCCATGCAGTCCAAGCTGCTGCGCGCCATCCAGGAGCGCAGCGTGCGCCCGCTGGGCGCCACGCAGGAAGAGACGGTGGACGTGCGCATCGTCAGCGCCACGCACCGCGACCTGGCCGCCGACGTGCAGGCCGGGCGCTTTCGCCAGGACTTGTACTACCGCCTGAACGTCATCGAGCTGCTGATCCCGCCGCTGCGCGAGCGCCGCGAGGATCTGCCCGCACTGTGCCAGGCGCTGCTCGAACGCATAGCGCACGAGTCGGGCATTGCCGTGCCGCCGCTGGACGACGCCACGCTGCAATGCCTGGCCACGCACCCGCTGGCCGGCAACGTGCGCGAACTGGAAAACCTGCTGCACCGCGCCGTGGCGCTGAGCGAGGGAGGCCAGCTCAGCCAGCAGGCGCTGGCCCCGGCGGCAGGCATGCCCGCGCCGCCGCAGGCCCCCGGCCAGCCGCTGGCGCCGGCGGAGCCCGCGGCAGCGGCCGGCGCCGCAACTGCCGCCGCGCCCACGGGCTCGGTGCTGGCGCCGGACATGCCGCTGCCCAGCGACCTGCAGGCCTGGCTCGACCTGCAGGAGCGCGAGATCCTGGTGCGCGCGCTGCGCGAGTGCAACTACAACCGCACCGCCACGGCAACGCGCCTGGGCATCAGCCTGCGCCAGATCCGCTACCGCATCGACCGCCTGAACATTGCCGTATCGCCCGACGAAGAAGGCCATGGCGACGCCGAATAGGCCGCACGCCACCCGGCTCTGGCAGGGCGGCTGGTACCGGCCCGCCGTGAAGACGCCATCGCCCAACTGCAACCAGCGGCCCGCGGGCGCGCAGGTCGATCTGATCGTCGTGCACTCGATCAGCCTGCCGCCCGGCATCTACGGCGGCCCCCAGGTGCGCCAGCTGTTCACCAACCGCCTGGACTGGGACGCGCACCCTTACTTTGCACAGATTCGCGGCCTGCAGGTGTCGAGCCATTTCTTCATCGACCGCAGCGGCCGGCCATGGCAGTTCGTCGATACCGGCATGCGCGCCTGGCACGCCGGCGTGTCGCACTACCGGGGCCGCGACGCGTGCAACGACGACTCCGTCGGCATCGAGCTCGAAGGTCTGGAAGGCATGGTCTTTGAAGACGCACAGTACGTCACGCTGCTGGCGCTGTGCCGCGCGCTGCGCCAGCGCCACCCGATCCGCTTCATTGCCGGGCACGAGCACATCGCGCCAGGACGCAAGGGCGACCCCGGCGCGGGCTTCGACTGGCAGCGCCTGTGCGCGCCGCTGGCGGGCTCGGGCATCGTCTTTGCGCCACAGCAGCGGCTGCGCTGAACGCCGGATTGCGCATCCGCGTATGTGGTGAAGCAACAAATCACCACGTAGCAATGCTTTTGTGCTTTGCTTTTTGAAGCACTGCTTCCATAATCCCGCAAAGGGAACTCCTATGCTTACCTGGGACGACGCAGTCAAGCCCTCATTGCAAACCTTCATGCGCGGCAGTCACGACAGCGGCTGCCGGGCAGCGCGTCCACACGGCACGGCCGCCGTGCAGGCACGGCTGGATCAGCGGCGCATGCATCGCGCCCTGCGCCGCTCTCTTCAACCACGCCCCCACAGCCGCGCCGGACATGGCCCGCGGCCCGGGAGCGTCTTCCGCATTCGTGGCGGCGCGCAAGCATGCGCCGCCATGGATCACTCCGGGCCCATAGCAGGCCAGGGGTGCTCTTTGCAAATCGACCCAAGGAGAAAATGATGGCAACTGCGAAGAAACCCGCCGCCAAAAAGGCCGCACCCGAAAAGAAACCCGCTGCAGCCAAGAAGGCGGCAGCACCCGCCAAGAAGGCCGTAGCCGCCAAGAAGGCAGCCCCTGCCAAGAAGGCTGCAGCGCCGGCGAAGAAGGCCGCCGCTCCTGCAAAGAAAGCAGCGGCACCTGCCAAGAAGGCCGTAGCAGCCAAGAAGGCAGCGCCCGCCAAGAAGGCTGCAGCGCCGGCGAAGAAGGCCGCCCCTGCAAAGAAGGCGGCAGCACCCGCCAAGAAGGCCGTAGCAGCCAAGAAGGCAGCGCCCGCCAAGAAGGCTGCGGCGCCGGCGAAGAAGGCCGCTCCTGCCAAGAAAGCAGCGGCACCCGCCAAGAAGGCCGTAGCAGCCAAGAAGGCAGCGCCCGCCAAGAAGGCTGCAGCGCCGGCGAAGAAGGCCGCTCCTGCAAAGAAGGCGGCAGCACCCGCCAAGAAGGCCGCCCCCGCCAAGAAGGCTGCGGCTCCGGCAAAGAAGGCTGCTCCTGCCAAGAAGGCCGCCGCACCGGCCAAGAAGGCTGCCCCGCCTGCAGCCAAGACCACGCTCAACCCCCAAGCCGCCTGGCCCTTTCCCACGGGCAGCAAGCCCTGAGATTCCCATCCCCAGGATGGGCGATCAACCCGGTGCATGCACCGGGTTTTTCATGGGCGCTTGCCGGACTGGCAAGACAGCAAACAGCCGCACTCGCCGTTGCGCGGCTCGGCCAGTTCGTCGAGCCGCTGGCGGCGAGCACGCGCACGAAGGTGCTCTGTGCGATGTCCGCCGCATCCCACGCGCAGCCCAGTTTGCGGCGCAGCCGCGCGAGCAGCCAGCCGTGGTGCTGCAAGGTAGAGGATTCGGGCGGCTTCGGCATGGGAGAGCGGAGAGGCAGGCCGTCCCGTCCCCTTGCAAGGCCGCCGGCAAACCCCGGGGAAAGGGGCGCGAGCGAAGCCCCTTTGCCTGCCGTCAGAACTTGTAGGTCATGCTCAGGTTCACGCTGCGCGGGGCACCCCAGGTATAGGTGCTGTACCAGCTAAAGATGGTGTAGTACTTCCTGTCCAGCGCGTTGTTAAGGGCCAGCGATGCCGAGAGCTGCTTGCTGAATTCGTAGCGCGCCATCAGGTCCATGATCCAGTAGCCCTTGACCGTGTGCCTGACCGACTCGCCGGACGGCAGGGAGATGTCGCCCCAGGTCTTGTCTTGCCAGCGCATGCCGCCGCCCAGCGTCAGCCCGGCCAGGCTGCCGCCGAGCTTGTGGGTGGTGTACAGGCTGAACTGGCTGGCTGGGGTGAGCGTGGACACGCGATCGCCCTGCTGGTGCGATGTACTGTGCGAATAGCCGGCCTGCAACTGCCAGGAGGGCGTGATCTGCCCGGACACCTCCAACTCGTAGCCCTTGGTCTTGACGCCCTTGACTGCTCGGTACGCGGTGCCGCCGGTTGGGGTCATTCCGCCGGTCTCGATGCCGAAGTTGTCCTGCTCCAGTTGGAACAGTGCGGCCGACGCGTTCAGGCGTCCGCCCATGAAGCTGGCCTTCATGCCCACTTCGTAGTTCTTGCCCTGCAGCGGATCGAGTCTGCGGCCCTGCTCGTCCTGCAGGGCCTGGGGCGTGAAGATGCCGGTGTAGCTGGCATAGGCGGAGTAGGTGCCGTTCAGGTCCACCACTGTGCCCAGGTAGGGCACGAACACGCCGGACTCGTCCTGCCCGGCCACGCGGTTGCGGTAGCTGGACCAGCGCCCGCCGGTGATGAGCTTCCAGTCGTCGCGCAGATTCCAGCGCGCGGCGGCGTACAGCCCGCGCTCGCGCGTGGTCTCGTCATTGGTGTAGTCGGGCGCCGGGCCCCAGGCGGGCGCGGACACGTCGCCCTGCCACTGGTAGTAGGCCGGCACGTTGAAGTCGTAGCCGGGAGCCTGCCACCAGCCGCTGTTCTTCCAGCGCCGGTTGGCAATGCTGCCGCCCAGCACCAGTTCGTGCTCGCGCCCGGCCAGGCGCAAGGGTCCGCTCAGGTAGACATCGCCGGCCTTGCTGGTGGTGCGGCCGATGTACTGGCCCGCCCACATCGACACGCCCGCGCCCGTCGCGGGATCAGGAAAATCGCTGGCAGCGGAACCCAGGTTGGCGTCGTAGCCGTTGACCTGGTGGTTGAACTGCGCCTTGGCCACCCAGCCGTTGTCGAAGGTGTGCTCCAGCGTGGCGAAGCCGGTGCGCGTGTACTGGTCCCAGTAGCTCCAGTTGGCACCGTTGTTGAAGGAGCGCGGCATGGCGTTGAACTCGCCCAGCGCATTGAGCAAGGGAATGCCGCCCCAGGTGGACGCGTGGGGCTTGTTGTGCTGCGCATCCGCCCCGAGGGTCAGCAGGGTGCCCGGCGTGAGGTCGGCCTCGACGATGCCGTAGAACACGTCCGTCTTGCGCCCGTAGCGGTCGAGCTGCGAATGCCGGTCGCCATAGGCCGCCACGCCGCGCGCGCGCACGCTCCCGCTGGCGTTGACGGCGCCGCTCAGATCGAGCTCGGTACGGTAGCTGTCCCAACTGCCCGCGCTGCCGGTCACGTGCCCCTGGAACGTACGCGTCGGCTTCTTGCGGATGAGGTTGATGGTCGCGCCCGGCGTGCCCGCGCCCGTCAGCAGGCCGGTGGCGCCCTTGAGAACCTCCACACGGTCGTAGATCGCCATGTCGCTGAGCGTGTTGCCCGCCGAGTAGGACGAGTCGCGCATCATCGGGATGCCGTCGTACTGGAAGTTCTGGATGGCGAAGCCGCGCGACCAGTATTCGGTGCGCTCGCTGTCGTAGGTGACGATGCTCACGCCCGGCGTGTGCTCCATCACCTGGTCGATCGAGGTGAGCTGGAAGTCGTCCATCTTCTGGCGCGTGACCACACTCACCGACTGGGGCGTCTCGCGCGGCGTCAGCACCAGCCGCGTGGCGGTGGCAATGCTGCCCGGCGTGTAGTTGCCCGAACCCTCGGTGACTTCGCCCAATTGGTTGGAGACCACCACCACCTCGGCGAGCGTGCCGCCCACGCCCACGCCCACGGGCTGCGCAGCGGCAGGCGCGGCGCGCAGCACGTAGCTGCCTGGCGCCTGCGCCACCGCCTGCAGCCCCGTGCCCTGCAGCAGGGCGTGGAGCCCGGCACGCGCCGTATGGCGCCCCTGCAGCCCGGGGCTGCGCAGGCCCCGCACCTGATCCTGGGTGAACGACAGCAGCAGGCCTGCGTCGCGCCCGAAGCGGTTGAGCGAGTCCTCCAGCGCGCCTGCGGGAATCGCGTAGCTACGGACCGCTTCGGCCGCAGGCGGCGCACCGGACTCCTGGGCATGCAGGCGGCCGCCCAGGCCGGCGCAAGCCAGCGCCAGCACGAAGGCACGGCAGGCCCAGGCCTGCGGGTGGAGCGGAAAACGAGGGATGGAAAGAGGGGCCATGGTGGTCAAGTGGAAGGAAGGGGCAGGGCGCATGCGCGCCGGGTAGACGCGGCGCAGGGCCGCACTCCTCTTCCATGTCCCGCGAATTGCCAAAACAGCCCATCGCGCGCAGGATTTTTTGCAGCTACGGGCATGAATCATTAAAAAAAGTAGCTGTTTACGCTTGCTATGCAACAATTTCAATATAAAAACATTGTGAAATTAATGCATTACAAGCGCGAATAGCTATCTTTTTTATATGACCCAATCACCGGGACGCGGCCTCGGCCACCACCTCCTGTCCGCCCCACCAACGCGCCAGCGTGCGCACCCGCAGCCCGGGCAAGGCGCCGAGCGCAGCCAGCACGCGCGGCACGTCGTCGAGCGGGTAGGTGCCCGACACCCGCACCTGCGCCACCTCGGGTGCGCAGACCAGCCGCGCCGCGCTGTAAGGCTGCAGTGCAGCCAGCATGTCCGCCAGGGGCATGCCGCGCGCGACCAGCATGCCGTCGGTCCATGCCGTGCTGTCCTCGTGCACGGCGGCCGGGGCCGACACGCCCTGCGCTTGCAGCGTGGCCCGCCGGCCTGCGGGCAGCACCAGCGCGGCGGCGGCGGCATCGCGCGGCGTCAGGCGCACGGCGCCCTGGAACACGCCGACCCAGGTGCCGCCCCCGGCCAGCGCGCGCATGGCAAAGCGCGTGCCCAGAGCCTGGGCCTGGCCCGCAGCGGTCTGCACGATGAAGGGGCGCGCGGGCTGGCGACGGTCGGGCGCGGTGGTGATCAGCACCTCGCCTTCCAGCAGCCGCAGGCGGCGCACCGGCTCGCCATAGTCGATATCGAGTGCGCTGGCGCCGTTGAGCACGAGCTGCGTGCCGTCTTCCAGCACCAGGCGGCGGCGCTCGCCGCGCGCCGTGCGCACATCGGCCACCCAGCTGCGCCAGGGCGCGCGCTGCTCCACCTGCCAGGCCACGCCCGCGCCAAAGGCCAGCACGGCCAGGGTCTGCGCCGCGCGCCGGCGCGCCGGGCCGCGCGGCGCCAGCGCGGCACGCGCAATGGCCGCCTGCTGCGGCGCGGCCAGGCCCGCCAGCCGCTGGTTGACGGCGGCGATCTTCTGCCAGGCCTGCTCGTGCAGCGGATCGGCGGTGCGCCAGGCCTGCCAGGCGCGCCGCTGGGGTTCCGGCATCTCGCCGCCCGCCTCCTGCTGGCGCAGCCACCACTGGATGGCGCTGCGCGCTACCCCGGGCGGCACGGCCGGCGGCTGCAGCGCGGTCACGGCGCCACCGCGAAGTAGCAGCGCATGCCCGCCTGCACCAGGTAGCGCTTGACGGTGGTGAGCGACACGCCGAGCGCGCGAGCGATGTCGGCCTGCTTCATGCCGTCGAGCTGCGCCATCAGGAACGCACGCCGCACGGGCGCGGGCAGGACGTCGAGCAGGCGGTCGATTTCGTCCAGCGCCTCCAGCAGCAGCGCGCGCTCCTCGGGCGACATGGCAGCGGCCTGCGGCGCCTGGGCCAGCGCCTCCAGGTAGGCGCGCTCCAGCTGCTGGCGCCGGTAGTGGTTGGCCAGCACGCGCTGCGCCACCGTGGTCAGCAAGGCGCGTGGCTCGCGCGCCTGCACCGGCTCTTCGCGCGCGAGCAGGCGCATGTAGGTGTCTTGCACCAGGTCGGCTGCCAGGTGCACGTCGCCGAGCTTCTTGCGCAGCCAGCCCTGCAGCCAGCCGTGGTGGCAGGTGTACAGGGTGGCGATTTCGCTGTGGAGAACGGGATCGGCAGTGCGCATGCAACGAGACCCATCGGCAGTGCCGTCCTGGGCAGAGCAGCAAAAATTGATAATGATTCTTGTTAATTATATCCGCGCAGCCATCCGCCAACCCAGGCCAGCCAGAGCCATGGGGCGCAGGAGAGAGAGCGTCAACACGCTGGCGGCGGCCCGCCAATGGGCAACCGGCCGCCGTACAGGTAGCCGCACATCATCTCGACGATGGCTTGCTCGATTGCCGCAGTCGGGTGGGGTGTGGCCGGGGGAATGACTGCCGCATGGATCAGCGCTTCCATCGTCTGCAGCACGACCCATGTCGCCAGGTCCAGATCCTGCGGCGCCAGCGCATGCCGGTGGTCTTCCAGCAGTTGGCGGATGCGCTGACGGATGCCTTGATCCGCCGGGCTTTGGTCGGGTGGCGCGTCAAAGAACGGGAATTCCTTCTCCAGCACCCGATGCAGCTCGGGGGCGACCTGGTGGGCCGCCAGCCAGGCGTGCACGATGGCGGCGAGCTGCCCACGCAGATCCAGCGTCCGGGGGCCCGCCAGCGCGGCCTCCATCGCGGCATGCATCTCCAGCGCATGGCGCTCGTGCAGCGCGGTGATCAGCGAGTCCTTGTTCGGGAAATACTGGTACACCGATCCGACGCTGACACCAGCGCGTTCCGCGACCAGATTGGTGTTGGTGCCGGCATAGCCATGCTCGGTCAGAACGCGAGCCGTAGCGCCCAAAATGGCTTCAACCAAAGCCCGGGAGCGGCTCTGGCGGGGGATGCGTCTTGGCTGGGGCAGGGCTTTCATCGGTAATCCAAACGCGAGTTTTCAACGCGAGTAATCATTCATATTATTCCAAATACCGAGCAAATGCTCATATTTTGGAATCATCAATGCCTACCCACTCCCACACTGCATCGGCCTCGGCGGCGCACCCGCCCCTGGCCGTCAATGTCTTTCTCAAGCTGCTTCCCATCACCTTGGCGGTGTTCGTCGGGTTTCTCGCCATCGGCCTGCCGCTGCCGATCCTGCCGCTGCATGTGCACGACGGATTGGGCATGAGCCCGTTCGTGGTCGGGGCCGTCATCGGCGTGCAGTTCGCGGCCGCCCTGCTGTCTCGCGCATGGGCCGGGAATCTGGCTGACACACAAGGCGCCAGGCGTGCGGTTGTCGCCGGCCTGCTGGCCGCGTCCTGCTCCGGCATGGCTTATCTCGCGTCACTTGCCTTCCTGGCATCGCCCGCGGTCTCGGTCTGGGTACTGCTGCTGGGGCGTGTACTGCTCGGCTGCAGTGAAAGCCTGATCGTCACCGGCGCCTTGAGCTGGGGCATCGGGCTGGCAGGCCCGCAGCGTGCGGGCAAGGTCATGGCATGGGTGGGGATCGCCATGTACGGCGCCTATGCCGCCGGGGCCCCTGCGGGGGTTGCCGTCCATCGCGCATACGGCTTTGCCGGCATTTCGATTGCGGTCGCCGTCCTGCCTTTGCTGGCGCTGGCACTGGTTGCGAACCTGCCCGCCATCGCCCCCACGGCAGTGCGTCGCACACCGTTCTACAAGGTGCTTGGCGCCGTGTGGGGCGCTGGGGTGGGGCTGGCGCTCTCCAGCGTGGGCTTTGGCGTCATCACGGCATTCATCGCCTTGCTGTTCGCCGCCCGCGACTGGGGCAATGCGTCGCTGGCATTCACCGCCTTTGGCCTGGCGTTCATCGGCGCACGCATCTTGTTCGGGCATTTGCCCGATCGGTTGGGCGGCGCGCGCGTCGCCTTGGTCTGCGTGCTGATCGAAGCCGTGGGGCAGCTGTGCATCTGGAGCGCGCAAGCGCCGGCCATGGCGTACGCCGGTGCCGCCATCACCGGATTCGGCTATTCGCTGGCATTTCCGGGCTTCGGCGTGGAAGCCGTGCGCCGCGCGCCGCCGCAAAGCCGAGGCGCTGCCATGGGCGCCTACGTGGCCTTTCTCGACATTGCACTGGGCATTACCAGTCCTGTGCTGGGCGTCGTGGCTGGCACGTGGGGGATTGCAACGGTCTATCTGGTTGGCGCCATCGCGGTGGCGTCGTCGGTGCTGGTGGCCGTACGGCTGCTGGCGGCCGCGCCCAAGGAGGCATTGCGTGCCTGAGACCCCGCAAAAATCACGCACGGCACGACTCAGGGTTTTCACTTGGAAATCGCCCTTGCTTGCTCCTGCCCCGTGCGAACGTTGATCTAGATCACCGTATCCCGACTGGGAAGGTCAAGAATGAATCAGGCTGAAGGGTCGGCCAAGGAGAACTCGATGAACCAACACGACGATGAAAACGAAAAGGTTCCGTTGATTCAGCAACTGCTGGACAGCCCGTTTCTGCTGCTGTTCCTGGGCGTGACGATCCCCATGGTGGTCTACAACCTGTGGGGCGTGATCGACATCCTGCTGGTGCCAACGGCGAAATGAGAGGGTCCACACCATGAGCGCAATACTCCCCCCATCGGAGCGGCTGTGGTGGAAGCATCCACTCGACCGCCTGGAAGCCGTCTGGATCGCCATCGCCTTCATCTGGTGCATGGTCATGTTCTTCATGATGGTGTTCTGGCACGTCTACGGCCGGCAGAACCTCTCGACCGAAACCTACAGGACAGACCCCGCCAAGTTCTCGGCGCAGGCGCAGGCGGCGGTGGACAAGTGGACGGTGCGCACCGAGACCGAGCAGAAGATCCCGGTGGTGGCGCCGCCCGAGGGCGCCGACGTCTACCTGGTCGCGCGCCTGTGGAGCTGGTGGCCGATCCTGGAGCTGGAAAAGGGCAAGACCTACAAGCTGCACCTGACGTCGATGGACTACAACCACGGCTTCTCGCTGCAGCCCACCAACATCAACATCCAGGTCGTGCCGGGCTACGAGCACGTGATCAAGGTCACGCCCAACGCATCGGGCCAGTTCTCCATCGTGTGCAACGAGTTCTGCGGCATCGGCCACCACGAGATGGTGGGCCGCCTGTACGTGAAGTAACGAGAGGGCCGACATGTCCGTCACTACCACCTACCGCACCTGCCCCCGCTCGGGCCTGCAGTTCGAGGCGCAGGCAGAGAAGCTGACCATCGTCAACGCGTTCACCGCCGTCGTCGCGCTGCTCGTCGGCGGCGTGCTGGCCATTGGCGTGGTGCTCACGCGCTGGCCCGCCGTGCACTGGCTCGCGGCCGACACCTTCTACATGGTGCTCACGGCCCACGGCATCGACATGCTGATCTTCTGGATGATCTTCTTCGAAGTCGCCGTGCTGTATTTCTGCTCGTCCACGCTGCTGCGCTGCCGCATCGCCACGCCCAGGATCGCCTGGGCCGCGTATGCGCTGATGCTGGTGGGCGCGGTGTGGAACAACGTCGCGGTGTTCCAGGGCGAGTCCAGCGTGATGATGACCTCCTACGTGCCGATGATGGCGCACTGGTCGTTCTACCTGAGCCTGATCCTGTTCGCCGTGGGCGCGCTGGTGGCCTGCGGCGTGTTCTTCGGCACGCTGGTCGTCGCCCGGCGCGAGAAGACCTACGAAGGATCAGTGCCGCTGGTGACCTTTGGCGCGCTCACGGCGTGCATCATCGCGGTGTTCACCATTCTGTCGGGCGCCTTCATCCTGGTGCCGACCTTTCTGCTCTCGGTGGGGCTGATCGACCGGGTCGATCCGCTGATGTACCGCACCGTCTGGTGGGCCTTCGGCCATTCGTCGCAGCAGATCAACGTGGCCGCGCACATCTCCATCTGGTACGCCGTGGCCGCCATCGCCTTCGGCGCCAAGCCGATGTCCGAGCGCGTCAGCCGTGGCGCCTTCCTGCTCTACATCCTGTTCCTGCAACTGGCCAGCGCGCACCACATCCTGGCCGACCCGGGCGTGAGCACCGAATGGAAGGTGGTCAACACCAGCTACTTCATGTACTTCGCGGTGCTCGCCTCCATGATCCACGCGCTCTCCATCCCCGGCGCGATGGAGGTCGCGCAGCGCGCCAAAGGCTACGACAAGGGCCTGTTCGAATGGCTGCGCAAGGCGCCCTGGGGCAACCCGACCTTCTCCGGCGTGTTCATCGCGCTGGTGGGCTTCGGCTTCCTGGGCGGCATCTCCGGCGTGATGATGGGCACCGAGCAGCTCAACCTGCTGATCCACAACACCATCTACGTGCCGGGGCACTTCCACGCCACCGTGGTGGTGGGCACGACGCTGACCTTCATGGCGTTCACCTACTACCTGATCCCGGTGCTGTTCCGCCGCGAGCTGATCGCGCCAGGACTGGCGCGCATCCAGCCCTATCTGTTCGGCTTCGCCATGTACTTCTTCTGCCTGGTGATGATGGGTGCGGGCACGCTGGGCGTGTCGCGCCGGCACTGGGACATGGCGTTCAACGGCAACGCCCTGGCCTACGAATGGCCGGGCGCCGCCTACCTGATGATGGGCCTGGTCGGCATAGGCGGCGTGGCGGCCATCGCGGGCGGCGTCATCTTCGTCTACGTGACCGTGGGCTCCATCCTGTGGGGCAGGCGGCTGGACGCGGGCGCCGTCAGCCCCCGCTTCACCCCCGTGGCCCGCGCGGCGCCCACGGCGGCGGCGCAGACCTATGGCTCGGCCGGCTTCACCGCACCCGGCACCTTTGTGCTGGCCATGGTGTTCCTGGTGGCGTTCGTGCTGTACTACTTCGTCAACTGGAAGTACCTCGGCCAGTTGTGGGGGCTGAGCTGATTCCGGGAGCAATGCCATGCACAGCACAACGCTCAAACCCACGGAGCGCAGCATGGCCAGGGTGGCGCGCGACGTCGTCTCGCTGTTCAAGCTGCGCATCGGCGTACTGATCATGATCACCGCGCTGGTCGGCATGGCGGTCACGCCGGGGCCGGCGCCCAGCCTGGTGCAGGCGGGACTGCTGGGGCTGTCGGTGCTGCTGGCGTCGGCCAGCGCCGGCGCGTTCAACCAGTACGCCGAGTACCAAAGCGACCGCCTGATGCAGCGCACGCGCAGGCGCGCCTTCGCCAGCGGCGCGCTGGCGCACCACCCCGGCTGGCTGGCGCTGATGGCCGCCCTGCTGGCGCTATCGGTGGCGCTGGCCTGGCTGCAGTTCAACGCGATGGCTGCGCTGCACGTCTTTTTGGGCGCATTCTTCTACGGCGTGGTCTACACCCTGTGGCTCAAGCGCCGCACGCACTGGAACATCGTGATCGGCGGCCTGGCCGGCAGCTTCGCCGTGCTGGCCGGCGCCGCCGCCATCGACCCGGTGCCGGGGCCGCTGCCCTGGCTGCTGGCGCTGGTGCTGTTCCTGTGGACGCCGCCGCACTTCTGGAGCCTGGCGATCGCCAACCGCGACGACTACGCGCAGGCCGGCGTTCCGATGCTGCCCGTGGTGGTGGGGCCGCAGCGCGCCGCCGCCATCGTGCTGGCCAGCACCTGCGCGCTGTTCGCCGCGTCGCTGCTGCCGCTGGCGTACGGCGCCGGCTGGGCCTACGCCGCGGGCGCGCTGGGCGGTGGCGCGTACTTCGTGTACCGCTCGTGGCAGCTGGTGCGCAGCCCTGTGCGCGCTGCGGCCATGGGGGCGTTCTTCGCCTCGCTGGTGCAGCTGTGCGCGCTGCTGGCCGGCGCCTGCATCGACGCGGCGCTGCACTGAGGGGCACAGGCCATGGCACGGGCATCGCGGCTACTGTGGCAGGCATGCCTGGCGCTGCCGTGCCTGCTGTGGCCGCTGCAGTCCGCGCACGCGGCAGTGCCGGCAGATACGGCCACCGCCCCAGGCCTCGATCACGCCCTGGCCATACAGGCCAGCCAGGCCGCCATAGGCCGCACGGTGGGCGAGCACATTCTGCGCAACCGCGACGGCAGGCCCGTGGCGCTGTCGTCGCTGCGCGGCAAGCCGGCGCTGGTCAGCTTCATCTACACCGGGTGCTTTCAGGTCTGCCCCACCACCACCCGGTCGCTGCAGGAAAGCGTACAGGGCTTGCTCAAAAGCGTCGGGGCCAACCAGTTCAACGTGGTCAGCATAGGCTTCAACCAGCCGGCCGACTCGCCCCAGGCGCTGAAGGACTTTGCCCGCAAATACGGCATAGACCAGCCCAACTGGGATTTCCTGAGCCCGCCTGCCGCCACCGTGGCCGCGCTGGCGCAGGACTTCGGCTTCATGTACCAGGCCACGCCCGCGGGCTTCGACCACGTGCTGCAAATCTCGATCCTGGACGCCGAGGGCCGCATCGTGCGCCAGGTGTACGGCGAGAGCCTGTCCCCCGCCGACCTGGGCGAGCCGCTCAAGATGCTGCTGGCCGGCCAGCCCGTGCAGACGCCCGGCCTGCTCGACCAACTGGCCGACCGGGTGCGCATTCTGTGCACCGTGTACGACGCCAGGACGGGCAGCTACAGGGTGGACTACACCCTGCCGCTGCAGATTGCCGGCGGCGCGACCTTCTTCGTGCTGATGGTGGGCTTCTTCATCAACGAATGGCGCTCCAGCCGCAAGGCCGCACGCAGGCGCCGCGCCTGACACGGCACGCCAAGGGACATCGAGCCATGCACCGCGCACTCAACTGGACGGGCCAGGTTCTGCTCTATGGCGGATTTGCCGCCGCCATCGGCGTTTTCTCCCGCTGGCCCGCCTACCACCCGCTGGCGCCCGGCATGGCGCAGATCAAGGTCAGCTTCATCCACCACGGCGCACGCCTGGCCGAATGCCGCCCCTACACCGAAGCAGAAAAGGCCAGGATGGCGCCCAACATGCGCAAGGCGATGCAGTGCGGGCGCGAGCGCACGCCCGTCAGCATCGAAGTGGACGTGGACGGCCAGCCGGCGCTGCGCCACACCGCCCAGCCATCCGGCCTGTCGCGCGACGGCGCCTCCACCATGTACCAGCGCCTGAACCTGCCCGCCGGCGAGCACCGCGTCGCCGTGCGCCTGAAGGACAGCAACGCCCAGCCCGGCTTCAATCACCAGCGCGAGCAGACCGTGGTGCTGCAGCCCGCGCAGGTCATGGTCATCGACTTCAACCAGGATCGGGGAGGCATTGTTCTGCAATGACGGCCGGCACCACTCCTGCCCCGGGGCTGATACGCCCCGCCCCCTGCCCGCCTGCGGCGCGCCCGCGCGCGGCCTACCAGTTGCACATCGTCCAGGGCAGCCACCTGGCCCTGGCGCGCGGCTGGCTCTGGCTGGGGCTGGCGGCGCTCATAGGCTCGGGGCTGTTCTCTTTTCTGCTGGTGGCGTCGCGCACGCCCTACGTCAACCAGTGGCTGCCGACGGCCGACTTCTTTCATGTGGCGCTGGTGCTGCACGTGGATCTGTCGGTGCTGGTCTGGTTCGTCGCCATGGCCGGGCTGCTGTGGAGCCTGCACGGCCGCGCCCAGGGTCTGGGCCTGGGATGGGCCGCGCTGTGGGTCACGGGCGCGGGCACGCTGCTGATGGCGCTGGCGCCGTTTCTCGCCCCGGGCGCGCCCATCATGGCCAACTACGTTCCGGTGCTGGCATCGCCCCTGTTCCTTGGCGGCCTGGTGGTGTTTGGCACGGGCACCGCCGCGCTGGTGCTGCGCAGCCTGCGGGCCGCGCCGCGCCTGGGCCTGCGCTACGACGGGCACGGCGTGCTGAACTTCGGCCTGAGCGCCGCTGCCGTGGCCGCCGCCGTGGCGCTGCTCAGCCTGGCCTGGTCCTGGGCTGCCTTGCCCCAGGCGCTGGACGACAAGACCTACTATGAAGTGCTGTTCTGGGGCGGCGGGCACGCCCTGCAGTTCACCTGGACGCTGCTCATGCTCGCCGCCTGGCTCTGGCTGGCCGGCAGCTGCGGTGCGCGCGTGGTGCTGAGCCCGCGCGTGGCGCTGCTCATGTTCATGCTGGCGCTGGCCGGCGTGTTCGTCACGCCCTACGCCTACCTGGCGCACGACGTGACCTCGGTCGAGCACCGCCGCCTGCTGACCTGGGCCATGCGCCTGGGCGGCGGCCCGGCCATCGTCCCCATCGGCCTTGCCGTGGTGCTGGCGCTGCTCCCGCGGCGCCCCCATGCAGCGGCCCAGCAGCCCTTGCGCGCAGCGCTGCTGGCGTCGGTCCTGCTGTTTGCCGCAGGCGGGGTGATAGGCGTCTTCATCAGCGGCAGCAACGTGCGCATACCGGCGCACTACCACGGCTGCATCGTGGGCGTGACGCTGGCGCTGATGGGCGTGGTCTACCGCCTGCTGCCCACGCTGGGCTACCAGGAGCCGCAGGGGCGGCTGGCCACCTGGCAGCCCTGGCTGTACGGGCTGGGCCAGCTGATGCACATCGTCGGCCTGGTCTGGTCCGGCGGCTACGGCGTGCAGCGCAAGGTGGCCGGCAGCGAACAAGTGTTGCGCAGCAGCGGCGAGATCGCCGGCATGGGGCTGATGGGGCTGGGCGGGCTGGTGGCCATCGTCGGTGGCCTGCTGTTCATCGTGGTGGTGGTGCGCGCGTGCCGCCCACCGGCCACGGCCAAGACAACGGGCTGAAGGAGCGCGCCCCATGGTCAAGCACATCCAAAACCTGTTGCAGTGGCTGTTCCTGCGCGTCGAAGGCTTGTTCAACGCGGCCTTTGGCGACCGCATCAATCCCTTCTACCACCTGGGCGCCATCACCTTCTTCCTGTTCTGGGTGGTGGGCGCCAGCGGCCTGTACCTGTACATCTTTTTTGAAACCGGCATTTCCGAGGCCTACACCTCGGTGGTGGCGCTGAGCACCACGCAGTGGTGGCTGGGCGGCATTCTGCGCAGCGTGCACCGCTACGCCAGCGACGCCATGGTGCTGGCCATGCTGCTGCACATGCTGCGCTACTTCGCCTTCAACCTGTACCACGGCTTTCGCTGGTTCTCGTGGATCACCGGGGTCGTGCTGATCTGGATGGTCTACGCCTCCGGCGTCAACGGCTACATGCTGCCCTGGGACCAGCTGGCGCAGTACGTGACCGTGACCAGCTTCGAATGGCTGGACTGGCTGCCCATCTTCGACGGCACGCTGATGCGCAACTTCCTCTACTCGGCGCACGTGGGCGACCGCTTCTTCACGCTGCTGTCGTTCATGCACCTGGGCCTGCCGCTGGTGGTGCTGATGGTGATGTGGATCCACGTGCAGCGCGTGCCCAAGGCACGCACCACGCCGCCGCGCCACATCGTGGCGGGGCTGCTGCTGACCATGCTGGCGCTGGCCCTGGCCGCTCCCGTGCACAGCCAGGGCGGCGTGAGCGACTTGGCGCGCGCCGTCACCCGCGTCGAGCTGGACTGGTTCTACATGGCCGCCTTTCCGCTGCTGACCGAATGGCCGTTGGGGCGCGCCTGGGCGTTGCTGATCGGGCTGACGCTGCTGTGCGCACTGCAGCCCTGGTGGCCCCCGCGTTTTCTGCGCGGCCGCAAGGGCAGCCACCAGGTGCAGGTGCTGGGCCCGCAGGGACAGAGCGCGCAGATCAGCGTGCGCGACGACGAGACCATTCTGGACGCCGGCCTGCGCCAAGGCCTGGCCCTGCCCTACGAATGCCGCAACGGCGCCTGCGGCCTGTGCGTGTGCAGCGTCGAGCAGGGGCAGTACACGCACCGCCCCTATCAGCGCGGTGCGCTGCCCGACGCCGACAAGGCGCACGGCAAGGCCTTGATGTGTTGCGCCGTACCGACGGCGGACATGGCCATCGAGGTGGACGGCTTCACCGGCGACGGCGCACGGCAGCAGCAGGTGCACAGCGCCAGCGTGCTGCGCATGGAACGCCTGGCGCCCGACGTGATGCGCGTGCTGCTGCAGCTGCCCCAAGGCCGGCCGCTGGACTTTGCCGCCGGCCAGTACATCAACATCCTGCTCGACGACGGCCAGCGCCGCGCCTTCTCGTTCGCCAGCCGGCCCGGCACGGGCGAGGCCATCGAGCTGCACATACGGCACATGCCGGGCGGGCGCTTCACCACCCATGCGTTCGAGGACATGCAGGTGGGCGACACCTTGCGCTTCGAAGGGCCGATAGGCCAGTTCACGCTGCACAAGAGCCTGCGGCCGATTCTGTTCATCGCCGGCGCCACCGGTTTCGCCCCGATCAAAAGCATCGTCGAGGACGCCTTTGCCCACGGTACGCAGCGCAGCATGCAGCTGTATTGGGGAGTGCGCAGGCCGCAGGATCTGTACATGCTGGGGCTATGCCAGCAATGGGAGCGCGAGCACGGCAACTTCACGGTGGTTCCTGTTGTTTCGGAGCCCGCGCCGGAGGACGGCTGGACGGGGCGCACGGGCCTGGTGCACGAGGCCATGCTGCAGGACTACGCCGACCTGAACGGCTACGAGGTCTACCTGTGCGGCTCGGTGCGCATGGTGGAGACGGCCATGCCGGCCTTCATTGCCCAGGGGCTGCACGAAGGCGCCTGTTTCTCGGACGCCTTCGTTCCCGCCGCGCCCGCCACCTGACGGTCGCAGCGACCGGGCGGGCGCTGCCTATGCGGCGAATTGCTCGGGCGAGAAGTCCAGCTGGTAGTTCTGCGGGCCGCGCTGCGCGATCTTGAGCGCGCCCAGGCGGTTGCCCAGGGCGGCGCAGCGCGCCAGCGTCCAGCCGCGCTCCAGGCCGTACAGCAGGCCGCCGCGCCAGGCGTCGCCGCAGCCGGTGGGGTCGACCACGGCGGCCGGTGCCACGGGCGCGACGCGGGTCGGCACGCCCTGCTCCCACACGTCGCAGCCTTCGCCGCCCAGGGTCACGACCAGGCCGCGCACCTGCTGCGACAGCTCGGCCAGCGTCCAGCCGGTGCGCTCGCACAGCATCTTGCCCTCGTAGTCGTTGACAGCGACCCAGCTCGCCTGCTGCACGAACCGGCGCAGTTCCTCTCCATTGAACATGGGCAGGCCCTGGCCCGGATCGAAGACGAAGGGAATGTCGGCCTGCGCGAACTGCGCCGCGTGCTGCTGCATGGCGTCGCGTCCGTCGGGCGCGACGATGCCGATGCACGCGCCGCAGCCGGCCGTGATCTGGTTGGCGTGCGCCTGCATCATGGCGCCGGGGTGGAAGGCGGTGATCTGGTTGTTGTCCCGGTCGGTCATGATCATGGCCTGGGCCGTGTACGTGTCCTGCACCTGGCCCACGTAGCGCGTGTCGATGCCCAGCTGGCGCAGGCGCTCCAGGTAGTCGCCGCCGTCGCTGCCCAGCATGGCCATGGGCAGCGGCGCGCCGCCCAGCAGCTTGAGGCTGTATGCGATATTGCCCGCGCAGCCGCCATAGTCGCGGCGCAGCGACGGCACCAGAAAGGACACGTTCAGGATGTGCAACTGCTCGGGCATGATCTGCTCGGCAAAGCGCCCCTCGAAGGTCATGATGCTGTCAAAGGCCAGCGAACCGCAAATCAAGGCTGCCATAGGTTCAATCTGTCAGTCAAAAAATCAGGGATAGAAGGCCAGCAGCCGGTAGCCGGCCACCTGGCTGGAAACGTCGCCCAGCTGCACCGCCGCGCCCGCGCTCCACTCAGCGGCGGGGGCCAGCTCCATGGGCGCACCCAGTTCGGTGGGCTGCAGCACGCGCCGCACGACGGCCTTGTCCTGGGCGTCGGTCAGCGTCAGCTCCAGCGCCGGCGTGGCCACCGCGAAGCCCGACTGGTTCTTGACGCTGAACTGCAGGCTGTACCTGTCCGTACCTTCGCGCACCTTCAAGAAGGACGAGCTGTCGATCACCACTGCCGCGATGTCGCGCGGCGCGCGCACCGTGCAGTGCATGCGCACGCAGATGTCCTGCATCAGCGTGCGCGCCGCCGGGTAGCGCGCGGCAATGGCGTCGTGCTCGCGCAAGGCCACTTGCAGGCCCAGCGCCAGCAGCAGGCCAAGCACCGCTAGCGAGAGCGCGGCGCGCACCGCCGGGTGCCGCCACAGGGCGCTGCGCCGCGCCGCCTTGACGAAGTCCATCTCGGCGGCCAGCGCGGCGGCTTCCAGCGCGTCTTCGTCCTCGTCGTCCGCAGATCGCGGCCGCGCTCCGTCCGCAACGCCTGCCGGCTGCGGGCGTTGCGCGTCCGCGGGCGGCTGGGGCCAATGCGAATCGCCGTGCAGGGTCGGCAGGGGGGTGTCGTCTTCTTCGCGGATGGCCGGCGCGTATTGCGTCAAGGGCTGCAGCTGCAGTTCGTTCGGGCGTACCGCTGGTGCAACGGCTGCCGCTGTGGCGCCCGGAACTTGCGCCGCAGCGGGCAACTGCACCTGCGGCACCTGCGGCACCTGCGGCACCTGCGGCGCTGGCGGCACCGGCAAGGCACCCTGGGGCAGAGCGGCCTCGGCGGGTGCGACCTCTGGCTGCGCGCGCAGAAAAGCGGGCACGGGGGGAGGCACGGGCAGAGTAGCCGGCGCCGTGGGATCGAGGCGCAGCACCCGCACGGCTGCGGGTGCTGCCTCGACCGCAGGTGCGGCGCGAGGCGCCTCGGATTCGACCTTGGACTCAGCCAAAGCCGCAGGCACCGCCGTGGCCTGGCCATCGCCCGGAGCATTCCACGCGCCGCCAGCCTGCGGCCTGGCCACCGGGGCCGGCGGCGCCTTCAGATCCTGCAGCGGCAGATCCGCCAGCAGCGGCTCGGGCGCCTGCGCCTGCAAATGCTCGGTGGCGTCGAACACCTCCTTGCAGTGCCCGCAGCGCACCCAGCCGTCCGAGATGCGCAACTGGTCGGCCACCACCTTGAACGTGGTGGCGCAGTGGGGGCAGCGTGTGATCAGGCTCATCGGGCGCCGATTGTAGGGGCGGGCCCCGTCAGCGGCTGGCGGTCATCAGGATCCAGCCGTCCTCGCTGTCGGCCACCTGCAGCGCCAGGTAGGGCGCGTAGGCGTCCTTGAGCTCCTGCGCCTGGCGCTCCAGAATGCCCGCCAGCACCAGCGACCCGCCCTCGGCCACGTGGGCGCACAGCAGCGGCGCCAGCACCTTGAGCGGCGTGGCCAGGATATTGGCCAGCACGGTGCGGTACTGACCGGCGGCCAGGTCGGGCAGGCCTGCGTTGACGGAGACGCCGTTGGCGCTGGCATTGTCCAGCGTGGACTGCACCGCTGCCTCGTCGATGTCCACCGCGTCCACCTGCTGCGCGCCGAACTTGGCCGCGCCTATGGCCAGGATGCCCGAGCCGCAGCCGTAGTCCAGCACGCGCCCGAGCGCCTCGCCGCCGGCCGGCCCGCCCTGGCGCGCGATCCAGCGCAGGCACATGCGCGTGGTGGGGTGGGTGCCGGTGCCGAAGGCCAGCCCCGGGTCGAGCCGTATGCTGCGCGTGGCCGCGGCCGGCAGTTCGTGCCAGGTGGGAACGATCCAGAAGTCAGGCGTGATCTCGACCGGGTCGAACTGCGACTGCGTCAGCCGCACCCAGTCCTGCTGCGCGACGGCGGCAACGCCCAGCAGGCTGCAGCCGGCAAAGAAGTCCTGCAGCGGCAGCAGCCGGGCGGCATCCTCGGCCGCCTGCTGCGTGGCGAACAGCGCCGCCATGCGGCTGCGCTGCCAGCCCTCGCGCGGCGCGGGCATGCCAGGTTCGCCGAACAGGGCCTGCTCCGCGTCGGTTTGCGCGTCGGCGTCTTCCACCGAGACGCTCAGCGCCTCCAGCGCCTCCAGCGCCTCGCTCAGGACTTCGAGCCGGTCTTCGGGACACATCAGGCTGAGTTCGTGCATGGACATGGCTTGGTGCCTTCATGAAAAATGCCGGCAGCCGTTGCCGGGTGCCAGCATGGGGGGTTGTGCTGCGTGCGCCTGCAGCTTACCGCTTGCGCTGCGCCAGCCACTCTTCCAGGTAGTGGATGTTGGTGCCGCCGACGACGAAGTTGGCGTCCACCATCAGCTCGCGGTGCAGCGCGATGTTGGTGTTGATGCCTTCGACCACGGTCTCGGACAGCGCCGTGCGCATGCGCGCCAGCGCCTGCTCGCGCGTGTCGCCGTGCACGATGATCTTGCCGATCATCGAGTCGTAGTTGGGCGGCACGTAGTAGTTGGAGTAGGCGTGCGAGTCCACGCGCACCCCAGGCCCGCCCGGCGCGTGCCACATGGTGATGCGCCCCGGCGACGGCGTGAACTTGTACGGGTCCTCGGCGTTCACGCGGCACTCGATGGCGTGGCCGTGCAGCATGATCTGGCGCTGCGTGAACGGCAGCTTCTCGCCGGCGGCGACCATGATCTGCGTGCGCACGATGTCCACGCCGGTGATCCACTCGGTGACCGGGTGCTCGACCTGCACGCGCGTGTTCATCTCGATGAAGTAGAACTCGCCGTCCTCGTACAGGAACTCGAACGTGCCGGCGCCGCGGTAGCCGATCTTCTTGCAGGCCGCCACGCAGCGCTCGCCGATCTTCTCGATGAGCTTGCGCGGGATGCCCGGCGCCGGCGCCTCCTCGATGACCTTCTGGTGGCGCCGCTGCATGGAGCAGTCGCGCTCGCCCAGATAGACGGCGTTGCGGTGCTTGTCGGCCAGCACCTGGATCTCGATGTGGCGCGGGTTCTGCAGGAATTTTTCCATGTAGACGGCCGGGTTGCCGAAGGCGGCCTGCGCCTCGGCCTTGGTCATCTGCACGGCGTTGACCAGCGCCGCCTCGGTGTGCACCACGCGCATGCCGCGCCCGCCGCCGCCGCCCGCCGCCTTGACGATGACCGGGTAGCCGACGGCCTTGGCGATGCGCCGGATCTGCACTGGGTCGTCGGGCAGCTCGCCGTCCGAGCCGGGCACGCAGGGCACGCCGGCGCGGATCATCGCCTGCTTGGCCGAGACCTTGTCGCCCATCATGCGGATCGATTCGGGCGTGGGGCCGATGAACTGGAAGCCGCTCTTTTCCACGCGCTCGGCAAAGTCGGCGTTCTCCGACAGGAAGCCGTAGCCGGGGTGGATGGCCTCGGCGTCGGTCACCTCGGCGGCCGAGATGATGGCCGGCATGTTCAGGTAGGACAGCGGCGACGGGGCCGGCCCTATGCACACCGCCTCTTCGGCCAGCTTGACGTACTTGGCGTCACGGTCGGCCTCGGAATAGACCATCACCGCCTTGATGCCCAGCTCGTGGCAGGCACGCTGAATGCGCAGCGCGATCTCCCCGCGGTTGGCCACCAGTATTTTCTTGAACATAAGCGCAGCTTTGCGTTATTCGATGACAAACAAGGGCTGGCCGTATTCCACGGCCTGGCCGTTTTCGCCCAGGATGCGCGTGATCGTGCCAGTCTTGTCGGCCTCGATCTCGTTGAGGATCTTCATCGCCTCGATGATGCACACGGTCTCGCCCTCCTTGACCTGGCTGCCCACTTCGACGAAGGGCTTGGCGCCGGGGCTGGCCGCGCGGTAGAAGGTGCCGACCATGGGCGACTTGACCACGTGCCCGCTGGGCACCGGCGCCGCGGCGGCGGGGGCTGCAGCAGCGGCCTCGGCGGGCGCCGCAGGCGCCGCCGCAACCGGCGCGGCCTGGGGAGCGGGCGCGGCCACGAACTGCTGCACCACGGCGGTGCCGCCCTTGACGATGCGTACCTTGCCCTCCGCCTCGGTGATTTCGAGTTCTGAAACATTCGACTCGGAGACCAGGTCGATCAGGGTCTTGAGTTTTCGCAAATCCATGGAAGCTCCAACAGCTAAAACTGAATGAGGCGCGAATTTACCTCAATTTCGGCCTTCTGCACCGAAATCATCGCATTTGCCATCATCTCAATCAGGACAAGCCGTGGAAGTCAGGCTTTTTGGCGCCAGTCCTGAAGGTCTTGTGCGGTCAACCTGCCCATTTTACGCCGCAAGATGCCCCCATCCGGGCCAAACAGCACGGTAAACGGCAGTCCGCCTTTTTCGTTGCCCAGTGCCCGCGACAGCGTGGTGCCGTTGGCGCCGCCCAGCACCACCGGAAAATCCAGCGGAATGCGCTGCAGGAACTGCTGCACCTTTTGCGGCTGGTCCAGCGCCAGGCCGACCACGCCCCAGCCGCTGCCGCGCTGCTCGGCGTGGAATTGATTGAGCAGCGGCAGCTCCTCGACGCACGGCGGGCACCAGGTCGCCCAGAAGTTGAGCAGCAAGGGCCGCCCGCGCAGCCCGGCCATGGCCACCGGCTCGCCCGTCAGGCCGGCGAAGCTGCTGCCCCAAAAGGCGCTGGCCGCCTCGTCGGCCGGGGCCTGCAGACGCAGGCGCCAGGCGCTCCAGCCGGCGCCGCCCGCCAGGGCCAGGGCGCCGGCGGCCAGCAGTACGCGGCGCTGCGTGCGCGCGGCCGCCGCGTCGGCGGGGTGGGCGGAAGGGGTGGCGTCGGTGGGCTGGTTCATGGGTTGGCGGCAGGGGTATCGGAATCCGTCTCTTGCAGCAGGCGGCGCACCGCCTGGGTGTCGCCGCGCGGCAGGCGCCCGCGCGTGTCGGGGCGCAGGGCGCCGCGCAGGTCGTCCAGGTCGTAGATCAGCAGGTGCACGCCCACCTCCTCGCCCAGTTCGGGGCAGCGGCTGCCCACGCTGAGCACTTCGACGGGCTCGCCGTGCAGGCCCGTGACGGTGCGCGGCTCGTAGCTGACGTGGTGGTCGATCAGCGCGATCTCGGCGGACTTGGAATCGTCGCAGAACAGCGCTATGTAGATGTCGGACAGGCGCGTGGCCGTGCCGTGCCAGACCGCGCCGCCCAGGTAGGGGCGGAAGTCCTGCATGCGCTGCATCCACAGCAGCGCCAGGGTGCGCAGCGCGCGCAGCTCGCCGGGCTGGGTGTCGGCGCAGAACAGGCCGATGTAGGCGCGCACGGCGTCCTCCACCAGGTCGTTGTCGGGCAGCCTGGTGCGCGCCGGCAGGCCCAGCTCCTTGACCGCGCGGCGCTTGGCGGCGCCCCACTCCAGGCCTTGCTCGACGACCAGGCGGGCAGCGCAGTTGGCGATTTCGGTGGCGAGGGCGTTTTCCATGGCGGCAGGCGGCGCGTGCAATGCCCCATTGTCATGCCAATCGCCGCCGGCGGGGCATAAACCCGCGCTGCGCCAAGCCAATGCAGCGCACAACACTCCCTAGAATCAGCGCCATGCACATACATATCCTGGGCATTTGCGGCACTTTCATGGGCGGACTGGCCGCCCTGGCGCGCGAGGCCGGCCACCGCGTCACCGGCTGCGACGCCGGCGTCTACCCCCCGATGAGCGACCAGCTGCGCGCCCTGGGCATCGACCTGATCGAGGGCTACGGCGCCGACCAGCTGGCCCTGCGGCCCGACGTTTTCGTGGTCGGCAACGTGGTCAGCCGCGCCCGCCTGCCGGACGGCACGCCGAAATTCCCGCTGATGGAGGCCATCCTGGAGCAGGGCGCGCGCTACACCAGCGGCCCGCAATGGCTGGCCGAGCACGTCCTGGCCGGGCGCCACGTGCTGGCCGTGGCCGGCACCCACGGTAAGACCACGACCACGTCGATGCTCGCCTGGATTTTGCAAAGCGCGGGCCTGGCGCCCGGTTTTCTGGTGGGCGGCGTGCCGCTGAACTTCGGCGTCTCGGCCCGCCTGGGCCAGCAAGCCCCTGGGCAGGCGCGGCCGCTGTTCGTGATCGAGGCCGACGAATACGACACCGCGTTCTTCGACAAGCGCAGCAAGTTCGTGCACTACCGCCCGCGCACGGCCATTTTGAACAACCTGGAGTTCGATCACGCCGACATCTTCGACGATCTTGCCGCCATCGAGCGCCAATTCCACCACCTGGTGCGCACCGTCCCGGCGTCCGGGCGCATCGTGGCGAACGGCCTGGAGGAAAGCATCACGCGCGTGCTGCACCAGGGCTGTTGGAGCCAGATCACGAGTTTTGGCGGCACGATCAGCGATTTCAGCGCCCGTGGCGAGCCGCATGACTTTGAGGTGCTGCAGCGCGACCGGCCCGTGGCCCGGGTGCAGTGGGCGCTGGGCGGCGTGCACAACCAGCTCAACGCCCTGGCGGCCATGGCCGCCGCCGAGCACGTGGGCGTGGCGCCCGCGCAGGCGGCCCAGGCGCTGGCCGGCTTCCAGAACGTGCGCCGGCGCATGGAGCTGCGCGGCAGCGCGGGCGGCGTGGCCGTGTACGACGACTTCGCCCACCACCCGACGGCGATCCGCACCACGCTGGACGGCCTGCGCCGGCGCGTCGGCCCCGGCGCCCGCATCCTGGCCGTGTTCGAGCCGCGCAGCAACACCATGAAGCTGGGCGCGATGAAGGCGCAGCTGCCCTGGGCGCTGGAGGCCGCCGACCTGGCCTTTTGCCACAGCGCCGGGCTGGATTGGGACGCCGCCCAGGCGCTGGTGCCCATGGGCGCGCGCGCGCAGGTGGCGCCAGACCTGGCAACGCTGCTGGCGCAGATCGGCCAGGCGGCGCGGCCGGGCGACCACATCGTCTGCATGAGCAACGGCAGCTTTGGCGGGGTACACGCAAAGCTGCTTGAGTTACTCTCGGAAAAATAGCTGTTTGCGCTTGTAGATAGCTAAGTTCAAATGGTTTTGTAATTGAATTTGGCTTCCATCAAGCGCAAACAGCTATCAAATTGATGCCAGCCGCCCGCATGGGTGCTGGCGGCCGCGCGCCCCTCGCGTCAGAAGCTGACCGCCATGGCCGGTATGTCCACCCGCACCACGGGCCGGGCCAGCGCCGCCACGGTGGCGCGGGCGAACTGGCGCGACCAGTCGGCGTCGGCCAGCAGCGGCGCCCCGGCGGCGCGCGCCACCGTCAGCACCTTGTCGGCCAGCAGCACCTTGCCGCTGGCGCGCAGCGGCTCGCACTCCAGGCGCATGAATTCGTCGTCGAGCCAGCGGCGCGCCTGCTCGTGGTCGAGCGCGTCCACGCCGGCCAGGCTCAGGTGGAACTCTTGCTGCGGCCCCAGGGTGACCACGACTTCGCTGTGCATATGCATCCTCGCCTTCTTGTTGAAACAGGCCCGCTAGCTTACCCGTTCAGCGCTTGCGCCGCGCCTGCACGGCGGCGGCCAGCTCGGCCAGGCTGGCGGTGGTGTCGTCCCAGCCCAGGCAGGCGTCGGTGATGCTCTTGCCGTATTCCAGCGTCTCGGGGTCGTCCTTGCCGGGGGTGAACTTCTGCGCGCCGGCCACCAGGTGGCTTTCCAGCATCACGCCGAAGACGCTGAGCGAGCCGCCGGCGATCTGCCCGGCGATGTCGCGCGCCACGTCGCGCTGGCGCTCGTGCTGCTTGTTGCTGTTGGCATGGCTGCAGTCGATCATCAGCGTGGCCGGCAGGCCGGCGGCCTGCAGGTCCTTGCAGGCGGCGGCGACGCTGTCGGCGTCGTAGTTGGGCGCCTTGCCGCCGCGCAGGATGACGTGGCAGTCCTGGTTGCCCGCCGTGTGCACGATGGCCACCTGGCCATTCTTGTGCACCGACAGGAAGTGGTGGCCGCGGCTGGCGGACTGAATGGCGTCGGTGGCGATGCGGATGTTGCCGTCGGTGCCGTTCTTGAAGCCGATCGGCGCCGAGATGCCCGAGGCCAGCTCGCGGTGCACCTGGCTCTCGGTGGTGCGCGCGCCGATTGCGCCCCAGCTGATCAAGTCGCCGATGTACTGCGGGCTGATCACGTCCAGGAACTCGCTGCCCGCCGGCACGCCCAGGCGGTTGATGTCGATGAGCAGCTGGCGCGCGATGCGCAGGCCCTCGTCGATGCGGTAGCTGCCGTCCAGGTAGGGGTCGTTGATCAGGCCCTTCCAGCCCACGGTGGTGCGCGGCTTTTCGAAGTACACGCGCATCACGATCTCCAGGCTGTCCTGGTACTGCGCGCGCACGGCCTTGAGCTTTCTGGCGTATTCCAGCGCGGCCGTGGGGTTGTGGATGGAGCAGGGGCCGACGATGACGAGCAGCCGGTCGTCCTCGCCCGCCATGATGCGGTGGATGCTGCGGCGGGTCTGCGCGATGAGGGTTTCCACCTCGGAGCCGCGGATCGGGAAGAAGCGGATCAGATGGTCTGGCGGGGGAAGCACGGTGATGTCCTTGATGCGTTGGTCGTCGGTCTGGCTGGTTTTCTCGACGTTGGGGTACCAGGCATCGCTGCCGGAGACTGCGGTCATGGGGCTTCCTTCAGAGGTGGTAGTGAAAAATGGGCCAAAAAAAACCGCCGGGCTGTTTCAGCTTCGGCGGTTTTCAGGAGTAGGGAGCTAGTTCGGGGTGCGTGCTTGCCTCTCATCCGCCATGGACAGAGAACCAAAAGTAAAAGTAAAACGCGCTGCGAACTTGCATGGCTTTCAATGTAGCACGATTTGCCGCAGCGCAACATGGCGCCGCGTTGCCGCTGCGCGACAACATTACGTTACCGCTTGCGCCGGCCGCCGCGCGCCAGCCACTGCCCCAGGCGCACCAGCAGCGGCGCGCGCCGGCGCGCGGGCGCGTCCGACTGCGGCTCCACGCCGCCTTGCTCGTACATGTCTATGACCAGCAGCGCATCGCCCAGCGTGCGCCAGGCCAGCAGCTCGAAGGCGGCAAAGCATTCCTGCTCGGCGCTGGCGCCCGCCTCCAGCGCGGCCTGCCAGCGGGCGATGCTGTCGCGCAGTTCGCGCAGCCCCCGCTGGTAGCCGCCAAATTCATACAGCGCGTGCCAGGCCGAGCCCATGCCCGTCAGCAGCAGCTGGTGCTGGCGCGCGTGCGCGGCCAGCGCGCGCACGCTGGCGATCACCGCGCCGTGGCTGGCCGCCTTGCGCCGCGCCTGCACGGCGGCCTCGATGTGGCGCGAGAGGCCGCCCAGGCTCTCGCGCAGCTGGCGCGTTTCCTCGTCGGCCCCGTCCTCGCGCAGGAAACGGCTCAGCTGGGCAAAGGATTGCACCGTATGCAGGGGTTCGCTGGGCACGGGCGCAGGCATGGTGCCGATTGTGGCCGTTGCCCCGCAGTCTGGCTACCGCCGCCCCTCGGCGCCCGGTCAGGCGGTGCCGCCCACCGTCAGCTCCTCGATGCGCAGCGTCGGCTGGCCCACGCCCACGGGCACGCTCTGGCCCTCTTTGCCGCAGGTGCCCACGCCGCTGTCCAGGCGCATGTCGTTGCCGATCATGGTCACGCGCTTGAGCGACTCGGGGCCGCTGCCGACGATGGTCGCGCCCTTGACCGGGTAGACGATCTTGCCGTTTTCCACCCAGTAGGCCTCGCTCGCCGAGAACACGAACTTGCCGCTGGTGATGTCCACCTGCCCGCCGCCGAAGTTGGTGGCGTACAGGCCGCGCTTGATGCTGGCGACGATCTCCTGCGGGTCCTTGTCGCCGTCCAGCATGTAGGTGTTGGTCATGCGCGGCATGGGGATGTGGGCGTAGCTCTCGCGCCGGCCGTTGCCGGTGGGGGCCACGCCCATCAGGCGGGCGTTCAGGCTGTCCTGGATGTAGCCCTTGAGGATGCCGTCCTCGATCAGCACGTTGCGCTGGCTGGCGTGGCCCTCGTCGTCCACGTTGAGCGAGCCGCGCCGGTCGGCGATGGTGCCGTCGTCGAGCACCGTCACGCCCTTGGCCGCCACCCGCTGGCCGATGCGGCCGCTGAAGGCGCTCGACCCCTTGCGGTTGAAGTCGCCCTCCAGCCCGTGGCCCACGGCCTCGTGCAGCAGCACGCCGGGCCAGCCCGGGCCCAGCACCACGGTCATCTGGCCGGCGGGCGCGGGGCGCGCCTCCAGGTTGACGAGCGCGGCGTTGACGGCCTCGTCGGCGTACTGCTGGATCTGCGCGTCGCTGAAATAGGCCAGGCCGAAGCGCCCGCCGCCGCCGGCCGACCCCACCTCGCGCCGGCCCTTGTGCTCGGCGATCACCGTGACCGACAGGCGCACCAGCGGGCGCACGTCGGCCGCCAGCGTGCCGTCGGCGCGCGCCACCAGCACCACGTCGTATTCGCTGGCCAGGCCGGCCATCACCTGCACCACGCGCGGGTCGCGCGCACGCGCCATGCGCTCCACGCGTTCGAGCAGGGCCACCTTGGCCGTGCTGTCCAGCGACGCGATCGGATCGACGTGCGGGTACAGCGCGCGGCTCTTGGCGATCTTGGGCGCCGCCGCGCGCACGCGCGCCGACTTGCCCGCGGCGGCAATCGAGCGCACGGTGTGCGCCGCGTCCAGCAGGCTGGCCAGCGAGATGTCGTCCGAGTAGGCGAACGCCGTCTTCTCGCCGTGCACGGCGCGCACGCCCACGCCCTGGTCGATGGAGAACGAGCCCGTCTTGACGATGCCCTCCTCCAGGCTCCAGCCTTCGCTGCGCGTGTACTGGAAGTACAGGTCGGCGTCGTCCACCCGGTGGGCGCGGATCTCGGACAGCGCGCGCGCCAGGTGCGTTTCGTCCAGGCCGAAGGGGGCCAGCAGCAGCGCGCGGGCGACGGCCAGGCGTTCAATGGTGGGTTCGCGGGAAATCATCCCTCGATTGTAGGCAGTGCCGCGCCCGCGGGCTGCCTGGCCCGGGGGGGTGCCCCTACAGCGGCTTGGGCAGGCCCGGCACGGCCAGCCTTTGCGCGCGCGCCACCGACATCAGCACCCCCAGCGCCAGCCCCAGCGTGACCATGGCCGTGCCGCCGTAGCTGACGAACGGCAGCGGCACGCCCACCACGGGCAGGATGCCGCTGACCATGCCCATGTTCACGAAGGCGTAGGTAAAGAAGATCATCGCCACGGCGCCCGCCATCAGGCGCGCGAACAGCGTGGTGGCGCCGGCGGCGATGGCCAGGCCGCGCCAGACCAGCAGCACGAAGCAGACGAGCAGCGTCACGTCGCCCGCCAGGCCGAACTCCTCGGAAAACGCGGCGAAGATGAAGTCGGTGGTGCGCTCGGGGATGAACTCCAGGTGCGTCTGCGTGCCCGCCATGAAGCCCTTGCCCCAGACGCCACCCGAGCCGATGGCGATCATGCCCTGGATGATGTGAAACCCCTTGCCCAGCGGGTCGCGCGTGGGGTCGAGCAGCGTGCAGATGCGCTGCTGCTGGTAGTCGTGCAGCACCGGCCAGCGCACGCCATCGGCGCACAGCTGCGGCTCGAAGCCGACGATCAGCGCAATGCCCACCGCCCCCAGCAGCACCGGCGGCAGCACCAGCTTCCAGGGCAGGCCGGCGAAAAAGATCACCGACAGGCCGGCCGCCAGTACCAGCAGCGAAGTGCCCAGGTCGGGCTGCTTCATGATCAGCCCGACGGGCACGGCCAGCAGCACCCCGGCCACGATGAAGTCGAGCGCGCGCAGCTGCCCCTCGCGCTTCTGGAACCACCAGGCCAGCATCAGCGGCATGGCGATCTTGAGCAGCTCGCTGGGCTGCACCACCACGCCCACGTTGATCCAGCGCGTCGCGCCCTTCTTGGTGATGCCGAACAGCGCCACCGCCAGCAGCATGCACACGCCCAGGCTGTACAGCGGCACGGCCAGCATCATCAGGCGCTGCGGCGGCACCTGCGCCACCACGAACAGGATGCCGGCGGCCAGCAGCATGTTGCGCCCATGGTCGACGAAACGCGTGCCGTGGTCGAACCCGGCGGAATACATGGCCACCAGCCCGATGCCGGCCAGCGCCAGCAGCAAGGCGATGAGCAGCCAGTCAAAGCCCCGGAACAGGGGCAGGATGCGCTGGGCGATGGTGGGGGAATCGAAAGCTGCGGCCATGGGGCCGCCATTATGGCGATGCTGGAAAAGCCCCCGGGCGGTTCAACTGCGCTGGCGAAACGCCATCACCGCCTGGTTGCGCAGCGTGCGCAGCATGCCCAGCACCTTGTCGTCCACGGCCAGCGCGCCGGGGCGGTCGTGGTCGGCGTAGATGAGCGCGAAGGGCCGGCCCTTGAGCTGCAGCGGCAGCAGCAGGAAGGTGGGGGCGTCCAGCCCCTGCACGTACCAGGGCGGCAGGCGCTCGCGCACGCGGCCCTGGGCCACGTCGGCGATCAGCGTGTCGGCGCCGCGCAGGCAGACGGCAGTGAACAGGTCCGCCGGCTCGCGCAGCGGCACCGCCAGGCGCGCCGCCGCCTCGCTGCCCTCGCCCAGCCCGAAGCGCCCCACCAGCACGTCGCTGCGCGGGTCGCGCAGGGCGAACAGGATGCGCCGCGCCCCCAGCGCGCGCAGCATGGTCTCCAGGATCATGCGCAGCACGTCGTTGAGCTTGAAACCGTCGTCCACCATGGCGTTGGTGATGTCCTGGATGCCGGCCGCCAACTGGTCGCACGCCTGCGCCATGGCCTGCGCGCGGTCGAGCGGCACGGTGGGCGCCATCTGCAAGGTGGGCTCGGCGTGCAGTTCGTGCGGGGCCAGCACGTCCACGTCTACGTCCACCACAGCCGCGTCGGTCTGGGGCAGGCGCAGCAGGCGCGCGGCCATGCTGCCCGGCGCCACCTGCAGCTCCAGCGTGCGCGCCAGCTCCACCAGTTGCTGGCGCGCCAGCAGCACGGCGGCGGCAAAGGCATCGGGCGCCAGCTGCAGGGTGCGTGCGTAGGCCGTGGCCAGCGCCAGCAGGCGCGCGTCGAGCTGCTGCGGCTCGGTCTGCAAGATGGCCAGCGCCACTTCGTTGGCGGCGCGCGCCAGCCAGCGCAGGCCCTCCGCGCCCTGCTGTGGCGCACGCAGCGGCGGCGAGCCCAGCGGCGCGCGCATGCACGCCTGCAGCGACTGCGGCAGCCCCCAGGCGCGCGCCACGCCGGCGCCCAGGTCTTCCAGGCCCAGGCCCAGCACCTGCAGCGCGGCCGCTTCCTCGGTGGCGCCGGCGGCCACGGCGGTGCGGATCTGCGCCGCCTCCTCGGGAAAGTAGAACGAGCACAGCATGCGCCCCAGGTTCTGGAACAGCGCGCCGATGAACGACTCCTCGGCCAGCGCGCGCCCGCCCAGCTCGGCGGCGACCGAGCCGGCCATCATGGCGCGCAGGAATTCCTCGCGCATCTGCTCCGCGTGGGCCTTGTCCTGCATGTGTTCGAGCAGCACCAGGCTCAGCGCCATGTTGCGCACGGCGTTGAAGCCCACCAGGCTGACGGCGCGCGAGACGGTGCTGACGCTGCCGTGGTTGGCGTGCGCGAACAGCGCGCTGTTGACCAGGCGCAGCAGCTTGTTGGTCAGCGCAACGTCCTTGAGGATCTCGCGCGTGAGGTCGCCCACGCTGTCGTCCTCGGAGCTGGCCACGCGCTGGATGCGCAGCACCGAGTCCGACAGCGCCGGAAAGTCGCTCTTGCGGCGCATGCGCAGCAGCAGGAAGTCCAGCGTGGCGTTGCCCGCCGTCTGCGCCGCTGGCGCCGCCGGCGCGGCCCAGGCGCGCAGCACGGCGCCGAAGTCCGCCGCCGACGCGTAGCGCTGGCCCGGCTCGCGCGCCAGGGCGCGCAGCAAGATGGTGCGCAGCGCGTCGTCGGCGCCCTCGCCCAAGTCGTCCGGCAGGGCGATGCGGTTGTCGGCCACGCGGTACAGCGTGCGCCAGGTATCGCTCTGGTGCACCAGCGGGCGGCCGGCCAGCAGCTCGACCAGCACCAGCGCGGCGCCGTAGATGTCCATGGCCGGCGCGGGCGGCGCGCCGGCGGTGGCCTCCGGCGCCATGTACGCGGGCGTGCCGGCCAGCGGCGCCTGCTCGGCGGCCGCCACCGTCACGGCAATGCCGAAGTCCATCACGCGCGCACGGCCCTGCGCGTCGATCATGATGTTGCTGGGCTTCAGGTCGCGGTGCACGATGCCGGCCGCGTGCGCCACCTGCAGGCCGGCCAGCACGTCGCACGCCAGCGCCACGGCCTCGTGCGGTGTGCAGCGGCCACGGCGCGCCAGGTGCTCGGCCAGCGTGCCGCCGGGCACGTACTCGAACACGATGTAGGGCTGGCCGTCCTGCGTGTCGGCCTCGAACACGGCGACGATGTTGGGGTGCGCCAGGCGCCCCACGTGGCGCGCCTCGGCCAGCCACTGCTCCAGCAGCGCCGGCGCCGCAGCGCCCAGCATGGGCGCCAGCAGTTTGATGGCCACCTCGCGCTGCAGGCGCGGATCCCAGGCCAGCCAGACGCTGGCCTGCGCCCCCTGCCCCAGGGTGCGCCGCAGCTCGAAGCGCCCCAGGGTCGAGACCGGCCCCGGGCCCGCGCCGGCCGCGCGGGCAGAACGGGAAAGCGGAGCAGAATCAGGCATGGCTGGTGTAAGTGGCTGTTTCCCGAACGGTTATCTTATGCCTTGCCACACGCCTTGTCGCCAGCTTTCCCGGAGTCCTGCCCGCCCATGCCCCGCACCCATTTGCTCTACCTGCACGGTTTCCGCTCGTCGCCCCAGTCGGCCAAGGCGCGCCTGGTGGCGCAGGCGGTGGCGCGCAGCCACCCCGGCGTGTGGCTGTGGTGTCCGCAGCTGCCGCCCTCACCGCGCGCGGCCATGGCGCTGGTGGCACAGGGCATCGCCCTGTGGCCGCGCAGCGCCATGGCGGTGATCGGCTCGTCGCTGGGCGGCTTCTACGCCAGCTGGGTGGCCCGCCAGTACGGCTGCGCCAGCGTGCTGCTCAACCCCGCCGTCGATCCGGCGCGCGACCTGGCGCGCCACATTGGCGCGCAGACCGCCTGGCACGACCCCGAGGCGCATTTTTTCTTTCGCCCCGAATTCATCGACGAACTGCGCGCGCTGGACGCGCGCCAGCACCCGCCCGCCGGCCCCGAGCTGCTGATCGCCGCCCAGGGCGACGAGCTGCTGGACTGGCGCGAGATGGTGGCGCGCTACCCGCAGGCGCGCCAGGTGGTGCTGCCGGGGGGCGACCACGCGCTCTCGGGCTTTGCCGAGCAGCTGGATGCGGTGCTCGACTTTTGCGACCTGGCCCGGGAGGACGCATGAAGATCGCGCTGCTGTCCGACCTGCACCTGTCGGTTCACCCCATGGACGCGCCCGCGCCGGACGCCGACGTGGTGGTGCTCGCCGGCGACCTGCAGCGCCCCGCGCAGGCCATGGCCTGGGCGCGGCAGTTCTCCCAGCCCACGCTGTTCGTGGCCGGCAACCACGAGTTCTACGGCTCCGACCTGGTCAGCACCCTGGCCGACCTGCGCCGCCACGCCCAGGGCAGCACGGTGCGCATCCTGGAGCGCACGCAGTGGGTACACCAGGGCGTGCGCTTTCTGGGCTGCACGCTGTGGTCGGACTACCGGCTGTTCGACTCGCCCGCGCAGCGCGACGCCACGCTGCCCAAGGCGATGGAGTTCGTGCGCGACTTCAGCCGCATCGCCGTGGCGCCGGACTTCGAGGAACGCTTCACGCCCGCCGTCTCGCGGCTGCTGTTCGACCAGTCGGTGGCCTGGCTGGAGGAATGCTTTGCCCAGCCCTTCGACGGCCCGACCGTAGTGGTGACTCACTTTGCGCCGGCGCGCGGCAGCATCGCGCCGCAGTTTGCCGGCTCGCCGCTCAACGCCTGCTTCGTCTCCGATCTGCAGGAGCGCATCCTGCGCTGGCAGCCGGCGCTCTGGCTGCACGGCCACGTGCACGACGGCTGCGACTACCGGGTCGGCGCCACGCGCGTCGTGGCCAACCCACGGGGCTACGCCAAGGGCGGCGTGGTCGAGAACAAAAAATTCGACCCCACGCTGGTGCTGCATATTTGAGCACTGCCGCCAATGGGACAATCCCCCCATGCACGCATTGTTTGACGAAGCCGGCAAGTTCCTCGCCGGGCGCATCCTCTCCGAAGCCGAAACCTCGGCGCAAATCGAACTCGACTCGGGCAAGCGGGTCAAGGTCAAGGCCGCCAACATCCTGCTCAAGTTCGACAAGCCGGCCCCGGCCGAACTGCTGGCGCAGGCGCGCAGCGGCGCCGCCGACATCGAGCTGCCGCTGGCCTGGGAATTCGCACCCGACGACGAGTTCGGCTTTGCCGAGCTGGCGCGCGACTACTTTTCCGCCGCCTGCCCGGTGCACGAGCAGGCGGCCATGCTGATCGCGCTGTACGAGGCGCCGCACTACTTTCGCCGCGCCGGCAAGGGCCGCTTCAAGAAGGCCGGCGCCGAGGTGCTGCAGCAGGCGCTGGCCGCGATCGAGAAGAAAAAGCAGATCCAGGCGCAGATAGAGGCCTGGGCGCAGGAGCTGGCCGCCGGCCAATGCCCGCAGCCGATCCGCGAGCAGCTCTACAAGATACTGTTCCGGCCCGACAAGAACGCGCCCGAATACAAGGCCGTGGTCGAGGCCAGCCGCAGCGCGCACCAGGCGCCGCTGGCGCTGCTGCAGGCGGCGGGCGCCATCACCTCGGCCTACCAGTTCCACTGGCAGCGCTTTTTGTTCGACAACTTCCCCAAGGGCACGGGTTTTCCGCCGCTGGCCGCGCCGCAGCCGCCCGCCGACCTGCCGCTGGCCCCGGTGCAGGCCTATTCCATCGACGACTCGCAAACCACCGAGATCGACGACGCGCTGTCCGTCACCGGCCTGGGCACGGGCAGCGTCACGCTGGGCATCCACATCGCCGCGCCGGGCCTGGCGATCGCGCCCGGCAGCGACCTGGACAAGGTGGGCCGCCAGCGCCTGTCCACGGTCTACATGCCAGGCTACAAGATCACCATGCTGCCCGACGAGGTGGTGCAGATCTACACCCTGGACGAGGGCCGCGCCAACCCGGCCGTCTCGCTCTACGTCACCATCGACGAGGCCACGCTGGCCGTCACCGCCACCGAAACGCGCCTGGAGCGCGTGCCGGTCACGGTCAACCTGCGCCACGACAAGCTCGACCACATCGTCACCGAGCCATGGCTGCAGGATCCGACGGTTGAGCATGAAAACACACCAAAAGCCTTGCTGGATCTGCGCGAGCAGCTATCCTTCCTGCACCGCTTTGCCCAGCACCTCAAGGCCGGGCGCGAACAGGTGCGCGGCAAGCCCGAGACCTTCAACCGGCCGGACTACAACTTCCGCCTGCACGGCAACGGCAAGGACGTGCCGCAGGGCAGCGAAACGGTGGAGATCACCACGCGCCGGCGCGGCGCGCCGCTGGACCTGATCGTGGCCGAGGCCGCCATCGTCGCCAACAGCCACTGGGGCCAGATGCTGGCCGACCATGGCGTGCCCGGCATCTACCGCAGCCAGGCAAGCCTGGCGCCCGGCATCAAGGTGCGCATGGGCACCAAGGCGCTGCCGCACGCGGGCATGGGCGTCAAGTGCTACACCTGGGCCACCTCGCCGCTGCGCCGCTACGTCGACCTGGTGAATCAGTGGCAGATCATCGCCTGCGTGCGCCACGGCAAGACGGCGGCGCTGGCCGCGCCGTTCAAGCCCAAGGACGCCGAGCTGTTCTCCATCATCAGCAGCTTCGACGCCACCTACGGCGCCTACAACGGCTACCAGGCCGGCATGGAGCGCTTCTGGACGCTCATGTACCTGCAGCAGAACGCCATCACCGAGCTGGACGCCACCGTCATCAAGGACGCGCGCAGCGGCGGCGAGCACCTGGTGCGCGCCGACGGCCTGCCGCTGGTGCTGCCGGTGCTGGGCGCGCAGAACTGCGACCGGGGGGCGCGCGTGCGCGTGCAGCTGGGCGCGATAGACCCGATCACGCTGGAAGTGGCCGGCACCGTGCTCGAACGCCTGGACGACCCCGCCACCAGCGCCGACGACGGCGCGCTGGGCGAGGACGACGAGGAGGCCGTGACCGGCGCCATCGCCATTGCCGTGGACGTGAACGAGGCCGACGCGGCCAGCAGCACCGATAATCCTGCGCCGTGAAACCCGCATCCCTGCTCCAACGCCTGAGCACGCTGCAGATTGCACTGGGCCTGTCCGTGGCCCTGCACGCGGCGCTGCTGACCGTGCGCTTCGTCGATCCCGAGGGCTTCAACCGCGTGTTCCAGGACACGCCGCTGGAGGTCATCCTGGTCAACGCCAAGTCCAGCGAACGCCCGGACAAGGCGCAGGCCATCGCCCAGGCGTCGCTCGCCGGCGGGGGCGACGCCGCCCAGGGCCGCGCCACCAGCCCGCTGCCCTACTCGGCCCTCACGGCCATAGGCAACGACCTGGAAGAAGCGCAGCGCAAGATGGACGCCATGTTCCAGCAGCAGACGCAGCTGCTGGCGCAGCTGCGCAAGCAGGTCGCCACGCTGCCCGCGCCCGACCCGCGCGCGCCCAGCGAGCAGGCGCAGAACCAGGCGCAGGAGGAGAAGCGCCAGCAGCTTGTCAAGCTGCTGGCCGAGATCGAGCGGCGCATCAACGAGGAAAACGCCCGCCCGCGCAAGCGCTACATCAGCCCTGCCACGCGCGAGGAGGTCTACGCCGTCTACTACGACCAGCTGCGCCACAAGGTCGAGGACAAGGGCACGCAGAACTTTCCCGAATACAAGGGCAAGAAGCTCTACGGCGAGCTGATCATGATCCTGACCATCAACCACGATGGGCGCGTGCTCGACACCGAGGTGGTGCAGGGCTCGGGCAGCCGCCTGCTCGACCGCCGCGCGCAGGCCATCGCGCGCGCCGCCGGGCCGTTCGGCCAGTTCAACAAGGCCATGCGCGCAAAGGCCGACCAGATCGCCGTGGTCTCGCGCTTCAAGTTCACGCGCGAACAAGTGCTGGAAACCGAAGTCCGATAGCCATGCCCCCCCGCCCCGACCTGTACTGCGTGCTGGGCAACCCCATCGCGCACAGCCGCTCCCCCGCCATCCATGCGCGCTTTGCCGCGCTCACCGGCCAGCAGCTGGCCTACGAGCGCCGCCTGGTGCCGCTGGACGGCTTTGCCCAGGCGCTGGCCGAGCTGGCCGCCGCCGGCTGCCGCGGCTGCAACGTGACCGTGCCCTTCAAGCTGCAGGCCGCCGAGCTGGCGCACACCCGCAGCGAGCGCGTGCTGCTGGCCGGCGCGGCCAACACGCTGGTGTTTGCCGCGGACGGCGGCATCCACGCCGACAACACCGACGGCCTGGGCCTGGTGGCCGACATCGAGCAAGGCGCCGGCCTGGCGCTGGCCGGGCGCGACGTGCTGCTCATCGGCGCGGGCGGCGCGGCCGCCGGCGCGCTGGCGCCGCTGCTGGCGCGCGCGCCGCGCAGCGTGGTGCTGGTCAACCGCACGCACGCACGCGCCCAGGCGCTGGCGCACGCCCACGGCGCCCTGGCAGAACAGCAAAAAGTAGAGCTGCTCGCGCTTGATACACAAGGGCTTGAGCGGGATTTTGACCTGATCATCAACGCCAGCGCCAGCAGCCTGGCGGGCGCGCCGGTGCCGGTGCCGGCCAGCGTGCTGCGCCCGGGCTGCCTGGCCTACGACATGATGTACGGCCCCGCCGCCCAGGGCTTTCTGGACTGGGCCACGCGCCACGGCGCGCAGGCGCGCGACGGCCTGGGCATGCTGGTGCAGCAGGCGGCCGAGGCCTTTGCCCTGTGGCGCGGCGTGCGCCCGCCCGCCGCCCAGGTGCTGGCCGAGCTGCGCCAGGCGCCATGAAGGCCGGGCTGCGCTGGCTGGCGCTGGTGCTGCTGGCGGCCCTGGGCCTGCAGCTGTTCTTCGTGCTGCGCATCGCCGCCATGGCCTGGGTGGCGCCGCAATCGACGAGTTTCCAGCGCTCCGAGGCCTGGCGCCTGCTGCACGCCGACGGCGCGCTGCGCTGGCGCCAGCAGTGGCTGCCGTACGCACAGATCAGCGACCCGCTCAAGCGCGCCGTGGTGGCGTCGGAAGACGACGGCTTCGTCAGCCACGAGGGCGTGGACTGGGACGCCATCGAGCGCGCCTGGGAGCGCAACAACCGCGCCGAGGAACGCGCCGAACGCGCCCAGGCGCGCCACCCCGGCACGCCGGTGCGCGCGCCGCGCATACGCGGCGGCTCCACCATCACCCAGCAGCTGGCCAAGAACCTGCTGCTCTCGCCCGAGCGCAGCTACGTGCGCAAGGGCCAGGAGTTCGTGCTGGCCTTTGCGCTGGAGCTGCTGCTATCGAAGCAGCGCATCCTGGAGATCTACCTCAACAGCGTGGAATGGGGTGAAGGCGTGTTCGGCGCCGAGGCGGCCGCGCAGCGCTACTTCGGCACCAGCGCCCGCCGCCTGAGCGCCGCGCAGGCCGCGCGCCTGGCGGTGATGCTGCCGGCGCCCCGGCGCTACGAGAAAAACCCCGGCTCGGCCTACCTGGCGGCACGTACGCGCACCATCATGGCGCGCATGGACAGCGCCCGGCTGCCTTGATACGCGCGCTTGGGAGCCTGTCGGACTTGGGGCGGCGAGAGCGAAAAATGGCCCCAGCGAGCACAGTTTTTGCCGGGTTTGCAGCCCAATAGCCGAGCTATTGGGCAAAAAGACGGTGAAAAATGAGCCGCTGCGGCCATTTTGCAGCCGCCGATTCCCAAGTCCGACAGGCTCCTAGGTCAATTACTGGCTCAGGATGAGCTGCGCAATCACCCCGGTGGCAATCGCCACCAGCAGGTAGTCCGACCCGTACTGCACCCAGTGGTAGCCGCGCGGCGGCTGGTGCAGGTGGTGCCCGCGCCAGTCGTTCACAACGTAGTGGTGGGTGCGGTACGTGGGCGGGATGCGGTCGCCGCGGTGCCAGCGGTGGTCCGGCCCCGCGCCGCGCATCGGCACCTGCTGCACATGGGGGCGCGGGCCGGGGTGGGGGCGCACCTGCGGCGGCGGCTGGTGCCTGGGCTGCACATGGTGCGGCGCGGGGCGGTCCTTGGCGTGCGTGTCGCGGCGCGGGTCGCGCGGCTGCGCCTGCGCGCTGACGGCCGACAGCCCCATCAGCAGCGCCGTGCAGGCGCAGACCCATGCCATGGCGGGGCGGCGCTGCACGGCGGTACGGGAACGGGGGGCAGTGGTGATGCTTGCGGACATGTCTGGTTCCTTCATGGTGAGGGTGAACACGCCCTGATAGTGCACTGTCCGGCGCCCCGGCGGGGCGTTGCGAGGGCTTTTTTACCCAAGGTTTGCAATGCCTTACACACGTTTTGCATCCCTTCACCCACAGCCCCGCGCCTTGCTACAGTGCAGGGGCTGGCCGCGCGGGCACAGCCGCATCAACACCACTTCCATTCCTGACAGCCAATGAGAATCCTGGGAATCGACCCCGGCCTGCAGACCACCGGCTTCGGCGTGCTGGAGGCCGACGGCGCGCAGCTGCGCTACGTGGCCAGCGGCACCATACGCACCACCGGCGGCAAGGGTGGCCCCGCGCTGGGCGACCTGCCGGCGCGGCTGAAGATTCTGTTCGACGGCATCAGCGAGGTGGCCCAGCGCTACCAGCCCGACGCGGCGGCGCTGGAGATCGTCTTCGTCAACGTCAACCCCCAGTCCACGCTGCTGCTGGGCCAGGCGCGCGGCGCGGCGCTGACGGCGCTGGTGCACGCCGACCTGCCGGTGGCCGAATACACCGCGCTGCAGATGAAGAAAGCCGTGGTCGGCCACGGCCGCGCCGCCAAGGCCCAGGTGCAGGAGATGGTGCGCCGCCTGCTGCAGCTGCCCGGCCTGCCCGGCACCGACGCGGCCGACGCGCTGGGCCTGGCCATCACCCACGCCCACGCCGGGGCCGCCATGGCGCGCGTGGGCCAGGTGGCGCAGCTGTCGCGGCGCCAGCACGCCATGTACAAGGGCGGGCGCAGTTACTGACTGGAGCGCGGCAGCGCCGGCAGTTGCGCACGCGCCTCGTGCAGGTCCTGCGCGTCGCCCAGCCGGAACTGCGCGGCCGCCGTGGTCAGCGCCTGCGCCTGGTCGCGCAGCGACTCGGACGCGGCGCTGGACTGCTCGACCAGCGCGGCGTTCTGCTGCGTCATCTGGTCGAGGTG
>Ga0222429_100346_pt1 | contig 43914 bp, 51 predicted proteins | sample 1B50Ametagenome_FD_182475 | JGI IMG/M metagenome (GOLD analysis project Ga0222429, IMG submission 182475) | Enriched microbial communities from leaf-cutter ant dump, University of Wisconsin, Madison, United States - 1B50A (version 2) | ecosystem: Environmental > Terrestrial > Nest > Insects nest...
CCATACCGTTAGATTTCCGCTGTATGCAGCGAAAATAAATAGCCAACCTATTTGTTTGTAGAAAGTAACGGTCATGGCTAGCAAGAAACCCCTACTTCTAAGTGAAGCGAAAGTAGGGGAGGTTCATAGTAGGTACATACTTTTTAGTATTTCGAAGAAATCATAGACATCGCCAACACCGCATTCACGCATCGAGCCTGGCATTCGCCAGTCCCTCGGTCCGCAGGAAGTATTTTCGATGAAGTGGAATCAGCGGACAACCCTGCCTGATTAACTGTGTAAGCGCAGCTGCTCACTACGTTCGCTTAAGCCGGTGAGGTTTTGTGAATACGAGAACGTTATGTGAAATTCCTTTAAAAGCTGAAAAAACAAAAGGATAATCAAATTTCGAAATTTGGATTATAATAAGAAGTAAGAAAATACTCAAAAATCAAAATCCATTTCTCGCCGAACAATTTTATGTGAAGAAGATAGGTGTTTTCGGATCATATGCTAGGCATGAGTACAGTGCTAATAGTGATTTGGATATACTCGTCGAATTCGATCGTCCGGTCGGATTTGAATTTATCCGTCTGAGAAAGGAACAAATACTAGACGAGGTACAATATCGGTGAAGAATCCGAAATATGTTGTATCTAACAGATATGATTGAATCCATAAACAAAATTGAAACTTACACCAAGGGAATCGATTACGATTCCTTTTGTTTTAACAAAAGGATGTTTGATGCAGTGGTTAGGAAGCTTGAAGCCTTAAGGCTCCTTGGTCCACCTGAGAGGGGGAAGTTTCAAGTGGACAACCCTGCGAACCCCCAAAACCCTTATTATTGGAGCTGTTTCAATGCCGAATGAAAAGATTCAACAATGGAAGGAAAAAATGAACTTTTTAGAAAGTATCATCTTTATTGAACAGAATTTTATGGACTCAAAGAGATTGTTGATTGACCTGCACGCTGAAGTACATTCTTCCAGTATTACATCAGATTGCGAAGAAACACTGGATGATTATTTGTGGAAGGACATGGATGAAACTTGCTTTAGAACGCTGTCGAATGGAGAAAGAGTCACCATTGCTTGGAGTATCTACCACATATCAAGAATTGAAGATATGACTATGAATATATTGGTGAGTAACGGAAATCAGGTTTTTCTTGAAGAAGGTTGGAACGAGCGATTGAACAGCCCAATAATTGATACCGGAAATTCACTTACAATAAAGGAAATGAAGCATTTAAGTAACAATCTGAATATGACTGAAATTCGCCATTATCGAAATATGGTTGGAAAACGAACGAAGACAATATTAAATCAATTACAGTTTTCAGATCTAAATAGAACAATTCAGAAACCAGAATTACAACGAATAATTGATGAAGGCGGAGTGAAGAAAGACACGCTTTGGCTATTAGATTTTTGGGGAAGTAAAGCTGTGGCGGGATTACTATATATGCCAGCTAACTTTCACAACCTACATCATCTCAGTGAATCGATTCGGCTTAAAGAAAAGTATTACAAAGAAATGCAAGACCAAGTTAGATAAGCTTCGAAGCCCGGGATAGCATCTAACATTGCATTCACGCATCGCTGCCTTGTGGCTGCTCGGTCGCCGGGAGGCACTTCGAGTAAGTAACTCAAAGGAGTGGACCGATTGACTAGAATCCAGGCAGTATTTCTCGATCGCGATGGTACGATTGGGGGGACGGGTCATTTTATCCATCCTAGAGATTTTGAATTATACCCCTTAGCTCAAGAGGCGATTAACAAACTTAAGTGGGAAGGGCTTAAAGTTTTTGCTTTAACGAATCAGCATAGAATTGCAGGAGGACAGGCTACCGTTGAAGATTTTAGAAGCCAATTTGAACAATATGGATTTGATGATTCCTATATTTGTCCTCATGGAAATGAAGAAGATTGTAACTGTAGAAAACCTAAGACAGGAATGCTTATGCAAGCAGCACAGGACTATAATTTGGATCTAAAGAAATGCGTAGTAGTTGGCGATTCCGGAAATACAGACATGATTGCAGCTCACGCAGTTGGGGCGATTAAGATTTTGGTTTTAACTGGATGGGGCGAGTCATCCTTGAAACAATATAAACATACTTGGGAGAGTATTTCACCGGATTACATAGCCAAGGATATCAATGAAGCAACGAAATGGATTATTGAAAGAAAGCTCGAAGAAGACAAAAATTTCACATAACATAGCATTCACAATGCGAACCTAACCGCGTCGTGCCGCTCCGTTGGGGCTTAAGTTTAGAACTATCAATTGGGAGGAATTTGTTGTGGCAACGAAAACTGATGTCTCCAGGGACTTAAAAAGATTGACAGTTTTTATTTCTGACTTAATCCCTTATTCTGATGATGTTCTTTGCAAACAAATAGTCGGCAATTGGTCGATTCGGGACATTATCAGCCATATTATGGGTTGGGACAAAAACTTTATTAAGACACTTGATCAGATTATAAACAATGATGAAGTAAAACTTGAAGAACATCATAACGTACAGGCATTTAATGAAGCATCCGTTATTCTTGGTAGAAAATTAAAACCACATGATTTGCTAAGGGAAGCAATTACCCAACGCGAACAATTGATATTAAAACTCAATATGGTTTCTGAATCAGCGTTTATCAGACAATTTCATAATAGTGCGTATACGTTGGAAACTTTTTTGCAAGAAATGTTCATTGATCATGATAAGCATCATGAAGAACAAATAATGAAACACCTTTAAACGGTTAAATTCGAAGAAGCCATGAACTTCAGTTAACACTGTATTCACGCGGTGGGCTTTACGGCCCCTGATCGCCGAGAGGTATTTCAAGTGAAGAGAATCTTAACTATTAAGAGAAAGGAATTATTGAAAACATGGGAAATAACACGTATAAACGAATTGGAACAATTTTCATGATTACGGCAGGAGTCATTTATACGATTGAAAGATGTGTTGCAAGTATTTCATATGCATTAATTCAAGCAGGGTATGCGTCGCATGGCACAAATACAAATTTTAAACTTGAATACCCGGGGTTTTTTAATAATTTTTTTGTCTGGTTCTTTTTGTTTATTGGGTTTCTATTGCTGGCGTACGGATTTCCAAAAGATAAAAAATAAACTAATTGAATTAAAAATCGAGCAACACTTTTTGAATACGAGGAACGTTATCGGAAATCTACGTGAAAAGCACCTAATCTAAATCCAAAGGGTGAATCCAAAATATGAGCATCAAATCCCCAGGAGGTTCAACATTTCCATATTATTATAACGGCGGAGAAATACATTGCCTCAAGTACGGCAGTTTCTTTGGAAATCATGATAAATTAATGGCATTAATGAAGGCAGAGGAAGACTTTATCCAAAGCACGAATAGAAGACTCAGAATATGGATCGACTTATATGAAACAAAGATTACCAATATGATTTTATTAGAACTTGTCCAAAGCCTATTAAGAATAAAGGATCAAATCATAAAATTAGCAATTGTAGGCTTGTCGTATTTGGGACGATGGAAGCTTAACCGGATTTTGAAGAAGCAAAAATTTGCATCCCAGAGGGTTGCATATTTTGAAGACCCGGAGAAGGCAAAGGCCTGGCTGGTAAGTGAATAAAGGCCGAAAGCGCCCAAAAGTCAAAGAAACGGAGTTTATTTATGGGAGAATATTATTGGGACGAGAAGATTGAATATCTAATGAACACCAGGAATCTTTATTATAACGATGATTATATATCGTTTTTAGTCAATCATGTATGGAAGATAACAATGCCCGTCAGACCCTATACATACGCTTAAAAAGATGATAGATAGTATTTCTAATAACGGGAGAATCGTCTGCTTTGAGCCCCACTGGATAGCCAATATGTCACATTCAATTTAGGCAGCATCGATCAGACCAGCATTAGTTCACTATTGGAAGACGGAATTGGAAGTAATCCAGGTGAAATGGACCTGTTTATTAACAATTTAATAAATCAGGGCTTGGATACGGAGGATGCGAACAAACAATACAATGCAGAATTAAATTTGCATCGCTTATTTTCAATGTCTTCTGCTTTTACTGTATCAGCCGGCATGAAAATAACGTCCGGAATCATTCAAAGGTGATGTGTTCGTTTCCTGAGGAAGTGAGCGACTTCAGTTAACAAGGAGTAATTCGAAGATGGTATTATTGAGAGATATTAATTGGCAATTACAATCAGAACATTTACTTCATTGGATCAATGACTCTACGCTCACAATCGAACAATTACAATCAGGCTTGGAAGGCGAAGTATATAAACTGACAAAACATTCAGACCAAGCTTCGATTGTTTACAAGGTTTGGAATAGAACATCTAAGCCTAATGTTATTTTTCAATATCAACTGTTACAACAGTTATCGTCGTTAAACATTCCTGTCTCTAAAGTGTATGGATGCGGTTCTGATAAGCTTGGGAACCCAATATTAGTAACAAGCTTTGACGGATTTCCTTTAAGGGAAGAAGAGGACCACGATATCACCATTTTCGCTCAATATTTGTCCGGAATTCATAATATTCCGGTTCATAAACTCAACATATATGCGCCAGAAACAAAGACATTTGATAATTTGGTAAACTATTTTTTCCCCGGAATCGAGAGCTACCCTGACATTATGGAGGCGATCAAGACAATTCTACATAATCTTGCTCCCGTTCATTCTACGTTGATCCATGGCGATTATAATCTGGGGAATATCGTTCACAATAATGGAAGCTATTGCTTGATAGATTGGACGAATGCCCAAATAAGTGATAGCAGATATGATTTTGCATGGGCGTCCTTTTTGATCAGGATTTACCTGGATCATGATTTATACGATCAATTCAAAGATTCGTATTTGAAGATAAGGTATGTTGCTCCGGATGATTATAACTATTTTGAATGTTTGGCTTTTTTGCGGTGGGTTCTGCTCAGTAGAATCGCAAATATTCCTATGAAATTATCTACACCGACAAGGATTAAACAATATAAAGAGGAACACTTTGAATTATTAAAGAATATATCGATTTAGCGGATGCAGGAATAAGCAACGTCATATAAACAAATGATACTGCGATGTGCGTGGGTTAACGAATAATTGTTAATATGGAGGCACATGCTATGTTTTCCGATGTTGAAACCAAATTGAAGAATAAAAACAAAATTTTGTTTTCTCGCGATAGTCAGTGTCTGCAAGAGTTGATTAAACGAATTCAACAACAAAATCATAGAATTCTTGTTATGTGGGCATTGGACTGTGCCAAACGACCTTTGGAACAATTTGAAGCAAAGTATCCTGACGAACACAGACCCAGAACCTGTTTGGAACTTTGTGAAGCTTGGGCAAGAGGTAAAATTAAAATGCCCGTAGCAAAGCGTGCTATATTAGATTCTCATGCGGTAGCAAAAGAAATTAATGACAATGAACACGGCGATTTGTGCCATGCAATCGGACATGCTGGAGCTACCGTGCATGTAGAAACACATGCTTTGGGATTACCTATCTATGAATTGTCGGCAATAGTTTTAAAATACGGAAAGGATAAGTTTCCGACGCCGGTTAGCGAGAAGATAAATTACTATTACAACCGCCTGCTGTACTGGCAAGAAAATACTGATAAACTTGAACTTGATTGGGCGGCATTTTTATTAGATGATACGAGGCCTAACAAAGAAAAATTACTGGGCGACAAATTAAGATTGAAGCAATCACAGAGATCATGAACAGTGATAAGGTGTAATTTGCCTGATATGAGGCAATAAATTTGTACACATAAGGAGATGAAACGAGATGATACAAAACAAATTACTAAGAATGGACAATATCGGTATCGTGGTAGAGTCCCTTGATGACGCGATCGCTTTCTTCGAGGAGATTGGCTTGAAGCTTGAAGGGCGCGCCACTGTTGAAGGTGAATGGGCTGGCCGCGTAACCGGACTGGGTTCTCAGTGCGTAGAGATTGCTATGATGGTTACTCCGGATGGCCACAGTCGACTTGAACTTTCGCGATTTCTCACTCCGTCTACGATATCGGATCACCGGACTGCTCCTGTAAATTCCCTCGGGTATCTACGGGTCATGTTTGCAGTTCAGGACATTGACGAGATGGTATCCAGACTCACTAAGCATGGTGCTCAACTCGTTGGCGAAGTGGTTCAGTACGAGAACTCGTATCGACTCTGTTACATTCGTGGAATCGAAGGACTACTAATCGGGCTGGCGGAACAACTCGGCAAAAAATAAGTAACTCCGCACGGTGTCAGTAGGAGCCGGATAAAAGATACAGAAAATCTCTAGTTCCATGCTATACTATAAATCATAGATGCTTTAACAGAAATGGAGCAGGTGACATCGGGTGGAAGTTAACTATTGTTCCGCATGCGGCGGCAAAATGGAAACAAGAGACGTGGACGGCACGCCGAGAAGGGCATGCACGCAGTGCAGTTTCGTTCATTGGGGCAATTACAGCATCGGCGTAGGCGCGCTTGTCGTGAAAGATGACAAAGTTCTGCTCGTTCGTCGGGCGCAGGATCCGGGAAGAGGCTACTGGACGAATCCGGGAGGCTATATCGAGCAACTGGAGCCGATCGAGGAAACGATCGTTCGAGAGGTCAAGGAAGAGAGCGGCATCGAGGCACGGGTGAAAGGCGTCATCGCGCTGCGCGATCAGCCGCGGAGCATTCACAACGTCTATATCGCATTCGAGCTGGACTACGTCGACGGAGAACCGGTTCCGGACCAGATGGAGGTCGACGACGCCGGGTTTTACAGCTTGGAGGAGATGGAGAAGATGAACGTGGCGCCCTTCACGAAGTGGCTTGTGGACGTCGCGCTTCATGGCAGTATGGACGGGCTGGCAATCGATAAAGAGCCGGTCGTTCCATTAAACGGATACGGGCTATTCAGAGTATAGTCGGTGGTCGGTCAGCAAGCTGGGCCTGGCGTATTCGCAGCGTTACGCGAACATGCTCCGAAGACGGCGGTCTCGACGAAGGCGAAGCAACTTGCCCAAGTCGAGGCCGCTTTGCAGTCCGTTTAATGATAGCACGTTTTCGTTCATGCCTTATTCGACGATAATCTGACCCACCATATTGTCATGACCTTGCCCGCACTGAATACTGCAATGGAACTCGTATGTGCCGGCCTTGTCCAATTTGATCGTCGCAGTTTCTCCATTCTTGATGTCCACGCCCAATTCTTCAATCTTTAATCCATGAACCCCAGCTTCATTATTTAAGGTAAGCTTAAGCGTGTCGCCTACTTTGGCGTTGATCTCGGGTTGGCTGAACGACCAGTTTACGGCATTCTCAGTAATTTCTTTTGTTGTTCCGCCACCGCCTGGCTCCTGAGAAGTGGAAGGTGCCGAAGGAGATTGCGCAATCGAGTTATTCTCGTTTGTTTTGCCGCATCCGTTAAGTACGAGCAGGGTAAACAACGCGAGAACCACGCAGAACCTGACAGATTTTAGTTTCATGTCGTGTAAATGCCTCCTTGAGTTCATCATCGGTATTATGCCCGTTGTCAGCCAAGCTTAAGCATTTCGCTGCATAATCGCACTTGTCTCCGACATACAATCGGTGTAGGAAGCTTGTAAAAAGGAGGTTGTGCGAATGGCTGGCATAACTATGAAATCGTCCATGAAAGGCGCATTGATGGGGCTCACTATGACCGGCGGTTGGCTTCTGGCCGATCTGTTGCTTCCGGAGCCTTGGGGAGATGTTATCTTGTTCGGGGCGATGGCGGTGGTGAATATCGGGATCGGCTGGAAGCTCGGAAAGCTATACGACGCGCAGAATGGCAAGGAGTCGGTCAGTGCCCTGGATCCGCATAATTCAACAAACTACGAAATTCGATCTTAGACACGCAACAATCCTCCTCAAAACAAAGCAAGTTTGGCAGCCCTTTCGCTTCCCAATCGGAAGCCGGGAGGGCTTTCTTGACGTTCAAGAATGAAACCGCAGGGATGGAATCGGCGTCCTCTTACATAACTTGCGCTAATTTGGAAATACCACTATTAAGAAAATGGCTTGAAGCTGGATCTTTCCATGCTTTCCGTAAATGAAGAAGCCGTACACTTGTCCACCTTGGAGGTTAAAATCGTGAGAAAAACGTATTCAAAAATCGGAGTGGCGTTTGCTTTGATGTTGGCGCTTAGTGCTTGCAGCGGAAACAATAACGCAAATAATGCTTCCCCTTCGCCAACGCCGGGACAAACCACCTCATCTCCACCGTCCGTATCCGGCGTGACCGGCACCTCATTTGAAAATTGGGGCTCCTACGGTTTTACGTTGGCCAATAACCGTCACGTTCCCTTCAAGGAGATCTCTGCCGATAACGTCAAAGACCTTGGCGTCATCTGGTCCGCTGACCTGAAGACACTCGACGCGGACGTCAAGAACGGAAATCAGTCGTATCCTGTTGTCGTGGACGGGGTGATCTATTTAACGACGTCCGGGAATCAGGTGTTCGCGTTAGATGCCGTAACCGGGAATACGATCTGGCATTGGAAACCGTCGGCCGAGCAAGCTGCCGGGTTCTCGAAAGCGGGGATCATCGCCAATCGCGGCGTAGCGGTAGGAGAGGGCAAAGTGTTTATGCTCGCAGTCGACAATTCGCTGATTTCTCTGGATCAGAAGACAGGTACGCTTGTGAAGATGATCAAGATCGCCGACTACATCGACGGAGTTACGCTCGAGAACGGCTATTATGAGACGACCGCTCCCCAATACTACAAAGGCAACGTCTATATCGGAAGCAGCGGCGGCGATAACGGCGTCCGGGGCTTCGTCGCGGCGTTCAAGGCGAGCGATCTGACGCCGGCTTGGGATTCTCCGTTCTGGACCGTACCGCCCAAAGGCCAGGATTGGCTGGCGAACAGCCAGTTCCAGGGGGGCGGAGTGGTGTGGAATCCCGTTGCGATCGACGAAGAGACCGACCTCATGTACTTTGCGACAGGCAATCCTGCTCCGGATTTCTACGGCGCCAATCGCCCGGGAGCAAATCCGAACACCGACTCGGTCGTGGCCGTCAATGCGTTAACCGGCAAGCTGGTCTGGGCCAAGCAGGAAGTCAGCCACGATTTGTGGGATTATGACGCGGCAGCCTCCCCCATGATTATTAACGCCACAGTAAAAGGACAGAAGAAGAAACTCGTTGTGCAAGGCGGCAAGTCCGGATTATGGTTTGCCTGGGATGCTGCGACGGGAGATGCGGTGTGGGACGGGATTCCATTTGCCAAGATTGATCGCAAGGACCCTACGCCCGAAGGTACGGTCAGCTACCCCGGAGTGCTTGGCGGGGAAAATTATGCGCCCGAAGCCTACGATCCCGCGACGAACTATGTCTTGATACCGGGCATCGAGGCGCCCAGTCTCTTCAAATCGGCAAAGACCGAAGCAGAAGCGAGCACCCCGGATTTTCCCGGAGCTGCGGCTTTCGGCACGATCATGGAAGAGGTCTCCGGTGTCGAGGGCTACGGAACGATCACCGCGATCAACGTGGATACCGGCAAGCAAGCTTACCAGATCAAGACGACGGATGCGCAGCGCGGCGGCTTGACGAGCACCGATTCGGGGCTGGCGTTCTTCGGCGAGCTGGACGGCAAGATCAATGCGCTCGACATCAAGGCGGGCAAAGTGATCTGGACGTTCCAGACGTCCGGGGATAACGTGCAGGCCGCCCCGTCGATCTTCACCGTCGACGGCAAGGAGTACATCGTCTTCACCACGGGCGGATCGAAGCCGAAGGTGCATGTGTTCGGTCTGGGAGGCGACAAGACGCAAGGCCAGGGAGGCACAGCCGAGACCGGCGGAGGGCATTCTGCACAGTGAGAACCGCAACCAAGACGCAGTTAATCGTACTCGTGTTCGCTGCAGCGGCGTTATGGATGGCCTTCCGTTCGGACGCGAACGCGCAGACGGAAGGCCCCGGAGGCCGAATTGAACTCGAGCAGACATCCTTTACCGCCAGATCGTGGCAGAGCGACGGCTCGCATCTGGCCGCCATTAAGGGCAAGCTGAAATTCGGCGAACAGCCGGTGGCGAATGCCCTCCTGCAAGCGGGTGCGCAAGGAAGAACCATCCTGACCGGGGAGGACGGCTCTTTCGAAATGCTCGTCGACCGCAGTCTAATCGTCAGCAAGCCCGTTCGCGTAGTGTCGGTCGATGATGCCAAAGTTTCGGACAAGCCGTTGGAGAACGAGGAGGCGGATTCCGTCCTGACGGCCGCCTCCACGATCCGTGTCTACCATCCGATCGAGGTGACCAAGGTTGTGCCTTCCGGCACGGACGCGAGCCAGGTCAAGGTTCACGCTCGATTCAGGATCGAGACGGGCGACAGGATTTCCTTTTTTCGCGTAAATAAGTATCGGATCTCGGGCCAGGTGCTGGATGCCGACGGAGGCCCGGTGCAGGACGCGATCGTATGGATTGACCGGGAACGGGGAGAAAGCTTCGCCAAGTCAACTCCGACAGATCGCAACGGGAAATACGAAATGTATTACTGGCCGGAGGAAGAGGAGACGAACCTTACGGTGATCGTCGGCACGCGCCGCTACGAGTTGCCGGAAGGCAGAGCTCTGATGATCCCCCGAAATACGAGCGTAGACATTCGGATCCGCTTGCCCAAAACGGGCTCGGTGATCGACGACCGACCTGCCAATCTGGTCTGCACGACCTTGAAAGGCGCCATGTACACAGGCCTGCTGGCCGGGCTCGACGTGCCGCCCGAAACCCCTTATACCGTGACAATACCCGACTGGCATGGCAGGTTCGTTCTGACGGTGTCGCAGGACGCATGGGAGAAACGTCCGTTATTTTTCGAAACCTTGCTCACGAAATTCATCGAACGGGGAGAGATACTGAAAGCCGGAGACGAGCTGCCTGTCGGTTTTGTGCAACCGGGCAAGCAGGACCCGAAGCTGGCCGCTGCCGCTCCCTGATTTAACGCGCCGAATTATCCGCTCACCTGCCGCGGTAGGCATATGTAGGCTCACGATCATCGAGATTCTCGATCGAGCGAATCCGATTCGTGATCGTGTCTCGATGGGGGGACCACTTGCAAACGGGATCCGCCGACCGCGCGTCGCCGGTCAACAGGAAAGCCTGACAGCGGCATCCGCCGTAATCGAGCTCGCGGCGATCGCAGCTTCTGCAGGGCTCGGACATCCAATCGCTGCCTCGAAAAGCGTTAAAGGATGGGGAATGATTCCATATCCAGGCCAGCTCGCGTTGCTTCACGTTCTCGAACGACAAGCTGCGAATTTCCGACGAAGCCGTGCAGGGCAATACTCGTCCGTCGGGCGCTACCGTAAGCGACAGCTTGCCCCAGCCGCCCATGCACGGTTTCGGAAATGGTTCATAATAATCCGGCAGAATCCATAGAAGTTCGATCTGATTTCGAAAGCGCTCGCGCGCCCGAGCATAGTCGGCTTCGGCTTGCTCAAGCTGTTCCCTTCGCGGCAGCAACTGCTGAACGTTGTGCAAAGCCCAGCCATAATATTGGGCATTGGCCAGCTCCAGCCGCTGTGCTCCCCATTGTACGCAGAGCTCGATGATCTCTTCGATCTGGTGAAGATTGGCCCGGTGGAGAACAACGTTCATATTCAGGGGGAGTCCGCTCGCACGAATCAACTGCGCGGCTTGGCGTTTCAGTTCATGCGACCGGAAGCCGGAGATTGAATCGGCCAGGTTCGCGGAAGCGGCCTGTACGCTCAACTGAACGCTGTCGATCCCGGCATCCGCGAGCTGCCGAATTCGTTGTTCCGTCAATCCTACGCCGCTAGTGATAAGATTTATATAGAGTTCCGCTTCCCTGGCGCGGCGGACGAGCAGCTCCAAATCCTGGCGCAGCAACGGTTCTCCGCCGGTGAAATGGACCTGTGCAACCCCAAGATCGGCGGCTTGCTCCAGCACGCTCAGCCATTCATCCGTCGTCAGTTCATTTTCTCTTTGTTGAAGCTCGAGCGGATTCGAACAGTAGGGACAGTGAAGCGGACAGCGATGCGTGACCTCCGCAGTCAAAGCATACGGCAAATCTATGGACATAGCTCGAGCCACCCCCTCTCCGCGGCAGAAGAGATAAATTCGACGATATCGTCCCCCAGTCCGGTCTGAACATATGTCGCTTCGAGCTCCCCGATCATCTGCGCGATCGTTCGCTGACCGTCGCAAAGCCGGAGAATCACGCCCGCCGCTTCGTTCAGCTCGACGACCCGCTCCGGCAGCAGCAGCAGCTCCGACTGGCGGGCTTTGTCATATTTCATCCGTCCCGGACTGCGCAGCCTCGGCCGATCCGACAGCGCCGGGGCGCTCATCGGTCGTTATCTCCGCCAGGGAAAGCCAATGTTAAAGCATCCAGCAGCGCCCAGAGAACATCGCACTTGAACCGCAAAGCGCTGATCGCCTGCTCCTGGTCCCCGCGATCCCTGCACTCGCGCAAGACGAGGCTCAATCCGTGATCCGCATCGCGTGGGGCTTGCGTCAGCCGGGCTTGAAAGTAGGCGAGACCTTCCGGTCGAATCCAGGGATACAATTGCTCGAATACACCGATCCGCCTGGAGACAAGGGTAGGTGCGAACAGCTCCGTCAGGGAGGAGGCGACGGCAATGTGCCAGGGCTCCAGGCGGCAGAAGTTCACGTAAGCGTCGACGGCGAACCGGACGGCCGGAAGCACGTGGCGTTCATCCAGCATTTCGTTTCTTGGAATGCCCGCCGCTTCGCCGAGCCGAATCCATGCTTCGATGCCGCCATCGCTGCCTTCCCGGCCGTCATGGTCGATGATTCGCTGAATCCACTCGCGGCGGTCTTCGCGGGAGGGCAGCTTGGACAGGATCAAGGCGTCTTTGACCGGGATATTCTTCTGATAATAGAAGCGGTTCGCGATCCATGCCCGCACTTGAACAGGGGTAAGCTTGCCCTCGTGCATTTTGATATGATAGGGGTGCTTGTCGTGATAATGCTCGGCTCCCACCTGGCGCAGGCACAACGTGAACTGTTCGTTCGAGAGCAAATTCGAGTTCAACATTTAAATCTCCATCTCCATCCCGTCAAATCCGATTTCGATGCCCAAGTCGGTCAACGTTCGCCGTTCCGGCGAATCCTCAAGCAGCATTGGATTCGTGTTATTGATGTGAACATACACTTTCCGCCGAGCCGGTACATTCGCGAACCGTTCGGCGCTTCCGCCGGGTCCGGCAACAGGCAGATGGCCCATATCGGAAGCGTACAACTCCGATGCGCCAAGTCGGCGCAATTCGTCGTGGACCCAGAAGGTTCCGTCCAGAAAAATGCAATCCGCGCCCTCCAGGTGCCGTTCCAGCGTATGCGACCATGACTCGATGCCCGGTGCGTAGACAGCAGTTCCGTCCGTGCTCCGGTCCGTTATCCGATAGCCGACGTTCCAAGAATGCTGCTGCCGGGCGGGTTCCCGATACGGGCTCGCGCTGACATATCGCGGTGGCTTAGCGCCCAAATAGAAAGGGCATATTGACAATTGTCCCCCAAATAGTGGATAAGATTCCTCTAATCTTATTTCGTGCCACCTAAAGCTGGCGTACGGTTCGACGATCCGCCTGACTGGAAAGTCGTCCGCAAGCGCTCCGAGTACAGGAGCTGTTGCATATACGTCGATGGATGACCCTTGCCGGAGCTGAAGAAGCCCTGTCGTATGATCCAATTCCGCATCGGTCAATAGGACGGCTTGAATGGGGGAGCCGCGCAAGGAAGGAGGACCTGGATGGAGGCAGGCATTCTCTTCCGTCTGATGGCAGACATCCGGGCTTGCGTTCAGCAGAACCCAGCGACTGCCGTCCGGGCTTACAGCCAGAGAATCATTCCTTCGGGCGCGCGCGGACGGGTCGCCGGTTCTCGCGCGTCTGCAATTGGGGCAAGCGCAATTCCATTGCGGATACCCGCCTCCCGCGGCAGAACCCAGCAGCTTAATAATCATCGCGCACGATAGGCATAGGCTGTCACTTCCGCGCAAATCTCAATAATCTTGAAAGCAGGCTTCACCCACATAGCCGCACCTCCTTCGATAAATCGCGACGCGTATCTGATTGATTGTATGTCGGCATAAGAATGTCCAAGAAGCAAAAATAACGATGCAGAACCCGTCCGCTTTTCGGAAGGTGATCTGCATCGTTGTTCGCGGATTTCTCTGCTTAGCGTTCGCGGCGCGGATTACGGCTCCGAATCCCGAATAACCCGATCAATCCGAGCAGCCCGAGCCAGCCCCATCCCATGCCTCTGGAGGGAGTGGTCTCCAGCGCGCGATATCCGTTGTTTGCGTTCGATTGCGTACGATACCCCGGATTATTGTTCGCTGTACCGGAAGTATTCGCGTTGATGTTCATGAACTGACTTCCCGTTCCTGTTCCGTATACGCTGACATCGCGATTGGGTGCTGCATTCGTTCTTGTCGGGCTGTTGTTCGATTGGACGTACATCTTGCTGCCGTTTCGATTCGCTGAGATCCCGTCGAGCATGCCGTGCGCATTCGTTCCCATTCCGCCGCCAAGCCCGCCGTTTCCTCCGTTTGTCGTTGCTGAATAGGCATAAGCCGGGACCGCAAACATCAAGGATACGACTGCGACGCATAATCCGCGTAACATTGTGCTCTTCATAAACTTACCTGCCTTTGACTTGGAATTTATACCTCTTTCCGGGTAGGGTCTCACGAATTCGGCGATCCTATACCACGCTTGTACTACGGAGATATCCGGTCGTATATATTGGGTTATCAGGACAATGGAGGAGCATGGCTATGAACATGTTATTCGCCTGGATGTTAACCCTGTCGCTGGGTCTCGATGCGCTCGTCGTCTCCGCTTCATTGGGGCTGAGAAAGGAGCAGGAGAACAAGCTCAATATCGCGCTTGTGTTCGCAACAACCGAATCCCTGATGCCGATTGCCGGCATGATCATCGGAGGGGCGCTCGGCCATTATTTCAACGGAACGATATCGGCGCTCGGTGCTCTGCTATTGATCGGAGCGGCGATCTATTTTCTTTTTTTCGACAGGGAAGAGGATGATCATCCGATGCTTGGGAGGCCGCTCGTCGGGTGGCCGTTAATAGCGGTGGCGATCGGCATCAGCCTGGACGAGCTTGCGGTAGGCTTCACCGCCGGATTGATGCAAGCGCCGCTCACGCTCACGATTATCCTGATTGCTGTCCAATCGTTCACATTTTCCATGCTCGGCGTTACTTTCGGCGCCAAACTCAGGCCTTACCTTGGAGAATGGGCCGAAAAAGCGTCGGGCGTCGTGCTGGGACTCATAGGCGTTTGGATGCTGATTGGTGAGCGATTTTTAACACCGTAAGATATATGGTATTATAGAGTGGAGAATTCGGATAAATTCTTGTAGGAGTGATAGGTCTGAAGAAAAGAAACAAGCCGATTTCGTTTGATGAATTGTTAATAGAGCTTCAGAGCGCGAAATCTAATGAAGGCATCCCCAATCAAGTATCCTTTGAAACGTTATTTCATGAGAACTTCATGAGCCGTTACTCTTCCTTCAAAAGTTTTAATGAATTTCTTCGCAAGGGAAATTTCGAGTTCTTAACCCTTGAAGACGTCAACAACATTCCCGAAGAATTGATCGATCGGCATGTCGACCGGGAGACCGACTTTGGCAACTGGAGGTCGATGCTTGACAAGGCTAATGAGGAATATGAGGTCAGTCGTCGGAGATAACGACAGTTGAATTGAAGTATACGAACGTTCAATGAAAGAGGGGGGAGGTACCGTGTCCGGCATGAGGAGCGAACAAGCTGCTGCAACCAGAGAAAAGCTGCTTGAGACAGCGAAATCCTTGTTTGCCGAGAAGGGATATCATGGGACGCCGGTGAGGGCGATCAATCGTTCTTTAAAGATGGGAGACGGCATTTTATATCATTACTTTCCCGGCGGTAAAAGAGAAATATTAAGCGTGTTGATTCAAGAGAGCTTTGAACGTCGGAAAGAAGTGATCGGACATACGAATCGCACGATCGAGCAATTGGATTTGCGTGAAGCATTGCTTATTTTTATTAGCAAATTGTTCGATCTCTTTATTGCCGACCTGGATCTCGTGAAGATCCTGTTCAGGGAGAGCGATCTGCTTGAATGGGAGGAGTCAAGGCTATTGTCTTCCTGGATGGAAGAACAAATCTCGATTTTTATCGCCTTCTTGAACCGGAGACGCGATAACGGGGAGATAAAAGCTAATTTAGATACCACAATTGCGACGAGACAATTAATTGCAATGGTCATGCAGCTCGGCATATCCAGAATTACCGGCTTATCGGTTATTAACGTGCCGGACGTTGACGAGTATTTTGAGAACATCGTGGACTTTACAATTGACTTGTGGAAAAATCCTTAAAGCTTTCATTCAGAACTAAGGATTTTTTTACGTCGTTTTATTCAACAAACGTTCATTCAATTAATATGACGGAGGAGACTGTCGATTAATGGTTAACAGAAAGCATTGCGCACGAAGTATCGCTCTTTCGCATAGCCATCCGTCGTAACGGAACACAGCGCCACAACTAATCGACAGTCACTGGAGGTTCTCTATATGAGCTTATTAAGAAATAGACAGATTGTGGCATTGCCAATCATTGTTGTATTGATTATTTTCATATTTAGTTTAGCTTCCATTCCGAGTATCAGTCCGAAGGTCGCAAATCTGCCCGTTGCCATTGTGAATGAAGATGTCGGGTCCGAATCCGGCGTCAACATGGGGGATACTCTCGCGAACCAACTGCAAGCTGCAATGAAAAATAGCCCAAGCGAAGCCCCGATCAAGTGGATTGAAGTTGCAAGTGAAGAGGAAGCCCAAACCGGACTCCATGATCAAAAATATTATGCGGCATTGGTCATCCCGAAGGAATTCAGCGCCAAGCAAGCATCGTTTATATCACCCGATCCAACATCCCCTCAAATCAAAATTTATGTAAATCAGGGGATGAATACCGCTGCTGCTACAGCTGCGCAACAAATGCTTGCGCAAATGGTTAATGGCATTAATGAGAACATGCGCAGCCAGTTAATTGCTGCTTTTGATCAACAAGGCGGAACCGTGTCAACGAAGCAAGCGGCCGCCCTTGCCTCGCCGATTGTCAGCGAAGTAATCCCAGTGAATGCAATCGGTACAAGCAGCGCTAATGGCAATGCGCCAATTACGCTATTCCAACCTTTATGGATGGCTAGCCTCATCGGCAGCGTAATTTTCCTGATGGTCAGGAACAAGACGAAATTCGCGAACAGAAAGGAAAAGATACGAGCAAATGCGTTTCAAGTTCTCTGGGGCGCAGTGATGGCGATATTAGCGGGATTCAGTTTCACGTGGTTTGTCGACATCTGGGGCTTAAACATACCGGACTTTATGGACATCGCTCTGTTCCTGGCCATTTCGTACTTTGCATTCTTCCTCATGACTTCCGCCGTCTTCTCTTGGATTGGTTTCGGAGGCATGGCGATCTTCGTCCTGTTCCTGTTCTTCGGCGCGCCGCTGCTCAGCTTCGCTCCCGAGATGCTTTCGCCATTCTATCGTGACTGGATCATGTCGTGGCTGCCGATGCAGTTCATGATTGATGGACTTCGTAAATTGTTCTTCTTTGGAGAAGGACTGAGCATGAATCAGCCGACAATCGTCCTTATGTGGATTGGAATTGTGAGCCTTCTGGTCTTGCTTGCATCTGCGTTCAAGCGTTCCCGTAAAGCGGAGTAAATAACTGCTGTGGTCAAGTATTCTACGGGTATAAACGAAAGCTGGCTTCATCATCGGGAATGAAGCCAGTAGGTGGCATGAAATACAAAAGTCCGAGAAACGGGCTTCTTGTACACGCTTATTTTCTATTCATCGCTTTCTTCCTTCGTTTATCCTTGCTTGATAATCTCCAATTTACGTATCCGATGCTTTTCCTTTTCCAGAACTATGATCGTCAAGTCGCGATAGCGCCATTCCATGCCTTTCTTAAGCTCAGGGTTAATGCTGTACAACCAGCCTCCGATGGTATCATGATCGTCGCTTTCCAGTTCGACACGGAGAAGCTCTCTGACGTGCGCAAGGGAAATCTTGCCGTCTACAATGAGGTGCCCATCGTTTACCATTTCAACTTCTTTCCGTTCTTCGGTATCAAATTCATCGCGAATTTCGCCTACGATTTCTTCCAATATGTCTTCAATATAGTACTTTGCAGCTATGAACTCTAAGTCATGTAGTGTAATCTTGAAGATGAATGTGCGAGAAAACCAGGGAGGAGAGTCAGTCGCATGGCAAAGATCGTTTTCGCATTGAACCAGTCTCTGGACGGATTCGTCGACCACGACCACCCGGCATTTCAGCCCGACCCCGTGCTATTCCGTCATTTCATCGACGACATGCGCAGCCTGGCGGGCAGCCTGTACGGGCGCCGCATGTACGAGATCATGCGGTATTGGGACGGAGACCATTTTGAATGGGATTCGCCGGAACGGGAATACGCAGCGGCGTGGCAACGCAATCCGAAGTGGGTGGTGTCGAGGACGTTAAAGTCCGTGGGTCCGAACGCTTCTCTGATCGAGGGCGACCTCGCAGCGGCCATACGAGGGCTGAAGGCTCAGCATGAAGGGGAGATTGAAGTTGCCGGGCCGGAGTTGGCCCACAGTCTAACGGAGCTCGGTCTCGTTGATGAGTATCGACTCTATCTCCATCCAGTTGTGCTGGGTCACGGCAAGCCGTTCTTCGCCGGTCCGCGGCCGCCGCTGCGCCTCGTGGCAAGCGATCGAATTGGCGAACAGGTGATCAGGTTGACCTATGTTCCAGATTAGTTGTGCGGTTGACCCAGCGACCTTAAGTGCACGTTACTTTAATAGGGATTCTCCGGCTGTAGCGGCAGTCAGAGGATCCCTACAGATTAACCCGCACTTCATTCATAACACATTGAATACCATTCAGTGGCTTGCGCATATGAAAGGTCAAAAAACCCGCAATGTCTGTCAATTCTGTAGGAAAAGGACCAGGGCAATCGCTTACGAAATAAATGCCTTCGCCATCTGCCGCCACTGCCTGAATGATGCGCAATCTATAGTTGTTGCTTTGGAGCAATAAAAGTCTCGCTTCACAAGCGGGATGACTATTTTTATTGCGTTCGAGCAATAAATCAAGCGAGTAGTGGGGAGGCGGCAGAAAATCGGCTGAATTGTTGCTCGAATGCAATAATTCGGCGGTCCTTTGTAGCTGAGGAGGAGAATTGTTGCTTAAACGCAATAATTTCTAATCCGTAAGTGACCGAATGAGCAGCACTGCCGCAGGGCTAGCGGGCTTTGTCAACATCATTGATACGATGCTGCTAGAGCCATTTGCACGACTGCTGCCACCGACTGTATTTCAAAATCTGTGCGCCAGACCCCTGAAGGTTGTTCAGCTACCGTTAAAATCCGTAAGCGATTGCCCTGGAAAAGGACGCGTATATTATTATGGCGCTGCCTTCATCAGGTACTACATATAACGAAGATGAACGAAGATATATCAATAATTATTATAAGAATTTAAAATTACGAATGTATAAATGGCATAGGGATTCCAGGTGGGGCAGCATACCTGAAATTCCTTTTTATTGTAATCGGGAAATGTGTCATCAGGAATGGGACAATATTCGTGAATAAGAAACGTTAGTGCAAAGAGCCGCCGATCGGGATCTGTTTAAATACATATGTACAAAATACGGGTTTTGTGAAATAGTATTGCGTTAAGTGCAGGCGATGGCTTGATAACCACCATTGGCATGCGCAGCGTCTGCTAGTGGCTTGCCGGGATTGCTGTCAGTTTGTCTATCGTCTAATTTAAAGTAATTCTTCTTGTAGCTCACAGCTTCTTCATATCTTCTTGTAGATCTTTTTGTAGCTCATTCTGCAGCTCACATTTGCACACATAAATTCAGCCTGGGTCGCCAATCCATGCATTAATGATCTGACACGAATTACACCTTCAATCAGAAGATGCTCTGAGCATGACCACTTTTCGGATTGAATTGCAAACAAACAATAATAGCGTGAAGTCATAATAAATAATATGTAAACTAGTTAACTGAATGAGTACTTCCTGTTGTCGAAATTCATCCAAGCTGTGCGTGCTCGTTCCTGTCCCGGCATACTTCTCAAATCATTATTTTACATAAATAATATTATGTTAACTAAAAAGCGATTCAACTCTCATTTCTCTCTCTATTTCTCTTCAAGATATCGCACAGCAGCGACCAACAGCAGCGCGGCGCCGATATTGGTAAGGCGCGTTCGCCGAGGTCGAACATCGGATGATGCAGCGGCGGATAGATCGTGTGCTCTTCGCCGCTGCCTGTGCCGATTCGAAACTTATGTCTTCTTCCCGGCCTGCACACGCGGGGGTTCCACCGAATTGCGGACGATCAACTTCGGCTGCAGCATCATGCCGAGATCCACCTTGTTCGGATCGGCAAGCTTCTCCAGCAGCATTGAACAAGCGAGTTTGCCCATCTCGTAATTCGGCTGCTTGATTGTCGTCAGCGCCGGGGTGACCATCTGGCTGAATTCGATGTTATCGAATCCCATGACCGAGATTTCCTCCGGCGAGCGAATGCCGTTTGAAGTCAATTCATTAATAACGCCAAACGCGGTCATGTCGTTGCAAGCGAATATAGCGGTCGGCCGTTCCGGAAGTGCCAGCAGTCGACGGGTCAACGTGCGCCCGTTCTCGAATTCGTACAAACCATCGTACAATCCCTTCTCCTCATCCGCGATCTGCACAAAGCCATCTTCCGGCATCGCCCCGAAATCGTGGAGCGCTTCCATGAAGCCTTGGTAGATGCGCTGCCGGCTCGGCCGATCGAGTGGCGCCGTCACATAACCGATCCGCCGATGCCCTTGCGCCAGCAAGTAGCTAGCCGCCATATGGCCGCCGCTGTGGTAATCGAATTCGATCTGCAGCACGTCCGGCAAGTCGATGCGCTGGTCGATTACGACAACTTGCATGCCCAGGTCGATGAGCCGCAGCATCAGATTGCGGTTGCCGGAGATCGAGGATATAATGACACCCTTCACCTGTTTCTCGAACAACGTCTGCAAATAATCGTCTTCGAGTTTGCCGTCTTGCAGCGAATTGCACAGCAGCACCTGGTAGCCGCTCTTGCGCGCCGCTTCTTCGATGCCCAGCATGATAGATGCATAGAACGGGTTGCTGATTGTCGGGATGATGACGCCGATCGTCAAGTTTTTGTCGGTCTTCAACTGTTTTCCGATCATGTTCGGAATGTACTGATGTTCTTCGGCAATGCTGCGTATTCGGCTGCTCAGCTTGGCGCTGACCGGGTAATTACTGTTGCTCAGCACGCGGGATACGGTCGCGGAGGATACTCCCGCGAGCTTCGCGATATCGTGTACCGTCAGTCTTTTCTTCATTGTCTGCTCACCGTCAATGATATTTGAGGGGGAAACCAACTTGCCTTGCCATACACAAGTATAGTAATCGATTTCCCTCTATTGGTACCATTATATCATAAGACGCAATGTCCATACACACGAACGATCGGCATCATGATCCGGTCATTGACGGCAGCATACAGGCGGCACCGTTATCCTTCGGACAGATCCAGCTCCGATGCCGAATCCCGATCAAGGAACAATCGCCAATCGCGATGCGTCTTCAAGATCGATGCCGGAACAAGCTCAGTCACTTCATCTTGCAAGGCTTGCGAGATCGCCTTCGCCTTGACGCCGTGAGGGACACAGGAAATAATCGTCGACGTATCGAGTATTTGCCGCACCGTCATTGTGATCGCCTGCCGCGGCACGTCGTCTGCGCCGGCGAACCAACCTTCGCGCACCTGCTGGCGCTTGCAGGCATCATCCAGCTCGACCACCTTGTAAGCGGCCGTTGTCGCGAAATCCGCCGGAGGATCGTTGAACGCGATATGGCCATTCTCGCCGATCCCGATGAGCGACAGGTCGACAGGCGCCCGGCGAATTTCACGGGATAACTCGGCGATATGCGCTTCTACGTCCCCTTCGCCGCTTACCAGATGCGCCTTGGCACCGGCAGCGAAGCTCAGGAATCGCTCCCGCAAATATTTGCGAAAGCTGGCCTTATGCGATTCCGGCAGCCCCACGTATTCGTCCAGATGGAACATTTCCACCTTGCTCCAATCCACCTCGCGTTTACTTAATGCCGTAAAGAACGTAAACTGCGACGCACCGGTCGAAAGGACGATCCGCGCCGATCCCTTCTTCTCAATCGCCTCATTCATAATGGCCGCTGCTTGCTCTGCCGCCGCCTCTCCCAGTTGTTCCGCTGTATCTGCCACATATCGTTCCATCCGTTGCAGCTCCCCTTTCCCAAGTCAGCGATTTCCTCAATGGTATAGTAATCGATTACTATACCGATATTCTATCCTTGCAATCAACATTTTTCAATCCTTATTTTTGCTGAGCATGCAAAGAAACCGCCTTGCGGCGGTTCCTGGTCCGAATCCGATTGGCATAGCACAATCGCTTATTGCTGCCGATCCCGATCAGTCGCGTCAAGCCCGTTATTCTGCAAATACTTCAAATATTGATCCAATTGATCGAACTTCTCTTCCCACATGCCGCGGAATGCTTCCAGCCACTTGTCGATCTCCTGCAGGGGCTCCGCCCGCAGCCGATAGATGCGCCTGTTGGCATCGGGCGTGACGTCCACGATCGCCGCTTCGCTCAACACCTTCAGATGCTTGGAAGCCTGAGGCTGCCGAATGTGAAGACGTTCGGCGATCTCCCCCACCGTGAGCGGACCGTCGCGCAGCAGCTCGACCATCTGCAATCGGTTGGGTTCAGCCAGCGCGCTCAATGTTGTCGTGTTCATCTCAACCCTACCCGTCCCGATCCGGCGAACTACAGGGAACTGGAAGCTTGGCGCAGCAAATCAGCCAACGAGTCGTAGTCCGGAGAATCGCCGTTTTTAAATTTCTTCCATTTCCGTTCATCCGGACCCTCGAACCCTGCCGGGAACGATATCTCCTTCGCATTCATGATCATGAACGCGATCGCGTCCTTGGACGGCGAGATGACCGCGGCGTAATGTCCGTTTTTCAGAAAATGGGGCTTCTTGTACTGGATGCGTTCTTCGACGTTCGGGATCGTGTCTTGGACCATCTGTCGGAGCTTGCTGCCAAGTTCCACCTGCCACGGTTGCCCCAATTGTTCGATGAATGCCGTTACCTCTTGATTCATATCGTATCACCTTTTTCCTTGTTCATATAGTGTTGTCGCTATTTTGCCTTTTTTTTCGCGGCTTTCTCCGCATTCTCCCGATCCTTGTACTTGACCAATTCGACGATCAGCCCAAGCGGCAGCGGTTCGTCGGCCGGAAACTTCACGGCGGTCTTGGTCAATTCGTACGGAGTCAGCTCCGCCTTGAACGCTTCGAACAAGTCGAATGGCGGTGGAAACGAGACGGCATAATGATCCTTATACGCGGAGCAGTAGACAAGCATTCCACCGCGTTTGAATGCCGGCAGCTGGTAGCTGAGCAATTCCTCCGCATCCGGTATTTCTGCGAGGATAGCTTGCCGGATCCGGCTCAGTCCCGTTTGCTGCGTTTCGGATAAACTTTGATAATATTCCTCGACGGATTCGAATTTGACTGCCATCTTATGCCTCCGGCCGCATCTTTGCTATATGTTGGGCAAAACGTTCCAGCGATTCGATCGCTCCTTGCTCGGCGCCATTGGCCAGCCATCCCTGCAGCGTCTCGGCAGAATCGTACTCCGTGTGCATGGTAAGCCGCGTTTTGCCTCCATCGAGCGACTCGAATATATCCGTAACGACAGAAGGATTCCCGTTGAAAGGAGCGATGTCGAGTGCCATCGTGTAGTTCAAACGCTCGTAAATCACAATTTCATGATACGTGCCGACGAAGGGGTACTCTACGCCGTCTCCCCCCTTCTGTACATACCGGTAAGAACCGCCAACGCGCAAATCGATCTCGCAGGCATGCAGCGGCACGCCCGCATGGCCCCACCATTTCGACACATGCTCCGGTTTCGTCCAGGCTTCCCATACGAGCTCGCGCGGTGCGTCAAACACCCGCTCGACAACCAGTACTTTGTCTTCTGCTTGCGTAACTGTAGTTTCATTATTCATGCTCATGTGAAAGCCTCCCATAATGATAATTATATTGTGTGCTATCAATATACCATTATGGGAATATTCCGGTCAAGGAATTTTGCGAAATGATTTCCCCTCCCGCAAATCTTGATACATTTGCCATACTTGATTCGCATTCACCGACTCAGTCGCATACTTCGGATAAGTCGCCGATCCGAATATATTCCTGATCTGCTCGAGCCCTTGCTCACTGGCCGCAGGCCGCATCCGTTCAAGCCGGTGATTGATCAATTGGCCGGTATCGCGACGAAATTCGTCCGATGTGCAGATGCGGTAATAGTTGCCGGCCATGCCTTCCGGCGGCGGATTGATCCAGTTCTGCGCCCGTGCAAGGATTCTCCAAATTCCGTTCATCTTGCGAATGGTCGCATCGGACAGCCTGACGCGATTGATTTGCAGCGCATTCACCTTGATCCCGCGTTCCTTCCATTCCTCCGCCAAGCGGATCGTGAGCATGAACAGCGCCATTTTCGAATCGCCATACATTTTGTAGGAACTGTAGGGACGACGGTCTTTGAATTCACCGCGCAAGTTGTCGAATTCGATCTTCCGTTTCGGATCGAAGAAGTTTTTGATATTCGTCGTACACGCATTCAGCACGCGCGGATCGTCCGACTTCGCAAGCGAATCGGCCAGCAGATGCGACATGTACGTCGGGCCGAAGGCGTTCGTGGCGTACGACAACTCGACTCCTTCCGGGCTGAGTCGGTACGTCTTCTCTCCATGATTCAAATAAGCTGCATTATGGACCAGAATGTCCAGGCGCGGGTATGTCTCCGTAAACGCTTTACAGAACGTATGAATCGATTCGAAAGAGGAGACGTCGAGCGGTATCAGGTCGATGCCCGGGTTTCCCGATCGCGCGGCCAGTTCTTGTCTGACGGCTTCGCTTCTTTGCTTGTCACGGCAAGCCATGACGACGCGGACCCCTTCGGTTGCGAACCTCAGCGCGGCTGCTTGTCCGATGCCCGAGTTGGCTCCGGTAATGACGGCGATTTTCCGTTGATCCATGCTGCACCTCGTCTGGTCGTATGTTAGCTTGCTCCCTTCATTTAATATCGAAAACGTAAAAGTTGCAACAATTCCGTGCGGTCGGGCGTAAAGCGGTGATATATCGGAATAGATATGCCGTCGCTGCGCTAGCTTGCATTACGCATGTCGGCCATACAGCGATCGTAACGCTTCGGCGGCCGTGTCCTCCTTGTCGATCCGCCCGTCCTTCAGGAACACCAGACGGTCGGCCGCCGTGTCCGCGATATCCAGTTGATGCGTCGAGAAAATAACGGACATGCCCTCTTGCGTAACCTTGTTCACCAATTCCACAAAAGTGTTCATCCAATAAGGATCGAGTCCGTTCGTCGGCTCGTCGAGCAGGAGAAGCGTCGGCGCGGCAAGCAGCGCTTGGGCGAACAGCAGCCGCTGGCGCATGCCTTTGGAGAACGAGGACACGAGCTTGTGTTTGACTTCGGACAAGCCCACGATGTCGAGCAATTCGACGGTTCTGGCTCTCCCGACATTGCGCAGCGAAGCCCAGAACGAGAGCGTTTCAAGCGCGCTCAAGCCATGTCCGAAGCGGTAATCGTCCGGCATGAAGCCGATTCGATCCGCATATCGGCGGCGATCGCCGCGCCAAGTCAAACCCTTCACCCGGATCGTGCCGGACGTCGGCTGTTCGATTCCGGCGATCAACCGCAGCAACGTGCTTTTACCGGCGCCGTTCCCGCCGCACAGCGCCAACGCTTGCCCCGGCGGCAATTGCAGGTCGATCCGCTCAAGGATCGTCTGTTTTCCATATACTTTGCGGACGTCCTGGAGATCAAGCGCCAGCTCCATGCCGGTAACGCCTCCTTTCCCATACCGTATAAGCGCCGGTGATCGCGATGCCGATGTAAGCGATGCAGAGCAAGGCGAACAGCAGCGTTCCTTCCGCTCCTTCCGTGCCTTGCACCCACTCATAATATTCCGGTCCCAGCGCCGATCCGCCTCCGAGCTTAACGATGACGAACAGCCGTACAAGCTCGGCCGGATTCAGGAATGTCAGGAAGATCAGCGCTGGCTTGATCCACAGGTACGGGACGTATCCGAGTATCGCAACGAGCAGCGACGGCCAGCCGATAATGGCAAAAAACCAGATGCCGACACCGTAGGTCAGCGCCTGCCAGCGATTGTTTGCGAGCGTCCCGATTCCGAGCGCCAGCGCCAGGAACAAGACGATCAGGCAAGCCGAGAATACGGCGAACAGCGCGAAGGCGTCCCATGCCGCCCCATTGCCGCTCAACGCGCCGACCACGCCGCTCAATCCGTAACCGAACATCGTAATCGTGAATAATACGACGACAAGCCCGGCATATTTGCCGGCGATGAAGGAGAACGTGCTTATCGGATAGGTGGACAGCAGCATCCAGCTTCCCTCTTCCTTCTCCGAGGTGAGCGAGAACGACCCGAGCAGCATCGTCATCAATGGCAGCAGATACAGAATCAGATTCAGCATCGCGGCCGTATGGCTCGTGAATCCCGATAGCGATATTTGCGATTGAATCAACAGCAAAGCCAGGTTGAAAAGAGCGAACAGCGCCATGAACGTATAGGCCCAAGGATTGCGAAAGCCGATGCGGACTTCACGCTGTGCGATATGCCAAATATTCATTCAATATCCTTCCCTTATCGCATGGCTTGGAGCATGGACGCGTCGACCGTCGCGATCTCGTGCGCATGCTCGTCATGATCGCCGCTCATTTTCTCCGTTCCCATCTTGTCCTTTTTCATCTGCTCCATGTTCTGCATCCAGTTGTGTTTATCCAGATTCTCCGCCGTCATCAGCTTGCCAGTTTGCCGTTCATCCAGAAATGCTTGCGCCGATGCTTGATCCTTGAACGAATAAACGCCGTAAGCCATCGGGGAGCGGAAGGAAGCGTCGTAAGCGTAATAAGCGTCTTCGTAGGCGACCCACGTCAGGTCGCGGAAGTCACGGACGAATTGTCCGCCGATCTTGGCTTCGGCATGCGCTTGTTTCCATTTATGCATACAGCCGATGTCGTCGAACGTATACGTCTTTCCATCCTTTGTCGTCAACTGCACGGCGAATGCGTCGTCCTTGACTTGCATGTTGCATTGGGCGCACTTGTCCGTATCCGCGTTGATCGCTCTCGGCTCATATTTTCGGTCTCCGCAGCCGGCAATCGCAACGGCAAGCAGCACGGCCATCGCCACAATCATCGTTTTTTTCAACATTTTCTTCGACCTCCATAATAATAGAGAAGTAACAGCGATACGGCGAGCATAACGGCGGCCGCGGCGAAAGCGGCTCCTCCCTCACCGTCGCGGGCGTATTCCTGTTCGCGCATGCTCGACGGTTTCATCAACGGCTCGTCGTCGAAGGTCCAATCCGATTGCCCGGCAGCGAACATGCTTTCCAGGAACAACATGCCGGGCGAATGGAAGAACAATTGATAGGATGGCGTCTCGGACGTGAGCTTCCGAAAGAACGGATTGACGGCGTAACGCAAGTTGCCGGCTCCGTCGCCGTCCGTGTCGATCCCCTGGTAGGCGTCCCAATAGTTGCGCGTCAAACGATTATTCAGACTGTCGGTCGCTTCCACGTCGATGACATTGCCGATCGCATCGTTGCCTTCGAAACGGTTATGCTCCGATTCCAGCAACTGAATGCCGACGAAATTGCGGATCACGCGATTGTTCCGAAATTCATTCCCGGACGACAATTCGATATAGAGCCCGACTCTGTTGCCTTCCACCTGGTTGTCCGCGATTCGCGAACGATTCACTTCGAACAGCAGAATCCCCTGGGAATTCACGCTCTCGTTCATCTTGACGAACGTATTGGAGGCGACCTCGGCGCCTTCCACGCCCATGACCATCGCGCCGGTCGTATTCGCTTCTCCGTCGTTTTCCGTCACGACGATGCCTTCCGAGAACATGCCGTGAATCCCGTAACGGGAATGGTCGACATGATTGCGGCGCACGACATTGCGGTCGCTGCTTTCCAGATAAATGCCGTCGTTCATGTAAGCGATGCTGTTGCCCTCGATGAGATTGTCATGAGAGTCATAAGCATCGATCCCGTTATACACGCGGTCCCCGTTCGCCGTAGATTCGCCTTCGCCCGTGAACGGCCGGATCGTGTTGCCGACGAGCCGGCTGTGATTCGCTTGACGAAGCAGAATGCCGGATGCGCGCGTCCGGATATCCAATGCGCGCAGAACGGCGCGATCCGCAGACACGAGTACGGCAGGCGCGTCCGTTCCGGCAGAAGCTTGTTCAATACGGAATCCCTCGATTGCGGCCTCATCTGCGACCACGTGCAAGACCGGCGCCTCTCCGTTGCCTATCAGCGTAACTTCGCCTTCTGCGACGATCCAAACCGATTTGTCCACAATGATCTGTTCCTCGTAGATGCCCGCCGGTATCGTCAAGACGTCTCCGTCCTCGGCGGAATCGATCATCGTTTGAATGCCGGCAGGCCCGGAAGGAGCGGCAGTTGCCGAACTACGGGCTGCAACAGCGCTGCAAGACGCTCCCAGCAGCAGGACGATGGCCAACCCTTGCGTGACATATCGCTTGACCGTGTTCATTGAACTTCCAGCAACTTCTTCTTCGTAAGGTGCAATCCTTGCAGGTAGTAATGCACGTAAATCGTATAGCTGCCGGCCTGTCTGAACGTGTACGCGGCGGCGAAAGTGCTGTCTCCCTGGCCGGCTGCCGTCACATAGTTCGGGCGTCTCGGATCGTCCAGTTCCCGGATGTCGAGCTGCACGTCCGCTCCAGCCGTATCCGCGATACCGGATACGGCAACCGCCACTTTCGCCTGTTGTCCCGCCGCGACAGGCGAAGGATCGGTCAGAAGCGTGAATTCTGCTTGAGCCGGGTCCTGGCTTTGCGGATTTTGCGTACTCGAGCATGCAGTGATCAGGACGGCGAACGCGGTCAGGACGAACATCCCCCATCGGTGTCGAGTCATCTTATTTTCGACCCCTCCATCATCTCGTTTTGTATCGTGACGAGATCAGTTTACTGCTATGTGCATGATTTCACATGACTCTTTCGGGCTAGTCCACTGCGGCAGATATGGCATCTCTATGAACATATGAACGGATCGATCGTGCAACGCTCCATGCCTATGGAAAAGACCTCCGTTCCGGCTAGGAATGGAGGTCTTCGCTTTTTAATATATGCTGACGGATCAACATTCGGCGCCGTCCAGTATCGCGGCGTTGAGCCCGTTCAGGAAGGCAAGCGCGCTTGCCTTGATGATGTCGGTGTCCATGGCGCGGCCGGAGTAGGTACGGCCGCGGAACTCGATCTGGATATGGACGCGGCCGACCGCTTCCTTGCCGCGGGAGATGCTGTTGATCTTATAGTGCTTGAGCTCGACATCCATGCCCGCCAGCGTCTTGATCACGCTGTACAAGGCGTCGATCGGGCCGTCGCCGACGGCGCTGCCTTTGAGCGATTCGCCGCCTTTCGTCAATTCCACGACGGCGGTCGGATACAGATCGTTCGTGACGACCTGGAACGAGGAGAGCTCATACAGCTTGCTGTCCTGCGCGGATTGCGCCCGATCGCCGGTCACGAGGTAATACACGTCGTGGTCGTACACTTCTTTCTTCAAGTCCGCCAGCGCCAGGAACTTCCCGAACAACCGCTCGAATGCCTCATCATCGCCGGCCTCGAACCCCATTTTCGCCACCGCATGCTTGAAGGCATGCCGGCCGGACCGCGCGGTCAGTACGAGTTCCATCTTCTCCACGCCGACTTCTTCCGGAGACATGATCTCGTAGACGTTCTTGTCCTTGAGCAAGCCGTCTTGGTGGATGCCGGAAGAATGCGCGAAGGCGTTCTCCCCGGTAATCGCCTTGTTCACCTGCACGTCCAGCCCGGTCAAGTGGGTCAGCAGTCGGGACGTGCGCAGCAGCTCCGTCGTTTGGATGCCGGTCCGGCACTGGTAGTAATTATCCCTTACCTTCAAGCTCATGACGACTTCTTCCAGCGATGTGTTGCCGGCGCGCTCGCCCAGACCGTTAATCGTCACTTCGACTTTGTCGGCCCCGTTCTTGACGGCAGCCAGCGTATTGGCGGTCGCGAGCCCGAGGTCGTTGTGGCAATGAACGCTCAAGATCACCCTGTCGTTCAAGTTTTTCAACCGCTCGTTGATCCGCTGGATGAGCTCGCCGAACTCCTCGGGAACGGCGTATCCGACCGTGTCGGGCACGTTGACGATCGTCGCGCCGGCTTTCACGACCGCTTCGATCGTCTTCCACAAATATTCGAACTCCGAGCGCGAAGCATCCTCCGTGGAATACTGCACGTGCGGCAGCAGCGTCTTCGCATACCGGACGGCTTCCACCCCCATTTGCAGCACATCGTCCTTGGAGCGGCTGAACTTCTTCTCGACATGGATGTCGGACGTGCCGAGCACGATATGGATGAACGGGTCCTGCGCGAGCTTGATGCTCTCGTAGACGGAGTCGATATCTTTCTTGACCGCCCGCGCGAGCGCCGTGATGGACACGCGGTCTCCCGCCGCCCGCGCGATCTCCTGCACCGCATGGAAATCGCCTTGCGAGGAAGCCGGGAAGCCGGCCTCGATCATATCGACTTGCAGCCGTTTCAACTGCTGGGCGAATTCAACTTTCTGCTGTACGTTCAGCTTGGCGCCGGGCACTTGTTCTCCGTCGCGCAGCGTCGTGTCGAGTACAATGATTTTACGGTTCATTGGGGAAGCCCTCCTTCATTCTCGCTTGTGTTTGCCGGACCGAGTCCTGTATGTGAAGCGGGGCCGATCGGACCCGGAATCCGATCAGCAAAAAACCCCGTCTCTGTCATAGAGACGGGGTTGAACCCGCGGTACCACTCTAATTCGTTTCGGCATGCAAGCCGAAACAATCTCGTTCGATGGCCAACACCATCTATCCTTGTAACGGCGGAATCCCGGCTTGCCCTACATCGATTTCAGGCAGCTGTTCATAGACGAGTTCGGGACGTCAGGCGCTGCCGCTTCGCACCATCCAGCGGCTCTCTGCAAGGCCTCGATCGTTCTTACTATTTCTAATCGGCACATTTGAAGTATGAAATTGAAGCTTATTATACGCACAAGGACATGCAGATGTCAACAGGGGGTTTATTCCATCCTGAACAGGTCCGCCAGCTTCGTCAACTCGAACAGTTTGCGCAATTCGTCCCGGAGCCCGGATATGCGCACCTCTCCCCCGTGCTTGGCGACTTTCTTCTGCAGAGCGAGCAAGACGCCGAGCCCCGTGCTGTCGATGTAAAGGACGTCCTCCATGCGGAAACGGTAATGCATGAAGCCTTCTCCGACGCAGGGGAATACTTGATCGCGAATGTTCGCGGCTTCCTCTGCATAGATTTTGCCGCTTAAGGCGACCTCCACCCTGCCGTCCGTCAGGATGACATTAACCATCGGCATCTTCCTCCGGCGTGGATGCCTTCTTCGCCAAGATGACTTCATTGCCGGATTCGTTGAATCGGATCTCGTCGAACACGTGCCTCATGATCAACAGACCGCGTCCGGATTCCTTCAGATCCGGTCCGGAATTTGCCTCTGATGCAGATGCAGTCGCAGCCGCAACCGCAGCCGCATCTGCGTCAGGACAGGGCTGGAATCCGCTGCCGCTGTCTTTGATTCGCACGACGATCCCTCCGTCCGGATGACGCTGCATCCTCACCACGACTTGCGGGTCCGCTGCCGACTTGCAGCCATGGATGATCGCGTTGTTTATCGCTTCGTTGACGGCGATTTCGACCAGCGTATGCTCTTCCGGCAGCCACTCCCGCAGCAGTTCGCCGAGTCCTTCCCGATAGTACGTATAGCCGGAATTGTCCCGGAAGCGGAACGTGAAGTCATTCATGCCAGGCCCTCTCCTATGTCCGTCTCATCTTGTCTCGATTGACGCCGCTGCACGCAGATCGCGGAAGCGTCATCCCGGCTTTGGGCATGTCTTGCCAATCGTTTCATCGATGCCGCGTACTGCCGGAAATCGCCCGTCGTTTCTTCCCCCCTCAACAGGTCGAGCATGCCGTCGCTGGCGAACACGCACCCGGCGCCCGGCTCCAGCAGCAGCGATTGCTGTTCATACTCCGCCTGCTCGAACATGCCCAGTACGCTGCCCGGGGACTTCACGAAGCTCGCCCGGCCTTGGCGATGAACGATGAAATGGTTGATGCCGGCGCCTGCATAGGTCAGGCAGCCATTCCGATCCAATTCGAAGACGAAAGCGGCTGCGAACGAGTCGTCGGCAAAATACCGGACGGCTTCCTCATTAATTTTCGCCAGCCGCTCTTGCAGCGGCTCGTCCCGGTCGCAATGCTGCCGCAGCAGGACGCGGATCGCGCCGAATTGAACCGCTGACGTCATGCCGTGACCCATGATGTCGATGACGAACCCGAATAAGCGTTTGCGCCGGTCATCCCAGATATAATCGACGAAGTCGCCGCTCACGAATTGGCTGGGCTCATAGACGATCGACACGCTCACCCATTCGTTCTCGAATTCGTCCGGCAGCAGCCTTCGCTGCATCTCGCCCGTCGCCACGACGTCCCGCCGGATCGACCAGTTCTGCAGCATGCTGTTGAACGACTTCGTCAGCAAGCCGATTTCATCCGAGCGGTCCACGGGCAACGGTTCGAAGCGGCTGCTTCCTTCGGCCAATCGATTCATCTTGGCCGTAAGCCGGCTGATCGGCCGGGTAATGAAACGGATGACGGCCCAGGACGCAAGCGCCACGACGAGCAAATTGACGAGCATAATCGCCAGCTCGAATCGCTCCAGATGCCTCACTTTGTTCGTCGACTGCTCCTGCACGATCGTCACGAATCGGTTAATTTCGCTGCTCCATTCATCGTATTGCACCTTGAGCGAGGCGAGCAGGCTCGCTGTCTCTTGCGGGTCGGTCGAAGCGAGGATCGCGTTCAACATGTCGCGTGCGACAGCCCAATTCGGATCCAGGCGTTCCGCCAATTGCACACCGGCTTGCGAATTACGGTCAGGCGCCTGAATCACGCGATTCCCTTCCCGAAGCAGCATCAAATTATGTTCGAACGTTTGCATTGTCTGTTTTAATTCTTCCCGGATCTCCTCGCTTCCGCGAGGAACATGCCCGGCCAGCCTCAGCATTCTCTCCGCATTCATGCGCTGTACGCCGGACAGGTTCAACGTAGCCGCATCGGATTGCATGTCGGCGATCGACCGGGAGGACAGCCAGAATGAGCTGGCGTTCAAGATAAGCAATACGGCGAACACAAGACCGAGTTTCAAGCTGAGCTTCAAGTTTTTCAACATCGCTTGCTGCTGCCTCCCGTGCCGGTCGACCGGCGATTATCGCAATGAAGCGGAGATGATGCAAATATCGTCCCCATGCGGCCGATCGCCGATAAGCGCATGCGCGAGACGGGCGATGAAGGCGTCGTTCGATTCGGTGCGGCCGTCTGCCGCCATCCGGCTTAATCGTTCGATGCCATCTTGCAGGGACAAGCCTGTCGCTTCGATGAGACCGTCCGTATAGAGAAGCAAACGGGAGCCGGGTTCGAACGACACCCTGCAAGCGCGAATTTCCGGATCGTCGAGAACGCCGATCGGTACGCAGCCCTCGCCAAGCAGGCGCGCGTGTCCGCAAGGGGCCAACAGGATGGCGGGCGGATGGCCCGCGTTGACGTACTGGATGCACTGCCGCTTCGTATCGGCGATCAGATAGATCGCCGTGAAGAAGTACATCGGAATATCCCGGTCGCGCTCGCGAAAATACAAGCCGCGCATGTGGCGATTCAATTCGGATAGAACTTCGGCCGGCTCGTCCAGGCGCACCATGGCGCCGTGGAGCAACGAACGGACCGACATGCTGACGAGCGATGCGGCGACGCCGTGTCCCATCACGTCCATCAGGAAGATGCCATATCGGCCTGGACCGATTCGTTGCCAGGCATACATGTCGCCGCCGAGCGCCTCGGAATTTGCGTAATGGGCTTCGATTCGGATGGCGTCATCGCATAACGGCGCACTGACGACGCGCTGCTGGATTTGCTTCGCCAGCTGCAGGTCCTTCTGAAACTGGCGCTCCGCAACTTTGCGTTCGGTAATGTCCGTAAAGATTGAAACATAGTGCGCGATTCGGCCGTCGGAATCGCGAAGCGCCCGGATCGTCGCGGATTCGACGAACAGATCGCCCGATTTCCTGCGATTCCAGATTTCGCCCTGCCACCAGTCTTGGCGATGCAGGGTGTCCCACAGTTCCGCAAAAAATCGCTTCTCGTGCAACCCGGACTGCAGGAACGACGGATTGCGGCCCAGCGCGTCCTCCGCTTCGTATTCCGTGATCCGGGCGAACGACGGATTCACCCATTCGATCCGGCGATCGGGACCGGTGATCAGAATGCCTTCCACCGCATGCTCGAGAATCGAACGATAGATCGACGGGTCATCCATCTTCTTTATCGGCAACGAAGGTATGCAAATACGCCTCCGCTTCTTCCAAGGTGTCGAACAGTTGAATGAATTGCGAGAATTTAACGATATTAAATATTTCACGCAGCGTGCCGACGATGCCTGCAACGACCAATTGCTTGCCGCTTCTTCGCGCTTCCAGGACGCCGCTCGCGATCGCTCCGAGCGCGACGCTGTTTACGTATTTCACGTCCTGCAAGACCAGCATAAGCAGCTTCGCATCCGTCTGCGCGAATCCGGCCAACCGGCCGCGAAATTCATCTGCGTTCGCTGCATGCACGTCTTGCTGCCACCTGAAGACGCGAATTCGATTATCCATCAGCATTCCCTCCCCGTGCCGTCCTTCTCATCGATTTGGCCATCCGCAAATAGACATAAGGGTGTCGGCGCAAATGCCTGACTTCGTCCATCAAATACAGGATGAGCAGCAAGCCTCGCCCCCTGGCGCTTGTATTCACCCCGGTCAATTGCGGAACTTCCAGCGGGAACGGATGCCCGGTCTGGCGCACCGTAATCATGAACGAGCCCCTGTGCTCGCGCCATGTGACGAAGACCGGGTCGTTGCCTGCTTGCGCGTATTCGCAAGCATTCGCGCAAGCTTCTTCCGTCGCGAGCTGAAGCAGCACGATCTGGTCCTCCTCGAACCCGGCTTTGGCCGCCTCGATCGCGGTGATCTGCATGGCACGGCATATATCGACTGGCCCGCGCACGGTGCATTGCCTTGCCCGGCTGCTCATCGCACTTTGAATCCGCTTGTCAGCTCATTCAGCAGCTCCGCCATGCGGGCCAATTCCTGTGCGGTCGAAGCCGTTTCCTGCGTGCTTGCTGACGTCTCCTGGGTTACTGCGGCGATCTGGCTCACGGCCTGCCTGACTTCGTCGACTTGCGCGTTTTGTTGTTCGCTTGCCGCCGCGATCTCGACCACTTTGCCGGAAGAGGTTTGTACGGCCGCTACGATTTCCTGGAACGCCATGCCGGCATTGCCCACTTTCTCATTGCCGGAGGAGGCGGCTTGCACGGCAAGGACCGTATTTTCCTGCATGGAACCGATCAGTGCGGCGATCTCTTTCGTCGCCTTGCCGCTGCGTTCGGCGAGCTTGCGCACTTCGTCCGCGACGACAGCGAAGCCTTTGCCCGCTTCGCCGGCTCGGGCGGCTTCTATCGCTGCATTCAGCGCAAGCAGGTTCGTCTGTTCGGCAATCTCGTCGATGACTTCGACGATATCGCCGATCTTCTGCGACTGAATGGACAGTTGGTCCATTTTGACGCTGATTTCTTTCATGCCCTGGACCGTCTGATGAATGACTTCGCTGCCGCGGCGCGCCTGGCTTGACGCTTCTTCGGCGGAATGCGCGGCTTCTTCCGCGCTGCGGGCGACTGTCCGAATCGCGCCGGCCATCTCCTCCATCATCTCGACCGCATTGCCGGCAGAGTCGGCTTGCATCTGGCTGCCGCCGGCGATTTGTTCCGTCCCTGCGGATATTTGCTGCGAGCTGGCGGCCAGATTCGAAGCGCTGTCGCCGACCTGTGCGATGACGTTGCGGATGCCCGACACCATCTGATTGAAGGATTGGGCAAGCTGCCCGATCTCATCCCGCGAGCGCTGCTCGCTGTGCACGGTCAGATCGCCTTTCTCCGCCGCGGACATCAATTTAAGCATCTCGTAGACAGGACGCGTCATCATCCTGCTGATGGCAATGCCGAACCACACGGCCAGCAGAATCGACAGCAGTGTAATGCCGATGATCGCGATCGTGACCGTAAGCTCGGTTTCCTTCAATTGATCGAGCAACTCGTCCGACACTTTGGCATTGTATTCGTTCAGCAGATCGTATTGGTTCAGCACCTCGTCCAGATGCTGCTTCGCATGCTCCTGGAAGTAACGGTAGGCTTCGCTCTGCTGTCCGCTTTCCGCCAGATCTTCCGCCTTCGCGCGTTCGGGCCTGTATTTTTTCGTCGATTCGTCAATCCTGTCCAGCATCGACATCTGATTTGCATCGATGTTGGCGGAGCTGACTTGCACGAGCAACGCATCGTTCACCTGGATTAACTGCCGGATTTCTTCTTTAAGCTCGACGAGATTTTGCTGGTCCTCCGTCAGCATCATCTCCTTCGTATTGCGCTCTACCAGACGGAAGTTCAGGCTGGCTTCGCTTGCCCATTTCACCGGCAGCAGCCGGTCGTGATACATCCGTTCCGCACTTCGTTCCATTTTTACGATGAAGAAATAGCCGATAAAGCCAACCACGAGCAGGAAAATGACGCTGACGGATACGAGCGCCATCAATTTGCCGGAAAATTTCATATTGCGCAATGCGTTCAAATGAGATCTCCTCCTAATCGTTCGTAGAATGAAGCGGCAGCGATCCCGCTTCAGGGTCCAATTCCGGGCTAGACAGAACGCGGACGGCGTCTAGCACCGTGCCCAGCACATCCTGACTATGATAGATGCCGCGGACGAATTGGCTTCGCAAGCGGATCGCGCCGTCCCTGGCCGCTTCGATCCGGTCTTCGGGAATCCGGACGATCTGGTTCACGCGATCGACGATCATCCCGATCGTTCGCTGACCCAAGTCCATGATCATGATGCGCGATGCCTTCGAGCCGGGCGAAGCCGGCAAGCCGAGTCTGCGATGCGCGTTCACGATCGGAATCAAGCTGCCGCGCAGACGGATGACGCCCAGCAGCTCCGGCGAAGCATGCACCATCGGCGTAATGGCCGGCACTTCGATAATGCTCTGCACTTGCCGGATGCTTACTGCGAACTGCTCGTCTCCGAGCTTGAACATGACGAACGGCTCGGCGTTGCGGTCGGACAGCTTCTTCTCCGTCTCCTCCAGCTTGTTGGTCCCTTCCTCCCGGATCAAGGCATTCAGGTCGAGGATTAGCATGAGCCCGCCGTCTCCCGTAATCGTCGCACCCGCAATGTATTTCGGCGTCCCGATATAATCGCCGAGCGATTTGATCACGATCTCCTGGTTGCCGAGCGTCCGGTCGACCATCAGTGCGACGCGTTTCTCCGCCAACCCGACGACGACGATGTCGGACTTCCCTTCTTCGGCAGGCGGACATTCGTCCAATCGCCGATGAGGCCGCACGAGCGGCAGGATACGGCCTCGAACGACGGCTACTTCCCGGTTGCCGGCTATTTTCACGTTGTCGGGCGTCTGCCGGATGATCTCGACGACATTCGAGAGCGGGATGGCGTAGCTTCGCGACCCGATCCGCACGAGCAAGGAACGGTTGACGGCAAGCGTGAGCGGCAGCTTGATCGTGAACGTCGTGCCTTCCCCGACCGCCGTGCGAATATCGATCATGCCGTTCAGCTTCTCGATATGCGATTTGACGATGTCCATGCCGACCCCCCTGCCCGACAGGTCGGTTACTTGCTCGGCCGTCGAGAACCCGGGAAGAAAAATGAGCTGCAGCGCCTCCCGCGTATCCAGCCGGGCCGCCGCGGCTTCCTCGATCATTCCCCGCTCGACGGCCGTGCGTTTGATTTTCCCGACATCGATGCCCCTCCCGTCATCGGACATCGTAATGACAATTCGATTTTCTTCGTGCTCCGCTTTCAGAATCAGCTTGCCCGCGGGGGGCTTGCCCAGATGCTTGCGCCGCTCCGGCGCTTCGAGGCCGTGGTCGATGCAATTGCGCAGCAGGTGCAGGATCGGGTCGCTGATCTCCTCGATCAAGGTGCGGTCCAGCTCGGTTTCCTTGCCGTCGATGATCAACTCGACCTGCTTGTTCGAGCGCTGCGCCAAGTCCCGGACCATGCGGGGAAATCGATTGAACAATTGATCGATCGGCAGCATTCTCGTCTTCATCATGCCTTCCTGCAATTCGTTCACGACGCTGCCCAGCCGCGAAGCGATGTCGGTTAGATCTTCGAGCAATTCGTGGTTATTGAGGTTGTCCTCCAGGCGGGTTCGAAACTGGGAGAGCCGCGTCTGATCAATGATCAGCTCGCCAACCAGGTTCAGCAGATGTTCCAATCGCCCGACGTCGACCCGAACGGTCTGGCTGCTCTTGACTTTGGATGATGACGTCTGCCGGTCGTCGGCTTGAGCCGGCTGTGCAATCGCATCATGCGGATGCCGCGCATCGTCGGGCAAGCAATAGGCATGCAGATTATCCCGCGTCAAGTAAGAGAGATTGACGGTTTCGATTTCGGAAATCTGGTTGACGACATGAATGATCTGCTGCCGTGTGCCGGTCGTGACGAGCACGAATACGAGCGTGCCTGAGAACGTACTGTCGTCCTCCATCGCTTCGATCGGCGGCGCGGAGGCGATAATTTCGCCCAATTCCTTCAAATTGTTATGAATAAGCAGCGATCTCGCCGATTTCATGACGGCAGTCCGCTCGATGCGTACGAATACGGCGACGACGGCTTGGTCGGCAGCGAACGCCTGGCACACAATATCCTTCTGGTACCCGTCCAACTGCAGGAGTTCGCCGGCACTGGCTGCGGCTGCAAGCTCAGCACCGAAATCCGGATCGTCAAGCGCTGTCTGAACCGGCAGATCGCCTGATAGGCTTCCCGCGGCAAGTCCCTCCAACGTTCGAATCAAATCCTCCGGCGGTTCAGGCAGCATAGACCCGGAAGCCAGATCGTCCTTCATTCGCTTCAATTGGTCGACCGTCTGCAGGATCATATCGATGAGCGCGGCGTCCGCGCGCAGCTCGCGCCTGCGCAGCAGGTCGAATACGTTCTCCAGCTTGTGCGTCAACCGATTGATCGGCTCGAATCCCATGGCGCCGGATGAGCCTTTGAGCGTGTGCGCCGCGCGGAAGATCGTTTCGATCCGTTCCGCCGCCTCCTCGTTGCCGGTCTTCTGTTCGAGCTTCAGCACTTCATTTTCCAGAATGCGCAGTTGCTCTTCGGCTTCGTACAGGAATACCCCCATATACGCCGACATATCGCCATCGAACACGGGAACCGCCCCTCCTTTCTTCTCCGTTTTCGGATTAATGGGTCTGCAGCAATATCGGTTCCAAATGCAGCACGCCGATGATCGATCCTTCCCCATTCACGAATCCGCGGAACGAGGTCCGCTGCAGAAATCCCGGCATGTCCGGCACATCGTCCGGCTGCTCCTCGCTTGCGGTCGCCACCCTGATCACGTCGTCCACGATAAGACCGATCCGTTCCCCCTTCATCGCGACGACGACGATCCGGCTTTTGGCGCCGAGATCGCCCGGGACGAGTCCGCACAGCAGGCTCAAATGGACGACCGGGATCACGTTGCCGCGCAAATTGATGATCCCGGCGATATGCGGCATCGTGCCGGGGATCGGCGTTATCGCGCGGGGCCGGATAATTTCCACCACTTCACGCGCAGGCAGCGAGAGCTTCATCTCTTGCAGCGAGAATACGACGAGTTGCCCGAATTCAGCCATCTTGTCCTGCACCGCCTTTTTTGCGTTTTTTCATGTCATACATGTCGGCATCCGCATGGCGAAGCAGCCGTTCAGGGTCGGAGCCGTGATCCGGATAGATGCTGATGCCGATGCTCGCCGCGATCGTGACGCGTTCTCCGCCAAGCAGGAACGGCTCGTCCAATCGGTTCAGAATCGCCTGCTTCACGCGGCAAGCATCTTCCCGGGCTTGGATGAACGGGAGAATAACGGTGAATTCGTCGCCTGCCAGCCGCGCGACCGAATCGCTCTTGCGTACGGTCTCTTTCACCCGGGCGGCCGTCTCCCGCAGCAGCTTGTCCCCTTCCGAATGGCCGTACGTGTCATTGACGTGCTTGAGATCATCCAGATCGATGAACAGCAGCGCCGATTGGCACGATTTGCGCTTGGCCATCTGCAGCGTTTCCTTGAATTCCTCCAGGAACAACGCGCGGTTCGGCAGTCCGGTGAGCGCATCGAAATGCGCCAGGTAGATCAGATGTTCCTCTGAGCTCTTCTGCTTCGTGATGTCGTAGAAGATGCCGATGTAATATTCGATGCGCCCGCTCTCGTCCCGGATCGAACTGATCGACAGCCACTCCGGGTAGATCTCGCCGTTCTTCTTGCGGTTCCACACTTCGCCTCTCCAACTGCCCGTCGCATGGATCGCCGCCCACATATTGATATAGAAAGAGGCGTCGTGCCTGCCCGAATGCAGGAGGCGCGGCGTTGCGCCGATCGCTTCCTCCGGCGAATAGCCCGTTACTTCCGTGAAGGACGAATTCACGGATACGATGCGGGACTTGACATCCGTGATCATGATGCCCTCCGACACGCACTGGAAGGCGAGGTGATAGAGCCGCGTCCGTTCATCCTGCCGACAACCCGGCCATTCCCGCGTTTGCCCGGCGTCCCCCGCCGCCTTGTCCATTCGTGGTCTCCTCCTCCGCCGCGGCCTTTATTCGAAGTCGAACACTTTCGTCAATCGGGTCAATTCGAACAATTGCAGCACTTCGCCTTGCAAGCCTGCGAGCGTGACGCCGCCGCCGTTCTGGCGCGCGCGCTTCAAGAGCGCGACGAGTACGCCCAGGCCCGAGCTGTCGATATAGCTGACTTCCGCAACGTCGACGACGATGCGGCTGCAGCCGTTGTCCAGGAACGGGAATAGCTTCTCCCGGATCATCGCGGCCTCGTCCGCATACACTTTGCCTTGCAGCCGCAGCAGCACTTCTTCATCGCTCGCCCTGATTTCCTGAATCACCCGAGATTCCCCCTTGTATGCAGCATGAATGCCGAGAACGCTTGCGCCGGAACGGGCGGACTGAACCAGAAGCCTTGCGCCTCGTCGCAGTCGTGGTCCTTCAGGTAAGCCAATTGGGCTTCCGTTTCGACGCCTTCCGCGACAACCATAATGTTCATGTGGTGCGCCATCGCGGTGATCGAAGCGATGATGGCCGCATCGCTCGGATCCGTCGTCAGATCCCGGATGAATGACCTGTCAATCTTCAGACGATCGATCGGAAGCCGCTTCAGATAGCTGAGCGAACTGTAGCCGGTGCCGAAATCGTCGATATCGATCGAGACGCCGAGCGCCTTCAACTGGTTGATCTTCGCGGTAGCCAATCCGATATCCATCGCGATGCTTTCCGTGATCTCCAGCACCAGCGCGCCCGGCGGGATGCCGGTTTCCCGCATGATCCGGCCGATGGTCTCCACGAGTCCGCCTTCGTTGAACTGAACGCCGGACAGGTTCACGGCGATGCTCGGAGGCGCCAGGCCCTCCTGCCTCCATTGCGCCCATTGGCGGCAAGCGGTGCGCAGCACCCATTCGCCGATCGGAACGATCATCCCGGTCTCCTCGGCGACGGGGATGAACTGGGATGGCGGAATGAAGCCGCGGCGCGGATGGTTCCAGCGGATGAGCGCTTCCGCTCCCGTCACGGTTTGCCGGTCGATGCGGATTCGCGGCTGGTAATGCAAGATGAATTGTTCCCGGTCGATCGCCTGTCGCAGTTCGTGTTCCAATGCGACCGTCTCCTTATTGAGCTGCATGTCTGGCGTGTACCATTCCACTTTGCTGCGGCGCTCCTTGGCCCGGTACATGGCGATCTCGGCATGCTTCAGCATCGTCTCCGGACTGTCGCTGTCGTCCGGATATCGCGCGATGCCGATGCTGCCGGACATGCGGAATTCCTGTTCGTTAATGCGGCACGGAGCGCCGAGTTCTTCCATCAGCAAATGGGCGTACTGCCTGATTTCCGCCGATCCGGTGCGAATGGACAGCAAGATCGCGAATTCGTCTCCGCCCAGGCGAGCAAGCATGCCCCGTTCGGCGCTGAATCGTTCGAGCTTGGCCGCGACGGCGCGGAGCAGCGAATCGCCGAACGTATGGCCCATCGTATCGTTGATCGACTTGAATCGGTCTATGTCGAAGAGCAGGAGCGCGACACCTGATTCCCGGGCGTGTTCGATCGCCTCGTTCATCGCTTCCATGAACCAGCGGCGATTCGGCAACCCCGTCAATTCATCGTGGAGCGCCAGATGGCGATAGCGGGCTTCGCTTTCCTCGATTTGCCGCTGATGCTCGGACAGGTGCGCTTCGGACTGCTTTTGTTTCATGAACGGTTCTTTGACGGCAGTCATATAGATGCCGGCAAGAAATCCGTAGCCGAATAACAAGCTCCCCATCCATGTGCTGCTGCCCGATGCGGCATCGAATAAGGGCATGCCTTGACAGGTCAGGACGTGAAGCGTATCCAGCATGCCGATCCCCAGGAAGACGGCGCCGATCGACATAGCCCGCCCCGATATCGTGTGCGGAAGCGTGAGCCGGCTCCGGAGCACGATCGAGAACGCGATCGCGACACAGATCATTTCCAACATCGAATGCACGAAGAGGTAAGCTTGCTGCTCCGCTGCGAAGCAGGTCCATTGATCCGTCAGGATGATCAGCATCGCCGCTATGGCCATCAAGACAGGCAATCTTCGATTGTTTCTCGCGCTCGCGGTCGGCTCTGCGCCGTTCATCCCTTCCATCAACTTTAACTCGACTCCCCTTGTCCGAATCGATCTGGCCTATCCCACATCCTAACCGAAAAATGCAGCGCTTTCACAAGTGCGAATCTTCCGATCCAAGTGAAATAGACCGTTTAGCAATCTGCACGGCCCAATAGGTCATCTAGCGACACATTTGTCGAATGGATACGGCATTATTCGACATTTCTTTGCAATCTTTCAAACGCAAAAACGACAATTTGAATCTTTTCAAACGACACAAGAAAAACCGTCAGGGAAGATCGCCCTGACGGTCTTTTTCCGCGGATTGGCGGGGCCAAGGTGGAATTACTGGCTCTACGTCACAATTTCCGCGGATTGGCGGGGCCAAGGTGGAATTAGTGGCTCTACGTCACAATTTCGGCGGATTGGCGGGGCCGAGGTGGAATTAGTGGCTCTGCGACACAATTTCAGCGGATCGATGGGACCCAGGTGGAATTAGTGGCTCTGCGACACAATTTTGACGGATTGGCGCGGCCGGGGCGGAAATAGTGGCTCTGCGACACTATTTCGGCGGATCGGTGGGGCCCAGGTGGAATTAGTGGCTCTGCGACACTATTTTGGCGGATTGGCGCGGCCGGGGCGGAAATAGTGACTCTGCGACACTATTTTGGCGGATTGGCGGGGCCGAGGCGGAATTAGTGGCTCTACGACACAATTTCAGCGGATCGGTGGGGTCAAGGTGGAATTAGTGGCTTTGCGACACAATTTTAGCGAATCGATGGGGCCCAGGTGGAATTAGTGGCTCTGCGACACTCCCCCAGGGGTTAACGGTTTTTCTCACGCATGCTCGCTAATTCGCAGGATTTCATGCACTTGGACGAATAGTCGGTACAGACGTTGT
>Ga0222429_100347_pt1 | contig 43815 bp, 43 predicted proteins | sample 1B50Ametagenome_FD_182475 | JGI IMG/M metagenome (GOLD analysis project Ga0222429, IMG submission 182475) | Enriched microbial communities from leaf-cutter ant dump, University of Wisconsin, Madison, United States - 1B50A (version 2) | ecosystem: Environmental > Terrestrial > Nest > Insects nest...
CAAACACCAGCGCGTCCTGCGAGGCGAGCGATTCGAACTTGTTGGGCGAGGTGACGAAAGGGAGGCCGGTGATGGCGGCCAGTTCCTTGGCGACGCCTTCGGCATAGCCCTTGGGCGCGTTCAGGCCCGTGCCCACGGCGGTGCCGCCCAGGGCCAGTTCGTACAGGTGGGGCAGCGCGTCCTTCACGTGCTTCGCCCCATGTTCGAGCTGTGCGACCCAGCCGGAGATTTCCTGGCCCAGCGTGAGCGGCGTGGCGTCCTGCAGGTGGGTGCGGCCGATCTTGACGATGCCGTCGAAGTCCTGCGCCTTCTGCGCCAGGGTCTTGCGCAGCACCTCGATGGCGGGCAGCAGCTTATTCGTGAGCGCATCCACGGCCGCCACGTGCGATGCGGTGGGGAACACGTCGTTGGACGACTGGCTCTTGTTCACGTCGTCGTTGGGGTGCACCAGCCGGCCCTCGCCGCGCTCGCCGCCCAGCAGCTCGCTGGCGCGGTTGGCGATGACCTCGTTGAGGTTCATGTTGGTCTGCGTGCCCGAGCCGGTCTGCCAGACCACGAGCGGGAATTCATCGGGGTGCTTGCCGTCGATGACTTCCTGCGCGGCGGCGACGATGGCGTCCTTCTTCTTCGCGTCGAGCAGGCCCAGCGCGTGGTTGACGGTGGCCGAGGCGCGCTTGACCTGCGCCAGCGCCTTGATGACCTCGCGCGGCTGGCGCTCGCCCGAGATATCGAAGTTCTGCAGCGAGCGCTGCGTCTGCGCGCCCCAGAGCTTGTCGGCAGGGACTTCGATCGGGCCGAAGGTGTCGCGTTCGGTGCGGGTGGCGGTACGGATGGTCATGGCGGGTTGATTCCGAGGGGTGTGAAATCGAAACGATCAAGGAGGAACACGGGCGCCATCAGCAACAGCAGCGAGGACGGCAACCGACAAGCGTACCAAAAACGAAAACCATTCTCATTTCTATAGATAAGCTGTCCATTTGGCATCAGCTTTGTGCAAGGGTGGGGGGCGATAATTAGCGGGTTTGCTTTCCCACAACTACAGCCACTCCACGATGACCACCATCAAGTACCACGACCTTGTGGAATCCGTTGCTGCGTCCCTGCAGTACATCAGCTACTACCACCCCGCAGACTACATCGCCCATCTGGCACGCGCCTACGAGCGCGAGCAATCGCCCGCCGCCAAGGACGCGATGGCGCAGATCCTGACCAACAGCAAGATGAGCGCCACGGGCCACCGCCCCATCTGCCAGGACACGGGCATCGTCAACGTGTTCCTCAAGATCGGCATGGGTGTGCGCTTCGAGGGCTTCGCTGCCGACCAGAGCCTGGAGGATGCCGTCAACGAAGGCGTGCGCCGCGGCTACACGAATGCCGACAACACGCTGCGCGCCAGCGTGGTGGCCGACCCGCTGTTCGCGCGCAAGAACACCAGGGACAACACGCCCGCCGTCATCAACGTGCAGCTCGTTCCGGGCAACACGCTGGACGTGACCGTGGCCGCCAAGGGCGGCGGCAGCGAGAACAAGTCCAAGATGATCATGATGAACCCCAGCGACAACCTGGTGGAATGGGTGCTCAAGACCGTTCCCACCATGGGCGCCGGTTGGTGCCCGCCGGGCATGCTGGGCATCGGCGTGGGCGGTACGGCGGAAAAGGCCGCACTGCTGGCCAAGGAAAGCCTGATGGAAGACCTGAACATGTACGAGCTGCAGGCCAAGGCCGCCAAGGGCGAGAAGCTCGACCAGGTCGAGGAACTGCGCCTGGAGCTGTACGAGAAGGTCAACGCCCTGGGCATTGGCGCGCAGGGCCTGGGCGGCCTGTCCACGGTGCTGGACGTAAAGATCAAGCTCTACCCGACGCACGCGGCCAGCAAGCCCGTGGCCATGATTCCCAACTGCGCCGCCACGCGCCACGCCCACTTCGTGATGGACGGCAGCGGTCCTGTGTACCTGGATCCGCCCAGCCTGGATCTGTGGCCCAAGATTGACTGGGCGCCCGACTACACCCAGAGCCGCCGTGTTGACCTCAACCAGTTGACCAAGGAGGAAGTGGCAAGCTGGAAGCCGGGCGACCGCCTGCTGCTGAACGGCAAGATGCTGACCGGCCGCGACGCCGCGCACAAGCGCATTCACGACATGCTGGCCAAGGGCGAGAAGTTGCCCGTGGACTTCACCAACCGCGTGATCTACTACGTCGGCCCGGTCGATCCGGTGCGCGATGAAGTCGTCGGCCCTGCCGGCCCGACCACCGCCACGCGCATGGACAAGTTCACCCGCATGATGCTGGAGCAGACCGGCCTGATCGCGATGATCGGCAAGTCCGAGCGCGGCCCGGTCGCCATCGAGGCCATCAAGGACAACCGCAGCGCCTACCTGATGGCCGTCGGCGGCGCCGCCTACTTGGTGAGCAAGGCGATCAAGCAGGCTCGCATCGTCGCCTTCGCAGACCTGGGCATGGAAGCCATCTATGAATTTGACGTGGTGGACATGCCCGTGACCGTGGCCGTGGACGCGGGCGGCACCAGCGCCCACATTACCGGCCCGGCCGAATGGCAAAAGCGCATTGCCAGCGGCATGTACAAGAGCATCACCGCGACCAAGGCCTGATCCAGAACCAGGCCAAGCCACCCCAGGTCTACCCCGGGGTGGCTTGCGGGTACCGTTTGCGGAGCGCCACCGGAAAGCGGGAATCCGTCAGCCCGCAACCACCCCAAGCCCCAATCCCCGAAGATAGGCGCCTATCACGGCATGCCCGGTAGCTTGCAGGTCGAAGCCGCCGCCGCCCAGTATCCATGCTTGCAGCAATCCATCGAACAATGCCTGCAGGCCTGCCGCAGCAACCGTGGTATCCATTGGCAGGCGCATTTGCGCGGCATCGGCCGCAGCGTCCAGATATTGCACCAGCACGGCCGCAAAGCGTTCGTACGCCAATTGGCGCCTTTCACGCACGCCCAGGGCTTCGCCCACATACTCCACGCGATACATGGCGATTTCGAACACCCGGCGGGTGCGCGCGTCGTTTTCAATATCGCGCAGCAGGCCCGTCAGCATGGCGTGCATATGCTGCAGCGGCTCCCCCTGCCCCACCCTGGCCCCCGGCATCCCGTGGGCCATCTCCAGCGGCAGGGTCACCCGCTCCATCATGGCGCTGAACAAGTCCACCTTGTCCTTGAAATGCCAATAGATCGCACCGCGCGTCATGCCCGCCGCCAACGCGATTTCCGCCAGCGAAGCACGCGAGACCCCCTTGTCGTAAAACACCTGCTCCGCCGCGTCTAGCAGGCGGTTGCGTGTCTCGTCCGCATCTTCCTTGGTGCGCCTGGCCATTTCAATCAACCTCCTTGGCGCCGCAAACCCGACGTGCCGCACCCATTTTAATATACATACACGAATGTATGCATAATATCCCCCAATTGTCCACTCCCACTTGCCTGGCCGTACAAGGCGGCCCGCATACGCGCCAGACGCATGCCCATGCTGCATGCGCAGCCATGAAAAAAGCACCTGCGGTTACCCGCAGGTGCTTGATTCGTTGGTAGGCGCGATTGGACTCGAACCAACGACCCCCACCATGTCAAGGTGGTGCTCTAACCAGCTGAGCTACGCGCCTGTGTTTGTTCGAAGACTGCGATTGTAGCAGTAAAAATCAGCCTTCTTTGCCACAACTGCAATATTTCACCGTCAGCGCCGGCGCGCCGAGCGCACGCCGCGCACGCCGGCCACGCTGGCCAGCACCTTGTTCAGGCGTCCGGCGTCCGAGACCTCGACGGTGAAGGTCATCCAGGCGGTGTCCTTGATGGACTGGGTCTGCACGCCGATGACGTTGGTCTTCTCACGCGCGAACACCTCCGAGATGTCGCGCAGCAGCCCCTGGCGGTCGGCGGCTTCCACGGCCACGTCCACCGGGTAGACGGCGGCGATGCCCGTGCCGGCCTTGGGCGCCGCATGGCCCCATTGCACCTCGATCACACGCTCGGGGTCGCGCGCCATGATCTCGCGGAAGTTGCGGCAGTCGGCGCGGTGCACGCTCACGCCCTTGCCGCGCGTCACAAAGCCCCGGATGTCGTCGGGCGGCGCTGGCCTGCAGCACTTGGCCAGCTGGGTCATGAGCGAATCCACGCCCACCACCAGCACGCCGCTTTTGTGCGCGCCCGCATCAGCCCGCGCCTTGCGCACGGGCATGCTGGGCGCCTCCACCTGCGGCTCGGGCGGGCGCAGCATGGTCTCTATGCTGCGCAGCGACAGCTCGTCCTTGCCCACCACCTCGAACAGCGCCTCGGCGGTCTTCAGGCCCAGCTGGGCTGCCAGGTCGTCGAGCTTGACGGCCGTCTTGCCCTCGCGCTGCAGCAGCTTTTCCACGGCCTCGCGGCCGCGGGCGATGGTGGCGTGCGTGGCCTGGGCGTTGAACCAGGCGCGCACCTTGGCGCGGGCCCGATTGCCCACGATGTAGCCCAGCTCGGGGTTGAGCCAGTCACGCGACGGGCGCCCCTCCTTGACGGTGGAAATCTCCACCGTCTGGCCGTTTTGCAGCGGCGTGTTCAACGGCACCATGACGCCATCGACGCGCGCGCCGCGGCAGCGGTGCCCCACGTTGGTATGCACGGCGTAGGCAAAGTCCACGGGCGTCGCGCCCTGGGGCAGTTCGATCACGGCGGCATCGGGCGTCAGCACGTAGATACGGTCCTCGAACAGGCCGCTGTGGCTGGCGCCGCCCACCATGTCGCGCTCCCAGGCCAATAGCTGGCGCAGCACGGCGATCTTGGCGTCGTACTCGCTGCTGGCGGACACCCCCGCGTAGCCCTTGGTGCCTGCCTCCTTGTAGGCCCAGTGCGCCGCCACGCCGCTTTCGGCATGCTCGTCCATGGCCTGCGTGCGGATCTGTATCTCTATGGCGCGGCCCGCCTCGTCGCGCACCACGGTGTGCAGCGACTGGTAGCCGTTGGGCTTGGGCCGGGCGATGTAGTCGTCGAATTCTTCCTCGATATGGCTGTACTGGCTGTGCACCCAGCTGAGCGCTGCATAGCAGTCCTTGACGCTGTGCACGATGACACGCAGCGCACGGATGTCGAACACCTGGTCGAACCCCAGCGACTTGCCGCGCATCTTCTTGACGATGCTGTAGATGTGCTTTGGCCGGCCCTTGACCGTGGCGCTGATGGAGCGCGCGCGCAGCTCCGATTCGAGCCGGCCGCGCACCTGCTCGACGAACAGCTCGCGCTCGGCTCGTTTCTCGTCGAGCAGCCGCGCCACCTCCTTGTAGGTATCGGGCTCCAGGAAGCGAAACGCCAGGTCTTCCAGCTCCCACTTCATTTGCCAGATGCCCAGGCGGTTGGCCAGCGGGGCGAACACCTGCAGCGCCTCGCGCGCCATGCCCGGCGACACCGGCCGCTTGGTGGCCGCGTGGTAGCGCAGCGTCTGCAGGCGCGAGGCCAGGCGTAGCATGACCACGCGCAGATCGCGCGAGAACGCCAGCAGCATCTTGCGCACGTTCTCGGTCTGCGTGGCCGCGTCGTCGACCAGTTGCCCGTCCACCTGCGCCTGACGCGCCTGCTGCTGCACGCGCATCAGCTTGGTGGTCTCGACGGCCAGTGCCGCGAAGTTATCGCCAAAGGCCTTGGCGATGACCTCCTCGGGCCGGTTCAGGTGCGAGCAGGTGTAGACCAGGTAGGCGGCCGCCTGCATGGTCTCGGATCCGCCCAGTCCTTTCAGGATGGCGGACACCGCGTCGGCATGCGCCAGGGTGTTCTCGCCCGTCTCCAGGGTCTCGCCAATCAGCAGCGGCTGGGCAAAGGCGCGCGCGCGCACCAGCGCGTCCGCCGCCTCGGGCGTGCTGTCGGACGTGGCGGCGATGAGCTGCGGCACCCCCTCCTGGCGCCCGCCGCCGCCCTGGGCCATGGGCATGCCCTGGCCGATGGAGCTGCTCCTCATGCTGCATCCCCTGCCAGCAGAAAGCGCTCGACCACCTCGATCTGCGCGGACGCCACCAGCGTGGGCGCGTGGCCCACGCCGGCGAATTCCACCAGTTGCGCGCGCGGCCCGTCCGCCTGCATGCGCCGCGCCGTCTCTGGCGCCAGCAGATCCGACTGCGCACCGCGCAGCAGCAGCACCTGTGCCTTGATCTGCGCATACAGCTGCCACAGCTGCTGCTCGCCGTCGCTGGCGGCCTGCGGCGTGAGCGCGCGAAACGGCACCGCGATCTGCGGGTCGTAGTGCAGTTGCCAGCCCCCGCCAGGGGCCTCGCGCAGCATGGGCAAGGACAGCTCCAGCCACTGCCCGGGCGTGTGCGGGCCAAAGCTGGTGGAGATGGCCCACAGCGCATCGGCGCCCTGCTGCTGCGTGGCAAAGTGCAGCGGCGCGCCCAGGTATTGGCCAATGCGCGCCAGCGCCTGCCATTCGATGCTGGGCCCCACGTCGTTGAGCACCAGGCGGCGCACGGGCGCCGGCAGCGGCAGGCCGGGCTGGCCGCAGATGGCCATGCCGATGAGCCCGCCCATGCTGGTACCCACCCAGTCCAGCGTGGCGATCGGCGCCTGAGCGTGCAGTTGCGCCAGCAGCGCCAGCATGTCGGCGGCGTACACCGGCAGTTGATAGCCTTCGGGATCGGCCAGCCAGTCGCTATAACCGCGCCCCACCACGTCGGGGCAGATGACCCTGGCGTGACGGCACAGCACGCGCGCCAAGTGGTCGAAGTCGCGCCCCTGGCGCGACAGGCCGTGCACGCAGACGATGACGTGGGGGTGTGCGGCGTTGCCCGTGCCGTTCCACTCCCAGTAGGCCATGCGATGGCCGGAAGCAGCGTTGGCGGCAGGGTTGTTCTTTGCGGCAAAGCCAGGGCACGGTACGTAGTTCAGCCTAGGTTCAATCATGGAAGCAGCTCCACCGTGCACGGTTCGATAATGTCTGCGTGCATCGTAATTCATTCGGAGAGTCTCTTATGCTGAACGGAAAAACTGCCCTCGTCACCGGATCCACCAGTGGCATCGGCCTGGGCATCGCCCAGGCGCTGGCGCGCCAGGGGGCGAACATCGTGCTCAACGGCTTTGGCGACGTGGACGGCCCGCGCGCCCAGGTACAGGCCGCCGGCCAGGCGCACGGCGTGCGCGTGGGCTACCACGGCGCCGACATGAGCCAGCCGGCCGCCATCGAGGACATGATGAAATACGCGGCGGCCGAGTTCGGCGGCGTGGACATCCTCGTCAACAACGCCGGCATCCAGCACGTGGCCAGCGTGCAGGACTTCCCTCCTGCCAAGTGGGACGCCATCATCGCCATCAACCTGTCGAGCGCCTTCCACACCACGCGGCTGGCGCTACCGGCCATGCTCAAGAACAACTGGGGGCGCATCATCAACGTGGCGTCGGTGCATGGGCTGGTGGCGTCGGCGCAAAAGTCGGCCTACGTCGCGGCCAAGCACGGCATCGTCGGGCTGACCAAGGTCACGGCGCTGGAGACCGCCACCACCGGCGTCACGTGCAACGCCATCTGCCCCGGCTGGGTGCTCACGCCCCTGGTGCAAAAGCAGGTGGACGCCAAGGCCGCCGAGCACGGCCTGTCCAACGAGGACGCCAAGAAGCTGCTGCTGGGCGAGAAAGAACCCTCTATGCAGTTCACCACGCCCGAGGAACTGGGCGAGCTGGCCGTGTTCTTCTGCTCGCCAGCCGGCCACAACGTGCGCGGCGTGGCCTGGAACATGGATGGCGGTTGGGCCGCCCAGTAAGATATTTACTACCGATATAGTAGCTGTTTGCGCTTTATTGACGGGCGCAAGCGGCTATTTTCATATCGAACGCAAAACGTGTAACACTTGGTCAGGTTCGCGGCCATGGCGCGAACTTTTGCGGCCAGATTGGTCAGAATCGGCTCTGTTACAAATAGGACTGGAACCACAGCATGGCCACTACTGCACCGACCGCCCGCATCGACAAAATCCTGGTGGTGGATGACGACGCGCGCATCCGCGACCTGCTGCGCCGCTACCTCACGCAAGAGGGTTTCGAGGTCATGGTGGCCGAGGACGGCAAGGCGCTCAACCGCCTGCTGCTGCGCGAGACGGTGGACTTGATCGTGCTCGACCTGATGATGCCCGGCGAGGACGGCCTGTCCATCTGCCGGCGCCTGCGCGCCACCAACGACCGCACCCCCATCATCATGCTCACGGCCAAGGGCGAGGACGTGGACCGCATCGTCGGCCTGGAGGTCGGCGCCGACGACTACCTGGGCAAGCCCTTCAACCCGCGCGAACTGCTGGCGCGCATCCACGCCGTGCTGCGCCGCCGCCCGCCGCAGGAGGCGCCCGGCGCCCCCTCGGGCGACAACGAGGTCGTCACCTTCGGCCCCTTCACCTTCGACCTGGCCACGCGCGCGCTGCAGCGCAACGGCGAGGAACTGCCGCTGACCACCGGCGAGTTCGCCATGCTCAAGGCGCTGGTGCGCCACCCGCGCCAGCCGCTGTCGCGCGAGAAGCTCGCGCTGCTGGCGCGCGGCAGGGAATTCGAGCCCTTCGACCGCAGCCTGGACGTGCAGATCTCGCGCCTGCGCAAGCTCGTCGAGGTGGACGCCACCACGCCGCGCTACATCCAGACGGTGTGGGGCGTGGGCTACGTATTCGTACCCGATGGCACCAATTGAACAGCGCATCGAGCGCTCCCGGCGTATCCGCCCTCCCCGCGTGGCGCCGCCCGGCGCCACCAGCCCCGCGCCGCTGGAAGCCGCGCACGAGCGGCACGGCGAGCGCACGCGCGTCGGCCTGAACCTGTTCTGGCGTACCTTCTTCCTGCTGGCGCTGCTGCTGGTCGGCTGCATCCTGGCCTGGCTGCAGACGCTGCGCGCGCTGGAGTTCGAGCCGCGTACGCTGCAGACCGCGCAACAGGTGGCGTCGCTGGTCAACCTCAGCCGCGCGGCGCTGGTGCATTCGGACGCCATCTCGCGCGTCTCGCTGCTCAAGACCATGGCCGACCAGGAAGGCGTGCGCATCCTGCCGCGCGAGCCGGGCGACCGGTTCGAGCTACTGCCCCCGTCCGCGCTGGGCGAGCGCCTGACCGAGGAACTGATCCTGCGCCTGGGCCCGGACACGGTCGTGGCCTCCAGCGTCAACGGCGACCCCGGGCTGTGGGTGGGCTTCACCATCAACGGCGACCAGAACTGGCTGCTGATGGATCGCGCCCGCCTGTCGGCCGCCGGCGGCAAGACCTGGATGATCTGGCTCATCACCGTGGGCGCGCTGTCGCTCGCCGGCGCCGCGCTGATCGCCCGGCTCATCAACCACCCGCTCAAGCAGCTGTCGGACGCCGCCAACCGCGTGCGTGACGGCGACTTCGCCTCCAGCCAGCTCGACGAAAAAGTGGTGACCAGCGAGATCCGCGAGGTCAACATCGGCTTCAACCGCATGGCGCAAAAGCTCGCCAAGCTGGAGCAGGACCGCGCCGTGATGCTGGCCGGCATCTCGCACGACCTGCGCACGCCGCTGGCGCGCCTGCGCCTGGAGACCGAGATGAGCGTGGCCGACGAGGTGGCGCGCGAGCACATGGTGGCCGACATCGTGCAGCTGGACGCCACCATCGACAAGTTCCTCGACTACGCGCGCCCCGACACCGACCGCGCATCGCTCAACCCGGTCAACCTGCACGGCGTGGTGTCGTCCTGCGTGTTCGCCGTGCAGGACCACCGCGAGCTGCAGATATCCATGGACGTGCCCGAGGACCTGAACGTGCTGGCCGACGAGGTGGAGCTGGCGCGCGTCATCTCCAACCTGCTGGAGAACGCGCGGCGCTACGGCAAGGACCGCGAGACCGGCATCACCACGGTGGACATCGCCGCCAAGGCGCGCGAGAAGTGGGTGCTGCTCAAGCTGCGCGACCACGGCCCGGGCGCGCCGCCCGAGCAGCTGGCCAACCTGACCAAGCCGTTCTTCCGCGGCGACGCGGCGCGCACGGCGGCCGCCGGCGCCGGCCTGGGCCTGTCCATCGTCGACAAGACGGTGCAGCGCATGCGCGGCACGTTTGCGCTGGCCAACTCGTCATCCGGCGGGCTGGTGGCGCACGTGCAGCTCAAGCGCGCGCCCGACCTGCCCGACGGCCAAGACCCCGAGCAGCGCCTGCAGCGCCCGCAGATCAAGCGCCAGCCCCCGCCCGAGTCGTACAAGGCCAAGCGGCCGCTGTAGCGCCGCTAGCGGCGCACGGTCAGCGCTGCAGCAGCACCACGGCGCGCGCCTCTATGGCCAGGCGCTGGCCCACCGGGCCCAGGCGCTCGGCCGTCTTGGCCTTCACGTTCACCTGCCCGGGCTGCAGGCCCAGGGCCGCGGCCAGGCGCTCGCGCATCGCGCCAATGTACGGCGCCAGGCGCGGCGCCTGCGCCACCACGGTGCTGTCCACGTTGGCAATGGCAAAGCCCAGCTCCCGCACGCGCCGCGCCGCCTCGGCCAGCAGCACCAGCGAGTCCGCGCCGCAAAAGCGCGCGTCGGTGTCGGGAAAGTGGCTGCCGATGTCGCCCAGCGCGGCCGCACCCAGCAGCGCGTCGGTAATGGCGTGCGCCAGCGCGTCGGCGTCCGAATGGCCCAGCAGCCCCATGTCGTGCGCAATCCGCACCCCGCCCAGCACCAGGGGACGCCCCGGCACCAGGGCGTGCACGTCCCAGCCCTCGCCCACTCTCAGATCCATACCGTCATACCTTCCTGGAAGAAAACTCCGGCCTGGCCCAATCGCCAGCCGCCGTCTCGCGCGCCGCGCCAAAACGCTCCAGCGTGCCCGCATGCGCGCGCTGCAGCAGCACCGCCTCGGCCAGGGCGAAGTCGTCCGGGTAGGTCACCTTGAAATTCTGCGCATTGCTCGGCACCAGGCGCGGGTGCTGGCCCGTGGCCTCCATCGCGCTGGCCTCGTCGGTCACGCCGGTGCCCGCCTTCTGCAACGCCGCGCGCAGCGGCCCCAGGCGGAACATCTGCGGCGTCTGCGCCAGCCACTTGTCGCCCCGGTCCACCGTGGCGGCCACGCGCACCCCACCAGGGCCGTCGATGGCGGTCTTGAGGGTGTCGGCCAGCTTGTACGCCAGCAGGCCGCCCACGCTGTCGTGCAGGCAAGCGTCGATCAGCGCGTCGATCTGCTGCGCCTGCACCAGGCAGCGCGCCGCATCGTGCACCAGCACCCAGTCCGCCTCCTGCGCGCCGCGCTGCAGCAGGGCATCCAGCCCGCCCAGCACCGTGGCCGCCCGGGTGGCGCCGCCGCAGGGCACGGCAAACCAGGCGGGATGGGAGTGCGCGGCAAAAAAACCGTCGCCCGGCGCCACCGCCACCAGCGTGCCGGCCAGGCGCGGCACGGCGGCAAACGCCGCCAGCGTGTGCAGCACCATGGGGTGACCCGCCAGCGGCTGGTACTGCTTGGGCGGGCCTGCCTGGGCGCCGGGCGCCAGCGCACGCTGGCCCACCCCGGCGCAGGGCAGCAGCCCCCACAGGCGCACGGGTATGGCGGCGGCAGGGGCTTGGGCGGGCGGCAGGTCGGTCATGGGCTAGCATTCTAGAATCGCTGCTTTGCCCCGGCGCCCGACTGTGCTTCGCGAGGCGGCCGCACCCGCATGGATCTGCCCAAACTCTCCCCCGGAAAACGTTTCACCCTGCCCCGCCCGGCAGGCGGCAGCGACGCCCTGCTGCTGGCCCGCCTGGGGCAGCAGCACAAGGCCGCCGGGCGCATCACGGCCATCTTCACTGCCGACGCGGCCGACGCGCAGCGCCTGATCGACGAGCTAGCGTTCTTCGCGCCCGAGCTGCGCTGCGCGCTGTTCCCCGACTGGGAAACCCTGCCCTACGACAGCTTCTCGCCGCACCAGGACCTGATCAGCGAGCGCCTGGCCACGCTGTGGCGCATCAGCCAGAAGGACAAAGACACCGGGGCCGACGTGGTGCTGGTGCCGGCCACCACCGCGCTGTACCGCCTGGCGCCGCCGGCCTTCATGGCGGGCTATACCTTCCACTTCAAGACCCGGCAGAAGCTCGACGAAGCCAAGCTGCGCGCGCAGCTCGCCATGGCGGGATACCAGCACGTGAGCCAGGTCGTCAGCCCGGGCGAATACGCGGTGCGCGGCGGGCTGATCGACCTGTTCCCGATGGGCTCGCCCCAGCCCTACCGCGTGGACTTGTTCGACGACGAGATCGACTCCATCCGCACCTTCGACCCCGACAGCCAGCGCAGCCTCTATCCCGTGCCCGAGGTGCGGCTGCTGCCCGGGCGCGAGTTCCCGATGGACGACGCGGCGCGCGCGCGCTTTCGCCAGCGCTGGCGCGAGCTGCTCGACGGCGACCCCACGAGGAGCCGCATCTACAAGGACATGGGCAACGGCGTGGCCACCGCCGGCATCGAGTACTACCTGCCGCTGTTCTTCGACGACACCGCCACGGTGTTCGACTATCTTGGCGACGCGGCCACGGTGGTGCTGCACGGCGACCTGGAAGACGCCTTCGCCCGCTTCTGGCAGGACACGCGCGAGCGCTACCGCCTGATCCAGGGCGACCCGGACCACCCTGCCCTGCCGCCCGAGGCGCTGTTCCTGAGCGCCGAGCAGTTCTACGGCCAGGCCAAGCCGCACGCGCAGCTGGCGCTGCGCCCGGGCGTGGAGGACGTGGCCGACAACGCCCAGTTCCAGAAGCTGCCCACGCTGGCCGTGGTGCGCGGCGCCGACGACCCGCTGGCCCGGCTGCACGCGCACATCCGCGCCACGGCGCACCGCGTGCTGCTGCTGGCGGAAAGCGCCGGCCGGCGCGAAAGCCTGCTGGACTTTCTGCGCGCCTCCGGCCTGAACCCGCCGGCCTTCGATTCGCTGGCCGAATTCCAGGACGCCGGCGACGAGAAGGTCGGCATCGCCACCGCCCCGCTGGCCGAAGGCTTTGCCTGGCTGGAAGCTGGGCTGGACCTGGTGACCGAGACCGAGCTGTTCGCCGCCAGCGGCGGCGTGCGCCGGCGCAAGAAGCAGGAGCAGTCGAGCGACGTCGAGGCGCTGATCAAGGATTTGTCCGAGCTGAAAGTCGGCGACCCCGTCGTGCACAGCCAGCACGGCATAGGCCGCTACCGGGGGCTGGTGAACATGGACATGGGGCAGAAAAACCCCGACGGCACGCCCGCCCTGCAGGAGTTTCTGCACCTCGAATACGCGGGCGACGCCGTGCTCTACGTGCCCGTGAGCCAGCTGCAGCTGATAGGCCGCTACACGGGTGTGAGCGCCGACGAGGCGCCGCTGCACAAGCTGGGCAGCGGCCAGTGGGAAAAGGCCAAGCGCAAGGCTGCCGAGCAGGTGCGCGACGCCGCCGCCGAGCTGCTCAACATCTACGCCCGGCGCGCGGCGCGCCAGGGCCACGCCTTCCGCTACGCGCCCAACGACTACGAGCAGTTCGCCAATGACTTCGGCTTCGAGGAAACCGCCGACCAGAACGCCGCCATCCACGCCGTGATCCAGGACATGATCAGCCCGCGCCCCATGGACCGCCTGGTGTGCGGCGACGTGGGCTTCGGCAAGACCGAGGTGGCGCTGCGCGCCTGCTTCGTCGCCGTCACCGGCGGCAAGCAGGTGGCCTTTCTGGCGCCGACCACGCTGCTGGCCGAGCAGCACTACCAGACCCTGGTGGACCGCTTTGCCAAGTGGCCGGTCAGGATCGCCGAAGTCTCGCGCTTTCGCTCGGGCAAGGAGATCACCGCCGCCGTCAAGGGGATTGCCGACGGCACGGTGGACATCGTCGTCGGCACGCACAAGCTGCTCAGCGAATCGACCCGGTTCAAGAACCTGGGCCTGCTCATCATCGACGAGGAGCACCGCTTCGGCGTGCGCCACAAAGAGGCCATGAAGGCCATGCGCGCCGAGGTGGACGTGCTGACGCTGACGGCCACGCCGATACCGCGCACCATGGGCATGGCGCTGGAGGGCCTGCGCGACCTGAGCGTGATCGCCACCGCGCCGCAGCGGCGCCTGGCGATCAAGACCTTTGTGAGGAACGAAGGCCAGGGCGTGATCCGCGAGGCCGTGCTGCGCGAATTCAAGCGCGGCGGCCAGTGCTACTTCCTGCACAACGAGGTCGAGACCATCGAAAACCGGCGCCAGAAGCTGGAAGAAATTCTGCCCGAGGCGCGCATCGCCGTGGCCCACGGCCAGATGCCCGAACGCGAGCTGGAGAAGGTGATGCGCGACTTCGTGGCGCAGCGCTACAACGTCCTGCTGTGCTCGACCATCATCGAGACAGGCATCGACGTGCCCACGGCCAACACCATCCTGATCAGCCGCGCCGACAAGTTCGGCCTGGCGCAGCTGCACCAGCTGCGCGGGCGCGTGGGCCGCAGCCACCACCAGGCCTACGCCTACCTGATGGTGCCCGACCTGGACGGCCTGACCAAGCAGGCCGGCCAGCGGCTCGAAGCCATCCAGCAGATGGAGGAGCTGGGCAGCGGCTTCTACCTGGCCATGCACGACCTGGAGATCCGCGGTGCCGGCGAGGTGCTGGGCGAGAACCAGAGCGGCAACATGCTGGAAGTCGGCTTTCAGCTCTACAACGAAATGCTGGCCGAGGCCGTGCGCAGCCTGAAGGCCGGCAAGGAGCCCGACCTGCTGGCCCCGCTGCAGGCCGCCACCGACATCAACCTGCACGCCCCCGCCCTGCTGCCCAACGACTACTGCGGCGACGTGCACCTGCGCCTGTCGTTCTACAAGAAGCTGGCCACGGCGCGCACCAGCGAGCAGATCGACGGCCTGCTGGAAGAAATCGTGGACCGCTTCGGCAAGCTGCCCGCCCAGGCGCAAACGCTGATCGACGTGCACCGCCTGCGTTGCTTGAGCCAGCCCTACGGCGTGGTCAAGGTCGACGCGGCGCCCGGCGTCATCAACATCACCTTCAAGCCCCAGCCGCCCGTCGATCCGATGGCCATCATCCACCTGATCCAGAAGAACAGGCACATCAAGCTGGCGGGCAACGAAAAACTGCGCATAGAGCGCGAACTGCCCGAACCGCAGGCGCGCGCGCAGATGGTGCGCGACGTGCTGCGCAGCCTGGGCCAGCCGCTAGCAGCGTAAAAATATGAGTCAAATTGGCCTAAAACGCTTATCCAGCAATCGCAAACAGCTATACATACAATAGTAAGAGAGCCATGTGGCTGGAAGCCTTCCTTGTCCTTGCGGCCCTTGCCGCAGCGCTGGCCACGCGCCCCTGGCGCATGCTGGTCAACCGCCGCGCGCTGGCGCACGAGGCGCGCGGCGCCCCGGCCGCGCTGTGGACGCCGCTGCTGGCCTGCCTCGTCGTGCTGCCCTGGCTGTGGGCGCTGCCTACGCTGACGCACGCGCCGCTGCAGCTGCAGTGGTCGGGCGCCTGCCTGGTACTGCTGCTGCTGGGCTGGCCGCTGGCCGTGCCGGCGCTGTGCGCGGTGGGCGCCATTGCCTGGCTGCTGGCACCCGGCCTGGACTGGCAGCAGGCCCTGAGGCTGGCCGCCTGGCAGGGCGTGGTGCCCGCCACCCTGGCGCTGCTGCTGGGCGTGCCGCTGCGCCGGCTCATCCGGGTGCAGGCCTTGCAGGGCACGCGCATCTTCATCTACGTGCTGGGCCGGGGCTTTCTGGGCACGGCCCTGTGCCTGTTTGCCGCCGGCTGGCTGGGCCAGCAGGCCGGCCACCAGCTGCCCGGCGTGGGCGGCCACCTGTCGCTGGTGGCACGCTGGCTCATGTCCTGGGGCGACGCGGTGGTCACCGGCATGCTGTGCGCCATCTTCGTGGCGTTCAGGCCGCAGTGGCTGGCGACGTGGTCGGACGCGCTGTACATCGGCAAGCGCCCGCCCGCGCCGCCCCCTGCACGGTGAACGACAATCCCACCTTTCCCTGTTTGCACAACCCTTCCCGCCATGCCCTCCACCGAATTCGCCCCCGGCCTCACCATCCAAGGCATTGCCGCGCCGCTGCGCCTGGCCGACTACAAGCTCATCGCCTTCGACATGGACTCCACCCTGATCAACATCGAGTGCGTGGACGAGATCGCCGACGTGGTCGGCTGCAAGGACGAGGTGGCGGCCATTACCGAGGCGGCCATGCAGGGCGTGATCACCGACTACAAGGACAGCCTGCGCCAGCGCGTGGCGCTGCTGCGCGGCGTGACCATGGCCGACATGGAGCGCGTCTACACCGAGCGCCTGCGCATCAACCCCGGCGCGGCCGAGCTGGTGCGCGCCTGCCAGGCAGCGGGGCTCAAGACGCTGCTGGTCTCGGGCGGCTTCACCTTTTTTGCCCACCGCGTGCGCGCGCAGCTGGACATCGACTTCGTGCGCGCCAACGTGCTGGAGGTGCGCTCCAGCACCAACTGCGGCGAGCTGACCGGGCGCATGGTCGACCAGCCCTGGGGCGACATCTGCGACGGCGCGGAGAAACGCCGCACGCTGCTCGAAGTGGCCTCGCTGCTGGACATCGAGCCGCACCAGTGCATCGCCATGGGCGACGGCGCCAACGACCTGCCCATGATGGGCGCTGCCGGCCTGTCGGTCGCCTACCGCGCCAAGCCCGCCGTGCGCGCCCAGGCCAAGGTGGCCATCAACACGGGCGGCCTGGACCGGCTGCTGGAAGTGCTGCGCTGAAAGCCGTGGGCGGACGCCATATGCGCGCATAAGAAGTCAGCGCGATATATGGATATGAAAATAAAAGATTCGGCACGTCCAACATCGGGATTTACACTTGCCATCAGCGATTGCCCTCTTGCAAATGAAGGCTCCGCCGTGTAGCTAATTTTTGAAAGTTGATCCCAATGTTGAAGAAAACCCTCCTGGCCATCGCCCTGACCGCCGCCACCCTGGGCGCCCAAGCTGCCGATGTGCTCAAGGTCGCGGCCACCGCCGTGCCCCATGCCGAAATCCTGAACTTCATCAAGCCCCAGCTCAAGGCCCAGGGCGTGGAGCTGCAGGTCAAGGAATTCAGCGACTACGTGCAGCCCAACATGGCGGTGGAGGACAAGCAGCTCGACGCCAACTTCTTCCAGCACCAGCCCTACCTGGACAGCTTCAACAAGGACCGCAAGACCCACTTGGTGGTGGTGCCGAACGGCAAGGTGCACGTGGAGCCGTTCGGCGCCTATTCGAGCAAGATCAAGAACGTCAAGGACCTGAAGGACGGCGCGCTGGTGGCCATCCCCAACGACCCGTCCAACGGCGGGCGCGCGCTCATCCTGCTGGCCAAGCAGGGGCTGATCGAACTCAAGGACCCGGGCAGCCTCACGCCCACACCGCTGGACGTGGTCAAGAACCCCAAGAAGCTCAAGTTCAAGGAACTGGAAGCGCCGCTGCTGCCGCGCGCCCTGCCTGACGTGGATCTGGCCCTGATCAACACCAACTACGCCATCGAGGCCAAGCTCAACCCCACCAAGGACGCGCTGTTCATCGAAGGCGCCGACTCGCCCTACACCAACATCGTGGCCGCGCGCGCCGACCGCGCCAATGACGCCGACATCGCCAAGCTGATGCAGGCACTGCACACGCCCGAGGTGAAGAAATTCATCCAGGACAAGTACAAGGGCGCCGTGGTGCCGGCGTTCTGAGTCCTTGCGCACCCAGACAAAAGCGCTGCCCCGGGCAGCGCTTTTTTGTTGCGGCCGCTCCTTGCCGCCATGCCTGGAAGGGTGGCGTAGTCACACCCCAATTTCAATAGCTTATTGCGCTTTATATATAAGGCTTTGGTGCCGATTTAACTCATATTTTTTCTGCACGCACCAACACGGCCGCTACCGCGCCGGGCGCTTGTCTGGCCACCCGCCTGGCAGGTGCGACGGCTCCAGGGCGCGCCACCAGCGGCTGCCCTCCTGCGGTGCGTTCATGTCCACGCGCTCGCCCATCATGGGCGTGGCCACCGGCACGCCACGCTCGGCGGCGAAGCGCAGCACCTGCTCGAACGGGTCGTCCCAGGCGTGCATCGACAGGTCGAACGTGCCGTTGTGGATGGGCAGCAGCCAGCGCCCGCCCAGGTCCTGGTGGGCCTGCACGGTCTGCGGCGGGTGCATGTGCACATAGGGCCACTGCGTGTTGTAGGCGCCCGTCTCCATCAGCGTCAGGTCGAACGGACCGAAGCGCTTGCCGATCTCGGCGAAGCCGCTGAAGTAGCCGCTGTCGCCGCTGAAGAACATGCGGTAATCGCCGTCCTGCACGACCCACGAGCCCCACAGTGTGCGGTTGCCGTCGCTGAAGCTGCGGCCCGAGAAATGCTGCGCGGGCGTCAGGGTGAGCTTGAGGCCGTCCACCTCGGTGCCCTGCCACCAGTCGAATTGCTGGATGCGATCCTGGGGAACGCCCCAGTCCACCAGCCGGTCGCCCGCGCCCAGCGGGGCGACGAACAGCTGCACCTTGCCCGCAAGCTGCCGGATGGCGGCGTGGTCGAGGTGGTCGTAATGGTCGTGCGACAGGATCACGGCGCGGATCGGCGGCAGCTCGTCAATGCCGATCGGCGGCGCGTGGAAGCGCTTGGGCCCCATGAACTGCAGGGGCGAGGCGCGCAGCGAGAACACCGGGTCGGTCAGCCACCACTGGCCGCGCAGCTTCAGCAACAGCGTGGAGTGGCCCAGGCGGTACAGGCTGCGGTCGGGCGCGGCGTCCAACTCGGCGCGGGCCAGGCGCCGTATGGGCACGGGCGACGCGGGCTCGGTGCCCGGCGGCTTGTTGAACAGAAAGTCCCACCACACGCGCAGCGTGGACCCGGGCAGGTCGCCCGGGCCGGGCGGGCGCATATTGCGGAAGCGCCCGCCCTCCGACTGGGGCGACGCGGCGTAGTCACCGATCTTGGGTTGCAGCATGGCGTAGATAGTCCAGGCAATGAGGGTAACGAGGAAAAGCCCGCCAGCGAGGCGAGCTACGGATGGAAAGTGCACACCGTCTCCCATTCACTCGGGCCGAGCAACTGGCGCAGCCCCATGCGCGAGCAGCCGCGCGAGGGCCGCCCCGCCGCGCTGGCTGCGTCCCCCATCCCACGCGCAGCGTGAAAGAAGAGGGAAGCCGCGAAGCGGCTCAGAGGGTTGCTTCACGTTACGCGCCCAGGTGCTTCTTGTAGAACGGTACCAGCTTCTGCACCGCCTTGTCCGTGGCCTCGGGCTGGTCGTACAGGTCGTAGTGGGACGCGCCCTCCACGATGAACAGGTCCTTCTCGCCCTTGACACGCTGGAACAGCGCTTGCCCGTCCTTGAGCGAGCCGAAGGCGCCGGGGATGGAGCCCACCACGATCTGGATCGGCTGGTCGAGCAGTTCCTCCACCAGGTGGAAGGCGTCGAAGCCAATCACGCTGCCCATGCTGGTAAAGCGCAGTTGGTTTGGCGCGCAGGCGTTCTGGCCGCGCGACGTGCGGTAGTACTCGACGGCCTGGAAGACATCGACGTTGTCCGGGGTAATGCCCGCCGCGTCGCGCTCCTGCGTCGAGTTGGGAATCCAGTGGTTGATCAGCGGCGCGGCGCCGCGTGCCTCGGCGGTGCGCTGTTTGCCGATGGCCTCCAGCGCGGCAATCGGGTCGCCCTGGCGGTTGAGGCCGCCGATGTTGGCCCCGACCACCGTGCCCACGGCCTTGATGCGCTTTTCGGTCAGCGCGGCGTTCACCGCGTAGCCGCCGCCGGCGCACACGCCCAGCACGCCGATCTTTTCTTCATCGATGCAGGGCAGCGTCACCAGGTAGTCCACGGCGCAGCGCACGTCCTCCACGCGGGTGGCGGGGTCTTCGATGTAGCGCGGCTCGCCGCCGCTTTCGCCCTGGAACGAGGCATCGAAGGCAATCGCCACGAAGCCCTGCGCGGCCAGCTTGCCGGCGTACAGGCCCGCCGTCTGGCCCTTGCAGCTGCTGCCGGGGTGCACGCAGACGATGGCTGCGTATTTTTTCTTCTCGTCGAAGCCCGGGGGCAGGTGCAGCTCTGCGGCCACGTTCCAGGTGCGGTTCTTGAAAGTGACGGACTGCGTCTGGCTCATGGTGTCTCTCCGTGGGTAAGTGAACGATGGGCATGACTGTAGATGGCCAAACACGGATGATCCATGCATTAGAGTACGCAAATTCATCGCAATCGTACGGATTATTGACCCATGGACCCGCTTTCCGACGTTCTCTCGCTGCTCAAGCCCCGCAGCCAGTTCTACGCGGGGTTCGACGCCGCTGGGCAATGGTCGTTCGACTTTCCGCCGCACGAGGGCATCAAGTTCACCGCCGTGGTGCGCGGCACCTGCTGGGGCATGGCCGACGGCCTGGCCGAGCCGGTGCGCTTCGACGCCGGCGACTGCTACCTGCTCAACAGCGGGCGGCGCTTCGTGCTGTCGTCCGACCCGGCGCTGCCGCCGCAGGATCCGGCCCGCATCCTCGACGCTGCCGCGTGCGAGGGCATCGCGGTGCACAACGGCGGCGGCGAGGTGTTCCTGATCAGCGGCCGCTTCGATTTTTCGGGCCACCATGCGGCGGTACTGTTCGATGCGCTGCCGCCGATGGTCCACATCCCCGGCGCCTCCGCCCAGGCCAAGGTGCTGCGCTGGGCGCTCGACCAGTGGTCCTGCGAGCTGCGCTCGCCGCAGCCCGGCGGGGCGCTGATGTCCACCCACCTCGCGCACCTGATGCTGGTGCAGGTGCTGCGGCTGCACCTGGAGCAGGGCAACGGCCTGCCCCAGGGCTGGTTCCTGGCGCTGACCGACCGGGGGATAGGCGCCGCCGTGGGCGCCATCCACGCCGAGCCCGCGCGCGCCTGGACGCTGGAGGCGCTGGCCCGCGTCGCCGGCATGTCGCGCACCGTGTTCGCGCAGCGCTTCAAGGCGCTGGCGGGCCGCACCGCCATGGACTACCTGGCCCGCTGGCGCATGCTGCTGGCCGCCAACCGCCTGCGCGACGGGCGCGAGAGCGTCTCGGCCATCGCGCTCTCGCTCGGCTACGAGTCGGAAAGCGCGTTCAGCGCAGCCTTCAAGCGCACCATGGGCTGCCCGCCGGTACGCTACCGGCGCCAGCCTGCCACCGCCGGGCGCTAGCCCCCTCAAGCGCTGCGCGCCACCCACCAGGCCAGCACGAACATCATGGCTCCGGTCAGGCCGTCGAGCACGCGCCAGGCGCGCGGGTCGGCAAACAGGCCCTGCAGGCGCCGCCCGGCAAGGCTGAGCAGCACGAACCAGGTCAGGCTGGCGCTGGCCGCGCCCAGCACGAAGACCCACTTGAGCCCGCCGTCCTGGCGCGCGCCGATGGAACCGATCAGCACCACCGTGTCCAGGTACACATGGGGGTTGAGCAGCGTGATCACCGCCAGGCCGCTGACCACGCCCAGCACGCCGCGCGCCATGCGTTCGCCGCTGGCCTGCACGCCGGCGTCGGCGGCGAACAGCGCGCGGTGCCAGGCGAACAGGCCGTAGGCCAGCAAGAACAATGCGCCGCCCAGCTGCAGCCAGTGCGCCAGCGTGGGCGAACTGCCCAGCAGCTGCGCCATGCCGGCGACGCCCAGGGCCACCAGCACGGCATCGCTGAACACGCACCAGGCCACGCAGGCACGCACGTGCTCGCCCTGCACGGCCTGGCGCAGCACGTACAGGTTCTGCACCCCGATGGAGGCGATCAGCGACAGGCACACGGTAAAGCCCGCGACCCAGGAAGAAGAAACAGCTTGAGAAGTCCACATGCCACCGATGCTAGGCTTGCGGATGATTTAAGTACACTTAAATCATCTAAACAATATTAAGCACGACTACATGCTGGACTACGCCGGGCTCGAAGCGCTTGCCGCCGTCATCAGCGAGGGCGGCTTTGAACGCGCGGCGCGCCGCCTGCACGTCACGCCGTCGGCCGTGTCGCAGCGCGTCAAGCAGATGGAAGAGCGCCTGGGCCAGGTGCTGGTGCTGCGCGGCAGCCCCTGCACCGCCACCGAGACCGGCCAGCGCCTGTGCCTGCACCTGGAGCAGGTGGCGCTGCTGGAACACCAATTGCGCCGCAGCAACCCGCACCTGCTGCCCGACGCCCCGATCCCCACGCTGCGCCTGGCAGTGAACGCGGACTCGCTCTCCACCTGGTTCATGGACGCCATGGCCGCCTTCACCGCTGGCGGGCCCGAGCTGCTGGATCTGCGCATCGACGACCAGGAGCACACCGGCGAGCGCCTGCGCCGCGGCGAGGTGATAGCCGCCGTGACGGCCAGCGCCGCCAGCATTGCCGGCTGCAACACCTGGCCGCTGGGCACCATGCGCTACGTGGCGGCGGCCAGCCCGCAGTTCGTGGCGCGCCATTTCGCCGCTGGCGTCACGCCCGCCGCGCTGGCGCAGGCGCCGATGATGACCTACGACCGCAAGGACAGGCTGCAGGAGCAATGGCTGCAGGCCAACGGACTGGCCGGGCGCACGCACGCGCCGCGGCACTTCCTGCCGTCCAACTTCGGCTACGTGCGCGCTTGCGAGATCGGCATGGGCTGGGGCATGCACCCCGAGGTGCTGATCTGCCGCCAGTTGCAGGATGGCGCCCTGGTGCCCCTGCTGGCGCACAGCGAGCTGAGCGTGCCGCTGTACTGGGCGCACCCGCGCAGCGCGCAGGCGGGGCTGGAACGCCTGACCCAGTGCGTGATGGCAGCCGCGCGGCAGTGGCTGGAGCCGGCCGCGGCCCGCCCCGCCTGAGCCCTTGGCGCAAGAACGTTCAGGCCGGCAGCGGCAGGCCTGGCACGAAAGGCCGGGCGACGGAGGCGGATTCGGCCGGCGTTGCCGGGTCGACCAGATCCTGCAGCGTCATGCCGTCGAGCACGGCCAGGTAGGCCTGCATGGCCCTGGACAGCACGCCCTTGAGGCGGCAATGGCTGCTCAGGCGACAGGTGTTGCTCTCCAGGTGGAAGCATTCGACGATGTTGAAGTCGCTCTCGGTGCAGCGCACCACGTCGCCCAGGTTGATCTGGCTGGCCGGACGCATCAGCCGCATGCCGCCGCCGCGCCCGCGCGTGGTGTCCAGCAACCCCTGCGCCGCCAGTTGCTGCACGATCTTGGTCAGGTGGCTGCGCGAGATGTTGTGCGCCTGCGCCACTTCGCTGATGGTGACGGGCTGGGTGCGCCCATGACAGGCAGCGCAGTACATGAGTACGCGCAGCGTGTAATCGGTCCATTGGGTCAAACGCATGGGGGCAGCCTTGTCACCTTAAAGATTCATTTTTGATGGATTTTAGAAGTTTAAAATAAACAAACCAAATGCATCTTTAATAACCCACCATGAACGTCGCCTTCCAGGAAACCTCCATCACCCCCCAGCAAACCATTGGCCAGATTGCCGTCGAGCTGCCCGGCGCCACGGCCGTGTTTCGCCGCCTCAAACTTGATTTTTGCTGCGGCGGCAACGTCGCGCTGAGCCAGGCCGTAGCCGACAAAGGCCTGGATCTGCAAGCCGTGGTGCAGGAGCTGTCAGCCCTGCAACGCCCGAGCGGACTACCCGACGCAAGCGCCCCGGCCGACCTGGTCGATCACATCGTCAACCGCTACCACGACGTGCACCGCGCACAGCTGCCCGAGCTGATCCGCATGGCGCGCCGCGTCGAGGCCGTGCACCGCGCCAACCCTCAAGCCCCGGCGGGCCTGGCCGACGCGCTCGAAGCCATGGAGCAGGAGCTGCTGCCGCACATGCACAAGGAAGAAGCCGTGCTGTTTCCGATGCTGCGCGCGGGCGGCAACGACTTCGTGGCGCACCCCATCGGTATGATGCGATCCGAGCACGTGGAGCACGGCAAGGCCATGGAACACATCTTTCGCCTGACCAACGACATCACCACGCCGCCCGAGGCGTGCAACACCTGGCGCGCCTTGTACGCGGGCCTGGCGCAGTTCAGCGAAGACCTGATCAATCACATCCACCTGGAGAACAATGTGCTGTTCCCGCAATTCGAGACCAGTGCCTCCGCCACGCAGGGCTGCGGCTCTGGCGGCTGCGGCTGCAGCGGCGGTTGACCATGGACGCCACATTGGACGAACGGGCGCAAGCGCCCAGCGTGGAAAGCATCACCCGGCTGGTGCACGCTTTCTATGCCGACGTGCGCCAGGATCCGCTGCTGGGCCCCGCCTTTGAAAAGGCCCTGCACGGCCAGTGGGACGCGCACTTGGCGCGGCTGGTGGACTTCTGGTGCACGGTGATGCTGGGCACGCGCGGCTTTCGTGGCAACGTGTTCGGCAAGCACATGGCGCTGGACGGCGTCACGCCCGCGCACTTCGCGGCCTGGGTGGGGCTGTGGCAACAGCACACCAGCCGCCTGTTCGCGCCCGAGGTAGCGCTGGAATTCCAGCAGGCCGCGCACGGCATCGCGCGCAACCTGTTCAGGGGCTATTTCGGCAGCGACCCGGCCTTCACCGCATCGCCGTAGGCGCTATCCCCCGTGCGCTTGGCCTGGTGGCCGGCTCTTTGCCGCGCGGTCTGTACTTCGATCGCGCCGCCTTTCACCGTACGTTCTCAGTAATGCGGCGGCAGTTCGTCGCGCAGGTTGCGCGGCGCGCCCTGCCCGGCCTCGGGAACCTGCTGGCGCAGTTGAATCACCTCGCGCGCCAGCCGGTCAATCAGCTCCTGCTGGCGGTAGATGGTGAGGTTGAGCTGATCCAGCAGGTCTTCAGCGAAGCTGGCCTTGATCTCCAGCGCCTCGATGCGCTGGGTGAGGTCTTGCGTGTTGTCGTCGTACATAGGTGAGTCAAAGTGCAGATTCGACCAGATGGAGCTGGCTGGGCTGATCCAACAGCCACTCGGTCAACACCACGGTGCAGAGGATGTCTTCGTTCAGCGGCAGGTCCTTGCCCAGCACGAACCGCAGCAGGATGAAGCCCTGGCGTCCGTCGCGCTCGATGGGGCGAAACGCATCGCCCCACGAATGGGCCTGGTAGGAGAACCGCGAGGCATAGCCCTCGCGCCGGTCGGGCGGCCAGCACGCGATGCGCGCGCCCGGCCCGCCGTCCCGCCAGGGCCGCACATCCCGCGGGTCGATGCTCAGCTCCACCTGGAAGGCCGTCGGCTGCGCGCGCCGCAGCGCCATGCCGGACACCACCCGGCTGTCGTTGACCTGCTCCAGCGTGCGCGAGAAGACCGGCGCAAAGGCCATACCGTCCAACACCAGCACGCGGCGGTTGGCTGCCTGCAGTTCAGCCGTGCGCCGCGCGTAGGCCTGGGCCACGCAGTCCTGGCTCGCACAACGGTTGCGCGCGCGCAGCCATCGCAGTTGCCCGGTCCGCAGGGCAGCCAGAGCCACATCCCCGTCGGGCTTGGCCCGCGCGATCCGGTAGGTTTCAGACAGGCGCAGGTCGGCCTGCATCAGTTCGGGGCTGGCGCAGATCCAGTGCTCCACCACCTTCTCGGCTTGCCGGCAGTCGAAGCCCGGGGCGGGTTCATCACCGCCCTGGGCGCGGGCCGCCGTGCTACAGAGCAGGCCCAGCCACAGCAGCGAAGCAACGGCCAGCCCCTTCATGGCGGCGGCGTCAGACCGCCTGGCCCAGGCGGGCGATGCCCTCGCGGATCTTGTCGGCGTCCGCCGTGGCGAACGACAGGCGCAGCGTGGCGTTGTCGGGGTTGGCGCAGTAGAACGGCGTGCCGGGAACGAAGGCCACGCCCTTCTCGATCGCCTTCTTGGCCAGCACGTTGCCGTCGGCCACCTTGCCGCCCGCGCCCGTCAGGCGCGCCCACACGAACAGGCCGCCCTGGGGCTGCACGAATTCGATGGCATCGCCCAGCTCCTTGCGCAGCGCGTCGCCCATGGCCTGGGCGCGCTCGGCGTACACCTTGCGCACGCGCGCCAGCGTGGCCGGCATGCGGCCGGCCTTGAGGTACTGCGCCGCCGTGGCCTGGGCAAAGGTGCTGGTGTGCGCGTCGGAGAACTGCTTGCACATGGTGGCCTTGGCCAGCAGCTCGGGCGGGGCGATGAGCCAGCCCACGCGCAGGCCGGGCGAGAGCACCTTGCTCAACGAGCCGCAATGCGCCAGCAGCTCGCGGCTACCCGGCACCTGGGGCGAAAGCGCCAGCAGGCTGGGCGGCGGCGCGTCGCCGAAGTACAGGTCGCCGTAGGGGTCGTCCTCGACGATCAGCGTCTGGTACTTGACGGCCAGCTCCAGCACCTTCTTGCGCCGCTCCAGGCTGAGCGTGGCGCCGCTGGGGTTGCCGAAGGTGGGAATCAGGTAGACCAGCTTGGGGCGGTGCTCGGCGATCAGCTGCTCCAGCCGATCGACCTGCACGCCCTGGCCGTCCACCGGTGCGCTGACAAGGTCGGCGCCGTACAGGCGAAAGCACTGGATGGTGGCCAGAAAGGTCGGTCCTTCGACGATGACCTTGTCGCCCGGGTTGATCAGCGTCTTGCCCAGCAGATCCAGCGCCTGCTGGCTACCGGTGGTGACGATCAGGTTGTCCGGCGCGACGCCTTGCGCGCCCTTGGACGCCATGAAGGCCGCGAGCTGCTCGCGCAGCGGCTGGTAGCCCTCGGTGGCGCCGTACTGCAGCGCGGCGCCGGGCTCCTCGGCCAGGGCGGCGTTGCTCGCCTCGCGGATGCCGTCCACGTCGAACATGGCGCTGTCGGGAAAGCCACCGGCAAAGCTGATGATGCCGGGCTTGCCCAGCAGCTTGAACAGCTCGCGGATGGCGGAGGTTTCTACGTTGTTCAGACGATTGGCGAATGCAAGAGACATGGACGGGTTCTTTCTGCTGCGCAATACACGAAACCCGCATTGTCGCCAATTGGCACACAGGAATATTGCGCCTGCGCGTGGGCGACAATGCCCGCAAATGAAGCACGCCGACATCGAACCGTTTTTTGCCACCCTGAAAGCGGCCAACCCACAGCCCAATACCGAGCTGGAATACACCAGCGTGTTCGAGCTGCTGGCCGCCGTGCTGCTGTCTGCGCAGGCCACAGACGTGGGCGTGAACAAGGCCACGCGCCGGCTGTTTCCCGTGGCTAACACGCCGCAGGCCATGCTGGCGCTGGGCCTCGATGGGCTGCAGGAGTACATCAAGACCATTGGCCTGTACCGCACCAAGGCGCAGAACCTGCTGGCCACCTGCCGCATTCTGCTGGAGCAGCACGGCGGCCAGGTGCCGCGCACGCGCGAGGCGCTGGAAGCGCTGCCCGGCGTGGGCCGCAAGACGGCCAACGTGGTGCTCAACGTGGCCTTCGGCCAGCCCACCATGGCGGTGGACACGCACATCTTCCGCGTGGGCAACCGCACCGGCCTGGCGCCGGGCAAAACGCCCCTGGCCGTGGAACTGCAACTGCTCAAGCGCGTACCGCCCGCCTACCTGGTGGACGCGCACCACTGGCTGATTCTGCTGGGCCGCTACGTCTGCCAGGCGCGCAAGCCGCGCTGCTGGGAATGCGCCGTGGCACCCTACTGCGACTACCGGCCCAAGACACCCGCCCCCTGAACACCGCATGGCTTCGCTGGATCCGCGCTCGCTCATCGTCATGGGAGGCCTGATGGCCGTGGTGATGGCCGTGGTGCTGTTCTTTCTGCGGCGCCACTATCCGCCCCACATCCATGGCCTGGGGCATTGGGCGGCGGTGCCGGTCATCTGGCTGGTGTCGTCGGTGCTCTACGGCGGGCGCGGCAGCCTGCCGGTCTTTCTGTCGGTCATCGTCGCCAACACCCTGCTGATGTTCGGTGCCGTCACCTACTACCTGGGCTGCCGGCTGTTCTTCGGCTTTCAGGCGCGCTGGCGCTACTGGGCCACGGCCACGCTGCTGCTGGCGCTGGTCTTTGCCTGGTTCGTTTACTGCACGCCCAGCTACGCCATGCGGCTGGTCTGGCTCACGGCGGCCATGATCGGCTTTTACGTCACCACGCTGGTATTCCTGCTGCGCCACGGCGGCAAGCGCCTGCCGGTGCGCATGGTGGAACTGGTGCTGGGGCTGCAGATTGGCGCGCTGTCGATCCGCCTGGTGACCACGCTGCTGGGCGACCGGGCAACCGACCTGCTGGAGCCGTCGCTGACGCAAACGCTGTACGTGGCCGCCTACGTCTTCACGGTGCTGATGCTGTCGCTGGGCGCGGTGCTGATGGCGTCCGACCGGCTGGCCACCGAGCTGCAGCACCTGGCCACGCACGACCCGCTGACGCACACGCTCAACCGCCGCGCACTGCTGCAGCACTGCGCGCAGGAACTGGCGCGCAGCCAGCGCAGCGGACGTGGCCCCGCGCTGCTGATGCTGGATCTGGACAACTTCAAGCAGATCAACGACACCCACGGCCACCAGCATGGCGACGCCGTGCTGGAGCACTTTGCCCGCACCACCCAGGCGCTGCTGCGCCGCCAGGACAGGCTGGGCCGCTATGGCGGCGAGGAGTTCACGCTACTGCTGCCCGAAACCTCGGCGGCAGACGCGCAGACCGTGGCGCTGCGCATTCACGCCGCGCTGGCCAGCGGCCACCCGCTGGACTGCCAACTGAGCATAGGCCTGACCGCCTGGCTGGGCCCGCACGACACGCTGGACGCCATGCTTGCGCGGGCCGACGGCGCGCTCTACCAGGCCAAGGGACAGGGACGCAACCAGACCTGCACGGCCTGATCAGGAACTGCGCGCCACCCCAGCAGAATCGAAGCTCGCCATCTCGCGCAGCACCGCGCAGGCCGACACCAGCAGCGGCCACGCCAGCGCCGCACCCGAGCCTTCGCCCAGGCGCAGGCCCAGGTCGAGCAGCGGCTCGGCCTGCATCGCGCGCAGCATGGCCGCATGGCCGCGCTCGCCCGAGCGGTGGGCGAACACGCAGCGCTGCAGCACCTGCGGCCGCAGGCGGCTCGCGACGAGCACGGCCGCACCGGTGATGAAGCCATCCACCACGACCACGCGGCGCTCGGCCGCGGCCTGCAGCACCGCGCCCACGAGCGTGGCCACCTCGAACCCGCCCAGCGCCGCCAGCGCATCGAGCGGCGCCACGGCGCCCGCGTTCGCATCGAGTGCCTGTTGCAGCACGGCACGCTTGCGCGCGATGCCCGCGTCGTCCAGCCCCGTGCCCGCGCCCGTGCACTCGGCCAGATCGACGCCCGCGAGCCGCGCGAGCAGCAGCGAGGCCACCGAGGTGTTGCCGATGCCCATCTCGCCCAGCAGCAGCGCGTTGCCCGGCAGGCCGCGCACCGCCTCGGCGCCGTGGGCCAGGGCCTGGGCGCACTGTTCGGCCGTCATGGCGGGGCCTTGCGAGGCATCCTGCGTGCCCGGTGCCACCTTGCGCACCAGCAGCCCGGGGCGCGGAGCGAAGTCGTGCCGCACGCCGCAGTCCACCACCGTGAGCGCCAGCCCGTGCTGGCGCGCGAGCACGCTCACGGCCGCGCCGCCCGCGAGGAAGTTCTCGACCATCTGCCAGGTCACGTCGCTCGGGTAGGCCGAGACGCCGCGCGCGGCCAGGCCGTGGTCGCCCGCGCACACCAGCATCTGCGGCGCCTGCAGCACGGGCGCCTCGGTGCCCAGGATCAGGCCCAGCCGCAGCGCCAGGCGCTCGAGCAGGCCCAGCGCGCCGAGCGGCTTGGTCTTGTGGTCGATGGCGTGCTGCAGGCGGCCGGCCAGTGCGGCATCATGCAGGTCGTCAATGGATGGAAGAACGAAAGGTGTGTCCATGGTCGTAGAGAACGGGAATGCCGTGCACGCGGCGGCACGGCAGGGTTTTGCGAAAGAGGCCCAGGCCTACGCGCGCGGCCGGCCGGAATACCCGGCCGCGCTGGCCGACTGGCTCACGGGCACGCTGGGGCTCGGCCCCGGCCGCGCAGCGGCCGACGTGGGCGCGGGCACGGGCAAGTTCACCAAGCTGCTGGCCGCCACGGGCGCCGGCACCGTGGCCGTGGAGCCCGTGGACGCCATGCGCGCCCAGATCGAGGCGCAGCGCCTGCCCGGCGTGCGGGCCGTGGCGGGCACTGCGCAGGCCATTCCGCTGCCAGACGGCGTGCTCGACGCCGTGGTCTGCGCCCAGGCCTTCCACTGGTTCGCGGGCCGCGAGGCGCTGGACGAATTCCACCGCGTGCTGCGCCCCGGCGGGCGGCTGGGCCTGGTGTGGAACGTGCGCGACGAGTCGGTGGACTGGGTGGCCGCGCTCACGGCCATCATCACGCCGTTCGAGGGCGACGCGCCGCGCTTTCACAAGGGCGACTGGCGCCGGCCGTTCCCGCACCCGAGCTTCGGCGAACTGGTGGAGACGCGCCTGCCCCACGAGCACGTGGGGCCGCCGCAGCAGGTGATCGTGGACCGCTTCCTGTCGGTGAGCTTCATCGCCGCGCTGCCCGATGCCCAGCGCGCGCAGGTGCGGGCGCAGCTGGAAGCGCTGGTCGCCACGCACCCCGCGCTGCGCGGGCGCGAGACGGTGCGCTTTCCGTACACCACGCTGGCGTTCCACTGCGAGCGTCACTGAACCAGCCCCTGGAGCACGCCGGGCGCGAAGTGCGCGCCCATGCAGCCGGCCAGGCCGTCGAATACGCCGTCGAGCGTGGGCGTCTGGGCGCCGAACAGCGCGCGCAGCGCGGCCGCATCCTCGAACAGGCCGTGCAGGTACAGCCCCAGCACGTTGCCCGCCGCGTTGCTCCAGGCCAGGCCCGGCGCCACCTCGCGCGCCACGTCGCCCTTGGCAGCCATGGCCGGGTGCTGGGCGGTCTGGCCGTGGTGGATTTCGTAGCCCGCCACCTCCACGCCCGAGAGCGTCCCCCAGGCGCCGGGCAGCGCGCCCAGGCGCACGCGCACGGGCCGCACGGTCTTGGCGCGCGCGAAGGCCGTCACCAGCGGCAGCAGGCCCAGGCCGGGGGCGTTGCCGTCGATGCCCTCGGTGTCGATCAGCGCCTCGCCCAGCATCTGCAGGCCGCCGCACACGCCCAGCACGCGGCCGCCGCGCGCCGCGTGCGCGGCGATGGCGCCGTCCAGCCCCTGCGCGCGCAGCCACGCCAGGTCGGCCGCCGTGGCCTTGGAGCCGGGCAGCACGATCCAATCGGCCCCCGCCACGTCGGCCGGGCTGCGCGCCCACACGAGGCGCACGCCGGGCACGTTCTTGAGCGGCTGGAATTCGTCGAGGTTGCTGATGCGCGGGCAGGCCACCACGGCCACCGTGGTGTGCACGGCGCCGCTGGCGCGCGCGCGGTCGTCGAACACGCCGTCCTCCTCGGGCAGGCCATGGCGCCACTGCATGGGGATGGTGGCCACGGTGGGCACGCCGGTGCGCTTCTGCAGGTCCTCGGGCGCGGGCGCGAGCAGGCTCGCGTCGCCCCGGAACTTGTTGAGCACGAAGCCGCGGATCAGCGCGCGCTCGTCCTCGGGCAGCAGCGCCCAGGTGCCGTAGAGGTGGGCGAAGGCGCCGCCCCGGTCGATGTCGGTCACCAGCAGGCAGCGCGCGCCCGCGTGCCGCGCTACGCGCATGTTGACCACGTCGCTCGCGTGCAGGTTGGTCTCGGCGGGCGAGCCCGCGCCCTCGATCACCACCACGTCGTTCTCGGCGCGCAGTTCGTCCAGCGCCTGCGCGATCTGCGGCCACACACGCGCGCTGCGGCCGCGCCAGGGCAGTTGCGAGAGCTCGTCGCTCACCTGCCCGAGCAGCACCACCTGGCTTTTCGTGTCGGCCTCGGGCTTGAGCAGCAGCGGGTTCATGCGCACGTCGGGCACGGCGCGCGCGGCCAGGGCCTGGAAGTACTGCGCGCTGCCGATCTCGCCCCAGGCCCCGCCGGGCCCCGCGACCACGCGCGCGTTGTTGCTCATGTTCTGCGCCTTGAAGGGCGCCACCTTGAGGCCCTGGTTGCTGTAGTGGCGGCACAGCGCGGTGGCCAGCCAGCTCTTGCCGGCGCCGCTGGTGGTGCCCAGCACCATGACGCAGTGCGCTAGGCCGGGCCGGATCTTTTGCATGGATATCTCTGCCATGGCGCGACGATACCGCGCCATCTCCCCCGCAACGGCGCAAACCGGGTGTTTTTTGCGCCGCGTCATCGTTCGCCCAAAGACCATGCCAGTCCTGCTACAATGGCGGGCTTCGGAGAGGTGGATGAGCGGTTTAAGTCGCACGCCTGGAAAGCGTGTGTGGGTTAATAGCCCACCGCGGGTTCGAATCCCGCCCTCTCCGCCAAACACAAGCCTAAGCAGTTGATCTGCTTAGGCTTTTTTGTTGTCACCCCGTCCTACCTGCCACAGCCAGCCCCACAGGACTTGGGATTGGTGGCCACGCATGGATCCATGCGATTCTGGCCGGCAAGGATTTTTCTATCCACCCATCGAATCTTCCTTCTGGCGCGCATCGCCTGGCGCCGCGAACATTCAGGGCATGACAACAGCCAAACCCAAACTCAATCTCACAGGGCAACGAATCATGGTGGTGGGAGGCGGCTCCGGCATGGGGCTGGCGCTCGCCGAACGTGCACTGGCACAGCAGGCCGAGGTAATCCTCGTCGGACGCTCGGCCTCCAGGCTGGAAGCAGCCCGGGAACACCTGCAGCCGCTGGGCCGCGTTGCCGCCATGCAAGCCGACGTGACCTGCGAAGCGCAGGTCGAACGCCTGTTCCAGCAGGCCGGTCCACTGGATCATCTGGTATGCACGGCCGCCGACATTCGCGGTGCCTACGAGCTGCTGCCGCAATTGACGGTCGAGGCGCTGGATCGCGCAGTGCGGTCGAAAGTCACCGCACCCATCATGCTGGCCAAGCACGGCGCGCCCCGCCTCTCGAAACACGGATCGATCACCGTCACGTCCGGCATTGCCGCCTACCGCCCGCGCCCCAGGGGCGTGGCGGTGGCGGCCATCAACGCGGCGCTCGAAGGCGCCGTGCGCGCGATGGCGGTGGAGCTGGCGCCGCTGCGCGTCAATGCCGTCTCGCCAGGCTGGGTGCGCACGGGCATATGGGAAGACGTGGCCGGGGCCGAAACCGACGCCATGCTGGCCTCGATGGCGCAGCGCCTGCCGGTGGAGCGCATCGGCACGCCCCAGGATATTGCCAGCGCTTTTCTATTCCTGATCGAAAACGGCTACACGACCGGCACGGTGCTGCACGTCGAAGGCGGCCACAGGCTGGTCTAAGGCGTTGCAGCGCTCGCGCAGCAGCGCGGCAAACCCGGCAGCCGGCCGTCCCAAGGCAGCACCGGCGCGAGTCAGCAGGCAAACCGGCAGCCCCGACGCGGCCGCATCCAGCGGCCTGGTCAACAGTCCTTGCCCGCTGGCAGCTGCCGGCACCGCGCAGGACGGAAGCACGGCCACGCCCAGCCCGCGCTCCACCATTTGCAGCAGGCTGCGCACGTCGCCGGCTTCGGCACGAACCCGCGGCGGAACGCTGGCGTGCGCCAACAAGCCTTCGAGGTAGGCGCGGTAACGGCAGCCGCTGCCAGTCAGCAGCAGCGGCCAGGCCGCCAGCGCGTCGGCCGCCACGCGCGCCTCGACAGCCAACGCATGCCCCGCCGGCATGACGACCACGGGGTGGTCGGTACCGATTCGCTCGGCCTGCACGTCATCGCGCTGCGGCCAGCCATGCACCACGCCAAGGTCCACGGCCCCTTCGGCAACCGCTTGGGCGGTAGCGTCGGAGTGCACCTCCTGCAGCAGCAGCCGCAGCCGGGGCTGTGCATCCAGAAGGCCGCCGGCAAGCGGCGCGAGAAGGCCTGCGCACAGGGCCGCGGGCGCCGCCAGGCGCAGCGCGGCGGCCGGCGGCGCGCCTTCGTCGCGCACCGACTGGAGCGCATCGTCGGCAAGCGCCAGGAGTTCGCGCGCGCGCACCACCAGCGCCTCGCCGGCGGCCGTCAGTTCCAGGCGATTGTTCTGCCGGACGAACAGGGCGCGGCCCACGGCATGCTCCAGGGCGCGGATCTGCTCGGTCACGCCCGGCTGCGAGAGGTGCACCAGTTCCCCCGCCCGGGTAAAGCTCAGGGTCTGTGCCGCAGCAAGAAAGGTTCGGAGGTGGCGCAACTGAAACATCGGCGGCCTTTTACCACGCCCGCGCCAACGCCTGCTGCGCCTGCGGCCCCAGCACCCCCAGCCGCACACAGCCCGGCAGGCCGAACGACGCGCAGTCGCGCAGCTTGATGCCCTGGGCGCGCAGGCGCTGCAGCGCAGCGGCCGTGCCGGCGGCATCGGCCACCGGCAGGCGGGCGGTGAAGTAATTGGCCAGGCTGCCGGGCAGCACCTGCCAGCCCAGTTGCGCGCACAGCGCGGTTTGCCGTGCCTTCCAGCCGCGCAGCGTCTCCAGGGACTGCGCCAGCCAGGCCTGGGCATGCGGCTGTACCCAGGCGTGCAGCAGGGCCACGCCGTCCGCCCCCACGGGCCAGGACGGCGCCAGCGCCTGCAGCGCTGCGGCCACCGGTTCTGCGCCCGGCGGCGCAATCGCGTAGGCCGCGCGCACGCCCGTCAGGCCCAGCGCCTTGTTGGGCGTCCACAGCTGCCAGGCGTCCGGGGCCACGGCGCCGGGTTGGCCCTCCAGCCACAGCGGCGCGTAGGCGCGGTCGAGCACGCGCAGCGCACCGGGCGCCGCGCCATGCGCCAGCCAGCAGGCCAGCGCCCCGTCGGCGCCGCCCAGCGGGCTGGCGGGCTCGCAGGCCCAGTGCAGTGCAGCGCCGGCATCGGCGCCAGGCACTTGGGGCTGCAGCCCCCAGAGCTGCGCGGCGCGGGCGTAGTCGCCATAGCCATGCGCTGGCAGCACGGCCTGGCGCAGGCCGATGCGCGCGGCGTATGCGCTGATGCGATGGATGAACTCGCTGGCGCTGGCCGCCAGCACGATGCGCTGCGCCGGCACGTCATGAAAACACGCCAGCGCGGCGCGCAAGCTGGTATAGGCCGGGTCGGGGTAATGGCTGCGGTCGGCCGCCTGCATGGCGGCAAGCGCCTGCGGACAGGGGCCGCAGGCGTTGGCGTTGGTAGAAAAATCGTAGCGCGGCGCGCCCAGCGCATCCGGCCCGCCGTGCACGGGCGTGCCGATCGAAGCACCGCCCTCCTGGCAGGTTGCGGCGCCCTGCCCCGTCGCAGCGGCCGGACGGGGGCTCACTGGAGCACCCTTCGGCCTACGGCCTGTCCCGCCAAGCGGGAGCGAGCTTGGCTTGCGAGGCGGCCCGGCGCCGCGCTCATGCCAGCAGCCACGCCACGCCCAGCATCAGCGCCGGCGCCACGCAGGCGGCCAACAGCACCGCGTCGCCGGCCAGTTCCAACGCACGGCGCGTGTCCATCGGCGTCGGGCGGCGCCCGTTCTTGTTGAGCCGGTACACGCCGGGCTTGGACAGGCGCACGCCCAGCAGCAGCGCCATGGCCGCCATGGGCCAGCCGCTGTTGGGCGACGGCGTCTTGCACGCCTGGCGCTCCAGCCGCCGGGGCCAGCGCTGCGCCGCCAGCGCCAGCAGCAGCGCCGTGATGCGCGCTGGCAGCCACGACAGCACGTCGTCCGCGCGCGCCGCCCACTTGCCCGCCCACTGCCAGTAGCGCCCGCCGCGCATGCCCGGGTAACCCCACATCGCGTCGGCGGTATTGGCAAAGCGGTACAGCGCCGCGCCGGGCAGGCCCAGCAGCGCAAACCAGAAGATGGGAGCGACGACCGAATCGCACAGGTTTTCGGCCAGCGATTCGATGGCCGATTCGCGCACGGTCTGCGCATCCAGCATGCTGGTGTCGCGGCTGACCAGCCACGACAGGCGCTCGCGCCCGGCTTCCAGCGACTGCGCCAGCGCCTGCTCCACCTCCTGCACCTCGGTCCACAGCATGCGCCAGGCCAGCAGCGGCTTGAGCAGGCAGGCCAGCATGGGCGCCGCCAGCCACGCCGGCGCATGCGTGAGAACGAGCCACTGCAGCCCCCAGCACGCCATGAAAACAATAGCTGCCAGCGCACACCACATAAAGGCAGAAGCCCAAAAAGACCTGAAATCCTGCGCCGTGACTCGCAGCGGCGCAATGCGCTCGCCGCTCCAAGCCAGCCCGTTGCCCATCCACACCACGGGATGCCAGCGCGCGGGCGGCTCGCCCCACAGCGCATCGACGGCCAACGCCAGCGGCGGCGCGCAGGCCAGGGCAAGCCACAGGGGCCAGGAGAAGTCAGCAAGCATCCAGTTCGGCATGGGCCAAGCCTACCGCGAATGGCTCGGGCATATCCATGCCTCCCGGCAACTCACCGTCCTACACCTGTTGGCGCTAGTCGTGCGGCGGGGCGGCAACTTTGTCACCTTTGACGCCAGGATTCCCTTGTGTGCCATACAGCGCTACAGCGGCTCATCTGCAGGTAATCTGACCCGACGACCGCTCCTCCAATCAACGCAACCGCCGCCGCTTAATCTCCGGCGGCTGCGCCCCGTTGCTACGCCGCTCTCCGGTCGGTTCCAGCGAAACGTCATCCATCGGTGCGAACAGCTGCCCCAGCGTTATTCCCAACGCATGGCAGATGTTGGCCAGCGTCTCGATCGAAGGATTGGCTGCGCCACGCTCAACGGCAGAGATGAAAGAGCGGTCGATGCGTGCCTCGAACGCCAGCACTTCCTGCGACTTGCCCGCCTGATGGCGGCACTCCTTCACACGCCTACCCAGGGCCGCAGCCAGCGGCGCCGGGCTAGCAGTCGGGAATGGAGACGGGCGCTGGGCGGGCATGAGCCGAGATGGTGCCCAAGCCCTCATCAAGACCTTTATACAAGCCAAAATTTGACTTGTATAAACATCAAACAGATACAATTGGTGACACACATCGGGCGATGTCGTCTCAGTGCTCGCTCAGCCAGCACCTCAACCGTGCATTCATCAACCCCCAATCATTCGGAACCTCCATGCATCAACCCACTTTGTATCGCTTAGTACCAGTTCTGATAGCAGCAGCCCCCCTCACGGGCTGCCTGTCCAACGCCACACCGTCCTCGTCAGCCCCGCCCATCGACCAGACCCATATTTGCCAGGTCAGTGACTGGCAGCACGACAGCGTCGCCGGCCAATGCAAGCCCGGGCAAAAGGTTGCCTTCCTGCCCAATAGCTGGGGCAACGAGCAGCTCCCCATTCTTTTTGCTGCCGTCAATTGCGACTTGCGCTACGGCATCGTGTCAACCAAAGGCGCGGTGACCTGTATTTACGGCCCCATTACGCCAGAGCCTGCGGCATCGCAAAAGCCCGACTCTGAAAAGACCTCACCCGCCAAATAATCCCATTTTCTCCATAAGCCTCAGCATAACCCCTTCACACACTCTCAGCCTGCTCTTGGCCGTCACCATGGGTGCGCGGCCAATATTTATCCAGAATGCCGGCGTCTCCGACGAATTATCGGCATGGCGCCCATATCTTCTTCCACCATCACCGACACCTATTAAATCATGAAAAAAATCATTCTTCTCACCGCTATATCCTTCACACTGACCGGGTGCATGTCTTTGAAAACTGAAATGGTCAATGCCAAAGGCGATTTCAAGAATTGCGAGGCAACTGGCGGCGGCCTGGGTCTGGGGGCCGTGGTTGGGGTTGCGCTTGCTGCAGCATCCCGAAGCAGTTGTGTCACCAATCAAAAATCCATTGGTTTTCTTGAAGTAGACAGCGCCGGCACACTAGACATCAACTTCTCAACGCAGGGCGACGCAGTTTTGACAGTCAGCGAAAGCAACGTCAAAGACATTCTGGAAGGAGACAGGATCCTTGAGGTCGATCACAACACCGTGACCACTCCGGAAGAATTTCAATCCGCAGCATTCGGCCCCATCGATAAACCAGTGGAGATCAAGCTCACAAGAGCCGATTTAATACTCGAAAAAACCGCCGGCAGAACGCGTATTCAGAAAACGAAAACAGCAACCAATTAAGGCCGCACCCACACATTGTTACAAAGGAAAAATATGAAAACCATCTTTGCTGTATTCCTATTAACCATGACTGTCACATCAACAAGTGCCGCAGAATACCTCGGACTCGACCTTGGCGTAGCAACCAAGGAGAAAACTATTCAACAACTCAAGGCCAGCCATTCGACATTTGACGATAATTATGGCTACAAGGGATACGGGCATGATCTTCCGCTCATCAAAGTTCTAGGATATGAAAAATTCAATAAACTTGGAAAACTGACAGATGCTTGGCTTGGATTTTCTCCGAAATCCATTCTTTACAATATAACCGTCACCTACAGCGATGCGGGGGAGACATTCAAAGTGCTGAAAGATGCGCTCGATTCGAAGTACGGTCAAGCACGACAACAAGGAAGTGGTTTCGACGTCGAGTATGCATACCAAGATGGAAATACGTCTATCTCACTTGTACGAAATACCTTCGGTTTTGGTGCCGATCAGAAAACCTCGCTGGTCTATCTATGGCAGCCCTTTCTTGGCGATGTCAACAAAATGAAAGCCACCATCGAGGAAGACATCCGAAAGAAAAACGCGAAAAAAATCGGGAATGATCTCTAATGCTCATGGCAACAGAGTTTTGCCGTGGTCTAAACGCTGTCAAAGCAAGCGCCCCTGCCCTCCTTCGCCTTCCAACTCCAACAACGCCTGCTTGCGCGGCAGCCCGCCGCCGAAGCCGGTGAGGCTGCCGTTGCTGCCGATGACGCGGTGGCAGGGCACGACGATGGAAATCTTGTTTTGCCCATTGGCCGCTGCCACGGCGCGAGTGGCCGTGGGACGGCCTATGGTGCGGGCCTGTTCGGCGTAGCTGCGGGTCTGGCCGTAGGGGATGGCGATGAGGGCGTGCCAGGCGTCGATCTGGAAGGGGGTGCCGACGAGGTCGAGCGGCACGGTGAAGGCGGTGAGACGGCCTGCGAAGTATTCGGGCAGTTCGTGGGCGAGTTGGTCGGTGATGGGGCTGGTGCCGTCACGGGCGGGGCCGCCGCGTGCGGCTTCGACCTGTGCAAGTTCGCGCTCCACGCCCTTCTGGCCCACGAATTCGAGCAGGCACAGGCCCTGGGGCGAGGCGACGGCCAGCATCTCGCCCAGGGGCGTGGGCAGGCGGCGCGACGTGAGCATGGCTAGTCCTCGATGCCGCGCTGCGCGGGAATGCCCGCCTTGAAGGCGTGCTTGACGAGCTGCATCTCGGTCACGGTGTCGGCCAGTTCGATGATCTCGGGCGGGCAGCGGCGGCCCGTGAGGCAGACGTGCACATCCTTGGGGCGCTCGCGCAGGGTCTGCAGCACGCCGTCGAGCGGCAGCCAGCCGTAGATCAGCGGGTAGGTGATCTCGTCGAGCACGACCAGGAAGTTCTCGCCCGAGAGGATAGCGGCGCGGGCCTTCTCCCAGCCCTCGCGCGCGAGCTGGGCGGAGTGCTCCAGGTCTTTGCTTTTCCAGCTGAAGCCGTCGCCCAGCCCTTCGATGGGGATGCCGATCTGCTCGAACATGCGGTGCTCGCCAAACCGGGCGCTGGGCACCTTCATGAACTGGAAGATCTTCACGGCCTTGCCGCGCCCGTGCGCGCGCAGCGCGAGGCCGAAGGCCGCCGTGCTCTTGCCCTTGCCGTCGCCGGTGTTCACGAGGACGAGGCCGCGGCGCTCGCCCTCGGGCTTGTCGTAGCGCTTCTCGGTGGGTGGAGTTTCGATCTGCATGGCTTGAATCCTAGAGAGTGGGCAGCGCGATCCACGAACCATCGAGTTCGCGCACGCGGATGCGGTTATCGAACACCTGTTCCAGCGCGGCGTGCGTGGCCGCGTCGGCGCAGGCGCCGTGCCACACCACGCGGCCGGCGGCCATGATGGCCATGTCGTCGGCCTGCAGCGCGATGGAGACTTCGTGCAGCACGCTGACCACGGTGCCGCCGCCCGCGACCAGGGCGCGCACGGTGTGCAGCCAGTCGGTCTGGTGCGGCGGGTCGAGGTTGGCGAGCGGCTCGTCCATGAGCAGCACGCGCGCCTGCACGGCCAGGGCGCGGGCCAGCAGCACGCGCTGGCGCTCGCCGCCCGAGAGCTGGGCCAGCGGCCGGTCGCGCCATTCCCAGGCCTGCGTGGTGCGCAGTGCCTGCTCCACGGCCGCGTGGTCGGCGGCCGAGGGCGGCGCCAGCCAGGGCTGGTGCGGCAGGCGGCCGAGCATGGCCACGTCGTAGCTCGTGAGGTCGTCGGCCGAGCCCTCGTTCTGCCCCAGCCAGGCCAGCAGGCGGGCGCGCTCGCGGGCCGGGATGCTGTGCAGCGGGCGGCCCAGCAGGTCCACGCCGCCGCTGGCGGGGAGCAGGCCTGCCAGCACTTTCAGCAATGTCGATTTGCCCGCGCCGTTGGGGCCGACGATGCTGGTCCAGCGGCCTTCGGGCAGTTGCAGGGTTATGTCCTGCAATATCAAGCGTTTTCCGATGTTGGCGCTTACCTGTCGGGCGCTGACAGCTACTGAATTCATAGTACCGAACCCTGCGAGGTGCGCCGGTGCATCAGCCACAGCAGGTAGCTGCCGCCCAGCGCCGCCGTGAGCACGCCCACCGGCAGCTCCTGCGGCGCCAGCACCCAGCGCGCGAGGATGTCGGCGGCCAGCAGCAGCACAGCGCCCATGAGGCTGGACAGCACGATGTGCCGCTCGTGCGTCACGCGCACGATGGAGCGCACAAGGTGCGGCGCGGCCAGGCCCACGAAGGCGATCAGCCCCGTCTGCGCCACCGCCGTGCCCGTAGCCAGCGCCAGGGCCGCCACCAGCCCCACGCGCATGGGCGCGAGCGGCAGGCCCAGGCTGGCGGCCGTGGCCTCGCCGAGCATGAGGCCGTCGAGCGCGCGCGCCAGCACCCAGGCCAGCAACGCACACAGTGCCAAGGCCCCGGCCATGAGCGCGCAGGCCATCCAGCCGACGAAGCTGGTGGTGCCCAAGGTGAACGACTGCATGGACTGCAGTATGTCGGGCGAGGCCAGTTCCACCAGGTCGCGCAGCGCGCCCAGCACCACGCCCACGATCACGCCCGCGAGCAGCAGGCGCAGCGTGTGCTGCACGCCCTTGGCCAGCACCAGCGTGAGCCCCACGGCGCCCGCCGCGCCGAGGAAGGCCATGCCCGTGACGCCGATGCGCGTGAACCACTGCGTGGCCAGCGGCGAGCTGCCGAACAGCGCCATGGCCACCGCCCCGCCCAGCGCCGCGCCCGAGGCGCTGCCCAGCAGGTACGGGTCGGCCAGCGGGTTGCGGAACAGCCCCTGCGCCACCGCGCCCGCCAAGCCCAGCAGCGCGCCCGCGAGCCAAGCGCCCAGCGTGCGCGGCAGGCGGATGTCCCACACGATCTGGCGCGCCACAGGCTCATCCCACATGCGCAGCACGCTCTCGAAGCCGGTGCTGCCCACGCCCGCGCCGCACAGCAACAGCACGCCGCTGGCCAGCAGCAGCCACAAGGCGCACCAGAGGGCGCGGCGGCGGGGGCCGGCCTGCGTCATGGCGCCTTGTCCGCGAGGCAGCGCGCCATGATGCGCGCGGCCTCGGCCATGCGCGGGCCGGGGCGCACCACCACGTCGGACTCGCCGGGGCCGAACACGCACACGCGCTGCTTGCGCACCGCCTCGATGCCCTGCCAGCCCGGGTACATGACCATGGGCTGCATGCTGCGGTTGCCGACCATGATCACGCTGGGGTTGGCGCGCACCACGTACTCGGGGTTCAGGCGCGGGAACGGGCCCAGCTCGGGGCCGACCACGTTCACCGCGCCCAGGCTGGCCAGCGTCTCGCCGATGAACGAGGCCGTGCCCGCCGCGTACGGCCCCCGGCTCACCTCGAAGTACACCCGCGCGCCGCGCGCCTGGGGCGGCAGCGACTGCGCCGCCGCCTGCACGCCCGCGTCGATCTCGCGCCAGAGCCGGTCGGCCGCCGCCTGCGGCGCGGGCAGGTGCAGCGCGCGCGCCACGCTGCCGAGCACGCGGCGCACGTCGGCATGCGTCTTGGGTTCGAGCGCAAGCACCGTGAGGCCCAGCGCCTCCAGCCGCTCGCTGGCGCGCGTGCTGTTGGAGACCAGCACCAGGTCGGGCTTAAGCGCCACCACGGCCTCGATGCTCGGGTCGACGTAGCCGCCCAGTTGCGGCAGCTTCTTCACGGCGTCGGGCCAGTTGGAGAAACGGTCCACGCCCACGATGCGGTGGCACTCGCCCAGGGCGCAGACGCTCTCGGTCAGCGAGGGCAGCAGGCTGGCGATGCGCTGCGGCGGCTGGGCGATGGTGACCACGCGGCCCCGGTCGTCGGTGATCTGCACAGGCTCGGCGCGGGCCAGCCCCGCCATGAGCAGGCCCAGCAAGGCGACGATGGCAAGCACCCAGAGGATGCGGCGGACGGGTGTGGGTTTCATGAAGGGCTCTTGAGGAAAAGCGGCAGCCCGGCTGCCATCAGGGTCACGCGTTCGCAGGCCTGCGCGGCCTGCTGGTTGAGCGCGCCCAGCGCATCGACGAAGGCGCGCACCTCGCGCCCCATCGGAATGACCCCCAGGCCGATTTCGTTGCCCACCAGAACAACGGGCCCGGGGGATTGCCGAATTGCTTCCAAAAGAATAGCTGCTTGCGCTTTCCAGTCAAGCGCTAGATCCTGATTTGTCCCATGAACAGGCATCAGCAGGTTGGTGAGCCACAGCGTGAGGCAGTCCACCACGATCAGCGTGTGCGCCGCGCCGTGGCGCGCGATGGCGGCCGCGAGGTCGCGCGGCTCTTCCAGCGTGGCGAGGCCCGGCACGCGCTCGGCGCGCTCGCGCTGGTGGCGGGCGATGCGCGCGCGCATCTCGTCGTCGTGGGGCTCGCCCGTGGCGATGAGCAGCGCGCGGTGCGCGGGCGACCGGGCCAGCCAGTCGCGCGCGAGCAGTTCGGCGCGGCGCGACTTGCCGCTCTTCTGGCCGCCCAGGATGAATTCGCTCTTGGCTGGATGCATGGGGCGGCTATTGTCCCAGCAGCCGCGCCACGGCTGCGGGGCTGGACGGGAACCACGCATGGAAGTAGCTCGCGTGGATGCTGCCGTGGCGGTACACCGCCTCGCCTGCGCCTGGCACGCCGTCAGGCCGCGCGGTGCGGGCGCGGACGGCGGCGCTGCTCTCCAGCGTGGAGTAGTGGAAGGTGTGGCCCCTCAGCACTTCGCCCTGCGCATCGCCCTGCACTTCGCCCTGGAGGTCGAGCCGCTGCGGCCCCAGCGCCGCGAGGCGCCGCTGCATGCGCACCTCGCCGGGCAGCAGGCCCCAGGCGGCATGGCGCGTGCCGTCGGCCAGCGTGATCGCATCGCACAGCGCCATCATGCCGCCGCACTCGGCCCAGACGGGCTTGCCCCCGGCCACGTGCGCGGCGAGGCTGTCACGCAGGGACTGGTTGGCCGCCAGGCGCTCCACGTGCAGTTCGGGGTAGCCGCCGGGCAGCCAGAGCGCGTCGCAGGGCGGCAGCGCGGCGTCCTGCAGCGGCGAGAAGAACACCACCCGCGCGCCCAGGCGGCGCAGGCAGTCGATATTGGCTTCGTAGATGAAGCAGAAGGCCGCGTCGCGCGCCACGGCCACGGTGCGGCCCGCGAGCAGCGGCGGGATGTCTGCCTCGGCTTCGGGCGCAGAAAAGTCCACGGCCCAGCGCTGCCAGTCTTGCAGCGTCATCCGGCCCAGCGGCGTCGCGGCCAGCGCGTCGGCGGCGGCATCGAGCCGCTCCATGCGGTCGGCCAGTTCCTGCGCGGTGACGAGGCCCAGGTGGCGTTCGGGCAGCAGGCCTTTCGCTGCCTCATCCACCGACACGCGCACCAGCGCGCCCAGCCAGTGCTCCGGCGTGCGCAAGCCCTCCTGCAGCAGCTGCGCATGCCGCTCGCTGGCCACACGGTTGGCCAGCACGCCCGCCCAGCGCAGGCCGGGCCGGTAGTGCTGCAGGCCCAGCGCCAATGCGCCGAAGGTGCCCGCCATGGCCGAGGCATCGACCACGGCCAGCACCGGCAGGCCCAGGCGCTCCGCGAGGTCGGCGGCGCTGGGCGTGCCGTCGAACAGGCCCATCACGCCTTCGACGAGGATCAGGTCGGCTTCCTGCGCCGCGGCATGCAGGCGCGCGCGGGCATCCTGCTCGCCGGTCATCCACAGGTCGAGCTGGT